>Ga0209257_1000446_pt1 | contig 77752 bp, 70 predicted proteins | sample AraplaCvi_mCL_r2_FD_184277 | JGI IMG/M metagenome (GOLD analysis project Ga0209257, IMG submission 184277) | Arabidopsis root microbial communities from North Carolina, USA - plate scrape MF_Cvi_mCL_r2 (SPAdes) (version 2) | ecosystem: Host-associated > Plants > Roots > Endosphere | place: USA...
ACAGCACGGTCGTGATCGCCGCCGTCAGGGTGGTCTTGCCATGGTCCACGTGGCCGATCGTGCCCACGTTGACGTGCGGCTTGGTCCGCTCGAACTTACCTTTTGCCATTTTTTTCGACTCCGAAAAAAGTAACGATCACAACGCTCATCTGGTGCCCTTGGCGGGAATCGGACCCGCGACCTCTCCCTTACCAAGGGAGTGCTCTACCACTGAGCCACAAGGGCGAAATTCTTGCCTGTCGACGATGCGTTGCTGGAGCGGGAGACGGGAATCGAACCCGCGTCATTAGCTTGGAAGGCTAAGGTTCTACCATTGAACTACTCCCGCGTCGGGTGTGATCAACGGCCGACCCAGGCGCCTGTCACGGCTACCAGCTCACCACAAACTCATCAATGCGACACTTTCTCGCTGGTGGAGGAGGCTGGATTCGAACCAGCGTAGGCGTAAGCCAACAGATTTACAGTCTGCCCCCTTTAGCCACTCGGGCACCCCTCCGCGAGGAACCTCGGACTATAGCACGGTTCCGACAGACGGACGCCGCGCGTCCAGCCTCTGCCGTCAGGAAAGCGGCACTGCAAGCTGGCTGACAGCCCCGCCTGACGGGCTGTCACGCCGTCCCCGCATGCTTGTTGCTACCGTGGTGCCATGCGAATGGTGAATCTGGCCCTGCAGGGAGGCGGCTCGCACGGCGCCTTCACCTGGGGCGTCCTCGATGCCCTGCTGGAAGACGGCCGCGTCGGCTTCGAAGGACTCAGCGGCACGAGTGCCGGCGCCGTCAACGCCGTCGCCTTTGCGAGCGGCTGGGCCACCGGCAACGCGCAAGGCCGCGATCCGCGCGAGGCTGCGCGCGAGAAGCTCGCCGGCATCTGGTACCGCGTGAGCGCCCTGGGCAGCCTGGGGGCACTGCAGCAGCAGTTCATGCGCATGCTCTGGGGCGGCCTGCCGCCGGAGCTGTCGCCCGGCAACTTCATCGGCAATGCCTGGCGCGGGCTGCTCTCGCCTTACAACAGCAACCCGATGGACATCAACCCGGTGCGCAAGATGCTGGAGGAGGAGATCGACTTCGCCGCCATCGCCGCGCAGCGGGAGCTCCGGGTGTTCGTCTCGGCAACGCACGTCACGACGGGCAAGGCCGTGGTGTTCACCGGCCCCCGGCTGGATGCCCGCGCCGTGCTCGCATCGGCCTGCCTGCCCATGCTGTTCCAGGCGGTGGAAATAGCAGGCGAGGCGTACTGGGACGGCGGCTACTCGGTCAACCCGGCGCTGTCGCCGCTGATCCGGGAATGCGGCACCGCGGACCTGCTGCTGGTGCAGATCAATCCGCTCACCCGCGAGCAGACGCCGCGCAGCTCGGCGGAGATCCTGGACCGCATCAACGAGCTGACCTTCAACGCCAGCCTGCTGACGCAGATGCGGGCGATCGACTTCGTGAACCGGCTGCTCGCCGAAGGCGCCATCTCCCATGCGCGCTGCAAGACGGTACGCGTGCACCGGGTGGAGGGCGGCCCGGCGCTGGAGGCCTTCCCGGCGTCCACCAAGGTCTCGGCCGACGGCGCGATGATCAGCCAGCTGTTCGACGCCGGCCGGCGCGCGGGCCAGGACTGGCTGCAGGAGCACTTCGCCGCGCTCGGCGTGCGCAGCACGATCGACATCCCGCGCGACTACCTCGACGACACCCGCCTGGACCTGCCTTTTCCGGCCCATGCCGCGCCGCGCTCGGTGGGCCGCGGATTTCGCCCCTGGCTGGCGCGGTTGCTCCGCCCCTTGCGCGACTAGAACACGCCGCGGACGCCGCGCTCCGCCAGCCAGTCGCGCGCCTGCCGGAAGCAGCCGCTGCCCAGGAAAGGCACGGGCGGCCTGCTGGCCGAAAGCGGCGAAGGGTGGTTGGCCTGCAGCAAGAGGATCTCGCGACCGTGCGCGGCCGCCGCCTGCTCGATCAGCGTCGCCTTGGCCTGGGCATGTGCGCCCCACAGCAGGTACACGCAGGGCGAGGCTGTCGAAGCCACCACGGACAACAGCCGGTCGGTCAGCGCTTCCCAGCCCTTCTTCGCGTGGCTCGCGGGCTGGCCGTCTTCCACGGTCAGGACGGCATTGAGCAGGAGCACGCCCGAGCGGGCCCATGCGGCGAGGGAGCCGGACTCCGGCCGCGTGCCGAGCTCCTTGAAGATGTTGCGCAGCGACGGCGGATGCCTCACGCCGTCGGCGACCGAGAACGCCAGGCCCTCCGCCTGCCCCGGCCCGTGGTACGGGTCCTGCCCCAGCACCACCGCATGCACGGAATGCAGCGGCGTGAGCTCCAGGGCGCGCAGCGGATGCGGCGGATAGATCACGGCGCCTGCCGCCAGCCGCTCGCGGAGGAAGCCGGCGAGCTTGCGCCCTTCCGCGCTGGCGAGGAAGTCCTGCACCGCGGGCTGCCAGCCCTCGGCCAGCGGCCACTGCTCCGGCGTCCAGGCCTGCAGCCGGGAGGGTCGTTCGCCCGGTTCCAGGTCGGCCCAGGGCAGTTCGGTCTGGGCCTTCGCCATTCAGGTCCCGAACAGCGCCGCCAGGGCCTCGCCCGGCTCGTCGGCACGCATGAAGGCCTCGCCGACCAGGAAGGCGTGGACGCCCGCCGCGCGCATCCTCTGCACGTCGGCGCGCTGGAGGATGCCCGACTCGGTGACCAGCAGCCGGTCGCCCGGGACGTCCTTCAGCAGGCCCAGCGTCGTGTCCAGGCTCACCTCGAAGGTGCGCAGGTTGCGGTTGTTGATGCCGACCAGCCGGGTCTTGAGCTTCAGCGCCCGCTGCAGTTCCTCGCCGTCGTGCACCTCCACCAGCACCGCCATGTCCAGGCTGCTGGCGATGGATTCCAGTTCCGCCATGCGTGCATCGTCCAGGCAGGCGGCGATCAGCAGGATGCAGTCGGCGCCCATCGCCCGCGACTCGTAGACCTGGTACGGGTCCACCATGAAGTCCTTGCGCAGCACCGGCAGGTCGCAGGAGGCGCGCGCCTGCTTCAGGTAGTCCGGCTCGCCCTGGAAGAACTGCCGGTCGGTCAGCACCGACAGGCAGGCTGCACCGTGCTCCGCATAGCTCTGGGCGATGTCGGCAGGGATGAAGTCCGCGCGGATCACGCCCTTGCTGGGACTCGCCTTCTTCACCTCCGCGATCACCGCAGGCTGGCCGGCGGCCACCTTGGCGCGCAGCGCGCCCTCGAAGTCGCGCGTGAGGACGCGGCTCAGCGCGTCCTCGCGCACGGCTTCCAGCGATTTTTTCTTCTTCGCCGCCGCCACTTCCTCGTGCTTGACGGCCACGATCTTCTGCAGGATGTCGCTCATCTCATTCGCCCAGCTTCGTCGAGACGCGCACCAGCTGCTCCAGCTTCGCCTTCGCGGCGCCGGACTCGATCGCGGCGCGGGCACGCGCGATGCCGTCCTTGATGTCGCCCGCCACGTTGGCGGCATACAGCGCCGCGCCGGCATTGAGCAGCACGATGTCGCGCGCCGCGCCGCGCTCGTCGTCCAGGACCTGGCGCATGAGGGCCAGGGACTCCTGCGGCGTCTCGACCTTGAACGAGCGGTTGCTCGCCATCGGCAGCCCGAAGTCCTCGGGATGGATCTCGTACTCCGTGATCTCGCCGTTCTTCAGCTCGCCCACCATGGTGGCGGCGCCGAGGCTCACTTCGTCCATGCCGTCGCGGCCATAGACCACCAGCGCGTGCTCGGCGCCCAGGCGCTGCAGCGCCCGCACCTGGATGCCCACGAGATCGGGGTGGAACACGCCCATCAGGATGTTCGGCGCGCTGGCGGGATTGGTCAGCGGGCCCAGGATATTGAAGATGGTGCGCACGCCCAGCTCCTTGCGTACCGGCGCGACGTTCTTCATCGCCGGATGGTGGTTGGGCGCGAACATGAAGCCGATGCCTGTCTCCTGGATGCACCTGGCGATGGCTTCCGGCGACAGGTTGATGTTGAGCCCCAGCGCTTCCAGCACGTCGGCGCTGCCGCTCTTGCTGGAGACGCTGCGGCCGCCGTGCTTGCTCACCTTCGCGCCCGCGGCGGCGGCCACGAACATGGAGCAGGTGGAGATGTTGAAGGTGTGCGAGCCGTCGCCGCCGGTGCCCACGATGTCGACGAGGTGCGTCTTGTCCGCCACGTTCACCTTGGTGGAGAACTCGCGCATCACCTGCGCGGCGGCGGTGATCTCGCCGATGGTCTCCTTCTTCACGCGCAGGCCGGTGACGAGGGCGGCGGTCATGACGGGCGACAGCTCGCCGCTCATGATCAGCCGCATGATCTTGAGCATCTCGTCGTGGAAGATCTCGCGGTGCTCGATCGTGCGCTGCAGCGCTTCCTGGGGGGTGATCATGGCGGTCTCCTCGGAATTCAGCGGGAAGGATTGTCTGCGAGCGCGAGGCGCGCGCCGAAAGCGACGAACAGGGCGCCGGCGGCGCGGTCGAGCCACCGCATGCCGCGCTGCACGGCGTCGCGCCGCGCGAGCCACGCGGCCGCAAGCGCCCAGCCGGCGTTGATCGCGACGCTGTTGACGTTGAACAGGGTGCCCAGCGCGAGGAAGGCCAGCGCCTTGTGCTCCGTGTGCGGGGCGATGAACTGCGGCACGAAGGCCAGGAAGAAGATCGCGACCTTGGGGTTCAGCGCGTTGGTCAGGAACCCTCCGCGGAAAATCGCCCACAGGCTGCCCGCCTTGTAGGGTGGCGGTGAGCCGCCAGGCGAACCCCACCGCTGCGGCACCGAACGCGCAAACAGCAGCCGCACGCCGACCCACAGCAGATACGCCGCGCCAGTCCACTTCAGCACCGTGAACGCGGTCGCCGACGCAGCCAGCAGCGCGCTGACCCCGATCGCCGCCGCGAAGATGTGCACGAAGCACCCGGCATTGATGCCCAGCGCCGCCACCACGCCGGCGCGGGCGCCGCTGCGCAGCGCGTTGTTGACGATGTAGAGGACGTCCGGTCCCGGCGTGAGGTTCAGCAGGAGCCCGGCGGCGATGAACAGGAGAAGGTGCTGTGCGTCCGGCATGGCGGCTTCTCAGGCACGGAACCAGGCGCGGATGGCCGCCACGGCCCGGTCCACGCCGGCGGCATCCACGTCCAGGTGGGTGACGAAGCGCAGGCGGTACAGGCCGGTGGCCAGGATGCCCTCCTGCGCGAGGTGCTCGAGAAAGCCGGCGGAGCGCTCGCGCGCCGGTCCGGCCAGGTCCACGAACAGGATGTTGGTCTCCGGCGGCTCCACCTGCACGCCGGGGATGCCTTGCATGCCTTCGGCCAGGCGACGGGCCAGCGCATGGTCCTCGGCCAGCCGCTCGACGTGGTGGTCCAGCGCGTAGCTCGCCGCCGCGGCCAGCATGCCGGACTGGCGCATCGCGCCGCCCGCCATCTTGCGGATGCGGCGGGCGCGGGCGATCAGGTCCTTCGAACCGCACAGCGCCGATCCGGCCGGCGCGCCCAGGCCCTTGCTGAAGCACACGGACACGCTGTCGAACAAGCTGGCGATGCGGCGCGCCTGGCTGCGCGCATCGGAGCCCGAGGCCGCAGCCTGGGCGACGGCGGCGTTGAACAGGCGCGCGCCATCGAGGTGCGTGGCAAGCCCCCTGGACTTGGCGAGCGCCGTCGCCTGCCGCAGGTACGCGAACGGCAACACCTTGCCGCCGAGCGTGTTCTCCAGCGCCAGCAATCGGCTGCGGGCGAAATGCGGGTCGTCGGGCTTGATCGCCGCCTCGATGTCCGCCAGCGCCAGCGAGCCATCCGCCTGGTGCGCCAGCGGCTGCGGCTGCACGCTGCCGAACACCGCGGCGCCGCCGCCTTCCCAGCGGTAGCAGTGCTGCATCTGGCCGACGATGTACTCGTCGCCGCGCTGGCAGTGCGACAGCACGCCGCACAGGTTGCTCTGGGTCCCGGTCGGAACGAACAGCGCCGCCTCGAACCCCAGCATGCCGGCGATCTTCTCCTGCAGTGCGTTGACACTGGGGTCGTCGCCGAACACGTCGTCGCCGAGCGGCGCCGCCACCATCGCCGCCTTCATCGCGGATGTCGGCTGGGTAACGGTATCGCTGCGGAGGTCGACGATCGCGTTCATGGGGCCTGCTCCAGGAAGTTCTTCAGCATCGCATGCCCATGCTCGGTGAGGATGGACTCGGGGTGGAACTGCACGCCCTCGATGGCGAGGCTCCCGTGCCGGACGCCCATGATCTCACCGTCGGCGGTCCAGGCCGTGACCTGCAGCGCCGGCGGGCAGGTCGAACGCTCGATCGCCAGCGAGTGGTAGCGGTTCACCGTGAAGCGCTCCGGCAGGCCGGCGAACACGCCTTGGCGCGTGGTCGTGATCTCGCTGGTCTTGCCGTGCATCAGCTGCTGGGCGCGAATGATCTTGCCGCCGAACGCCGCACCGATGGACTGGTGCCCCAGGCACACGCCCAGGATCGGCAGCTTGCCCGCGAAATGGCGGATCGCCTCCACCGAGATCCCCGCTTCCGCCGGCGAGCAGGGCCCGGGCGAGATCACCAGGCGGTCCGGACGGCGGTCCGCGATGCCGGCGAGGTCGATCTCGTCGTTGCGGAACACCTCGACGTCCGCGCCGAGCTCGCCGAAATACTGCACCAGGTTGAAGGTGAAGCTGTCGTAGTTGTCGATCATCAGGAGTTTCATTCCAGCCCCTCCTCCACCAGCTCGCTTGCCCGCATCAGCGCGCGCGCCTTCGCTTCGGTTTCCTTCCATTCCAGCTCCGGCACCGAGTCGGCCACCACGCCCGCGGCGGCCTGGACGTACAGGGTCTGGTCCTTGATGATGCCGGTGCGGATGGCGATCGCCACGTCCATGTCGCCCGCGTAGCTCAGGTAGCCGCAGGCGCCGCCGTAGATGCCGCGCTTGACCGGCTCCAGTTCGTCGATCAGCTCCATCGCATGCACCTTGGGCGCGCCGGTCAGCGTGCCCGCCGGGAAGGTCGCCTTGAGCACGTCCATGCTGGTCATGCCGTCCTTCAGCAGGCCTTCCACGTTGCTCACGATGTGCATCACGTGGCTGTAGCGCTCCACCGCGAAGGCCTCCGTGACCTTCACGGTGCCGGTCTTCGCGATGCGGCCGATGTCGTTGCGCGCCAGGTCGATCAGCATCACGTGCTCCGCGCGCTCCTTGGCGTCGGTCACCAGCTCGTGTTCCACCGCCTTGTCGACCTCAGGCGTCGCACCGCGCGGGCGCGTGCCCGCGAGCGGGCGGATGGTGATCTTCTGGCCTTCCGGCGTCTGCTCCTGGCGCACCAGGATCTCCGGCGAGGCGCCCACGACGTGGAAGTCGCGCCCGTCGGCCGTGGCCCCGGTGAAGTTGTAGAAGTACATGTAGGGGCTGGGGTTCAGCGAACGCAGCGCCCGGTACAGGGACAGGGGCGACTCGGTATAGCGCTTCTTGATCCGCTGGCCCACCTGCACCTGCATGAAGTCGCCGGCGGCGATCAGCTCCTTGGCCCGCTCCACGGCCTTCAGGTAGTCCGCCTTGGCGAACTCGCGCTCCGCCGGGAAGGTCTCGGTCTGGCGCACCGTGGGCGCGCTGACCGAGTACTTCAGCTGGTCCTTCAACTCGCGCAGGCGGCGCTTGCCGTTCGAGTACGCCTCGGGCTTGCCGGGGTCCACGTAGACGATCAGGTACAGCTTGCCCGAGAGGTTGTCGATGACCGCCAGCTCCTCGCACTGCAGCAGCAGGATGTCCGGGGTGCCCAGGGTGTCCGGCGGGCAGGTGTGCTCCAGTTTCCGCTCGATGTAGCGCACCGTGTCGTAGCCGAAGTAGCCGGCCAGGCCGCCGCAGAAGCGGGGCAGGCCCGGGCGCAGGGCCACCTTGAAGCGCTTCTGGTATTCCGCGACGAAGTCGAGCGGGTTGCCCTTCGCCGTCTCCACGACCTGGCCGTCGGTGACGACCTCGGTGCGCGCATCGGCCCCGAAGCCGCTCGCGCGCAGGAAGGTGCGCGCCGGCAGGCCGATGAAGCTGTAGCGGCCGAAGCGCTCGCCGCCGACGACGGACTCCAGCAGGAAGCTGAGCTTGCCGCCGCCCTTGGCGTGGGCCAGCTTCAGGTACAGCGAGAGGGGGGTTTCCAGGTCCGCGAACGCTTCAGCGATCAGCGGGATGCGGTTGTGGCCCTGCAGCGCAAGGCTCTTGAATTCCAGTTCGGTGATCAAGGGTGAGCCTCCACAAGCTCGGCGGCGTCTTCAGGCCGCGGGATCCGAAAGAGGCCTCCGGCGACGGAGGCGCGGGCGCACGGGGCACCCCCGTGCTTTCAGGTTCGCACGTGAACAGGCTTACGCCAGGGCCAGGCTCCCCGGTCGCTGCAACCTGTGATGATGGTGCGGTGGATGAACATCGAGGGGCAGTGTAGCAAACAAGGGCCGGATGGCAACGCGACCGCGCCGCGGCGGCCATGGCAGCGTGACGCGGGCGCTACGCGCGATGCGCCGGCGCGGAGACGAACAGGTTCAGGCCCAGGCGCTCGGACAGGAAGCGCGTGGCCAGCTGCCCGCGCACGCTGTTGCCGGCCTCGTCCAGCGGCGGCGACCAGGCCGCCACCGCGCCCTTGCCGGGCGCCACCGTGACGATGCCGCCGCTCACGCCGCTCTTGCCTGGCAGGCCCACGTCGTACAGCCAGGCGCCGGAGCGCTCGTAGAGGCCCGCCGTGGCCATCACGGCCAGCACGCGCCGGCAAGTGTCCGGGCAGACGACCTGCTCGCCCGTCATGGGGTTCACGCCGCCGCCGGCCAGCGTGGCGCCCATCACGGCCAGGTCGCGCGCCGTCACCAGCAGCGAGCATTGCCGCGTGTAGATGTCGGTGGCCTCGTCGGGGTCGCAGAAGATGTGGCCGTAGCCCCGCAGCAGGTGGGCGATGCCGGCGTTGCGCTGGTTGGTGGCCGCCTCGGATGCGTAGACGCGCTGGTCGAGGGCGAGCTCGCGGCCCGCGAAGCGGGACAAGCCCCGGCGCACGCTGGCCCAGCGCTCCTGAGCATTCGCGGCCGGCACCAGGCTGGTGGTGGCGATCGCGCCCGAGTTCACCATGGGATTGGTGGTGTGGCTCGGCCGCAGCTCCACCGCCATGATGGAGTTGAACGGCATGCCGGTGGCGTCCACCCCCAGCCGTTGCGCGGCTTCCTCCGCCCCCAGCGCATCGCACACGAGGGCGAACACGAAGGGCTTGGAGATGCTCTGGATGGAGAACGCTGCCTCGGCGTCGCCGAGCGCGAAGGCGTCGCCGCGCGTGTTGGCCACGCACAGGCCGAAGGCGGACGGATCCGCCTCGGCGAGCACCGGGATGTAGTCGGCGACCCGGCCCCCCTGCTCACCCCGGAAGCGCGCATGGGCCTCCTCGAGCAGCGAACGGATCTCCTCGCGCGACGGCAGCGAGCCGGTGGAGACAAAGCCCGGTGCGCCGGGAGCGATCTGCGCCATCGTCGTCCTCCTCAGGCGAGCGCCTTTCCCACCACTTCCGCGGTCTCGCGCGACAGCCCCGGCCGTGCGGCGATTTCCTCCAGCGCGGAGCGCATGAGCGCCCGGCGTCCCGGCTCATAGCGCCGGTAACGCTCGAAGTTGCGCACCATGCGCGACGCAACCTGCGGATTGATCGCATCGAGCGCCGTGGCCTGTTCCGCCAGGAAGCGGTAGCCGGCGCCGTCGGCGCGGTGGAAGTTCACCTGGTTGACGCCGAAGCTGCCCAGGAGGGCATACACCTTGTTCGGGTTCCTGAGCGTGAACGCCGGATGCACCGCCAGCTCGCGCACGCGGTCCACCGTCCCGGGCAGCCGCGACAGCGCCTCCGTGCCCAGCCACTTGTCCACCACCAGCGCTTCGTCCTGCCACTTCGCGTAGAACGCATCGAGCGCGGTCCGGCGCTCGGGGCAGTCGCAATTCGCCAACGCTGTCAGGGCCGCCATGGCATCCGTCATGTTCCCGGCGCCCGCGAGCTGCTGTACGCACAGGCGCCGCGTCTCGGCCTCGCCCAGGTCCATGAGGAAGGCCAGGCACAGGTTGCGCAGTGCCCGGCGGCCGCTCGCCACCGCGTCAGGGCTGTAGGGGCCGGGCGTGGCAAAGGCCTCGTAGCCGCGGCGGAATGCGTCGTGCAGGCGTTCGGCCAGGAAGGTCCGCATGGCGAAGCGCACCTGGTGCACGGCCAGCGGGTCGATCACCTCCAGCTGTTCGGCAATCACGACCTCGGGCGGCAGCGCGAGGGCTTCGGCCGCGAACGCCGGGTCCTCGTTGGCGTCGGCCAGCACGCGGCCGAAGGCCTCGGCCAGGTAATCGGGGAACTGCACGGGCCGGCCGGCGCAGTGGTCCCGCACGCCCTGCAGAAGCAGGTCCATCGCCAGCCGCTGGCCCGCTTCCCAGCGGTTGAAGGGATCGGTGTCGTAGCCGAGCAGGTGCTGCAGCGCCTGCTCGTCGTACGGGTAGTCGACCAGCACCGGCGCCGAGAAGTTGCGCCCCAGCGAAGGCACGGGACGCACAGGCACGTCGAGGAAGCGGAACACCTCCGTCTGCCTGTGCAGCGACAGCACAGTACTGCTGCCGCGGCCGCTCGTCTCGCCTTCGATGCGCAGCGGCAGCTCGCGGCCGTCGGGACCCAGCAGGCCGAAGGCCATCGGAATGTGCATCGGCTTCTTCGTCGGCTGCCCGGGGGTCGGCGGGCAGCTCTGGCTGACCGTGAGCTCGTAGGTGCGGCTGGCCTCGTCGTAGCGATCGCGCACCGCGAGCCGGGGCGTGCCCGATTGCTCGTACCAGAGCCGGAACTGCTGCAGGTCCAGCCCGCTCGCCGCCTCGATCGCCTCGACCAGTGCGTCGGTCGTCACCGCCTGGCCGTCGTGGCGGCGGAAGTAGAGGTCGATGCCCTTGCGGAAGTTCTCCGGGCCGGCGAGCGTATGCATCATGCGCACCAGCTCCGCGCCCTTCTGGTAGACGGTGGACGTGTAGAAGTTGCTCACCTGCTGGTAGGACGGCGGGCGCACCGGATGCGCCATGGGCCCGGCGTCCTCCGGGAACTGGCCGGTGCGCAGGTTGCGCACGGCCTGGATGCGCGCCACCGCGCGCGAATAGCGGTCGCCCGCGTACTGCTGCTCGCGGAACACCGTGAGCCCTTCCTTCAGCGCCAGCTGGAACCAGTCGCGGCAGGTGACGCGGTTGCCCGTCCAGTTGTGGAAGTACTCGTGGGCGACGGTGCGGTCGATGAAGTTGAAATCCCAGTCCGTGGAGATGTCGGGGCGGGCCAGCACCAGCTTGGTGTTGAAGATGTTGAGGCCCTTGTTCTCCATGGCACCCGCGTTGAAGTCGCCGACCGCCACGATGTTGTATTCGTCCAGGTCCACCTCCAGGCCGTAGGTGTCCTCGTCCCATTTCATCGCTTGCTTCAACGAAAGGATCGCGAACTCGCCCTGGTCCAGCTTGCCCGGCTCGACGAAGAACTGCAGCCGCGCCGTGCGTCCCGAGCGCGTGCGGAAGCTGTCCTGGCTGCGGTCCAGCCGCGCGGCCACCACCGCGAACAGGTAGGACGGCTTCGGGAAGGGGTCGACCCACTTCGCCCAGTGACGCCCGCCACGCTCCTCGCCCTGCGCCGCCAGGTTGCCGTTGGCCAGCAGCACGGGATAGCGCTCGCTGTCGGCGCGCAGCGTGACGGTGTAGCGCGCCATCACGTCGGGGCGGTCCAGAAAGGGCGTGATGCGGCGGAAGCCTTCGGCCTCGCACAGGCTGAAGAAACCAGTGCTGGAGGTGTAGATCCCCATCAGCCTGGTGTTCTCGCGCGGGCGGATGCGGCTCGTCGTCGCGAGCTGGAATTCTTCCGGCACGCCGCGCACGGTGAGGTGGCGGCCGTCGGCGTCCCAGCGACCGGGCGGCAGCGGCCCGCCGTCGAGCGCGACCGATTCCACCGCGACTTCGTCGATGTCCAGCGCGAGGTCCGGCGTGCCCGCGCCGGCTGGATTGCGCCGGACCGACAGCAGCGCCTTCACCATCGCCTCGTCCTCCGACAGCAGGTCGATGTCGAGTTCGACCTCCGGGATCAGGAACGCGGGCGGGCGATAGTCCTTGAGGTAGACCGTAACAGGCGCATCCATGGCGGCTCCCGGCGGGCCTTCACAGGTCCGCGTTGCTGCGCGACTGGAACACCACCATCTGCACGAACTGCAGCTTGGCGACGGCAGGCCTGGACATGACAAAGGGATAGAAGTCCGGCTGGCCCATGCTGCGCGCCATTTCGTTGAGCACCACCATCAGCTCCGTCCAGCCATTGAGCAGCTCGAGGAAGCGCGTGGCATTCGGGTCGTCGGGTGCGTACAGGGCATCCGGCCCGAAGGGCACGATGTCCGCTTCGACGTCCTCCGGTCCCAGGCCGAAGCCCATCGCCGTGGTCAGGCTGTCCACCACGTGCATGTAGTGCGCCCAGGTCTCCGCCCAGTCTTCCCACGGGTGCATGGTGGCGTAGGAACTGATGAAGGACTGGGACCAGTCCGGGGGTGGGCCCTGTTCGTAGTTGCGCTTGAGCGCTTCGGCGTAGCTCGCGCGCTCGTCCCCGAACAACTGCCGGAACGGCTCCAGCCACTGCGTGTCCCAGACCAGGCGATCCCAGTAGTAGTGGCCGACCTCGTGCCGGAAGTGCCCGAGCAGGGTGCGATAGGGCTCGCGCATCGCGTGGCGGATCTGCTCGCGCTTCGCGTCGTCCGCCTCCTCCACGTTGATCGTGATGAGGCCGCTGGCATGGCCCGTCATCACCTGAGGTCCCTGGGGCGGCGAGCGCAGGAAGTCGAACATGAGGCCCTGCGCCGGGTCGTCGTGCACCTTGGAGCGCACCGGCAGCCCGAGCCCAATCAACTGCGAGACGAGCCGCCGCTTGGCGAGCTCGATCCGCGACCAGTAGCGGGCGTTGTCGGGGTCGTCCAGGTTCGGGATGGTGCGGTTCAGGCGGCAGGCGATGCAGTGGTCCCTGGGATTGGCCGCATACAGCATCCAGTTGCAGGCGGCCGGGGAATTCCGGTTGGCGCAGAACTTCAGGACCTCGCTGCGCCCCGGGACGGTCCACGTTCCGGGGCGCGGACCGGGATCGAGCGCCGCCACCTTCCCTTCGTCCGGGAGGAATCCCAGCTTCCGGTCGCAGTTCAGGCATTGCGTATTGCGGAAGAACACGTGGTTGCCGCAGCGGCATTTGTACGAACGCGACATCCGCTTCACCTGCGCCCGCGCGGCGGCACGCTGGGCCTCGAGCTCCTGGCCCAGGGACTGGAGAACGTCTTCCATGGCGGCTTTCCCCTGTGGAACGGCCGTTATAGGGCGCGGCCCACGCCGCGCCCACTTGGCCCAAAGGGCAATGTCCAGGGAAGGAACACACGTGAGCTTTGTCACATGCGGGACTGACGCAGCCAAAGCAGTCCGGGCGACAATGCCGGAGGTAACAAAACGTTTTACAAGGAGACCAGCATGCGCCACCCCCTGACGGCCCGCCTCCTGCTCGCCGCCGCCCTTTGCCTGCCCCTGTGGGCGGGCGCCGAAGTCACCCTGGCCGGCGTGAAATACGAAGATGGCATGGACCTGCGCGGCGCCAAGCTGCAGCTCAATGGAGCGGGCATCCGCTACAAGGGGCCCTTCAAGGTCTACTCCGCGGGCTTGTACCTGCCCAGGAAGGCCGGCACGACCGACGAGGTCCTGGCCATGCCCGGCGCGAAGCGCGTCTCCGTGGTGATGCTGCGGGACATCGACGCTTCGGAACTCGGCAAGTTGTTCGTCCGAGGCGTCGAGGACAACATGGACAAGAACGCCATGGCCAAGCTGATCCCCGGGCTCATGCGCATGAGCCAGATCTTCAGCGACTACAAGAACCTGAAGAGCGGCGAGCAGTTCACGATCGACTGGATCCCCGGCACCGGCACCATCGTCAGCGTGCGCGGGGTGCCCGCGGGCGAGCCCTTCAAGGAGCCGGAGTTCTTCAACGCGCTGCTGCGCATCTGGCTCGGCCCCGTCCCGGCCGACTGGAAGCTCAAGGACAGCCTGCTCGGCGTCAAGGCCTGATCAGGCGCCGGGCAGCAGCCCGGCCACTTCCACCAGCGAATCGACGAAGGCATCCGCGTCCACCGCGCGGATCGGCTCGCCGTGGTTGTACCCGTAGGTGACCAGCACCACGGGGCAGCCGGCGGCGCGTGCCGCCGCGGCGTCGTTGCGTGAATCGCCCACCATGAGCGTGGCCGCGGGTGCCGTTCCCAGCGCCTGGCAGGTCTTCACCAGCGGCAGCGGGTCGGGCTTCTTGCGCTCGAAGGCGTCGCCGCCGAACACCACGTCGAAGAATTCCGCCAGCCCCTTGATGCGCAGGAGATCCTGGGCGAACTCGCCCGGCTTGTTGGTGAGGCACGCCAGGCGCAGCCCCGCGGCGCGCAGCCGCTGCAGGCCTTCCGGCACGCCGGGATAGACCTCGGCGCGCTCGCCGTTGAGAGCGCGGTAGGCCGACTGGTACGCGTCCCAAGCCTGCGGATACAGCGATGCAGGCGCGCCCACTTGCGCAAGCACGGAGCGGATCAGGTGTTCCGAACCCTTGCCGATGAAGCCTTCCACGGTACGCGCCTCGACCCCCGGCAGCGACAGCGCGCTGGCCATGGCCTGCAGGGCCGCGGTGAAGTCGCCCAGCGTATCGACCAGCGTGCCGTCCAGGTCGATGATGGCTGCCGTCGGCCGCGCGAGGGGAGAACAAATGGAGTTCACAAGGCTCATTTTCCGCTGCTGGCCGGCGCGTCATGCGCGAATCGCTTCCGGTATTCCACGAGGCTGACGCCCAGTCGCCGGCTGAAGGCACGGCGGAAGCCGTCCACGTTGGCGTAGCCCACGGCGTCCGCCAGTCGCTTGGCGGGCAGGTTCGACTCTTCGGCCAGGCGGCGGGCGGCGTCGATCCTGGCCTTCTCGACGAAGTCCGCCGGCGTCGTCCCCGTTTCGCTGCGGAAGACCCGCGCGAAGGTCCGGTCGCTCATGCCGGCGCGCGCGGCCAGCGCGGGAACGGAGAGGTCGCTTCTGAGATGGGAAAGGACGTGGTCCTGCACTTCCCGCACGCTCGACCGCTCGGACATCTGCGCCGCCAGGTGAGCGCTGAACTGGCTCTGGCCGCCGGGACGCTTGAGGAACATCACGAGCTCCCGTGCCACCCGCAAGGCGAGGTCGCGGCCGTGGTCTTCTTCGACCATGGCGAGTGCGAGGTCCATGCCTGCGGTCACGCCGGCGGAGGTGAAGAGGTTGCCGTCCTTGACATGGATCGCATCCGGATCGATGCGTGCCCGAGGGCATGCCGTCGCCAGCCGGGCCGCCGCGTTCCAGTGGGTGGCGACCCGCTTGCCGTCGAGGAGTCCCGCGGCTGCCAACACGAAGGCGCCGGTGCACACCGAGCCGAAGCGCCTGACGGTGCGCGATCGCCGGCGCAGCCATTCGTGCAACCGCGCGTCGCTCTCCATGTCGCCGATCTCGGGGCTTCCCGCAACGAGCAGCGTATCGATGGGGCCGCGGTGCGTGGCGACCGTCGCATCCACGGCAACGCGCAGGCCACTGCTGCTGCGCAGCGGCCCCTCCTGCGCGGCCACCAGCTGGACCTGGTACGCGCGCGGGTCTCCCAGCTGGCGCGCTGCTTCGGTGAAGACATCCGCAGGACCGGCGACGTCCAGCAGCTGGAAGCGAGGGAAGGCGAGGAGGGTGATGCGCATGGCGGACAAGATGCAAGGATTGGCAGAAAACGACGCGCGCTGTGGCGGGGGTGCCGGGAAGTTTGGCAGAAACTAGCCGGTCCGACAGATTCCGCAAGAACGCGCAGCATGCAACCCGAGTCCGCCGATCAGCCCTGCCCGGCCCCCCTTCCCCCCGCCGAAGCCTCCCTGCGCAACCTTCCCGTCAACCTGTTCGCCGCGGTCATGGGACTCTCGGGACTGGCCCTTGCGTGGCGGTTCGCGCATTACAAGCTGGGGGCACCGGCAATCGTCGGCGAGGCCATCGGGGGATTCGCGCTGGTCGTCTTCTTTCTGCTGTCGCTCGGCTACCTCGCCAAGCTTGCAAGGCACGCGGATGCCGCCCGGGCGGAGTTCCATCACCCGGTGGCAGGCAACTTCTTCGGCACGATCGGGATTTCGGTGCTCCTCCTGTCCGCGGTCCTCGAGCCGTATGCCGCCCCAGCGGCGCAATCGGTCTGGACGGTGGGCGTCGTGGTGACCCTCCTCCTCGCCTTCGTCGTTGTTTCCCGCCTGCTCCGGGGAGAGGTCGATGCGTCGCATGCCCTTCCCGCTTGGCTGATTCCCGGCGTGGCCACCCTCGACGTCGCTGTCACGGGCGGGCACATGCCGATGGGATGGGCTGCGGAAGCGAACCTGTTCGCCGGCGCAGTGGGTGCCGTGATGGCGCTGGTGCTCTTCGCGATGATCATCCGCCGGCTCGTGCACGAGGCCCGCATCGCGCCTGCCATGGAGCCGTCCCTGATGATCCTCGTCGCCCCTTTCGCCGTGGGCTTCCTTGCGTACGTGAACATCGCCGGGACCATCGATCGCTTCGCAGGGCTGCTCTTCTACTTCGCCCTGTTCATGTTCGCCGTGGTGGCGCCCCGCGTCTTCCGCCCCGGTGCCAAGTTCTCGCCGGGATGGTGGGCGATCGGCTTTCCGCTGGCTGCCCTGCTGAATGCGGCGCTGCTCTATGCGGAGTCCCGGGAAAGCGCCCCTTTGCGCATGCTCGCCATCGCATTGCTCGGATTCCTGAGCATCGCATTGACGGTGCTGACCTTGCGCACGGCGCGGATCGTGCTGAACAGGCAGCTGTTCAGGTAGCCGGTTCTCCCGGGTCCTGGGCGACGTGGGCGGCGGGTCTACGATGTGGGCGCCCTAGGAGATGTCCATGGCCCGCCTCCTGTCCGTCAACGTCGGCCTGCCGCGCGAGGTGGCGTGGCACGGCCGCAAGGTCCGGACCGGCATCTGGAAGTCCCCGGTGACCGGACCCGTGATGGCGCGCCGCCTGAACCTCGACGGCGACCGCCAGGCCGACCTGGCGAGCCACGGGGGCGAGAACCGGGCGGTCCTCGTGTACCAGCTGTCCTCGTACCGCCTCTGGCACGAGCACCTGGGCCTGGATCCGGATGCCTTCGGCCAGTTCGGGGAGAACTTCACCATCGACGGACTGGACGACGGGGAAGTCTGCATCGGAGACCAGTTCCGCATCGGCGAAGCCTTGTTCGAAGTCTCGCAGCCGCGGGTCACCTGCTACCGGCTGGGCCTGCGGCTGGACATGCGGCAACTGCCGGCGCTGTTCGTCGAACACGGCAGGCCGGGCTTCTACATGCGGGTGCTCGAAGAAGGGTACGTCGCGGCCGGGGACTCCATCGTGAAGGTCCGGGACGCAGAAGAGCGGATGACGGTCGCCGCGATCGATGCCCTCCTGTACAAGCCGTCGCATCCGCCCGAATTGCTGGAACGTGCCGTGCGCATCCAGGCGCTGAGCAAGGGGTGGACGGGCTCCTTCCGGGCCCTGCTGGAGGCCGGCAGGGCTGGAAAGCACGGCGGCAATCCGGGCCTGCATGCCCCCATGGAAGTGCCCGCCTGGAATGGCTTCCGCCGGCTCGGCGTCGTTGCCATCCGGCAGGAAAGCCTGGACGTGCGATCGTTCGAACTGGCACTTCCGGACGGCTCTCCCCTGCCGCCTTTCACGGCCGGACAGCACGTCGCGGTCCGCCTGGGCGTCGCACCGGCGCCTCTCACGCGCGTGTACTCCCTCTCGGGTGACCCCCAAGGCGGGACCTACCGGATCGGCGTGAAGCGGGAGTCGGGCGGCGCCGGAAGCAACTTCCTGCATGACCATGTCGCCGAAGGAGACTCCCTCGATTGCAGCGCCCCGCGCGGTGACTTCACCTTGCGGCCGAACGAACGGTCCGTGGTGCTCCTGAGCGCCGGAATCGGCGTGACCCCGATGCTGGCGATGCTGCATGACCTGGTGCGGGAGCAAGGGCCGCGGCGCGTCTTCTGGCTGCACTCGGCGCGAGACGGCCAGCACCTGTCGTTCGACAGCGAAGCCAGGCAGCTTCTTGCGCGGCTGCCGGCCGCCACCTCCCACGTGGTGTACAGCCGCCCCACGGCGGACGACCGGATCCGTCCGGCATTCGACGCGGCCGGCCATCTCGATGTCTCCAGCCTGGAACGGCTCGGGGTGCCGATCGATTCGGAGTTCTACGTCTGCGGGCCTCCCGGCTTCATCGCCCTCTTCGCCACTGCGCTGAGGGCGCAGTGGAAGCTGGAGGAATCGCGCTTCCACAGCGAGCTGTTCGGTCCCGCCGCGCAGCCCGCCTCGGCGGGAGTGGAGCGGCCGCACCCACCCGCGGGAAGCGTCGGCGAGGGCCCTCTCGTCACGTTCACCCGAAGCCAGCTGGCCGTGCGCTGGGATGCCCGCTTTCGCACCATGCTCGACTTCGCCGAAGCCTGCGCCGTCCCCGTGCGCTGGTCCTGCCGGACCGGCGTTTGCCAGAGCTGCGAAACCGCCGTGCTTTCCGGATCGACGTCCTATGAACCGCAACCGATCGCCACGCCTGGCGAGGGCGCGGTGCTCCTTTGCTGCGCGCGGCCGACGTCGGACATCGAGCTCGATCTCTAGGGAGAGATCGGCCACGAAAAAGCCAGGGCGTCGCCCTGGCTCGCGGAGGGGCGCAGCGTCAGCGGCTGCGCCGGCTGCTGCTGCCTTCGAAGTTGGCGCCGTCGCGCTCGGGGAGCACGCGCATCCAGTCCGCGCGCGTGCCGCGCGGGGACGCGATGCGCTGCACCGGCGAGGTCTCTATGGGACCGGTGCACACATAGCCGACGACCTCGCGTTGGCGCTCGGGGTCCATCGCCGCGAAACCGCGGCCGCAACTCGGCTCGGGGCCGCTGCCCGGGTGGGAAGCCATGCCTGTCTCCTGCTGGTGGCAACGCCGGCACATGCCGGCGTTCGGGCTATTGGGCCCGGGCGCCCGGCCGCGTGCCGTCAGAGCATCTGACATCGACGCGTAGGAGTTGTCCCACGCCGGGACAGGACGTCAGCGCGCGTTCAGGCGGGAACCTGTTCGATCCCTGCGCGGCCCCAATGCCTGTGCTTGGCCAGCGCGGCAATGAAGTCCTGCGCCATCTGCAGGCGCGTGGTCGGCTCGTTAGTGCCGATCACCACCCCGGCTGGCGCGGGCGCCTCGGCCGAAGCCACGCCGGCGGAGCGCAGCAGTTCCACCGATTCGCCGATGAGGCACAGCGGCTTGCAGTGCCGGTAGGCCTCCAGGACGAAATGCACCGCGTCGCCATCCCTGGCGAGCGCCTGCGCGCAGGCGCTGCCGCCCGGCACCAGCACCGCATCGAACATCACGGAAGGCATGGCCTGGAAGGTGTGGTCCACCGGCACCTGCTGCCCGGACGATGAGGTGACGACGCCCAGGTGCGCGGCAACGACCTTCGTGATCGCGCCGGCATCCAGCAGTGCCTGCTGGATGACCTTGAAAGCTCCCAGCTCGACGCCCGGCGCCATCACGATCGCGATCTTGCGCGTCTGGATGCCCCCGCCATTGCCTTCCGTGCCGAGGGAGGGCGCGGACTCGAGCACGGGTTTGCCGCGCGGCTCGCGAAAGCCCGCGTGGCCCGCCGCCGACCGCGGATCCGGCGGCCCGATCCCCAGCGGTTCGGCCACCTTGCGCGCCAGGCGCATGTCGACGTGCGCGAGGTTGTCCACGATGCGTTGCCGGATCGCCGGCGTCTCCACCCGCGACAGCTCGTACTGGAAGCCGGCCACGATGTGGTCCTTCTCGCAGCTGCCCTGGCTGTTCCAGAACAGCGTGGCCTGCGCGAAGTGGTCATCGAAGCTCGGGCTGCGGCGGCGCACCTTGGGCGACTGCAGCGGCTCCTCGAAGGTCTGCAGGCCCTGCTCGCCGCCGTCGACGCGGAACTCCGAACCGCTGCCGAGGGTGTTGGGTTCATACGCGACGCGCCCGCGCGGGATGCTCCCGCGATGCTTCCCGTCCCGCTGGAAGTTGTGCACGGGGCAGACGCCGCGGTTGATCGGCAGTTCGCTGTGGTTGGGGCCGCCCAGGCGCGCCAGTTGCGCGTCCCCGTACGAGAACAGCCGTCCCTGCAGCAGCGGATCGTTGCTGAAGTCGATGCCCGGAACGACGTGCCCGGGGTGGAAGGCCACCTGCTCCGCCTCCGCGAAGTGGTTCTCCGGGTTGCGGTTCAGGACCAGGCGCCCGACCACCTGCACCGGCACCAGTTCCTCCGGCAGCAACTTGGTGGCGTCCAGCAGGTCGATCTCCAGCTTCTCGGCGCGCTCCTCCTCGACCAGCTGCACGCCCAGCTCCCACTCGGGGAAGTCGCCGCGCTCGATCGCCTCCCACAGGTCGCGGCGCAGGAAGTCCGGGTCGCGGCCGGCGATCTTCATGGCCTCGTCCGGCGCAAGCGCGTGCTTGCCCAGCTTCGGCCGCCAGTGGAACTTCACGAAGTGCGACACGCCGCGTGCGTTGATGAAGCGATACGTGTGCACGCCGAAGCCCTCCATCATGCGGTAGCTGCGGGGCAGCGCGCGGTCCGACATCAGCCAGAGCAGCGCATGCGAGCTCTCGGGCATCAGCGAGACGAAGTCCCAGAACGTGTCGTGCGCGCTGGAGGCCTGCGGCATGCCGTGATGCGGCTCCGGCTTCATGGCGTGGACCAGGTCGGGCAGCTTCATCGCGTCCTGCACGAAGAACACCGGCAGGCTCGCGCCCACCAGGTCGTAGTTGCCCTCGCGCGTGTAGAACTTGACCGCGAAGCCCCGCACGTCGCGCACGGTGTCGGCCGAACCCTGCGCGCCGATCATGTTCGAGAAGCGCACGAACACGGGCGTGCGGCTGCCCACCTCCTGCAGGAAATCTGCGCGCGTGTATTCGACGAGCGGCCGGACCAGCTCGAAGTAGCCGTGCGCGGCGGCGCCGCGGGCGAAGATCACGCGCTCGGGAATGCGCTCGTGGTCGAAGGCCGTGAGTTTTTCGCGCAGCAGGAAGTCCTGCAGCAGCGTCGGGCCGCGCAGGCCCGCCTTCAGCGAGTTGTGGTTGTCGGGGAGCACCACGCCCTGGCTGGTGGTGAGCTGGTTCTCCGGTCCCTGCGTGAAGGCCTCGAGCTGCTTCTGCCGGCTGGCGACCGGATCCCCGGCCTTGGACTTGCGCGTGCCCTCCGTGCGGGAAGAGGCCATGGATCGCTCCTGTTGTTGTGGCCCGATCGGGCAGCGGGAAGCCGGCGCGGGGCGCCCGGCGTGGAGGCTCAGCCGTGATCCAGGTCGAAGAGCGCCTCGAGCGTGCGGATGAGGGCGGCGATCGCGAGCACGCCGATGCCTCCGGCGGCCAGCCAGGTCAGCCACTCGGGAACAAAAGGTGCGATCTCCATCCGCTTCTCCCTGGTTCATGCACTGCGGTGTTGCATTGGAGCAAGCCTCAACCGCGTGGGCCGTAGCCCTTCAGCGGGCGCGTTTGTGGGGCGGCATCGTCAGCATCCGTAGGACGCTTCCCACAGCCGCGCAGGCATCCGGCTGGCCGCGGCGGCGGCGTCCTACCGTTGCGCCGCCAGCGGGCGCGCACCATCGCCGGATGGACAACGCAACGAACGATCGCAAGGAAGAACGCCAGGACGACGGGGCATGCCCGGCCCGCGGCGACACGGTGACGGCGCAGGGCGAGAACCAGGCGCCCAAGGCGCGCCAGCCGAACGAGCACGACGAATCCGCGGACAGCCAGGCAGCGGACAGCGACAGCATCCGCGCGATGGGTGAACGGGCGCATGCCGCCACGGAACGCGGCGAGCAGGACACGACCCGCGGCCAGGAGAGCGATGCGACGTACCACCGCATGCGCGAGGGTGCCCCCGCCCCGGCGGACGATCGCGAGCAGAAGCAGCGGGGCGGCTAGGCCTTCAGCTGCACGCGCATCGCGTCGATGACGGCGCGGTAGTCCGGCTTGCCGAAGATCGCGCTGCCGGCGACGAAGGTGTCGGCGCCGGCGGCCGCCACGCGCGCGATGTTGTCCGTCTTGATGCCGCCATCGACTTCCAGGCGGATGTCGCGGCCGCTCGCATCGATGCGCTTGCGCGCCTGCTCGATCTTGCGCAGGGTCGAATCGATGAAGCTCTGGCCGCCGAAGCCCGGGTTCACGCTCATGAGGAGGATCAGGTCGAGGTCCTCGATCACCCAGTCCAGCACGTCCAGCGGCGCGGCCGGATTGAAGGTGAGGCCCGCCTTGCAGCCCGCGGCCCTGATCGCCTGCACGCTGCGGTGCACGTGCGTCGACGCGTCCGGATGGAAGCTGATGTAGTCGGCGCCCGCCTCGGCGAAGGCCTGCGCGAGCGCGTCCACCGGCTGCACCATCAGGTGCACGTCGATGGGCACCGGCGTGCCGTCCGCCTTCTTCGCGTGCGGCTTCAGCGCAGCGCACACCATGGGGCCGAACGTCAGGTTGGGCACGTAGTGGTTGTCCATCACGTCGAAGTGGATCCAGTCCGCGCCGGCGGCGATCACGTTGCGGACCTCCTCGCCCAGGCGGGCGAAATCGGCGGAGAGGATCGACGGGGCGATGCGGTAGGTGCGCGTGCTCATGGCCACGATTGTCGCAAACCGTGAACCGCCCGAATTTTCGGAGTTAAAGTCGGCCCCATGCCGCGCTACGCCTTCCAGGTCGAAGTGGTCCCGCAGTACCTGCCCGAGCAGTCCGCGCCGGTGCAGGGGCTCTGGAGCTTCGCCTACACCATCACCATCCGCAACACGGGCGAGGTGCCCGCGCAGCTGATCTCGCGCCACTGGATCATCACCAACGAACTCGGCGAGGTCGAAGAGGTCAAAGGGTTGGGCGTCGTGGGACAGCAGCCCCTGCTGCGTCCCGGCGAATCGTTCGAGTACACCAGCGGCTGTCGCCTGCGCACCGCGAGCGGCAGCATGCGCGGCAGCTATTTCTGCGTCGCCGACGACGGCGAACGCTTCGAAGTCGAGATCCCCGCATTCGTGCTGGACGACGGCCAGCACCGCGTGCTGCACTAGCCTTCAACGAGAACCGCCGCGGCGGTTCCCTGCCAGGGAGTTCCATGGAAGAAGTGATGGTCATCTGGGCCGAGTGGGTTCGTCCCTCGGCCGGCTTGCCCACCGTGCAATGGTCGCTGCTGCTGGCGCTCGCCGCCGCCGTCGGCCACCTCCTGCAACGCCACACCGGCCTGCCCAAGGTGGTGGGCTATTCGATCGTCGGCACGGTGGCCGGCCTCACGGGTTTCTCCGGCGCCGCCTGGCCGCTGCAGGGCGTGTCCCTGTTCCTGCTGGAGCTGGGGGTGGCGGTGGTGCTGTTCGAGTCCGGCGGACGCATCGCGCTGCGCTGGTTCCGCCACAACCCCATGGTGCTGCTGCAAAGCCTGATCGAGTCGGTGCTCACGGCGGTGGCGGTGTACTACGTGATGCGCTGGCTCGACGTGCGCGCCAGCGTGGCCGAGGGCGTGGCGCTGGTGGCGATGGCGGCGTCGCCCGCGGTGCTGCGCCAGATCATCATCGACACGCGCGCCACCGGCCCGGTGACGGAGCGCGCCGTGGTGCTGTCCACCCTCAGCACCTTCTACGCGCTGACGCTGGTCGCGGCCCGTGCCGGCACCCTGCATCGCGAGGACGGCAGCTGGTTCGCCACGCTCTACCCCGTCGCCGTCGTGCTGGGCGTCTCCTTCGTGGTGGGCGCCCTGCTGGCGCTGGCGCTGCGCACGGCCCTGCGCTTCATGAGCCCCACGAGCGAGAACACCTCGATGCTCATGGTGGCGCTGATCGCCGCCGGCACCGCGCTGGCCGCGCACTTCGGCGGCTCGGCGCCGCTCGCGGCCCTGATCGGCGGGCTGATGCTGAAGCAGTTGCATCCGCGGCCCTGGTCCTGGACCCGCCAGCTCGGCGCGGCCGCTTCCCTGCTCACGATGCTCATGTTCGTGCTGGTGTCGGTGGTCGCGGCCAAGGCGGACTGGAATCCCTCGGTCGTCGGCCTGGTCGTCGCCCTCGTGATCACCCGCGGGATGTGCAAGATCGTCGGGGTGGAAGTCGCCAACTGGGGCAGTGGCACGAGCTGGCGCCAGGCCTTCTGGGTGGGCTGCGCCATGTCGCCGATGTCGTCGATCGCGCTGCTGCTGGTGTCGCAGTTCGTGAGCTCGTCGACGTCGCTCGGGCCGCGGATCGCGAGCATCACCTTGCCGGCCATCCTGATCATGGAGATCCTGGGCGCGATCATCGCCACCTTCGCGCTGTATCGCGCCGGCGAGAGCGTCAAGCCCTGGGAGCCGCACGGCGAATTCACTCCGGGAGAGCTGCGTGGATAAGCGCGTCGAACCGATGCTGCAGCCGCCGGCCGCCCCTGCCCCCGCGCCTGCCCTGGAACCGTTCCAGCATTCGGCGGCGCTGTCGCTGGGCGTGGAGCTGGAACTGCAGCTGGTCAACACCCACGATTACGACCTCGCGCCCTACTCGGACGAGATGCTGCGTCTCATGACCCGGATCCCGTTGCCCGGCGCCGTGGTGCCCGAGATGACCTCCAGCATGATCGAGGTCTCCACCGGCGTGTGCCACTCCTGCACCGAGGTGCTGGGGCAGCTCACGCAGATGCGCGACGCGCTCGTGCGCTGTGCCGACAAGCTCAACATCGCCTGTGTCGGCGGCGGCACCCATCCTTTCCAGATGTGGCACGAGCAGCGCATCTACGACAAGCCCCGCTTCCGCCAGCTCTCGGAGCTGTATGGCTACCTCTCCAAGCAGTTCACGATCTTCGGCCAGCACGTGCACGTCGGCTGCCCCGACGCGGACAGCGCGCTGCTGATGCTGCACCGGATGTCGCGCTACATCCCGCATTTCATCGCGCTGTCGGCCAGCTCGCCGTTCGTGCAGGGGCAGGACACGCAGTTCGACTCCGCGCGGCTCAATTCCGTGTTCGCCTTCCCGATGTCGGGGCGCGCGCCCTTCACCCTGCACTGGGAGGAGTTCGGGCAGTTCTTCGCCAAGAGCACGCGCACCGGCGTGGTCAAGAGCATGAAGGACTTCTACTGGGACATCCGTCCCAAGCCGGAGTACGGGACCATCGAGATCCGCGTCTTCGACACGCCGCTGACGGTGGAACGCGCCGCCGCCCTCTCCGGCTTCGTGCAGTCGCTGGCCGCCTGGTTCCTCCACGAGCAGCCGTTCCTGCCGCAGGAGGACGACTACATGGTCTACACCTACAACCGCTTCCAGGCCTGCCGCTTCGGCCTGGACGCGGTGTACGTGGACCCGCCGACCGGCGAGCACCTGCCGCTGCGCGAGCACTTCCTGCAGACGCTGGACCGGATCGCGCCGCACGCGCAGGCCCTGGGCGCCGGCGCGGCGATCGACCAGCTGCGCCAGGGCGCGGAGCTCGGCGCCAACGACGCGCGCTGGCTGCGCGACACGCAGTCGCGCGAGCGGCTGCTGGCCGAGACGGTGCGCCAGGCCGCGGAGCGCTTCCGCGGCCGCGGGTAAGCTCGCCGCCCATGGGCGAATTCGACCTCATCGCACGCTACTTCACGCGCCCCGCGCGGCGCAGCCCGCTGGGCGTGGGCGACGACTGCGCGCTGCTGCAGCCCGCCCCGGGCATGCAGCTGGCGGTGTCCACCGACCTGCTGGTGGAAGGCCGGCATTTCCTGTCGACGGTCGATCCGCGGACACTGGGGCACAAGGCGCTGGCCGTGAACCTCAGCGACCTGGCCGCCTGCGGCGCCCAGCCCCTCGCCTTCACGCTGGCGCTGGCACTGCCGCAAGTGGACGAAGCGTGGCTTGCGCGCTTTGCCGAAGGCATGTTCGCACTTGCCGACGCGCACGGCTGCGAGTTGGTGGGCGGCGACACGACGCGCGGGCCGCTCGCCATCGACATCACCGTGTTCGGCGAGGTCCCCGCGGGCCAGGCCCTGCTGCGCTCGGGCGCGCGGCCCGGCGACGACCTGTGGGTGAGCGGCACGCTGGGCGATGCACGGCTGGCCCTGGAAGCTTTCCGCGGCACGGTGTCCCTGCCGGAGCCCGTGTTCGCCTCCGCGCGCGCACGGCTGGAGCAGCCCACGCCGCGGGTGGCGCTGGGCCTGGCGCTGCGCGGCCTCGCGACGTCGGCAATCGACATCAGCGACGGCTTGCTCGGTGACGTGAGTCATGTGCTGCGCCGCTCGGGCGTCGGCGCCGAGGTGGAGGCGGATTGCGCGCCGCGCCTGCTGGCCGCACTGCAGCAAGGCCTCGTCGCCGACACCGTACGCCTGCAGGACCTCGTGTTCGCCGGCGGCGACGACTACGAGCTCGCCTTCACCGCACCCGCGCAGCAGCGCGCGGCCGTCGAGGCTGCCGCGGCGCAGGCGCAGGTGCGGGCCACGCGCATCGGCCGCATCACGACGGAGCCGGGGCTGCGCCTGCACGATGCGCAAGGCCGCGCCGTGGAACAGCGCTGGGCCGGCTTCGACCACTTCGCATGAAGCGTCGGCTCGCGGCGCTGGCCCTCTTCGCGCTTGCCGGCGCCCATGCAGCCACCTTCCGCGGGACCGTGAGCCACGTGAGCGACGGCGACACGCTGTGGGTGCGCACCGGCAGCGCCGCTCCGGTGCAGATTCGCCTGCTGGACCTGGACGCGCCCGAGAAATGCCAGGCCTTCGGGGCCGAGGCCGGCGCCGCCCTGCGCCGCCGCGTGCTGGGCGAGACCGTGCGCGTGCGGACGCGGGCCACGGACGACTATGGCCGGCAGCTCGCGCGCATCGATCACCGCGGCGACGACGTCGGTCGCTGGCTGGTGCGCAACGGCTACGCCTGGTCGGCGCATTTCCATGGCCGCAGCGGCCCTTATGCGAGCCTGGAGGCGCAGGCGCGGCGCGAGCGCAGGGGCTTGTGGAGCCGCGCGCATCCCGAGGAGCCGCGCAGCTTCCGGCAGCGCCACGGCGCTTGCACCTGAGCGCGGCTACCATAGCCCGCCATGACCGACGCACCCGTCGAAACAGCCGAACTGCCGCCGCCGCGGCGTCCCACGCCCGGCTTCATGATGTCCCATCCGGCGCACGTCCTGGCGCTGGGGTTCGGCAGCGGCCTGGCGCCGTTCGCTCCGGGCACCTGGGGCACGCTGTGGGCCTGGATCGTTTTCGCGCTGCTGCAGCAATGGCTGTCGCCGGCGCAACTCGGCGCGCTGGTGATCCTCTCGTTGCCCCTGGGCTGGTGGGCCTGCAAGGTGACCGCGGAGCACCTGCACGTCGCCGACCCTTCCGCCATCGTCTGGGACGAGGTCGTCGCCTTCTGGATCGTGTTGTGGCTGCTGCTGCCGGCCGGTTGGATCGCGCAGCTCGCAGCCTTCGTGCTGTTCCGCTTCTTCGACGCCGCCAAGCCCGGCCCGGTCGGCTGGGCCGACACCCACTTCAAGGGCTGGGGCTGGCGCGGCGGCTTCGGCATCCTCGCCGACGACCTGGTGGCGGCGTTGTGCACGCTGCTGGTCCTCGCCTTGTGGAGGTCCTGGACATGAACCCCGACGTGACCGCGCTGTGCGCACAGCTGGCGGGCCGGCTGCAGGCCCGCGGCTGGATGCTCGCCACGGCCGAAAGCTGCACCGGCGGCCTCATCGCCGCGGCCTGCACCGACCTGAGCGGCTCCAGCAACTGGTTCGAGCGCGGCTTCGTCACCTACTCCAACGAAGCCAAGACGGAGATGCTCGGCGTGGACCCCGCCCTCATCGCGCAGCACGGTGCCGTGAGCGAAGTCGTGGCGCGCGCGATGGCCTTCGGCGCCGTGCGCAATTCGCGCGCGGTGGTGAGCGTGGCGGTCACGGGCGTCGCGGGACCCACCGGCGGCACGCCGCAGAAGCCGGTCGGGATGGTCTGGTTCGGCTTCCAGGTGGACGGCCGGCTCACCAGCGAGACGCGCCATTTCGACGGCGACCGCGCCGCGGTGCGCGCGGGCACCGTGGTGCACGCCTTGCGGCGGCTGCTGGAGCTCGTAGCCTAGCCGGAGACCAGCTGCGCCTGCAGGCCGCGCCGCGGCGCGGGAGCGATCGCGGGCCCATGGCCCAGCCGCGCCCACATCTGGACGGTCTGTTGCGGACGGGAGGCTCCCAGCAGCGCGTGAATCTCCGCATGGGGCATGGCCATTTCCGGGTACTCCTGCAAGGCCTGGGACAGCGGCTGCATGGCCAGTCCCTGCGCGGTGGCTGCGAGCTGGGCGCGAACGTACGCGCGGCCGGCGCGCAGCTGGGTGACCCGGTCGTTCCCTTCGCTCACCAGCCAGAAGAAGGCCGGGGTGGCCGCGAGCTTGCGCGCGAAGTCCTCCACCTGCTGCGCGATCGCACGGTCCCCCGGTGCCGGCGCCTTGGTGCGGTCGAACAGGCCGACGGCGTCGGCGAACCGGACCAGGGGCGTGTTGATCGAGAGGCCGTCGCGGTGCCTGTCGATCTCCGCCGGGCCGATGCGCAGCCACTTGTATGACTCGAGGATGGTGCGCGGCGTGGTGAGTTCGATGCGCCAGGCTTCGTTGGCGATGCGGCGATGGCGCTCCAGCTCGCCGCCGTCGCCACCGGTGAAGCCCGCACGCAGGCCCGGTGCCCGGGCCGCGGCTGCGATCGCGTTCAACGCTTCGGGCGTCGGAACGCGTGCCTCATACGCCTCGCGGTTCGTGTGCCGGCGCAGCACCTGCGCGAACAAGGGATCGCGTGCAACGGCCGCGTCCGGCACGAGGCGGACGCGCGCGAGCGGGCGCCCGTCCAGCCGCTGGGCATCGAAGACCCCTTGCGGGAAGGGTTCGATCTCCGCGCGATGGCCGCGTTCGCGCGCCGCCAGGTCCAGCACCTCCAGGAAGGTGCCGTGGCTCATCACGATCTGCCGGCCGAAGGGGTCGGTCTCGGGCAGTACGCGGCCCAGGTCGCAGGAGAGCAGGATCGCGCCCGGCTGCGCGAGGTCGGCGCGCCAGGACTGCAGATTGTGCGAGTGCGGCGCCAGCAGCGCATGGGAGAGCACCCAGCGCCGCAGGTCGGTTTCGCCCGGGGCAGGACCCGCCCAGGCGGCCACGGCGCCGCCGGGCAGTTCGCTCGAACAGCCCGCCGCCAGCACGATGCCGCCGCCGGCGAGGCGGAGGAAGTTGCGTCGCTCCATGTGCGCTCCTGGGACCCGGGAATGCGGCATTGTGGAAAGCGCGGCGGCTTCGCACAATGCGCTGGATCAGGAGGCAGCCATGGCCTGGTTCCAGGACTTCTCCGCCGACGACCTGCCCGTGGACCACGACGGGCACATCCACCTGCGCTACGGCGGCCGACCGGAGCGCCCCGCGCTGCTGCTGCTGCACGGGTTCCCGCAAAGCCACGTGATGTGGCATCGCGTCGCGCAGCAGCTGGCACAGGACTTCTTCCTGGTGCTGCCCGACCTGCGTGGCTACGGCGACTCCATGAAGCCCGCCGGCACGCTGGACCACGCCAACTACAGCAAGCGGCGCATGGCGCAGGACATGGTGGACGTGATGCTCGCGCTGGACCGGCCCCGCTTCTTCGTGTGCGGCCACGACCGCGGCGCGCGGGTGGCGCACCGGCTCGCACTCGACCACCCGGAGCGCGTGCAGCGCCTGGCGCTGGTTGACGTCGCGCCGACGCTGGACATGTACGCCGCGACGAACATGGAGTTCGCGCGCGGCTACTACCACTGGTTCCACCTCATCCAGCCGGCGCCGCTGCCCGAGAAGATGATCGGCGGCGACGCGCGCTTCTACCTGCATGCCAAGCTGGGCGGCTGGGGCGCGGGCGGGCTGGTGCACCTGGAGCAGGAAGCGCTCTCGGAGTACGAGCGCTGCTTCTGCCGCGCGGAGTCCATCCACGCGGCCTGCGAGGACTACCGGGCCAGCGCGGGCATCGACCTGGAGCACGATCGCGCGAGCCGTGCACAGGAACAGCGCATCGCGTGCGACACGCTGGTGCTCTGGGGCGAACGGGGACTGGTGGGCAGGCTGTTCGACCCGCTGGCGCTGTGGCAGGCCCAGTGCGCGGGCCGGGTGAGCGGCCGGGCGGTGCCGGCCGGCCACTTCATTCCTGAGGAGCTGCCCGGCCCGACGGCCGATGCGTTGCGCGCTTTCTTCGGTTGACCAGGTGGGGCAGCAGGAAGGTCCGCCGCAGGCTCTCCGTGGCGGAGGCCGCCGTGGACTTCATGTCGTGGCCAAGGGTGGCGAGTTCCTGGTCGATCTCCTCGATCCGTTCGCTCCAGCGGCCCGTCTGCATCTGGTCCATCGCCAGCACCGTGCGCAGGGCCAGCAGGTTGCGCACCAGGCGGGAGGTGTGGTCGTCGGGGAAGCGGGTGTCGCTCACGGCTGTCTCTTCGTTCTTGGAGCTCCTAGCATCACACGTGCCCGGAGCCTGACGTGTCGGACCGCGGCGTCTGTCGCATGGGCCCGCGGCGATGGCGGCCGTAGTACCGGCGCCCGCCGCGCTCAGGCCGGGTCGACGCGGCCGCTGCCCCGGCACTGCATGCAGGACAGGTACAGCTGGCCGGGGGCGGGAGCGAGCGCCGGTTCGTAGCGGAACCAGCCCCCGGAACCGAGGCACTCTTCGCACATGGGGCGGAAGGACGAGGCCCTCGCCGCCGGGGCGGAGTCGCTGCCCAGCGGCGGAACGTCGGTGAAGCGAACTTCGGACATGGTGTGGATCCAGTGGGGGTTGGGCCAGCGCACATGGTCGTGCGGAGCGCACCCCACGGAGTCAGCCCGCGGGCGCGGTGCGCGTAGGAGGCAGGCCCGTCAGGCGCCTGGGACATCCCAGCGGGGCAGCGCACGCACGTCCAGCTGGGCGAGGCGCTTGCGCATGCGCAGCACCTCGTGGTCCTTGCTCAGCAGGGCGCAGCGGTGCGCCACGGCCAGGTCGATGAACTTCTGGTCGTCGGGATCGCCGCAGGTGACGGGGGCCTTGGCGGGCACGTCCAGCACGGTCGCGTGCCGGTCGAAGTCGGCCAGCACGGCAGGTGCGCCGCCGCGATGGAAGTCCACGCGCGGAGCCAGCTTCGGGTAGGCGAGCACGCGCTCGAGCTCGACGCGCATCGCGGAAGTCGCGATCCAGCGCAGCGCGCCACCCTCGAGGCCTTGCTGCAGCGGCCGGGCCTGCGGGTCGGCGAAGACCAGCAGGTCCAGCACGATGTTGGTGTCAAGCACCAGCTGCATCAGGCTTCCTTGCCGAGCCGGCGACCATGTCGAAGCGGAACAGCCGGCATTCGATCGGGCCGTTCCACATGGGGACGCGCCGCGACTCCTTCAGGCGCATGCGCGAAGGCAGTTTCGCGTCGGGCGAGAGCACCCACGCGGTCCAGCCGGCGTAGTTGCGCTTCCAGTGCGACGCGAGCTGGGTGAAGAAGTCGCCCGCCTGCTCCATCTGCGCCGCTTCACGGCCGCCGCGGCCGCGACCGGCGATGCCGGCGGCCTCGATGCGTTCGCCATAGGGCGGGTTGAGCAGCAGCACGCCGGCCGCATCGCCGGGCGGCATGCGCTGCAGCGCGTCGCCGCCGCGCAGCTGCACGGCCTGGGCGACGCCCGCGCGCTCGGCATTGCGCTGCGCGAAGTCGACCATGCGGAAGGCAACGTCGCTGCCGAAGATCGGCACGGGGGGTGCGCGTCGTGCGGCCTGGGCCTCGGCCTTCAGCGCCAGCCAGTCGGCGGCCGTGTGCGGCTTCAAGCGCTCGAAGCCGAAGCGGCGCAGCAGCCCGGGCGGGATGTTGCACGCGACCTGGGCCGCTTCGATGGCGATCGTGCCGCTGCCGCAGCAGGGGTCGTACAGCGGCACGCTGGCGTCCCAGCCGCTGGCGGCGATCATCGCGGCGGCCAGCGTCTCCTTCAGCGGGGCCTCGCCCTTGTCCTCGCGCCAGCCGCGCTTGAACAGCGGCTCGCCCGAGGTGTCGATGTACAGCGTGACGGCCTCGGCCGTGAGGTGGGCGAAGATGCGCGCCACCGGTCGCTGCGTGTCGACGTCGGGCCGGACGCCGCCGCGATCGCGGAAGCGGTCGGCCACGGCATCCTTGATGCGCAGCGCGGCGAAGTTGAGGCTCTTCAGCGGGCTCTGGTGCGCGGTGAGCTCGATCTTGAAGCTGTCGCGCGGCGTGAACCACTCTTCCCACGGCACGGCGACCGCCGCTTCGTAGAGGTCCTGTTCGCCGCGATAGGGCTGGTGCGCGAGCTCCACCAGCACGCGCTGCGCGAGCCGGCTGTGCAGGTTGAGCTTCATCACCTCGGGCCAGGCCGCGAGCAGCTGCACGCCGCCGCGCGCCGTGCGAACCTCGCGGGCCCCTTCGCCGCAGATGCGCGCGACTTCCTTCGCGAGGAAGGCTTCCACCCCGCCGGCGCAGGGCAGGAAGAGACGCAAGGATCGCATCAGAGGGCCTTGCGCAGGTTGGCCGGCGCGATGCGCAGCGCCTCGCGGTACTTGGCGACGGTGCGGCGGGCGCACTCGATGCCCTGCTCCTTGAGCATCTCGGAGATCTGGCTGTCCGACAGCGGCTTCTGGGTGTCCTCCGCCGCGACGAACTGCTTGATCAGCGCGCGCACGGCGGTGCTGGACGCGTTGCCACCGGTCTCGGTACCCAGGGCGGAGCCGAAGAAGTACTTGAGTTCGAAGGTGCCGAAGGGTGTGGACATGTACTTGGCCGTGGTCACGCGCGAGATGGTGGACTCGTGCAGCCCCAGCTCGTCGGCGATCTCCCGCAGCACCAGCGGCCGCATGGCGAGCTCGCCGTGGATGAAGAAGTTGCGCTGCCGCTCCACGATGGCCGTGGACACGCGCAGGATGGTGTCGAAACGCTGCTGGATGTTCTTGATGAACCAGCGCGCTTCCTGCAGCCGCTGCTGCAGCGCCTGGTGCCCTTCGCCGCGGTGCGCCTTCAGCGCCCCGGCGTAGACATCGTGCACGCGCAGCCGCGGCATCACGTCCGGATTGAGCTGCACGCGGAAGTTGGCGCGCGGACCGCGCCCTGCCTGCGTGACGAGCACGTCCGGCACCACGATGTTGCGCTCCACGTCCACGAAGCGGCGGCCCGGCTTCGGCTCCAGCCGCGTGATCAGCGCGATGGCCGACCGCACCTCGACGTCGCTGCCGCCGCACAGCTGCGCCAGGCGCTTGACGTCGCGCCGCGCGAGCAGGTCGATCGGCTGCTGGCACACCTTGAGCGCGATCGGGCACACGTCGTCGTGCGGATGCGCATCCTGCATGGCGCGCAGCTGCAGGATGAGGCACTCCGCCAGCGTGCGCGCGCCGACGCCGGGCGGGTCCAGGTTCTGCAGCAGCCGCAGGGCGACCGTGAAGCGGTGCAGCAGTTCCTCCTGCTGCTCCAGGTCCCCGGGGGCCAGGCTCGCGGCGATGTCCTCCAGCATGTCCTCGAGGTAGCCGTCGTCGTTGAGCGACTCGATCAGGTAGCGCAGCGCGATGCCGTCCTCCGGCGACAGGCGCAGCGCCAGGGCCTGGCGCAGCAGCCACGACTGCAGCGATTCGCTGCCGCGGGCGAGCTCGGTGGCATCGACGTCGTCGTCCTCGCCGTTGTTCCGGCGCGCGGCCGGTGCGTCGCCGCCCCATTCGCCGTCGTCCGCCACGGTCTCGGTGGTGCCGTCGCCGTCCCAGTTGGGCGCCGCATCGTCGCCGAAGGAGGATTCGGGTTCGCTGCTGGACGCGGTCGCCGTTTCGGCCAGCGTGCCATGGGCTTCATAGCCGCCATCGCCGTCGTCCGGCGCGCGCGCATCGGAGCTCGCGGGGCCGAATTCCTCCGGGCCGTCCTCCGCCTGCACCTCGAGGAAGGGGTTGTCGTCCAGCATCTGCTGGATTTCCTGGCCCAGCTCCAGGGTAGACAGCTGCAGCAGGCGGATCGACTGCTGCAGTTGCGGCGTCAGGGCAAGGTGCTGCGAGACGCGGAGCGAAAGTCCCTGCTTCATACGGACAGCGGTCCTGGCCCCGTCACATCCGGAAGTGCTCGCCCAGGTAGACCCGGCGCACGTCTGCGTTGTTGACGATCTCCGCGGGCGTGCCCTGCGCCAGGACCCGCCCCTCGCTGATGATGTAGGCGTGGTCGCAGATACCCAGTGTCTCCCGCACGTTGTGGTCGGTGATGAGCACGCCGATCCCGCGCGACTTGAGGAAGCCGATGATGCGCTGGATCTCGATCACGGCGATCGGGTCAATGCCCGCGAAGGGCTCGTCCAGCAGGATGAAGCGCGGCTGGGTCGCGAGCGCCCGTGCGATCTCCACGCGGCGGCGCTCGCCGCCGGACAGCGCCAGCGCCGGCGAGTCGCGCAGGTGGTCCACCCGCAGGTCCTGCAGCAGGCGCGTGAGGCGCTTCTCGATCTCCTCGTCGGCGAGCGGCTTGCCGTCCGGGTCGCGCTGCAGTTCCAGGACCGCGCGCACGTTGTCCTGCACGTTGAGCTTGCGGAAGATCGACGCTTCCTGCGGCAGGTAGGACAGGCCAAGGCGCGAGCGCCGGTGGATCGGCATGTGCTCCACGGCGCGGCCATCGATGGAAATCTCGCCGCCGTCGGCGCGCACGAGGCCCACGATCATGTAGAAGGACGTCGTCTTGCCCGCGCCGTTGGGGCCCAGCAGGCCCACCACCTCGCCCTTGGCCACGGACACGGAAACGTCCGCCACGACCTTGCGGCCACCATAGGATTTCTGCAGGTGCCGGGCGTCCAGCCGGCTGGCAGCGGTGTCGACCGCCGCGTGCGCGTGTACCGTCTCGGCCTCCCCCATCAGCGCGGCTCCTGGCCGAGGCTGGTGGCCGAGCGCAGGCGGGCCGGCGGCGCCGATGCCGCAACCTTGGGCGCGGAGGCGGCCGCGGCAGCGGCGGACGCGGAGCCCGCAGCCGCCGAAGCGGCCGCGCGCGGCGCCAGCGTGGCGCGCACGCGCCCGCCCGGGTTCGACGGCGTGGCCGAGGCGACCCCGCCGTCCACGGTGAACTGGTCGTTGGTGTTGTCGTAGGTGATGACGGATCCGCTGGTTTCGTCGTTGACCGTGGCACCGCGCAGCCGGCGCATCTCGGCCTTGCCGATGAACTTCACGCGGTCGGCCTTGCCGTCGTACTCGATGGTCTCGCCCTCGCCCTCGATGTATTCGTCGACCCCTTCGCGCTTCTGGCGGAAGTAGGCCTGCTTGCCCGGGTCGGCCGTGACGACGCCGAACTGGTAGCCCTCGGGATCCTGGTGCACGGTCATCTTGCCGCCGCGGATCACGATGGTGCCCTTGGTCACCACCACCTTGCCGGTGAAGACGCTGGTCTGTTGCAGGTCGTCATAGCGCAGCGCGTCCGCCTCCACGTTCATGGGCTTGCTGCGGTCCGCTTTTTCGGCGCCGGCCGGCAATGCGGCCAGCGCCAGCGCAAGGGCGAGCGCCAGGGAGCACGGGGCGGTGGTGATCTTCATAGAGGGCACGATTCTTGCTGAGAATTGTACCCTCCGCCAAGAAGAAGCCCGTCGAGACGGGCTATATCCGACTGTCCTGCAGCGACATGCGGGTGGATTCCCGGATGTCGCGCCCGTTCAGCGCGCGCGGCGCGCTTCGGCGACCAGGTAGTCGACGACCTGCAGGGCCCGGGGCATGCCGCCGGCGAGGGTGCCGTCGGTGTAGTACTTGCCGGCCACGCCGAGGGCGGGCACGCCGTCCACCTGGTATTCGTCCTGCAGCTGCTTGGCCTTGCGCGCCTTGGCGGCCACGGAGAAACCGTTGTAGATCTCCTGGAACTTCGCCTTGTCCAGGCCATTTTTCTCGGCGAAGGCGAGGATGCGGTCCTCGCGGTCGGTGGGCTGGCGGTCCTTGTGGATCGCGTCGAACACCTTGTCGTGCAGCGCGTCGACCTTGCCCATGGCTTCGAGCGTGTAGTACAGGCGCTGCTGCGGCACGAAGTCGTCGCGGAAGGCGACCGGCACGCGGCGGAACGACACGTCCGGCGGCAGCTTCTTCAGCCAGGCATTGAGCAGCGGCTCGAACGCGTTGCAGTGGGGGCAGCTGTACCAGAAGAACTCCACCACCTCGATCTTGCCGGCCGGCGCATCCACCGGAACCTTCTTGTCCAGGGCGCGGAAGTCCTTGCCCTCTTCCGGCGCGCGTCCCTGCGCCAGCGCCAGGTGCGGCCAGCCCAGGGCCGAAGCGCCCAGCACGATGGCCGCGGTGGCCGAGAACTCGCGTCGATTCATTCCTGTTTTCTCCTTGAAGGGGATCTGAGGCGCACGCCGCGGCGATGGTTCCACCGCCCGGCGGCGCCGCGCTACCGCTGGACCCGCACCAGCGCGGTGTCGAAGCCGCCGGCGTCGAGCTTGTCCTTCTGCCGGTCCGCTTCGTCCTTGTTGTTGAAGGGGCCCACGCGCACCCGGTAGACCTGGCGCCCGGACTGCTCGCGCTCGCTCACCTTGGCCTCGATGCCCATGAGCGAGAGCTTGGCGCGCTGCGCCTCGGCGTCCTCCGGCGTGCGGAAGGCGCCGGCCTGCACGAAGTACAGGAAGGGGTCGGTCCCGCTGCCCGCCTTCGCGGCGGCCAGTTCGCCCAGGGGGTCGGCCGGTGCAGGGCGGCCGGTGACGGCGGGCGCTTCCGGCTGCTTGTCCTTGCCTTCCTTGGGCACCACGGATTCGGGCGCCTTGGCCACGGGCGGCGTGGCGCCAGGGGCCGCGGCCGCCGGCGCGCTCGCCGGGATGCCGGGCGTCGGCGGCAGCGCCTTGGCCGGGTTCTTGCCGTACAGGGGCGCGTTCGGGTCCCAGTTCTGGTTCTTCTTCGACTCCGCCGCGTCCTGTTCGGGCGAGCGGCTGGGGCCCTTGTTCACGAAGGGGACGGGGACTTTCGTCACGTACACGGCCACCGCCAGGGCCGCGCCGAGCCCCAGGACGATGCCGATGATGATGCCGACCAGGGTGTTGCCGCGTTGCTTCAGTTTCATGCTCACATCTTTGCCGGGGCACTGACGCCCAGCACGCCCAGTCCATTGTGCAACACCTGCGCGACAGCAGCCACGAGGGCGAGGCGCGCCAGCTTCAGCTTTTCGTCGTCCACCAAAATCCGCTCGCTGTCGTAGTAGCTGTGATACGCCGCCGCCAGCTCGCGCAGGTAGAAGGTGACGTCGTGCGGCGCGAAATCGTCCGCCGCCGCCGTCAGCATCTCGGGGTAGCGCGCCAGCTGCAGCATCAGGTTCAACGCCGCCGGGTGCTCCAGCGACGACAGGTCGGCCCGCGGCAGCGTCGCCGGGTCGCCGCCCCAGGCGGCCAGCACGGAGCAGATGCGCGCGTGGGCGTACTGCACGTAATAGACCGGGTTGTCGTTGTTCTGCGCCAGGGCCAGGTCGACGTCGAACACGTACTCGGTGTCCGGCTTGCGGGACAGCAGGAAGAAGCGGACCGCGTCCTTGCTGGTCCACTCGACCAGGTCGCGCAGGGTCACGTAGCTGCCGGCGCGCTTGGAGATCTTCACCTCCTCGCCGCCGCGCATCACGCGCACCATGGTGTGCAGCACGTAGTCCGGGTAGCCCTCGGGGATGCCGACGCCCGCGGCCTGCAGGCCGGCGCGCACCCGGGCAATCGTGCCGTGGTGGTCGGTGCCCTGGATATTCACGACCTTCGTGAAGCCGCGCTCCCACTTGGTGATGTGGTACGCCACGTCCGGGACGAAGTAGGTATAGGAGCCGTCGCCCTTGCGCATGACACGGTCCTTGTCGTCGCCGTAGTCGGTCGACTTCAGCCACAGGGCGCCGTCCTGCTCGTAGGTCTTGCCCGCGTCGCGCAGGCGCTGCACCACCGCGTCCACCTTGCCGCTGGTGTACAGGCTGGACTCGAGGTAGTAGTGGTCGAAATGGACCGCGAAGGCCTGCAGGTCCAGGTCCTGCTCGTGGCGCAGGTAGGCCACGGCGAACAGGCGCATGCCGTCCAGGTCCTCGACGTCACCGCTGGCCGTGAACTCGCGGTCGTCGGACTTCACCGTCTTCCTCGCCAGGAAGTCCTCGGCGATGTCCTGGATGTAGTCGCCGTTGTAGGCGGTCTCCGGCCATTGCGGGTCACCGGGCTTGTAGCCGCGCGCGCGCGCCTGCACCGACAGCGCCAGCGTCTGGATCTGCACGCCGGCGTCGTTGTAATAGAACTCGCGGTGGACGTTCCAGCCCTGCGTGGCATAGAGGCTGGAGATGGCGTCGCCCAGCGCGCCCTGGCGGCCGTGGCCCACGTGCAGCGGCCCGGTCGGGTTGGCGGACACGAACTCCACCAGCACGCGGCGGCCATGCAGGGGTTGCTGGCCGAAGCCGGCGCCGGCGGCCAGCACTTCGCGCACGACCTCCTGCTTGGCGGCCGCCTTCAGGCGGATGTTGAGGAAGCCCGGGCCCGCGATTTCCACCGCGTCCACCCAGCGCTGGAAGGCGGGCGAGGCCAGCAGGGCCTCGCGCAGGCCTTCGGCCACCTGGCGCGGGTTGCGCTTCAGGGGCTTGGCGAGCTGCATCGCCGCGGTGCAGGCCAGGTCGCCGTGCGCGGCCACCTTGGGCAGCTCGAAAGCGGCCCTGGCGCCCGCCCCCGGCGACAGCTGGTCCAGCCCGGCCGCCAGCGCGGCGAGCAAGTCTTGTTTGGCTTGGAGCATCGGGGGATTTTAAGAGGCGGGTGGCGGTGAGGTTCGCTCGCGCTCACCACCACCCTACAAGACAGGAGCCCGCCGTTCACCCCGCGCCGCCAAAATCGCCCGTAGGGTGGCGCGGCCCCAGGCCGCGGCAGGTGAGCGCAGCGAACCCCACCGCTCCCGCCCTGTCCTTCACCCCGCCCCGCCGAACCCCCGCGCCAGGAACGCCGCCGCCAGCGGGATGATCGGGACGATGTGGGCCTGCAGCATGACCAGCTTGCGGGCCTTGCCCACTTCCTCCGCGCTGGGCAGGCTGCCATCCGCGCGCAGCGCCTTGCGCCAGCGGGCGAAGCGCATCGTGGGCAGGATCGAGATCAGCCCCACCAGGATGAACAGCGTCAGCTTCGTGTGCAGCAGCCAGTTGTGCAGGTACCAGGACGAGCCCTTGGTCCCGAACCAGATGCGCACGAGCCCCGTCGCCAGCACCGCCATCGCCGCGATGCCGTAGATGCGGTCGATCTTGACCAGCCGCTCCACGATCTCCGCGTTCATCCACTGCGCACGGCACAGGGCGGCCTCGCTGGTGAGGAACACGACGAGGGTGAGGATGGCCGAGATGTGGAGGAACTGCAGGATGGCGTCCTGGGTCATGGCGTGGCTCCTGCCCGCCAGAACCTCGGCTGGGCGTAGTGGTGCTTGAGGAAGTCGATCCACAGGCGCACCCGCAGGGGCAGGTGCTTGCGCTGGGGAACGACGGCGTAGATTCCGTTCGGGGGCGCGGCGAAGTCTGCCAGCACTTCGGCGAGGCGTCCTTCGGCGATCTCCTGCTCCACCTCCCAGCTGCTGCGCCAGGCGATGCCCCAGCCCTGGAGGCACCAGTCGTGCAGGACCTGGCCATCGGTGCAGTCCAGCGGGCCGGCGGGGCGGACGTGCGTGACCTCGCCCCCGGTCTTGCCGGGGAGCAGGAAGGCCCAGCCGCGCGTCTGCGACGCATCGCTGGACAGGGTGAGGCAGTCGAAGCGGACCAGGTCGTTGGGATGCTCGGGTGTCCCGTAGCGCCTGAGGTATTCGGGCGTCGCCACGCACAAGCGGCGGTTGTCCGCCAGGCGCACGCTCACGAGCGACGAATCCGGGAAGTCGCCCACGCGCACCGCGCAGTCGAAGCCTTCACCGGGCAGGTCCACCACCCGGTCGCTCAGGTTCAGGGAGATCGTGACGTCGTTGTGCTGCGCGCGGAACCGGGGCACCAGCGGCGCCACGTGGCGGCGGCCGAAGCCGGCGGGCGCGGTGATGCGAAGGTGCCCGCTCGCCTTCACGCCGCCGGCACTGACGCTCGCCTCGGCATTGGCGAAATCGGCCAGCAGGCGCTGGCAGTCCTCGAGGAAGGCGCTGCCTTCGTGGGTGAGGGTGATGCGGCGCGTCGTGCGCACCAGCAGCTTGACGCCCAGGCGCTCCTCCAGCGCATCCAGGCGCCGGCCCATGATGGCGGGCGCCACGCCTTCGGCACGCGCGGCCGCCGTCAGGCTGCCCCGCGTGGCGACCGAGACGAAGGATTCCAGCTGCTTGAGCTTGTCCATGCCGCGCGGATTATGCGCGGGAAGGTCAGTAATCGAGTGCTGTCCGGCAGCGATTACCGGCGACCGGAGAAGCTTGCGATCTCGTCTTCGGAATACCCCAGCTCGCGCAGCAGGGCGGGACCGTGCTCGTCGAGGGCAGGAGGCTGCTGCCGCAGCGATGGCCGCTGCCCATCCAGCGTCAGCGGCAACAGCGGCACCTTGGTCATGCGTCCGTCCTCCAGGCGCAGGGGGGCGAGGCCGCCGGTGGCGTTGAGGTGCGGATCGTCGAACAGCTCCTCGGGCCGCGTGATCGGCGCGAAGGGCAACCCGTGCCGCTCGAACAGCCCTGCCAGTTCCGCCGCGGTGTGCCTCGCCAGGCGCGCGCGCAGCAGCGGGATCAGCCAGTCGCGCGCGTGCACGCGGTCGTTGTTGGTCTTCAGGCGTTCGTCGGCCAGCAGGTCGGCGAACGCCAGCGCGTCGCAGAACGTGCGCCACTGGCTGTCACTCACGGCCGCCAGGAAGATCTGCTCGCCGTCCTTCACGGTGAACACGTCGTACACCGCCCAGGCCGAGATGCGGGAGGGCATCGGCGCGGCCGGCTTGCCGGTGACGGCGAACTGCATCATGTGCTGTGCCACCAAGAACACGTTGTTCTCGAAGAGCGCGCTTTGCACCTCCTGGCCGCGGCCGGTCTGCTCCCGCTGCGCCAGGGCGGCCATGGCGCCGATGGCGCCGAACATGCCGCCCATGATGTCGTTGACGCTGCTGCCGGCGCGCAGGGGATCGCCGGGACGGCCCGTCATGTAGGCGAGCCCGCCCATCATCTGCACCACCTCGTCGAGCGCCGTGCGGTGGTCGTAGGGGCCGGGCAGGAAGCCCTTGTGGCTCACGGAGATCACGCGCGGATTCAGCTGCGCGATCGTCGCGTGGTCCAGCCCCAGCTTCTTCATCGTGCCGGGACGGAAGTTCTCGCTCACGACGTCGGCCGTGGCGACCAGGCGCAGCGCCGCCTCGCGCCCGGCCGCGCCCTGCAGGTCGAGGACGATACTCTTCTTGTTGCGGTTGAAGAGGGGGAAGAAGCCGGCGCCGGACCCGAGCAGGCGGCGGGTGTTGTCGCCGCCCGGCGGTTCCACCTTGATCACCTCGGCGCCGAGGTCCCCCAGCACCATCCCGCAGGTGGGGCCCATGACCATGTGGGTGAATTCGACGACGCGGATGCCGGCGTAGGGAAGCGAAGCGGGAGCTGCCATGGGCGCATTCTGCAAGAGCGGGGACAAGCTGCTATGTTGCGCCTCCATGAACCGTCCCGTCCTCTACTCCGGCCCCCTCAGCATGTTCGGCGCCAAGGCGCAGATCGCGTTCCTGGAAAAGGGGGTGGATGGCGAGCTGGTGATGGTGCCCTTCGATTTCGACCGCCTCTACACGCCGAAGCACCCGGAAGTGCTGCGCATCAACCCCAAGCAGCAGGTGCCGGTGCTGGTCGACGGTGACCTCGAGCTGTTCGACTCGACGCAGATCTTCGAGTACCTGGAGGACCGCTGGCCCGAGCCGCCGCTGTGGCCGCGCGAGCCGCGGGCGCGGGCCCGTGCGCGCCTGCTGGAGCTGCAGTCGGACGAGGTGTACTTTCCGCACGTGGTGCGCCTGATGGGATTGCAGTCGCAGTTGCAGGAACCGCCTGCGCGCGCGGCGATCGCCGCGGCGCAGGCGTTCTGCCGCGGCATGGACGAACGGCTGCGGGAGCGCGAGTGGCTGGCCGGGAGCTACGGCTATGCCGACATCGCGTTCTACATGGCCGCCCTGTTCGGCGAGCGCCAGGGCGCGCCGCTCACCGCGGACATGCCCCGGCTGCTGGACTGGCGCGAACGCATGACGCGGCGGCCGGCCGTAGCCCAGGTGGCGGGCGGGATGGCCCGCTACCTCGGTTCGATCGGCCGGCCCGTGCCGGCCTTCCTGCGCGGGCTGCTCTGAGCCAGGCTATTCCGCCTTGTAGCCCGAGGCCTTGATCGGCGCTTCCCAGCGCTTCAGCTGCGCGACCTGCGTGGCCGCGAGTTCCGCGGCGTTGCCGTACCCCGGCACGAGGCCGAAGGCGTAGATCTTCTCCTGGATCACCGGGTCCTTCAGCGCTTCGGCCACCGCGTGGTCGATGCGGTTCACCACCTCGGGCTTCATGCCCGCCGGCCCGTACAGGCCGAAGAAGGCGTCGGCCGCCATGTCGATGCCCTGCTCCTTGAGCGTCGGCACGTCGGGCAGCGACTTGTTGCGCTGCTCGCCGGTGACGGCCACGATGCGCACCTTGCCGGCCTTGTGGTGCTCGATGGTCTCGGACGCGGTGTCCACCATCAGCGGGATCTGGCCGCCGATCAGGTCCTGCGCCGCCGGCGCACCCCCCTTGTAGGGCACGTGCGTGAGCGGCACGCCGGCGGCCTGCGACAGCATCAGGCCGGCGAAGTGCGGCACCGTGCCGGCCCCGGAAGTGCCGTAGTTGGCCTTGGACGGATTGGCCTTCATCCAGGCCAGCACGGTCTTCAGGTCGCCCTGCGGGGCGCCCGGGCCCACCGTCACGGCGAAGTCGAAGGTCACCACGCGCGCGACGGGGGTGAAGTCCTTGACCGGGTCGTAGTTGAGCGTGTAGATCCACGGCGCGATCACCGTGGCGCCGCTGGGCGTGAGCACCAGCGTCTGGCCATCCGGCGCCGCCCGCTTGAGCTCGCCCAGCACCAGCCGGCCGGCTGCGCCCGGCTTGTTGTCCACGATCACGTTCTGCCCGAGCGTCACGCGCATCTTCTCGGCGAGCAGGCGGGCAATCACGTCGGCCGAACCGCCGGGCGCGAACCCGACCATGATGCGGATCGTCCGGTCCTGGGCCAGGACGGCGGGGGCGGCGAGCGCGGCGCCGGCGAGGGCAGCGAAGTGGCGGCGTTTCAAGGGAGTCTCCTGAGGTGGTTTAGCATGCTAACCATCCAGGCCGCGGCGCTCCATCGGGGCGCACCCGGATAGGCGAACGAAGGAGACAAGGTCATGACGGTCATCGACGTGCATACGCACATGTTCACCCACAAGTGGCTCGAGCTGCTGCAGGCGCAGGCGGGCATCTACAACGTGCAGACCCGCCCGGACGGCCAGCGGGAGATCTTCCGCGGCAACACCCCGGTGGTGCTGCCGCAGAAGGGCCACTTCGACTGGGATCTGCGCATCCAGCACATGGACCAGGCGAAGATCGACGTGTCGGTGGTCTCGCTCACCTGCCCCAACGTGTACTGGGGCGGCGAGGAAGTGAGCGTGATGGCGGCGCGCGAAGCGAACGACAACGTGGCCGACGCGCAGGCCAGGCACCCGGACCGCATCCGCTGGTTCGCGTCGCTGCCCTGGGAATATCCGCAGCGCGCCGTGGAGGAGCTCGAACGCAGCTGCGCCAAGGGCGCGGTGGGCGTCATGGTGCTGGCCAACGTGGCCGGCAAGAGCCTCACCGATCCGATGTTCGCCCCGATCTGGAAGGAGATCGACCGGCGCGAGCTGCCGGTGCTGGTGCATCCGACCGACCCGCCAGGAGTCGACTTCATGGACATGACCAAGTTCGACCTGAGCTGGTCGGTCGGCTTCATGTTCGACACGACGCTGGCGATCACGCGCATGATCTTCGAGGGCTTCTTCGACCAGTACCCTCAACTCAAGATCATCGCGTCGCACGGCGGCGGCACCCTGCCGTATCTCGTCGGCCGGTTCGAGAAGGGCGACGAGGTGGAGCTGCCGCAGCGCCGCCAGATGAAGCGCAAGCCCACGGATTACCTTCGTCACATCTATTACGACTGCATCACGTACGACCGCCGGCCGCTCGAATATCTCATTTCGATCGTCGGCCACGAGCACGTGATGTTCGGAACCGACTGGCCCCATTGGGTGCACGACACGAAGGGCGCGTTCGCGAACACCGCGGCGTTGCCCGATGCGCAGTGCCGCGCGATCCGTGGCACCAACGCGCAACGCATCTTCAAGCTATAGCGCCGCGTTGACGCTGTCCTGAGGCCCTTCCATACTTTCTTCGCGCCTTAAGTGAGGCGCGAGGGAGGAGAGCCATGGGCACCACCAGGAAGAAGCCCGCCGCGGGCACCGCCGCGCGCGCGCAGCACCAGGCCAGGGCGCTGTCGCTGCACATCGGGCTGAACGGCGTCAGCGCCTCGGCGTACGCCGGCTGGGACGGTCCGCTCGCCGCCTGCGAATTCGATGCGAACGACATGGCCGCCATCGCCACGTCGCAGGGCATGAAGCCCACCGTCTTCCTCACGAAGAAGGCCACGCGCAAGAACGTGCTGGACACCATGCGCGCCGCGGCCAAGGCGCTCGGCCAGGGCGACCTGTTTTTCCTCACCTATTCCGGCCACGGCGGCCAGATGCCCGACACCAGCGGCGAGGAGCCGGACCGCAAGGACGAGACCTGGTGCCTGTACGACGGCCAGCTGATCGACGACGAGATCTACGCCGAACTGAGCCGCTTCGGCGAAGGCGTGCGCGTGCTGGTGCTTTCCGACAGCTGCCACAGCGGCACGGTGACGCGCGAGCTGCCGCCGCCTCCGCCGCCGCCCGGCACGCGCACGAAGATGATGCCGGATGCCGTGGCCATGCGCGTGTACCGCGAGCACCAGGACTTCTACGACAAGCTGAAGGCGGCCGCGCGCGCCGCGGGCGGCGCGGCGATCGATCCGGACACGGCCCTCGCGCATGTGGGCGCGGCCGCGCACGCCACCGGCATGGTGGGCAGCTTCCATCCGGCCGTGGTCCTCATCTCCGGCTGCCAGGACAACCAGACCTCGCTGGACGGGGAGCACAACGGCGCCTTCACCGAGAAGGTGCTGCGCGTCTGGGGCAACGGCAGCTTCAGCGGCGACTACACGCGCTTCCATGCGCGCGTGCGCGCCGCCATGCCCGCGACGCAGTCGCCCAACCTGTTCGTCCTGGGCGAAGCCCGGGCCTTCGTCGCGCAGCGCCCGTTCACGGTCTGAGGGACGGCGCGCGTCCGCCGCAGGGATCCTCCCATGGCCGCAGGGACCGAATTCACCTTCGTCGTGCCGGGCGAATCCTTGCCGGCCGCGGGGCGCAAGAACAGCCACGGCAAGGTGCGCGAAGGGGTCCGGCTGGCCGCGACCCGCGGCGCCGGCCAGCCGCTCACGGTGAAGGCCCGCGTCGGCGAACACGTGGTGCGCCTGGTGATCGCCAACGGGCCGACGCTGGTGCTGTCGCCCGACAGCGCCGCCGACCTGGTGGCGTCCCAGGATGGCGAGGCCGCGCGCGGTGAAGCCGCATCGCCCGCGAGCATCACGGTGCGTCCGCAGCTCGCCTGGCCCGGCGCCGAAGCGGCGGCTTCGCGCGACGCGCCCGGCGGCTGGCTGGGCCAGGCGACGCTTTCCAGCTTCGAAGTGCTGGGCGACGTGGCCCTGGACATCGGCGTGGACATGGCGGCAGATGCCGCGGCCCACCTGCTGGCGCGCAAGCTGGACGCGCAGGTGGACGAGGGCGTGTACGCGCTGGACCCGGAACGCTTCGAGCAGCCGCTCAAGGCCGCCGGCCGCACGCCGATCGCGCAGGTCCAGGCCGCCGCCGACGGCGGCCCGCTGCTGGTCCTGGTGCACGGCACCTTCGTCGAAAGCCACAGCACCTTCGGCAAGCTGTGGGCGGGCCACCTGGACAAGGTGCGCCAGCTCTTCGCGGCGTACGGCGGACGGGTCTATGCCTTTGACCATCCCACGCTTGGCGAGAGCCCCGTGCGCAACGCGCTGGCGCTGGTCGCCGCGCTGCCCGCCGGCGCGCGGCTGCACCTCCTGACGCATTCGCGCGGCGGCCTGGTCGCCGAGGCGCTCGCGCGCGCCTGTGGCGGCGACGTCCCGCCCCGCGCGGACCTCGATGCCTCCGACAGCGAAGGCGCCGCCGACCTGGAGCAGCTGTTCCGCGACGCGCGCGCCAAGGGCCTGCGCGTGGAACGCATGGTGCGCGTGGCGTGCCCCGCGCGCGGCACGCTGCTCGCGTCGCGCCGCCTCGACGCGTACCTGTCGGTGCTGACCTGGGCGCTGCAGCTCGCGGGCCAGCCCGTGCTCGGCACGCTGGTGGACTTCCTCCACGGCATCGCGAAGAAGCGGGCCGACCCGTCGGTGCTGCCGGGACTGAGGGCGATGATGCCGGAGAGCCCCTTCATCCAGTGGCTGGCGGCGCAACAGGGGCCGATCGCCGGCGACCTGCGGGTGGTCGCCGGCGACATCGAGGGTGACTCGGTGGTCTCCTGGGTCAAGACGCTGGTGGCCGACGCCTTCTACTGGACCGACAACGACTTCGTGGTGCACACGAGCGCCATGTATGGCGGCGTGCCGCGTTCGCCCGCGGGCCGCGCAGGCGGCGCGCAGTTCATGCTGGACCGCGGCGGCAAGGTCGCCCACTTCAACTACTTCGCCAACGACAGCACGGTGTCCGCGATCATCGACGCCCTGCTGCAGGACGTGCCCGCGGAATTCGCGGCCATCGGCCCGCGCTCGTGGGCCGGCCTCGACACGAGCGGCGCACGCGGCGCCCCCGCCCGCGCAGAAAGCCGCGCGCCCGCCGCCACCCGGCCCGCCGTGTTTGTGCTGCCTGCCTTCATGGGCTCCAACCTGCTGCGCGAAGGCCGCCGCGTGTGGCTGGACTGGAACGTGGCGGACGGCCTGGCGCAATTGCCCTGGTCCGCGGCGAGCGACTCCCGGTACGCGGCAGACGGCCCGGTGCCGCAGGTCTACGACGCGCTGCTGCAGCGGCTTGCGGACACGCACGAGGTGCTCCCCTTCGCCTACGACTGGCGCCGGCCGCTGGAGCAGGAGGCCGCGCGGCTGGCGCGCGCCGTCGAGAGCGCGCTGGACGCGCGCGCGTCCACCGGCCAGCCGGTGCGCCTGCTCACGCACTCCAGCGGCGCCTTGCTCGCACGCACGCTGCAGCTCGTGCGCCCCGACGTCTGGGACCGGCTGATGAAGCGCAACGGCGCCCGCCTGCTGATGCTGGCGCCGCCCAACCGCGGCAGCTGGGCGCCGATGCAGATGCTCACCGGCGACAGCGGGCTGGCGCAGGCCCTTGCCGCCTTCGGGTCGCTGGCGCAGAACGCCGCGGCCCGCGAAGTGCTGGCGGGCATGCCGGGCCTGCTGCAATGGCAGGCCGGCATGAACGACCCGGCGTTCCGCCTCGACGAGGAAGCGGCCTGGACGCGCCTGCGCGACGCTGACGTGCAGGCCCTCGCGCGGCGCAGCCGCTGGCACGACGCGACCTCGCAGGAGCGCGTCGCCTCCTGGCCGGTCCCGCCGCAGGCGGTGCTCGATACCGCCGCCAACCTGCGCAAGAAGCTGGACGACCAGTTGCAGTCCCTGCATGCGGACGCGGAGAACATGGCGATCGTGGTGGGTCGCGCGCCGTTCACGCCGGGGCGCTGCATCGCGGGGGACGACGGCCTGCTGGAATACGAGGACGCGCCGCACGGCGGGGACGGCTGCGTGACGCTGGATAGCGCGCAGCTCCCGGGCGTGCCCATGTGGCAGGTGCCGGTGTCGCATGGCCGGCTGCCGCAGGCGGCCGAGGCCTTCGCCGCCTATCTCGAGCTGCTGTCGCAGGGCAAGACCGAGCTGCTGGAACGCTGCGAGCCGGTCGACCCCGGGGTCGCCGCCCGCGGTGCATCCACCTCCGGCCGAGCCCCCGTCGCCAAGCCGCTGGCGCGCAGCCGGCCCGCGCGCCGGCGCCGCGACCCGCGTCCGCCCGATTCGCCCTCCGAGCTCCTCGAAGGCGGCGACGCGCGCGCCACGCGCGCCGCGCGCGCGGCGCTGGCCGTGCGCGTGATCAACGCCGACCTGAAGTTCGTCCCCGAGCCCCTGATGGTGGGCCACTACCGGTCGGTCACGCTCACGGGTTCGGAGCGCGTGGTCGACAAGCTGGTGGGCGGAGCGCAGCGCCAGTCGCTCGCGGCGGGGCTGTACCCGGCGGGCATCGGCACGCACCAGATCTTCCTGAACGAGCGGCCGCATCCCGACAACCCGCTGGAGATGGCGCGCCCGCGCGCGGCCATCGTCGTCGGCCTGGGCGAAGAGGGCAAGCTCTCGGCCACCCAGCTCGCCTACTCGATCCGGCAGGCCGTGCTCGCCTACGCCCAGCGCCTGTCGGAGCAGCCGGCCGGCGCCAGTGCCACCTTCGAGCTGTGCGCGACGCTCGTGGGCAGCGGCGGCCCGCGCATCTCCGCCGGCACCGCGGCGCAGGCCGTGGCGCAAGGCACGCTGGAAGCCAACCAGAAGATGGACGGCGCCGGCTGGCCGCGCGTGGCACGGCTCACGCTGGTGGAACTGTTCCTCGAACGCGCTGCGGAAGCCTGGCACGCTCTGCGCCAGCAGGAGGCCGCCTGGGTGGACCGCATCCAGGTCGATCCGTTCGTGGAGCAGCGCCCCGGCGGCATGCGCCGCTCGGTGGATTCGAGCTACCGCGGCGCGCCCTACGACTTCATCAGCGCGCTGGGCACGCGCGATGCGCAGGGCAACGTCTGCATCGCCTACGAGCTGGACACCCGGCGCGCCCGCAACGAGGTGCGCGCCGTGCATGCGCAGACGGCCCTGGTGCGCGAGCTGGTCGCCACCGCGTCCAATCGCGCCAACGCCGACCCGCTGATCGGCCGCACGCTGTTCAACCTGCTGGTGCCGCTGGAGATCGAGCCCTACCTCGCCGGCACCGGCGAGATGGTGCTGGAGGTCGACGCCGGCACCGCCGTCATCCCCTGGGAACTGCTGAAGTCCAATCCCGACGGCGGCAGCACCGACGACCGCCCCTGGGCCGTGCGCAGCCGGCTGGTGCGCAAGCTGCGCACCGACCGCTTCCGGGAGCAGGTGCGCGATGCGGCGGCACAGGACGCGGTGCTGGTGATCGGCGAGCCGCAGGCGCCGCCCGAGTACCCGCCGCTCGATGGCGCGCTGGCCGAAGCGCAGGCCGTCGTGGCGCAGCTGGGCACACAGCTCGCGGCCGACCAGGTCACGGCCCTGGTGGACCATCCCGATGCACGCGCCGTGATCAACGGCCTGTTCGAGCGCTCCTACCGCATCGTGCACGTGGCAGGCCACGGCGCGCCCGGGCCGGAGGGCGGCGTCGTCCTCTCCGGCAACACCTTCCTGGGCGCCAAGGAAGTCGCCGCGATGCGCACGGTGCCGGAGCTCGTCTTCCTCAATTGCTGCCACCTCGCGGCGCGCGACGTCAAGGATCTCGCCCCCACCCACGACCGCGCGCAGTTCGCCGCGAACGTCGCGGAGGAGCTGATCGCGATTGGGGTGCGTTGCGTGATCGCGGCGGGCTGGGCGGTGGAGGACCGGCCGGCGGAGATCTTCGCCACGCAGTTCTATGCCTCGCTGCTGGAAGGCCGCCGCTTCATCGACGCCGTGGGCGCGGCCCGCGAGGCGGCGTGGAAGGCCAACCCCGACGGCAACACCTGGGCCGCGTACCAGTGCTACGGCGATCCTGCCTGGTGCTGGGACCCGCTGGCGCCCAGCGACCGCGCGCCGGCGGCGGCCGGCACCGACGACGTCGGCTCCATCGCCTCCGCCGTGGGGCTGGTCGTGGCGCTGGAGAACCTGGTCACCGAAGCGCGCTTCGGCGCCCGCGATCCGCGTGCCGTCCTGGACCGCATCCGTTTCCTGGAAGGGAAGTACGGTGCGCAGTGGGGCAGCCAGGGTGCGGTGGCGGAGGCCTTCGGGCTGGCGCATGCCGAGGTGCAGTCCTTCCCGTCGGCCCTGGCGTGGCTGCAGCGCGCCCTGGCCTGCGACGACGGCGGCGCGAGCCTGCGCTCCGTCGAACAGCTCGCCAACGTGCGCACGCGCGTCGGCGAGGAAGGCGGCGACGCCGACATGGTGCGCGCCGGCATCGCGGAACTCGAACGGCTCCAGAAGGTCAGCGACACGGCGCAGAAGGTCGTCCTGCTCGGGTCGGCGTACAAGCGCCTGGCCATGGTGACCTGGCGCCAGCGCGGCGGCGAGAAGGCGCGCGATGCATCCGCAGCCGCCCGCAAGTGCGCCGAGTGCTTCCGCGAGGCGCTGCACCGGTCCCAGGCCGCGGACCCCGTGGGCACGTTCTATCCCGCGCGCGCCGCGCTCGGGGCGGAGCTCGTGGTGGCGATGATCGAGCGCGGCAAGGCCGAAGCGCCGGCCGACGCGATCGAGGCGGTCGTCCGCATGACCCAGTGCGCGGCGGAGGCCCGGCCCGACTTCTGGACCATCGCCGGCGTGAGCTATGTGCAGGTCGTGCAGGGCCTGCTGGAAGGCAACCTGGCCGGGCGCCGGCCCGCCATCGAAGCCGAGTTCGGCGACCTGCACGACCGCGTGCCGGCCCCGCGCCTCTGGGACTCGGTGCACAACGAAGTGCAGTTCATGCTGGACGTGTACCGCGGCCTGCCGCGACTGCGCGCGGAGGAACGCGAGGCGGTCGATGGCCTGCTCGCCCTGCTCCAGTCCTTCGAGGGCAAAGCGGCCTGAACGCCCTTCTTGGCCCGGATTACCCGCATCCAGGTCACTAATACATCGACTTTGCCGCACTGAATGGGGGCCGGGGTTCGAAATACAGTAGAACCCATGGAAAAACCCCGGGCCGTCCTGTTCGACGCGTACGGCACGCTGTTCGATGTGTACAGCGTGGGCCTGGTCGCGGAGCAGCTGTTCCCGGGCCGGGGCGAGGCGCTCGCGGTCCTCTGGCGCGACAAGCAGATCGAGTACACGCGCCTGGCCACCACCAGCGACGACGGCGCGCACTACCAGCCGTTCTGGGACCTGACCCGCGCCGGCCTGCGTTATGCCTGCCAGCGCCTCGGCCTGGACCTGACGTCCGAACGCGAAGAGCGCCTGATGAACCAGTACCGGCACCTGTCCGCCTTCCCCGAGAACCGTGAGGTACTGCAAGCCCTGAAGGCCAGGCGCGTGGCGACCGGCATCCTGAGCAACGGCGACCCCGAGATGCTGGGCATCGCGGTGCGCAGCGCGGGCCTCGAGGACCTGCTCGATCACGTGCTGAGCGTGGACGCCGTGCGCAAGTACAAGACGCATCCCGAGGCCTACCGCCTCGGCCTGCAGGCGACCGGCCTCGCGGCCTCGCAGATCCTCTTCGTCAGCTGCAACGGCTGGGACGCGCTGGGCGCGACCTGGTTCGGCTACCGCACGCTGTGGGTCAACCGCTACCAGCTGCCCCACGAGGCCCTGGGCCCGCGGCCCACGCGCACCGGCGCCACGCTGCGCGACGTGCTTTCCTTTTTCGAGTCCTGATCCCCCGGAGAACTACATGAGCGAGAAGACCACCATCCACGGCCTGCAAGTGGACAGCGCGCTGAAGCGCTTCATCGACGACCAGGTCTTGCCTGCCGTCGGGGTGGACGGGGCGAAGTTCTGGCAGGGCTTCGACGCGATCGTCCGCGACCTCTCGCCGAAGAACGACGCGCTGCTCGCCCAACGCGACCGCCTGCAGTCCGAGCTGGATGCCTGGCACAAGAAGAATCCCGGCCCGATCGCCGACATGGGCGCGTACCGCGGCTTCCTGGAGAAGATCGGCTACCTGGTGCCACCGCCCGAGGGCGCCCAGGCGACCACCGCCAACGTCGACGCGGAACTGGCGCTGCAGGCCGGCCCGCAGCTGGTGGTGCCGATCCTGAACGCCCGCTACGCGCTCAACGCCGCCAACGCGCGCTGGGGCTCGCTGTACGACGCGCTGTACGGCACCGATGTGATCCCCGAGGACGGCGGCGCCGCCAAGGGCCCCGGCTACAACGAGGTGCGCGGTGCCAAGGTGATCGCGCGGGCGCGCCAGTTCCTGGACAAGGCCGTGCCGCTGGCGAGCGGCTCGCATGTCGACTCCACGGCCTACAAGGTGGAAAACGGCCAGCTGAAAGTGGAACTGAAGGGCGGCAAGTCGTCCGGCCTCAAGGATCCCGCCAAATTCGTGGGCTACCAGGGCGAGGCGAACGCACCTTCGTCCGTGCTCGTGAAGAACAACGGCCTGCACCTCGACATCGTCATCGACCGCAAGAGCGCGATCGGCCAGACCGATGCCGCCGGCGTCGCCGACGTGATCGTGGAAGCGGCGCTGTCCACCATCCTCGACCTGGAAGACTCCATCGCGGCCGTCGATGCCGAGGACAAGCTGCTCGCCTACCGCAACTGGCTGGGCATCCTGCAGGGCACGCTGACCGAACAGGTCCACAAGGGCGGCAAGAGCTTCACCCGCGGCCTCAACAAGGACCGCATCTACAAGAGCGCGCAGGGCGACGGCGAGGTGCGCCTGCACGGCCGCTCCCTGCTGTTCCTGCGCAACGTCGGCCACCTCATGACCAACCCCGCCATCCTGTGGGACGGCGGCAAGGAAATCTACGAGGGCATCATGGACGCGGTCGTCACCACCGCGATCGCGATGGTGGATCTGCAAGGGAAAGCCGCGAACGGCATCCGCAACTCGCGCACCGGCTCGATCTACATCGTCAAGCCCAAGATGCACGGCCCGGCGGAAGTCGGCTTCGCCTCCGAGCTGTTCGGACGCGTCGAGCAGCTGCTGGGCCTGCCCGCCGACACGGTGAAGCTGGGCATCATGGACGAGGAGCGCCGCACCAGCGTCAACCTGCAGGCCTGCATTGCCGCGGCGCCCGCGCGCGTCGCCTTCATCAACACCGGCTTCCTCGACCGCACCGGCGACGAAATGCACACCGCGATGCATGCGGGCCCGATGATCCGCAAGGGCGACATGAAGTCCAGCGCCTGGATCCAGGCCTACGAGAAGAACAACGTGCTCGTGGGCCTGGCTTGCGGCCTGCGCGGCCGCGCACAGATCGGCAAGGGCATGTGGGCCATGCCGGACCTGATGGCCGCGATGCTGGAACAGAAGATCGCGCATCCCAAGGCCGGCGCCAACACCGCCTGGGTGCCCTCGCCCACGGCCGCGACGCTGCATGCGACGCACTACCACATGGTGGACGTGTTCGCGGTGCAGAAGGAGCTGGAGAAGACCAATTCCGGGTCCGAGCGCGAGAACCTCCTCATGGGCCTGCTGCGGGTGCCGGTGGCGGCGGAGGCCAAGTGGACCCCCGCCGAGCGCCAGCAGGAGATCGAGAACAACGCCCAGGGCATCCTCGGCTACGTGGTGCGCTGGATCGACCAGGGCGTGGGCTGCTCCAAGGTGCCCGACATCCACAACGTGGGCCTCATGGAGGACCGCGCGACGCTGCGCATCTCCAGCCAGCACATCTGCAACTGGCTGCTGCACGGCGTGGTGACGGAGCAGCAGGTGCGCGAAACCTTCCAGCGCATGGCCGCCGTCGTCGACCAGCAGAACGCGGGCGATCCGGCGTACCGGCCGATGGCGGGGAACTGGGACAGCTCGTACGCGTACCGCGCGGCGCTGGATCTCGTGTTCAAGGGCAAGGAGCAGCCCAGCGGCTACACCGAGCCGCTGCTGCACGCGTGGCGCCTGAAGGTGAAGGCCGCGGCGCGCTGAGTGTGCAGTTGGCGAGCGATCGTCGGCCCTGGACGACCGCCCATCCACGGCAATTCGTAACAAAGGTCACGAAGGCCGGTGGCGTGACGACTTTCGGGGCGAATGCCACAGCAGGTCCCTAGACTCGGCGGGGTCATGTCTTCCTCTTCGGTCACCGTACGCCAGTGCATCGAGCTGGCGATCGCGGCGGCGCCCGCGATGATCGGCCGCGCGCTCGATGAAGCCGTCACGCACATGCAGGAAGAGGAGCGCCGCTGCACCGAGATGGCCGCGCGCCGCGAGATCGCCGATGCCTGGCTGGAGCTCACGCGCCGCCGCGCCGAATGGTCACAGCGCTTTCCGCAGGCCTTGCGTGATGCCCAGGCCAAGCGGCCGGCGGAACGCGCCGCAGCCGCCGAATCCTCGAACGACCGCTTCGGCGGCCTGGCGCTGGTGGACGACGACGCGCTGCTGCGCGAACTCGACGGCGCCCGCATCCTGCAGTTGCTCGCGCCCCGGCTGGAACAGCCGCTGTCCGAACTCGATGCGCTCATGAGCAGCGCCCTCGGGCTCGAGACCGTGCAGCCCGAAAGCAATCCGCTGCGGCCGCAGGTGTTCGCGCTGGCCCTGCGCGACCTGATGCAGGGCGCGACAGAAGCCTCGTGGCCGCGCGTGTGGAGCCAGAACCTGGCCGCGCCGCTCGCCAATACGATCGCCGACCTGTATGGTGACATGGTGAAGGTCCTGCGTGGCGCGCACCTGACCGAAGCCACCTACCGCGTCCTGCCCACGGCGCCCAGCCCCACCAAGGCGCCCACCCCGTCGGGGTTCGGCACTTCGGGCCATGCGCCGTTGTCGGGGTTCGGCGCCTCGGGCCACGCGCCGCTGTCGGGATTCGGCGCCTCGGGCCACGGTGCGTTGCCGGCCGCTGGCAACGCGTCCGCCGACGAACCCACGCTGGCCGGCGGCGAACCCCCGGCGCTGGCCAACAGCGGCTCGCTGGGCGGTGCCTCGTGGGCGGAGCTCTCCGGCTACCAGCTGGCCGACGAGCTGTTCCAGAATTTCCTCTTCTCGCGCACGCCGCCTTCCACGCAGGCGCTGGCGCCCGCGTTCTACGCGAAGGTCGACGCGCAGCTCGCGGCGATCGAGGCGGCGATCGAAACCTTCGATCCCTACGACGCCGAGACCGTGTCGCACCAGCGCGCGCAGGCGCCGGTGGAGCGCGCGCCGCGCCCGGTCGCCACCACGCGCGAGCTGGACAACGCGACCTGGGGCCGCTGGGCGGCCGCGCGGGAGCGCGCCGTGCACCGCTCGCGCCTGAAGAAGGAGGCGCGCCAGGTCGGGCAGGTGCTCGGCATGGAAGTCGTGCGCAAGCTGGTGGACCAGGTCGCGCTCGACCCGCGGCTGCTGGCGCCCGTGCGCGAAGCCGTCGTGGCGCTGGAGCCGGCCCTCGCCAAGCTGGCGCTGGTCTCTCCGCGCTTCTTCGCCCAGGAAGACCACGCCGGTCGCCGCCTCGTCGAACGCGTGGCGGAGCGCAGCTTCCGCTACAACGACGAGTTCGCGAGCGACTTCCACGAATTCTTCGCCGACGTCCGCACGACGTTCCGCACGCTCAACGAGCTGCAGGTCGCCGACCCCGCGCCCTTCACGCGCGCGCTGCAGGAGCTGGAGGAACGCTGGGCCGGCGAGGACGCGCTGGAGCAGCGCGGCAGCCAGGTCGCCGTGGAGGCGATGCACTTCGCGGAAGCGCGTGGTGCCGAAGCGGCCCAGATCGCGTGGACCATGAGCCAGCGCGCCGACCTGGAAGGCGTGCCGGCGGTCGTGCAGGACTTCCTGTTCGGGCCCTGGTCCCTGGTGATCGCGCATGCGCGCCTCACCGACCCGCAGCGCCAGATCGATCCGGGCGGTTGGAACGCCGTCGTCACCGACCTGCTGTGGAGCGTGAAGTCCGAGCAGACGCTGCGCGACCCGGCCCGGCTGTTCACCACCGTGCCGCACATGCTGGAACGCCTGCGTGCCGGCCTGAAGCTGGTGGGCCAGGAACCGTCGGAACAGGAGAACTTTTTCCTCGCGCTGGAGCGGCTGCATGCCCCAGTGCTGAAGCTGCGGGCGCGTTCGCGCCATGCAACCCACGTGGTCGCGCCCGACCTGAAGGGGATGGACCCGGCGCTGCTGTCGACCGAGCGGCAGAAGCCGCCGGCGCCTTCGGGCACGCCCTGGCTCACCCCCAAGGAACTCCAGGCCGCCGGCTTCGACGACCGCCCCAGCGGTCCCGCGGCCCTGGACAGCGGCGCTGCGCCCCTGGAGCACGGGGACGCGCAAGACAGCGCGTCGATCATCGCCGGCCTGCACCAGGGCGCGTGGGTGGACCTGTACGCCAAGGAGCACTGGCTGCGCGCCAACCTGAAGTGGGTGAGCGGCCGCAACACGCTGTTCATGTTCGTGAGCCATGGCGGCCAGCCGCATACGATGACGCGCCGCAGCCTGGAGAAGCTGGTGCGCGAGCGCCACCTGCGCCCGGTCGACCACGGCGCCGTCGTGCCCCGCGCGCTGGAGGCGCTGTCCGAACGCGACGAGCCCTCCGGGTCGGCGCGGCGCAGCACGCGCCACCAGGAAGAGCACGCCCCGGCCTGAACCGGCGCGGGCGCTACACTGCGCCCGTGCCTTCCGCGTCTCCCACCGTGCCTCCCACGCTGTGTCCCCTTTGCGGGCGCGCCAACGACTGCGCGCAGGAGCTTGAGCGCACGACCGGCCTCCCGCAGGGCCCCTGCTGGTGCACCCAGGTCGACTTCGGCGCAGAGTTGCTCGCCCGCGTTCCGTCCCAAGCGGAAAACCAGGCCTGCATCTGCCCGCAGTGCGCGCGCGGAGCGCGTCCCGCGTGAGCGCCACGGCCAGCAGCATCGCCGACCTGAGCGCACGGCACGGCCCGCGCTACCGCTGGCTGCTGATGATGTCCGTCATGGTGGGCACCATGGCCTCCCTGATGTCGGCCACGGTGGTGAACGTCGCCATTCCCGGCATGAGCCACGCGTTCGGCCTGAACCAGGAACGCGCGCAATGGGTGTCCTCCGGCTTCATGGTGGCGATGACCGTCTCCATGCTCACCACGCCGTGGCTGCTGGCGCGCTTCGGCTACCGCCGCACCTATGACGGCACCATGGTGCTGCTGCTCCTGGGCGGCATCGCGGGCGGCTTCGCACCCTGGTTCCCGCTCGTGCTCGCCGCGCGCGTCGCCGAAGGCCTGGCCGCGGGCGTGGTGCAGCCCATCCCGGCGATCATCATGATGCGCGCCTTCCCGCCCTCCGAGCAGGGCCGCGCGAGCGGCATGTTCGGCATGGGCGTGGTGCTGGCGCCGGCGCTGGGCCCCAGCATCATGAGCATCCTGGTGGACCTGTGGGGCTGGCGCTCGATCTTCTTCATGGTGGTGCCCTTCTGCGTGGCCTCGGTCTGGCTGGCGCACCGCTACATCCCGACCACCGCGCCGGGCAACGTCGCGGCGGGCCGGCACGCGGCGCCGCTGGACTGGCGCGGACTGTTGATGGGCGCCGTGGGCACGCTGGCGCTCCTCAACGGGCTGGTGCAACTCCGTGGCGAGCATCGCTGGCTGGCCTTCGTGCTGCTCGCCGTGGCGGTGGCGGCCTTCGTCGGCATGGGCGCGTGGCTGCACCGCGCCAAGCAGCGCGGGCAGGACGCCCTGCTCGATCCCGCGGTGTTCCGCCACCGCGCGTACACGATCGGCAGCCTGGTGGCGCTGATCTACGGGATCGGCCTGTACGGTTCCACCTACCTGCTGCCGGTGTTCATGCAGGTCGCGCTGCAACTGCCCGCGTCGCACGTGGGCACCATCCTGCTGCCTTCGGGCATCGTGCTGGCCATCACCATCGGCATCGCCGGACGGCTGACGCGGCGCCTGCCCACGCACCTGATGGTGAGCTTCGGCCTGGCGCTGCTCGCGGTGTCCTTCTTGCTGATGCCCACGGTGGGCCTGGGCACCAGCCTTGCGGTCCTGGTGGCCTGGGCCATCATCGGCCGCATCGGCCTGGGCTTCGTCCTGCCCTCGCTGAACCTGGGCGCCATGCGGCCGCTGGACAAGACCGAGATTCCGCAGGGCGCGAGCCTGATCAATTTCCTGCGGATGCTGGGCGGCGCGGCCGGCGTCAGCCTGTGCGCCATCGTGCTGGAGTGGCGCCTGGCCGTGCACGGCGCGACGCTCACGGGTCCGACCAGCCCGCAGCGGCTGGCGGCCTTCGATGAATCCTTCCTGATGCTGGCCGGGGTCTGCGCCATCGCGATGCTGCTCGCCTGGCAACTGAAAGGTCCCCCACTGGGCGACTCTCCCAGCCAATAATCGCCGTATGTGCCAGCTGCTGGGAATGAACTGCAACACGCCCACGGACGTGACGTTCAGCTTCGCGGGCTTCGCGCAGCGCGGCGGGCGCACCGACCATCACGCCGACGGCTGGGGCATCGCGTTCTTCGAGGGCAAGGGGTTGCGCCACTTCGTGGACCACCAGCCCGCCTGCGAATCGCCCGTGGCGGAGCTGATCCGCCGCTACCCGATCAAGAGCCGCAACGTCATCGCCCACATCCGCAAGGCAACGCAGGGCGAGATCGCGCTGCAGAACTGCCATCCCTTCGTGCGCGAGCTGTGGGGGCGCTACTGGGTGTTCGCCCACAACGGCGACCTGCAGGGCTTCGAGCCGCGCCTGCACGCCAACTTCCGCCCGGTGGGCTCCACCGACAGCGAGCGCGCCTTCTGCTGGCTGCTGCAGGAGATGTGGAAGTCGCACGCCGACACGCCCAGCGTGGAGGAGCTGACGCTGACCGTGCGCGAGCTGGCGCCGCGCATCGCGCGCCACGGCCGATTCAACTTCATGCTGTCCAACGGCGACGCGCTGTGGACGCACTGCTCCACCAGCCTCTGGTACGTGGAACGCAGGCACCCGTTCGCCCACGCCCAGCTTGCCGACGAGGACCTGAGCGTCGACTTCGCCCGGCACACGACGCCACAGGACAAGGTGGCGGTCGTCGTGACGGCGCCGCTGACGGTGAACGAGACGTGGGTCGCGCTGCAGCCGGGGGAGTTGAAGGTCTTCGTGGACGGGCAGGTCCACCCGTCCTAGCGTCCCTCGAGCCGGATGCGCGCCCGGCCCGTTCCCAGGGAGGTCGCCGTCACCTCCACCGCGAGCAGGTTGCGGCGCGGTCCGCCGAGCGACAGCGGCTGCGTGCACGCTCCGCGCTCCACGCTGCCCGGAAGGTGCAGCGCCTGGGATGCATTGTTCGTGAAGCGCGCGCGGGCACCGTGCAGCCGCAGCGCGAAGTTCTCGCCGCACAGGCGCACCGACGCCAGGCGCGGGTTGCCGCGCACGTCGATCACCCTGCGGTCCCTGCCGCCGCGGTTGAAGTCGGCGGAGCCGAGCGCACGCCAGCCCGCCTGGGCCGGGACGTTGGCCCGCACGCTCTGGACCGTCTTGCTCCCGAGGTTGCTGCTGCTCTGCGACAGGGTGATGCAGGAGCCCTGGTAGTTCGGCCGTTCGCACAGCTGCCACGATCCCCGGTCGACCCGGGCCGAGCCGACCCGCCACGAGAGCCGCAGGTTCGGCTCATCCTGCCCGATGTTCACGGCGGGGCCGTCGAAGTTGCGATCCCGGAAGATCACGATCCCGTTGTGGTCGATGTTGCTGTTGCCCGGTTGGACCGGGATCGGCATCAGCGGCGGCGCGGGACGCGTGATGGGCGGGGGCGGCGGCTGGCTGGCAGCGGCGCCCGCAAGAAGGAGGAAACCCGCAAGGGAGAGGAAACGAACGGCTGCGCGCATCGCATGTCCCGTCATGGAGCCCGGACGGAATCATCATAGGCCGCCCCTTGCGCGCCGAGCTTGCACCTTCGCGGTAACGATTGGTGCGCCGCCCGGCCGCGCCGGCTTCAAAGGACCGTGCGGTCGCGGTCGACCAGCTCCTCCAGCGCGTCGATGAACATCGCCGGCACGTCGAAGCCGGTCTGCTGCGTGATCTCCTGGAAGGCGGTCGGGCTGGTGACGTTGATCTCCGTGAGGCGGTCGCCGATCACGTCCAGCCCGATCAGCAGCAGGCCCCGCTCGGCCAGCAGCGGGCCGATGGTCTCGGCGATCTCGCGGTCGCGGTCCGAGATCGGCTGCGCGACACCCTTGCCCCCCGCCGCCAGGTTGCCGCGGATTTCGTTGCCCTGCGGAATGCGCGCGAGGCAGAAGGGCACGACCCGGCCCCCGATCACCAGCACCCGCTTGTCGCCCAGCGAGATCTCCGGCACGAAGCGCTGCACCATGAGGGTCGTGGCGCCGTGCTGGTTGAGCGTCTCGATGATCGAGCCCAGGTTGAGCCCGTCCGGCCCGACGCGGAAGATGCCCATGCCGCCCATGCCATCCAGCGGCTTGAGGATGATCTCGCCGTGCTCCTCGTGGAAGCGCCGCACCTCGTCGGGCGAGCGCGTGACCAGCGTGGGGCTCACGAACTGCGGGAACTCCATGATCGCGAGCTTCTCCGGATGGTCGCGCAGGGAGTCCGGCCGGTTGAAGACCCTGGCGCCTTCGCGCTGCGCCTGCTCCAGCAGGTGGGTCGCGTAGAAGTACTCGGAGTCGAAGGGCGGATCCTTGCGCATGAGGACCGCGTCGAACTCGCGCAGCGGCCGCGACACGGTGCGGTTCACCTGGAACCATTCCTCCTCCGCTCCGGTGAGGGCGATCTCGCGCACCTCCGCGCGCACCACGTCGCCGGAGCGCCAGGTGAGGTGGCGCGGCTCGCAGGCGGCGATGCGGTGGCCCCGCCGCTGCGCCTCGCGCATCATGGAAAAGGTCGTGTCCTTGTAGATCTTGAAGACCTCGAGGGGGTCGGCGACGAAAAGAATGTTCATGCGACCCGCATTGTTGCCCGATTCAGCGCAGGGTCGCTTGCGCCGCCTCGTCCAGCCATGCAGCCGTCCCGGCTGCTTGCGTCACCGGCAGCATGTGGCCGCCGGGCACCACGGTGAGCTGCGCCTGGGCCACCTTGGCGCGCAGCGCCTCGCCCTGGCTGCGCCAGTCCAGCATTTCGTCGCCTTCGCCGTAGAGGATGCGCACCGGCAGGCGCAGCTCGCCGTAGCGCCGCTGCTGCACGGGCAGTTCGTGCTTCAGCGCGACGAGGTCCTCCGAACTGGCGCGGAAGGCGGAGGGCCGCAGGCCCAGCAGGCCGCCGCCGCGCACGGGGAAGTCCCGTGGCGCCGGCTCGGGGGCGAACACCTGCTCCACCGCGCTTCGGCCCTTCAGGATGCCCAGGGGAACGGCCAGCGTGCGGCTCACCAGGTTGCGCAGCCAGGGCAGGCGGATCGCCAGGGGCCGGAAGGGGGCGGCCGGGGCGCGACCGTCGTCGTGCGTGAGCGGCGCGATGAGGGCCAGTCCCGCGATCGCGTCCGGGTCCTGCAGGGCCGCCGACAGCGCAATGGCACCGCCCAGCGAGTGGCCGACCAGCAGGGGTGGCCGGGGCAGTTGCAGCGCGCGGATGAAGTGCGCGACCAGCCGGCCCTGCGCGCCGATCCCGGCCCGGGACGGATCGCGGCGCGGCGACAGTCCCGAGCCGGGGCGGTCCACCAGCACGACGCGCCAGCGCTTCGCCAGGTCTTCCAGCGGCAGGTAGTCGAAGTTGCGCATCTGCCCGGCCAGCCCGTGCACGAGCACCAGCGCCGCCGGGCCGTCGCCGAGGGCGCGGTAGTGGATGCGCTCGCCGTCGACCTCCAGGAAGGCGCCCGTGGGAGCGAAGGCCTGCGTCACCTTGCGCGCCACGAACGCGCTGAAGAGCGCGAACACGACCAGGGCGAGCAGGAGGATGAGGATCAGGGTCCCGATGAAGTGCATCATGTTCAGCGCACCGCCTCGCCCTGGCGGCCGAAGCGCAGCGCGCCATCGGCGAGCCGCGACAGGCGCAGGGACAACAGGTCGAGGATGTAGTTCTGGTAGATGCGCCAGGGCGTGTGGTCGCCCTGGCGGGGCAGGACGCCGGCAGCGCGCTGGATGTAGCCGGACTGCAGGTCCAGCGCCGGCCGGGTCTCGCCGGTGTCGCCTTCGTGCACGGGCATCACGACGTCGAGGCCGCGGCTGCGCATGTGCCTGAGGATGCGGCACACCTGGCGCGCGATCAGTTCCGCCTTCAGGGTCCACGATGCGTTGGTGTAGCCCATGGCGTTGGCCAGGTTGGGCACGCCCGCCAGCATCATGCCCTTGTACGAGAGCGACTGCGCCGGCTGCACGGGCTGGCCATCCACCGAGAGGCGCGCGCCGCCGAACAACTGCAGCTTGAGGCCCGTGGCCGTGATCACGATGTCCGCCGGCAGCGCCGCGCCCGACGCCAGGCGCAGGCCCTCGGGCGTGTAGCCGGCGACCTGGTCAGTCGCGATGGAGGCGCGGCCGGAACGCAGCGCCGTGAACAGGTCCGCGTCCGGCACGATGCACAGGCGCTGGTCCCAGGGCTCGTACTTCGGCTGCAGATGCTGGAGGTCCACGCCGCTCGCCTTGTGCGCCTGCTGTACCAGCCAGCGCCGCATCGCCTGCGGCCGGCGGCGCGCGAGCTGGTAGAGCGCGGTGGTGAGCAGGATGTTCTTCCAGCGGATCAGGCGATAGGCCATCCTGCGCGGGAGCAGCCATTGCAGGCCGCGGCCGATCGCGTCGCGGCCCGGGATCGCGAGGATGTAGCTGGGCGAGCGCTGCACCATGGTCACGTGCGCCGCGCGCTGCGCGAGGGCCGGGATCAGCGTGACGGCGGTGGCCCCGCTGCCGATCACGACGATGCGCTTGCCCGCGGCATCCAGGTCCTCGGGCCAGTGCTGCGGATGCACGACGCGGCCGGCGAACTGCTCGCGCCCCGGGAACTCCGGGTCGTGGCCGCGCGCGTAGTCGTAGTAGCCGCTGCAGAAGAACAGGAAGCGGCAGCGCCAGGTCTGCGGCACGCCGGCGGCGTCCACCTGCACGGTCCAGCGTGCCGTGCGCGAATCCCAATCCGCGGCGGTGACGCGGTGGCGGAAACGGATGCGGTCCTGCAGGCCCTCCTCGCGCGCCGTCTCCTGCACATAGTTGCGGATCGCCGGTCCTTCGGCGATCGCCGCATCGCTGGTCCAGGGCCGGAAGGTGAAGCCGAGGGTGAACATGTCGGAATCCGAGCGGATGCCGGGATAGCGGAACAGGTCCCAGGTGCCGCCGATGGCGTCGCGCCCTTCCAGGATCGCAAAGCTGCGGTCGGGGCATTCCGTGCGCAGGTAGTGGCCCGCCGCGATGCCGGAGATCCCGGCGCCCACCACGATGACGTCGAACTCGGTGGCCATGCGCGTCACGCTCCTTGTGCCTTGCGGAGTGCGGTCCGCATTCGCCGGGCCCGGCCGATCAGCAGGCGCTGGTAACCCGCGCCCAGCAGGCGCGCCAGGAGATCCAGCAGCTTCGCATCGGGACCGACCAGCACGCGGCGCTCGTTGCGCCGCACGCCGGCCAGGATGCGGCGGGCCGCCGCTTCGGGCGTGGTGGTCTGGATCAGGCGGTTGGAGTGGCGGCGGAAGGTGTCCACGTCCTGCCCCGTCATGCGGAGCACGGCGTCGTCCACGCGCTGCGACAGGGCGATCCGGGTGGCGATGCCGCCCGGGTGCACGCAGGTGACGCCCACCGGCGCCTCCTCCAGTTCCAGCTCCATCCGCAGCGCCTCGGTGTAGCCGCGCACCGCGAACTTCGCTGCGTTGTACGCCGACTGCGTGGGCATGGCGATGATGCCGAAGATGCTGGAGATGTTGACCACGTGCCCGTCGCCGCTGGCGCGCAGCAGGGGCAGGAACGCCTGCGTGCCGTGGACCACGCCCCAGAAGTTGATGTCCATCAGCCAGTCGAAATCATCGGGGCTGACGGTTGCAGCGGGCGCTGCCAGGGCGACGCCGGCGTTGTTGAAGGCGAGGTTCACGCGGCCATGCTCGCGGGCGCAGGCCTCGGCCCAGGCGAACACGGCGCTGCGGTCCGCGACGTCCACCTGCGTCGTGGTGCAGGCAGCGCCGGCAGCCGCGACCTGGCGGGCCGTCTCGGCCAGCCCCTCGGTGGAGACGTCCGCCAGTGCCAGCCGGGCGCCCTCGCGCGCGAGTTCCAGGGCCAGGGCCCGGCCGATGCCGGAGCCGGCACCCGTGATCGCGGCGACCTTGCCGTGGAAGTCCTTCATCCGTTCGTCCTCCCTCGCGACGAACGATAGCGCGGCCTGCCGAAAGGTCCGCTGTCGTATATCCCTAGATCTCGACCTTGCTTCCCAGCTCCACGACGGAGTTGTTGGGGAGGTTCAGGAAATCGGCGGCCGCGCCGGCGTTGTGGTACATCTGCGCGAACAGCTTCTCGCGCCAGGCGGCCATGCCGCTGCCGATGGTGGGCACCACCACGTCGCGGGACAGGAAGTAGCTGGTCGTCATCGGCTCGAGTTCGCAGCCGCGCATGCGGACGTGTTCCAGCGCCCGCGGGACGTCGGGATCGTTCTTGAATCCGTAGTGGACGATCACCTGCCAGCAATCGTGGCCCAGTGATTCGATCTCGGCGCGCCGGTCCATGCCGATCCAGGGCACCTCGTGGCTGCGCACGGTGACGAACAGGTTGTGTTCGTGCAGCACCTTGTTGTGCTTCAGGTTGTGCAGCATGGCGTTGGGCACGGTGCCCGGCTCGGCGGTCAGGAACACCGCCGTACCGGGCACGCGCAGCGGCGGCTGCGCGAACACCGACTCGAGGAAGCTGCGCAGGTCGATCGCGTCGGAGCGCAGCTTCTCGTTGAGGATGTTGCGGCCACGCTTCCACGTCGTCATCAGCGTGAAGATGGCACCGCCGATCAGCAGCGGGAACCAACCGCCGTCCACCAGCTTCAGCAGGTTGGAGGCAAAGAAGGCGAGGTCCACGACGAAGAACAGGCCGGTGGCCCCGACGCACAGGGCCAGCGGATAGCCCCAGCCATAGCGCACGACGAAGAAGGTGAGCGTCGTCGTGATCAGCATGTCCAGCGTCACGGCGATGCCGTAGGCCGCGGCCAGGTTGCTGGAGGAGCGGAACATCACCACCGCGATCACGATGGCCACGAACAGGCCCCAGTTCACCGCCGGCACGTAGATCTGGCCGGTGTCGCGCACGCTCGTGTGCTGGATGGTCAGGCGCGGCAGGTAGCCCAGTTGCACGACCTGCTTGGTCACGCTGAAGGCGCCCGTGATCAGGGCCTGCGAGGCGATCACCGTCGCCGCCGTCGCCAGCACCACCAGCGGAACCAGCGCCCAGTCGGGCGCCATCATGAAGAAGGGGTTCTTCACCGCCTCGGGATGCGCGATCAGCAGCGCGCCCTGGCCGAAGTAGTTGAGCGTCAGCGCCGGCATCACGGCGCCGAACCAGGCGAAGCGGATCGGCTTCTTGCCGAAGTGGCCGAGGTCGGCATACAGCGCCTCGGCGCCCGTGACGCACAGGATCACGGCGCCCAGGATGATGAAGGTGGTCCCCGGCTGCAGCCAGATGAAGCGCAGCGCGTAGTACGGCGACAGCGCCTTGAGGATCTCGGGGTGCTGCACGATGTGCGACACGCCCAGCAGCGCGATGACCAGGAACCACACCAGCATGATCGGCCCGAAGAAGCGCCCGATGCCGCCTGTGCCGTGCTTCTGCAGCGCGAACAGCAGCAGCAACACGACGAGCGTGAGCGGGATGACGCCTTCCTTGAAGGTGGGCGAGACGACCTCCAGGCCTTCGACGGCCGACAGCACCGAGATCGCCGGCGTGATGACGCCGTCCCCGTAGAAGAGCGAGGTGCCGAAGATGCCGATCATCAGCAGCACGCGGCGCAGCTTGGGCTTGTCCCGGACCGCCTGCGAGGCAAGCGCGAGCATCGCGATCAGGCCGCCTTCGCCGTTGTTGTCGGCGCGCAGGACCAGCACCACGTACTTGATGGAGACGATGATCGTCAGCGTCCAGAAGACGATGGACAGCACGCCGTACATGTTGTCGGGCGTGAACGGCACGTGGCCGCCCCCGAACACTTCCTTGATGGCGTACAGGACGCTGGTGCCGATGTCGCCGTAGACGACACCGATGGCGCCGAGAGTGAGCGCCGCGAGCGAAGATTTCGAGTTCTGCACGAACAGCCCCGTCCCGGTCGTCGGGCCGGCGGGGTCTTGAACTTGGGGAGCGTATTGTGCGCCCGGGCGGCCGGGTTGCCAGGCGGATTGTTGCGGTGCAGCAACCCGCCTGTTGCCTTTAGTCGTAGCTCTCGGCTTCGGGGTCGGTCGCTTCGAGCTCGTAGCTGGCGGCCAACATGGCGAGGCGCCCGATCACCCCGTACATGTAGAAGCGGTTGGGCGCGCTGGCGCCGGGCTTCTGTCCGGGTTGAGGTAAGCGCGTACTCTCTGCAAAGGCCAGGGGAACAAAGCTCGCCCCCGGCGCGTTGAGGTTCTCGTCCGTGCCCCGCTCGGCATGCACGCGGTAGAAGCCGCCGACGACGTAGCGGTCCATCAGGTAGACCACCGGCTCCGCCACCGCGGCGTTGATCCGTTCGGCCGTGAGCACGCCTTCCTGGATGATCACGTCGGTGATCGCCTGGCCGGTCTTCACCACCGGCGGCTTGGTCTTCGGGCGCTGGCGCAGGGTGTCGAGGTCCTTCACGTCGCGCACGGTCATGATGCCCATGCCCGAGGTGCCGTTGTCCGCCTTCACCACCACGAACGGCTTCTCGTTGATGCCGTATTCCTTGTACTTCTTGCGGATCTTCGCCAGCAGCGCGTCGACGTTGGAGCGCAGGCACTCCAGCCCTTCCTCCTTGAAGAAGTCGAGCTCGCCGCAGCGGTTGAACATCGGGTTCACCAGCCACGGGTCGATGCCCAGCATCTTGCCGAAGCGCTTGGCCACCTCCTCGTAGCTCTGGAAGTGGCGGCTCTTGCGGCGCACCGACCAGCCCGCGTGCAGCGGCGGCAGCAGGTACTGCTCGTGCAGGTCTTCCAGGATGCCGGGCGCGCCGGCGGTGAGGTCGTTGTTCAGGAGGATGGTGCAGGGATCGAAATTCTTCAGTCCCAGGCGCCGCTTGGAGCGCACCACCGGCTCCAGGGTGACCGTGTCGCCGCCCAGGAGCTCCACCACCGTCGGCTTCTTGATCTCCGGATCGATGGAGCCGAGCTTCACGTTGAGGCCGGCCATGCGGAAGATCTTCTGCAGCTGGGCGATGTTGCTCAGGTAGAAGGTGTCCTTCGTGTTCTCCGGCACGACCAGCAGGTTCTTGGCCTCGGGGCAGATCTTCTCGATCGCCGCCATGGCCGCCTGCACCGCCAGCGGCAGCATGTCCGCGGTCAGGTTGTTCCAGCCGCCCGGGTACAGGTTGGTGTCCACCGGCGCCAGCTTGAAGCCCGCGTTGCGGATGTCCACCGAGCAGTAGAACGGCGGCGTGTGCTCCATCCACTCGAGGCGGAACCAGCGCTCCACCGCCGGCATGGACTCCAGGATGCGCTGCTCGAGCTCGTTGATGGGGCCGGTCAGGGCCGTGATGAGATGCGGAACCATGCGGTCTTGTTGTTGTCTTGGTCGCGGTTGCTCAGGAACGGATTTCGCCGTTGCCCAGGACGATCCACTTGAGGGACGTCAGGCCTTCGATGCCGACGGGTCCGCGCGCATGGAACTTGTCGGTGCTGATGCCGATTTCCGCGCCCAGGCCGTATTCGAAGCCGTCGGCGAAGCGCGTGCTGGCGTTCACCATCACGCTGGCCGAATCCACCTCGCGCAGGAACCGCTGCGCATGCAGGTGGTCCCGCGTGATGATCGCGTCGGTGTGGTGCGAGGAGTAGCGGTTGATGTGGCCGATGGCTTCGTCCACGCCCCCCACCACCTTGATGGCGATGATGGGCGCGAGGTATTCCTCGGACCAGTCCTGCTCGGTCGCGTCCTTCACATTGGCGCCTTGCACCTGCGCGAGGATGGCCTTGGCCTCGGGGTCGCAGCGCATCTCCACGCCCTTGGCCGCGAAGAGCGCGCCGATCTCGGGCAGGAAGGCCTTGGCCACGCCACGGGCCACCAGCAGGCCTTCGCTCGCATTGCAGGGGCTGTACTTCTGCGTCTTGGCGTTGTCGGCGACGTTCACGGCCATCGCGATGTCGCAGGGATCGTCGACGTAGACGTGGCAGTTGCCGTCCAGGTGCTTGATCACCGGCACCTTGGCCTCGCGCGAGATCCGCTCGATCAGGCTCTTGCCGCCGCGGGGAATGATCACGTCCACGTATTCGGGCATGGCGATCAGGCGCCCCACCGCCTCGCGGTCGGTGGTCTGCACCAGCTGCACGGCCTCGGCCGGCAGGCCCGCTTCGGCGAGCGCCTGCTGCACCAGCTTCGCCAGCGCCTTGTTGGATTCGATGGCTTCCGAGCCGCCGCGCAGGATGCACGCGTTGCCGCTCTTGATCGACAGGCTCGCGGCCTCGATCGCCACGTTCGGGCGGCTCTCGAACACCATGCCGAACACGCCCAGAGGCACGCGCATCTGGCCCACGCGGATGCCGCTGGGCTGCTGCTTCATGCCGATCACCTCGCCGATGATGTCCGGCATCGTGGCCAGCTGCTCGCAGCCGACGGCCAGCGTCTCGAGGATCTTCGGCGTGAGCTTCAGGCGGTCCACCATGGGCGCGGACAGGCCGGCGGCCGTGGCGCGTGCGATGTCCTTGGCGTTTTCGGCCTGCAGCGCCTGCACGTTGCCGCGCAGCAGCGAAGCGAGCGCACGCAGTACCCCGCTCTTCTCGGCCGCCGAGGCCGCCGCCATGCGCGCGGACGCCTCGCGGGCCTGCAGGCCCAGCGAATGCATGTGTTCCGCGATGTTCAGGGCGTTCATCCCGTCATTATCCCCCGCCCCCTCTTAGCGCCGGGTTAGGGCGTTGCGCAGTCCCGGCCGCGGGGGCGACGGCCAGGCACAGGTCCGTGGCCAGCTTGTGCAGCGCCTGCCAGCCGTCGGCCGGCCAGCCGGGGGCCTTGAGCCCCTTCACGATCCCGTCCACCACATGGGCGCCATGCAGCAGGTTTTCCAGTGCCGTGGCCGACAGGCGGGGCAGGACCCGCTCGAACAGCTTTTCCTTCAGGCCCCAGACCCGCTGCTCGCGCAGGGCCATGGGGAGCGGCCGGCCCGCCGCGATGGCGTCCTTCACGCGCTTCAGCGCCCGGATGTCCTCGGCCAGCGTGTAATGCACCAGCACTTCGGCCTCGCCCTCCGCCTGCAGGCCGTCCAGCATGCGCTGCACGCGCGCGACCTGGCCGGCCAGCACGGCCTCGGAGAGCTTGAACACGTCGTAGCGGGCCACGTTGAGGACCGCGCCCTCGACCTGCTCGAAGTTCAATTCGCCCGGCGGGAACAGGAGCGCCAGCTTCTGGATCTCCTGGTGGGCGGCGAGCAGGTTGCCCTCGACCCGGTCCGCGAAGAACTGCAGCGTGCGCTGGCCCTCCTCGCCCGCGACCACCCGCTGCTGGTTCTGCGCCAGGCGCTGGGCGAGCCACTGCGGCAGCGCACCGCGTTCCACCGGCTGCAGCTCGATCACGGCGCCGGTGTTCTCGAGGGCGGCGAACCAGGCCGACTTCTTCGTCTGGAAATCGAGCCGCGGCAGCAGCACCAGGGTCAGCGTGCTGTCGTTGCCGGCGGCGCCGTCGGCGAGCTGCTGCAAGGCGGTGCTGCCGTCCTTGCCCGGCTTGCCGGAGGGAATGCGGACTTCGACGATCTGCTTGTCGGCGAACAGGCTGAGGGACCCGCCGGCCGCCAGCACGGCGCTCCAGTCGAAATGGGCGCCGGCCACCGTGTGCACGGTGCGTTCCGTGTAGCCCTGGGTGCGGGCGGCGGCGCGGATGGCGTCCGCCGCTTCCTGCACCAGCAGCGGCTCGTCGCCGTGCAGGGTGTAGAGCGGCCGCAGGCCGCGCTGCAGGTGCTGCGTCAGTTGGGCCGGGGCGAGCTGCATCCGCAAAGTTTACCGGGCCCGTGCCGTCACCCCCGCGGAGGCGGGGGTCCAGGGCGTTGGAAGCCGCGCTGCGCGCGGCTCTGGGAGCCCTGGGTTCCCGCCTGCGCGGGAATGACCTAGGTTTTCGAGAGCCCCAGCTCCCTATGCTTCTCCGTTGCCACCTTCCGGAACACCTCCACCGCCCGATCCATCAACTCGTACGAAATCGTCAGCGGCGGGGCGAACCGGATCACGGTGTCGTGCGTTTCCTTCGACAGCACGCCGGCGGCGGCCAGGCGCTCCACCAGGTCGCGCGCGGTGGTGCAGGAGGGCTCCACGTCCACGCCGATCCACAGCCCGCGGCCCCGCACGTCGCGGATCAGGGGCCGCACCTCGTCCTGCACCTCGCGCAGGCGCTTGAACAGGTATTCGCCCTTGGCGGCGCAATTCGCGACCAGGCCTTCCTCCTCCAGCACCTTGAGGCCTTCCAGGGCCACGGCCGCGGCCAGCGCGTTGCCGCCGAAGGTGGACCCGTGGCTGTTCGGGACGAAGACCTGCATCACGCGGTCGTCGGCGCAGAAGGCGCTCACCGGCAGCAGGCCCGCGCCGAGGGCCTTGCCCAGGATCAGGCCGTCGGGCCGGATGCCTTCGTGCTCGAAGGCGAACCACGTGCCGGTGCGCCCGAGGCCGGCCTGCACCTCGTCGTCGATCAGCAGCACGTTGTTCGCGGTGCACCAGTCGCGCAGTTCGCGGAAGAAGCCCGGCGGCGGTACGACGATGCCGGCCTCGCCCTGGATCGGCTCGATCAGCACGGCGCAGGTGTTCTCGGTGGCCGCGGCCTTCAGGCTCGCCATGTCCCCGTAGTCGAAGTGCTGGAAGCCGCCGTCGAACGGCCCGAAGCCGACGCGGTAGTCCTCCTCGCTGGAGAAGCCGATGATGGTGCTGGTGCGGCCATGGAAGTTGCCGCGGGCGACCAGGATGCGCTGCTGGCCGTCCGGGATGCCCTTGACGCGATGCCCCCAGCGGCGCGCGCACTTGATCGCGGTCTCCACGGCTTCCGCGCCGGTGTTCATGGGCAGCGCCCGCTCGAAGCCCGTGACCTGGCTCAGCTTCTCGAGCAACGGGCCCAGCGTGGTGCCGTAGTAGGCGCGGGACATCACCGCCACCTTCTCCATCTGCCGGTGCGCGGCGGCGACGATGCGCGGGTGGAGGTGGCCGTGGCTCACCGAGGAGTACGCGCTCATCATGTCGATGTATTCGCGGCCCTCGACGTCCCAGACGAGGCAGTCCTTCGCGTGGTCGACCACGACCGGCACGGGCGCGTAATTGCGTGCGCCGTAGCGAGCCTCCTTGCCGATGTAGGACTGGGTGGCAGAGGTTCCGGTGGCATCCATGCACAGCTCCCGACGTCACTTCCAAGATGGACCTGGCGCGTCCGCGCCACAAGGGTTGGAGCGCGACAGCAGACTGGAAGGTTCCCACCGCCGGACCGGCGGAGCTGTAGGAAGCGGCCGGGAATTAGGAGTCTGCGCGGCAGATAAACGGGCCTGCGCCGGGGTTTGGAAGCCCGTCAGGCTAGGCGCGGCCGACGCCATGTGCTTGTGCACATAAGGAGGCTGCAACGACGCCTGACGGGCTCCCAAACCCCGGCCCGAAGGGTTGGGCCGAAAAGGGGCCGTCTGCGTCGTTGCGAAAACGGGTCAAGCCGTCCAGGCTTGACCCGTTTCCGCGCCTAGCATCCAGCCCCTTTTCGGCCCAACGCAGGCCCGTTTATCTGCCGCGCAGACTCCTTAGGCCGGAATGGTTCGGATGGCGGCCAGGCGGCGCATGAGCTGCTGCACCATGTCGGTCTGCATGTCGCGGTAGTACAGCGCCTCCTCCGATTCCTTGGCCAGCACGGCGGATTCGTTGAAGGTGATGTCGCGGTGCTGCTCCAGCTCGGTGTCGGCGATCAGCTCCCGGCCCTTGGCATCGCGCACCCGGAAATGGATGCGGCTGCGCAGCTGGAACTCCGTCACCTGGCCGACGGAGTTCATGCCCACGACCACCTTCTCGCGCAGCTCGGAAAGCAGGTCGAAATAGACCTGGCCGAGGGCATCAGGCGAGGTGGGCGCAGACGCTGCGCCGCCGGCCGGCGTGGCGGCGGCGCCCGAGTTCACGACGTTCACCTTGCCGGCCGAGGCCAGCGAGCGGCGCAGCTCCGCCGCCAGCGGCGAGCTGTCCGGCGCGTTGATCACGATGGTGCCGAAGGCGAAGTCCGGCGCCTGGCGCAGCTTGAAGCCGCAGCCGGCGAGGAGGGCGACGCCGCCGAAGGAAAGGAGATGGCGGCGCTTCATACGACGATGTTGACGAGGCGACCGGGGACGACGATGACCTTCTTGGCTGCCGCGCCGCCGCTGAACTTCTCGAAGTCTTCGCTCGCGAGAGCGATCTTCTCGATATCCGCCTTGGCAGCGCCGGCGGGCACCACGATGGACCCGCGCAGCTTGCCGTTCACCTGCAGCATGAGCTCGATCTCGTCCTGCTTCAGCGCGCCTTCGTCCACTTGCGGCCAGGGCGCGTCGAGCAGGTCGCCCAGCGCGGCCCCGTAGCCCAGGTCCTTCCACAGGCCGTGCGCGATGTGCGGCGTCACCGGATAGATCACGCGCAGCAGCAGGCCGAAGCCCTCGCGCTGCGCCGCGTCGGCGCCCGGCTCGTCGCCGCCCTTGAAGTCTTCCAGCGCGTTGAGCATCTTCATCGCGCCCGAGACCACGGTGTTGTACTGCATGCGCTGGTAGTCGTAGTCCACCTGCTTCAGCACCGTGTGCAGCTCGCGCCGCAGCGCCTGCGACAGCTTGCCGTAGCTCGCGGCTTTCAGGTCCTTGCCCGCGCCCAGCTTGAGGCCGAAGTTCCACACCCGGCGCAGGAAGCGGTAGCTGCCTTCCAGGGCGGCGTCGTTCCACTCCAGGGTCGCTTCCGGCGGCGCCGTGAACATGGTGTACAGGCGCGCCGTGTCGGCGCCGTAGCGCTCGATCAGCTCCTGCGGGTCCACGCCGTTGTTCTTGGACTTGGACATGGTGGTCCAGCCCTCGTACACCACGGGCTGGCCGTCGGCCTTGGCCTTCGCGGAGATGACCTTCGCGTGTTCGTCGCGCTCGATGTCCAGTTCGTGCGCCCAGTAGTAGTGCTTGCCGGTCGTGGTGCGCGAGAAGGCTTCATTGAGCACCATGCCCTGCGTCAGCAGCCGCGTGAAGGGCTCGGCGATCTTCACCAGCCCCAGGTCGCGCATCACCATGGTCCAGAAGCGCGCATACAGCAGGTGCAGGATCGCATGCTCGATGCCGCCGATGTACTGGTCCATCGGCATCCAGTACTGCGTGCCCTCGGCCACCATCTTCTCGTCGTTCTTCGGGTCGCAGTAGCGCATGAAGTACCAGGACGAGTCGACGAAGGTGTCCATCGTGTCGGTCTCGCGGCGCGCCGGCTTGCCGCACACGGGGCAGGTGCAGGCGAGGAAGTCCTCGCGCTTGTTCAGCGGATTGCCGCTGCCGTCCGGCACGCAGTCCTGCGGGAGCACCACCGGCAGGTCCTTCTCGGGCACCGGCACGGCACCGTGCACGTCGCAATGGATGATGGGGATGGGCGTGCCCCAGTAGCGCTGGCGGCTGATGCCCCAGTCGCGCAGGCGCCAGGTGGTCTTCATCTCGCCCAGCCCGCGCTGCTCGAGGTGGTGGGCCACGGCCTTCACGGCCTCCTGGTAGCGGAAGCCGCTGAAGATGTCGGAGTTGATCGTGACGCCGTTTTCCTTGTCGGCGTACCAGTCGTGCCAGTGCTTGTAGTCGTATTCCTTGCCGTCGACGTGCACGACCTGCACGATGGGCAGGCCGTACTTCAGCGCGAACGCGAAGTCACGCTCGTCGTGGCCCGGCACGCCCATGACGGCGCCGTCGCCGTAGCCCATGAGCACGTAGTTGCCGACCCAGACTTCCACCGACTCGTGGGTGAGCGGATGCGTCACCTTCAGGCCCGTGGGCATGCCTTCCTTTTCCTTCAGCGCCAGCTCCGCCTCGGTGGTGCCGCCCTTCTTGCAGTCCTCGATGAAGGTAGCGAGCTTGGGGTTGGTCTTCGCGGCGTGCTGCGCCAGCGGGTGTTCGGGCGCGACGGCGCAGAAGGTCACGCCCATGATCGTGTCGGCGCGCGTCGTGAACACGTACATGCGGCCGTCGCCGATCAGGTGCCCGTCGCTGTCGCGGATGTCGTGCGTGAACGCAAAGCGCACGCCCTCGCTGCGGCCGATCCAGTTCTCCTGCATCAGCTTCACGCGCTCGGGCCAGCCGTCCAGGTCATGCTGCACGTGATCCAGCAGTTCGCCGGCGTAGTCGGTGATCTTCAGGTAGTAGCCGGGGATCTCGCGCTTCTCGACGACGGCGCCGGTGCGCCAGCCCTTGCCGTCGATCACCTGTTCGTTGGCCAGCACGGTCATGTCGACCGGGTCCCAGTTCACGACCTGGGTCTTGCGGTACGCGATGCCCTTTTCCAGCATCTTCAGGAACAGCCACTGGTTCCACTTGTAGTAGCTCGGGTCGCAGGTGGCGACCTCGCGCGACCAGTCGATGGCCAGGCCCATGGCCTGCATCTGCCCCTTCATGTACGCGATGTTCTCGTACGTCCACTTCGCCGGCGGCACCTTGTTCTTCAGCGCCGCGTTTTCCGCCGGCAGGCCGAAGGCGTCCCAGCCCATGGGCATGAGCACGTTGTAGCCGTTCATGCGCAGGTACCGGGTCAACATGTCGTTGATCGTGTAGTTGCGCACGTGGCCCATGTGGAGCTTGCCCGAGGGATAGGGCAGCATGGAGCACGCGTAGAACTTCTTCTTGCGCGCGTCCTCCGTCACGCGATAGGCGTCGCGCGCGGTCCACTCGGCCTGGGCGGCCTGCTCCACCGCCAGGTGGTTGTACTTGTCTTCCATGATTGGCTGATTGTAGGGATTAGGGGCTGGGGGCTAGGGGGCCCCGGTACGCGCACCCAGATCCCTAACCCCTAACCCCTGGCCCCTGGCCCCCTATTGCTTGGGCGGTTCCGCCACGAACCCGATCCGGGACAAGCCCGCCTTGTGGATCCGTCCCATGGCCTCGACGACCTTGCCGTAGGCCACGCCCTGGTCGGCGCGCAGCTGGATCTCGGTGTCCGGGTTGGCCTTGGCGGCGGAGGCCAGTTGGGCCGAGAACTGGTCCGGGGTGACCGGCTTGTCCTCCAGGTACACCTGGCCGGCCTTGTCGACGACCACGGTCAGGAACTTGGGCGCGTCGCCCGGCTGGGTGCCTTCCGCCTTCGGCAGGTCCAGCCGGATGGAGCTGGCCAGCAGGGGCGCGGTGATGATGAAGATCACCACCAGGACCAGCATCACGTCCACCAGGGGCGTGACGTTGATCTCGCTCATCGGCGGGTCGCCCTGGGTGCGCTCCAGCCGGCCGAACGCCATGGCTAGTCCTTGGGGGCGCGCGCGCCGTGGGTCAGCAGTTCCCGCAGGTCCAGGGCGAAGCCTTCCAGGTCGGCCTCGATGCGGCCGATGACCCGGCCGAAGATGTTGTAGCCCAGCACGGCGGGAATGGCGACGGCCAGGCCGCCCGCCGTCATGAGCAGGGACTCGCCCACCGGCCCGGACACCTTGTCGATGGTGATCTGGCCGGCGCTGGCGATGCCGGTGAGCGCGTGGTAGATGCCCCAGACGGTCCCGAGCAGGCCCACGAAGGGAGCGGTGGACCCCACGGTGGCGAGCAGCACCTGCCCGAACTGGAGCTTGCCCAGCACCGCGTGCAGCGCGTTGCGCAGGAGCCGGGTGAGTTGCTGCGAACGGTCACCGGCGGCGGCCAGGGAGCCGGGGGCCTCGTCGTCCGTGGCCGTGAGGAGCGGCAGCACGAGCGCGTCGCGGTCGAAGGCGGCCACCTTGTTGCGGGCGTCCGGCAGCGAGCCGGCCTGCCAGAAGGCGGCGGTGCTGCGCGCGACGTCGCCGCCGGCGCGCCGCAGCATCCAGGCCTTCCAGAGGATCACGACCCAGCTCGACACCGACATCGCGAGCAGCAGGATCGCCACCGCCTGGGTGATCGCGTCGCCCTGGCGGAAGAGATCCATGAAGCCCATGGGTGGTCTTACCGCAGGCCGAGGACGTCGAACATGTCGAACAGGCCCTTGTCCTGGCCTGCCAGGAAGCGGACGGCGCGCAGGCTGCCCTGGGCGTAGGTCGCGCGGCTCGCCGAGCGATGGACGATCTCGATGCGCTCGCCGGCGCCGGCGAACAGCACGGTGTGGTCGCCCACGATGTCGCCGCCGCGGATCGTCGAGAAGCCGATGGTCGAAGGGTCGCGCTCGCCGGTGTGGCCGTAGCGTTCGTAGACGGCGCAGTCCTTCAGGTCGCGGCCCAGGGCCTGGGCGATCACCTCGCCCATCTTGAGCGCGGTGCCCGAGGGCGCGTCCACCTTGTGGCGGTGGTGCGCCTCGATGACCTCGATGTCGTAGCCGGTCGCCAGCGCCTTGGCCGCCAGCTCCAGCAGCTTCATCGTGACGTTGACGCCGACGCTCATGTTGGGCGCCATCACGATGGCGATGTCCCGTGCGGCGTCGGCGATCTGGTCCTTCTGGGCGTCGGTGAAGCCGGTGGTGCCGATCACCATCTTCACGCCCCGCTCGCGGCACACCTTCAGGTGGCCCAGCGTGCCTTCGGGACGGGTGAAGTCGATCAGGACCTGGGCGTGCGACAGCCCGGTGGCGATGTCCGAGCTCACTGGCACCCCGCTGGCGTGGCCCAGGAAGGCGGCGGCATCGTTGCCGATCGCGGGGCTGGACGGCACGTCCAGGGCGCCGGCGAGGCGGCAGTCGTCGGAGGCGCGGATCGCCTCGATCAGCATGTGGCCCATGCGGCCGGACGCGCCGGCCACCGCCACCTGGTGGCGGGTGCTGCCGGCCGGCGGCGGCTGCACCGCCCCGGTCACGGCCACGTTGCGCAGTGCCTGCGTGGTCTTGCCCATGGCGGCCTCAGCGCGGCGCCGACTCGAGCGGCGGGTAATTGACGGGCGCTGCCGGGAGGGTGGCGGCGGCGGCGGAAGCGGCACCGGCGGAAGCGGATGCGGAGGCGGCCGGCTGGTTCTTCGCCTGGAAGGCCTTCAGCTCCTCCTCGGTCGCGGCCAGGCGCGGGACCTTGCCCAGCTTGCGCTTGTTCTCCAGGGTCGTGACGAACTCGGACTCGCTGGGCATGGTGTCGCCCTCGACCCGGTCCATCAGCTCGGACTGGAAGAACACGGTCAGGTGGCGCTTCTGCGGTTCCACGCCCTGGCGCTTCAGGGTGAAGACGTAGTCCCAGCGGTCGCCGTGGAACAGGCTGGTGACCAGCGGCGTGCCCAGGACGTTGCGGACCTGGTCGCGCGTCATGCCCTTCTGCAGCGCCTCCACCTGCTCGCGCGAGATGAAGTTGCCCTGCACCACCTCGATCTTGTAGGGCGTGATCGCGTTGGCGATGCTGTGGCTGGCGTTGTCCACGGTGCTGCAGCCGGCGAGGGCGGCGAGGAGCGTGGCGGCGGCCAGGGCGCAGTGCCTCTGGCGCAGGGGCATGGCGGGCATGGAGGGGGCTGGCGATATGATCGGGGCATTGTAGCGGCACACCCATGGCGAACATCGACGAACTCAAGAGCACGGGACTCAAGGCCACCTTGCCGCGGCTGAAGATCCTCGACGTGTTCCACAAGGGCTCGCAGCGGCACATGACGGCCGAAGACGTCTTCCGCGTCCTGCTGGAGGAACGCTCGGACATCGGCCTGGCCACCGTCTACCGGGTGCTCACCCAGTTCGAACAGGCGGGCATCCTGAGCCGCAGCCACTTCGAGAGCGGCAAGGCGGTCTACGAGATCAACGAAGGCACCCACCACGACCACCTGGTGTGCCTGGACTGCGGGCGGGTCGAGGAGTTCTACGACGCCGAGATCGAGCGCCGCCAGAACGAGGTGGCCAAGCTCAAGGGCTTCGAGATCCAGGACCACGCGCTGAGCCTGTACGCGCACTGCACGAAGAACCCCTGCCCGCACCGGCCGAAGTGACCGGGTCGTCCCCGCGGAGGCGGGGGACCCAGGGCTCCCCAGGAAGAAAGCGGCCGTTGGCCGCATTTCTCTTCAAAGCCCTTGTATCTTTCGCCCTGGGTTCTGTGTTTGGCAAGGCTCGTGCAGCCTGTAAAGCCCTGGTGCTACGAAGCCCGAGATCCAGCGTATAGCGCACGAGCCGAGCCGCTAACCTGAAGCCCGAAC
>Ga0209257_1000447_pt1 | contig 77552 bp, 76 predicted proteins | sample AraplaCvi_mCL_r2_FD_184277 | JGI IMG/M metagenome (GOLD analysis project Ga0209257, IMG submission 184277) | Arabidopsis root microbial communities from North Carolina, USA - plate scrape MF_Cvi_mCL_r2 (SPAdes) (version 2) | ecosystem: Host-associated > Plants > Roots > Endosphere | place: USA...
TGAAACAAGCCCTCAGTCGCCGTCCCTCGAGACAAACGGTTCCGCGGAGCGGTCAGGTCTAGCCGAAACGCAAACTCACTACCCACGGTCATCCGGGCTCGGCCCGGACCGCTCCGCGCCTCCCCATTCCCTCGCAGCGAAAAGCCCGAGGCCGGACAGCCGTGTCCGCCTCCCAGGAACGGAGAACCCCATGCCCAAGTCCAAGCCGCCCCGCCGCCGCAAGATCCGCCGCGCCAACGATCTTCGCGTGCTGATGATCGAGGGGGCCCGGGCCGCCCTGGCCCTGAACGACGCCCTGCTGGCCAAGATCGACGACGCGCTCAGCCGGACGCCCAAGGGCCCGAACAGGACCACCCTGCTGACCTGGCGCGCCGAGGTGAAGTCGCATCGGCCGGGCCTGCTGGAAAGCCGGGCCGACGCCATGAGGTCGGACTAGCTCAGGCCTGCGCCGCCGCCCGCTCGCGCATGTGCTTGACCATGCCGATCGCCGCCAGGGCGTAGTGCAGGGCGGCCCAGGCGTAGAAGCACAGGGAGACGATGATGCCCTGCTGGGTGGCCCGAGCCATGGCGCCGTGGCAGGCCTTGGCCAGGTCGGCGGGCGAGCCCTTGGGGGCCAGGCCGCCTGGGCACTGGGCGGTGAAGCTGGCCGCGCCGGGGTCGGTGAACGCGCCGCCCAGGGCCTGGAAGATGGTGGAGGCCTCGGGGTGGTTGAAATGGAACCGCGCCAGGTGGTCGATCAGCCAGCCGGTGAACACCGGCCCGCCGCCCAGGGCGATCAGGTTCAGGAAGAAGAACAGCAGGGCCGTGGCCGTGGCCCGGCGGCGCGGCTCGACCGAGTTCTGGACGACGCCGAAGGTCGGGGCCAGGTAGGTGTAGTGGAAGATGCCCGGGACCAGCAGGATCAGGGCGGTGGTCTGCCAGTTCGTCTGCAGGTAGGCGGTGATGTAGATCGGGGTGCAGATCAGCAGGCCCAGGGCCGGCACCAGGGCGTACCATCTGGCGCTGCGCCTGCCCGACCAATCGGTCAGGAAGCCGCCGACCAGGGTGCCGACCCCGGCCGAGAAGCCGCCGATCAGGCCGACGATCAGGCCCACCTGGGCCAGGCCCAGCCCGTAGGTGCGGACGAAATAGGGCGGCACGAACGCGCCCGAGCCGTAGGAGCCAAACGAGGCGATGGTCACGCCCAGCATCATGTGCAGCACCGGCCACTTGCCGAACAGCACGGCCAGGACGGCGCCCAACTCCCTGAACTCGCCAATTAGCGAGAAGGGCGGCTTGGCGGGCTCGACCACCAGGTCCTCGGCCTCCAGCGGGCGTTCCTTGACCTCCGAATGGCCGCGCGGCGGCTCCTTGACGATCAGCTTGACCAGAACGGCCAGCAGGATTCCGGGCAGGCCGACGATCACGAAGGCCACGCGCCAGCTGAACTCCTGAGCCAGCCAGCCGCCGGCCACGGCGCCGAACATCGTGCCCAGCGGAATGCCGAACGAATAGATCGACAGGGCCGAGGCGCGCTGCTTGGGCGCGTAATAGTCGCTGATCAGCGAATGGGACGGGGGCGAGCAGCCGGCCTCGCCGACCCCGACGCCGAAGCGGTAGAGGGCCAGCTGGACGAAGCTGGCGGCGCTGCCGCACAGGGCGGTGAAGCCCGACCAGATCACCAGGGAGATCGAGATGATCGTCACCCGGTTCCACCGTTCGGCCATGCGGGCGATCGGGATGCCCAGCAGGGTGTAGAGCAGGGCGAAGTAGAGGCCGCCCAGCAGGCCCAGCTGGGTGTCGGTCAGCTTCAGGTCGACCTTGATGGCCTGGCCGATGGTGGCGATGATCGTGCGGTCGATGAAGTTGAAGGTGTAGGTGGCCAGCAGCAGCCCCAGCACCGCGGCCTTGTAGCCGTTCGAGTACAGCGGCTGTCCGCCGGCTTGCGAAAATGGCGGCTTTGCGCCGCCGGGCGTCCTCGCCTGCGCCATCCCGGGCCTCTCCCTTCAAACATTTGTTCTAATCGTTGGGCCGACTGTAGACGTAAGGGAAGCGCCAAGGCCAGGGGGGAAATCGCGGCGGTTTGGCGGCCGGCGGATGAACGCAGGACAACGACGGCGCCCAGGTTCGTTCAGGCGCGAAGGTCTTCAATGGACCCATGGCCGCGACAGACGGTCCTGAAGGAGGTCCCCCATGCACGCTCTGCCCCGTCCGCGCCCCGCGCCGGTCGTCCGATCCGCCGAGATCGTTCCCTTCGAGGAACTGAACCGCGCGCGGACGCGCCGCGCCCTGGCCCGCGATCCCGGCCCGCCCGGCGAGCCGCATCCCTGGGCCTATGTCTTTCCGCGGCCCGCGATCGGCGAAAACCACTAGGCGACGACCACCGGCGTTGTCCCGGACGAGCGCGCGGGCTAAGCCCAGGGCTCTCCCCGTTCGCCCAGGAGGCTCGCCATGGAAATCGTCGTCGGCACCAAGAAGTGGTCCAGCTGGTCGCTGCGCCCCTGGCTGGCGCTGAAGCGCACGGGCCAGCCCTTCAAGGAGACCGTGATCGAGCTGCGCCAGGGGGCCTCCGACGCCGAGATCGCCAAGCATTCGCCCAGCCACCTGGTGCCGGTGCTCAAGGACGGCGACCTGGCGATCTGGGATTCGCTGGCGATCTGCGAATATCTGGCCGAGGCGTTCCCCGCCGCCGGCCTGTGGCCCCAGGACGCCGCGCTGCGGGCCCTGGGCCGGTCGGTGGCCGCCGAGATGCATTCGGGCTTCTCGTCGCTGCGCGGCGAATGCCCGATGGCGCTGGAAGTGACCCCCGCCACCGTGGCGATTTCCGAGGCCACCCAGAAGGACGTCCGCAAGATCGTTGCGCGCTGGAACCAGCTGCTCAAGCGCTCGGGCGGGCCGTTCCTGCTGGGCGACTGGTCGATCGCCGACGCCTTCTACACGCCGGTGGCGACCCGGTTCCGCACCTACGGGATCCACTTGTCGGACTATGGCGACACCGGCCCGGCCGGCGCCTATTGCGAGCGCCTGCTGCAGACGCCCGAATTCCTGACGTGGGAGGCCGACAGCCTGGCCTAGGCTTTGTCCTCGGTCGGGAACATGGCGAAATAGGGCTCGGCCTCCTGCAGCACCCGCGCGAACGACGGGCGGGCCAGCAGGCGGTCGAGATAGGCCGAGACGACGGGGTGGGCCGCGCCCAGCGGCGCCACCTTATTCGCGTAGAACAGGGCGGGGGCCGCGGCGCAGTCGGCCAGGCTGAACGCCTCGCCCGCCGCCCAGGTCCGCCCCGCCAGTTGGCCTTCCAGCAGGTCGTAGGCCATGGCCAGCTGGCTCCGGGCGTGGGCCACGCCGTGCGGGTCCTTGGCGCCGGCCGGCCGGATCCGGTCGCCGACGATCTTCTGCATCGACTCCTGGACGTAGTTGTCGAACAGGCGGTCCAGCAGCCGCACCCGCAGGGCGGCCTCCGGATCGTCCGGGATGAACCGCACCGGGCCGGGATAGGCCGCCTGCAGGTACTCGATGATGATCGAGGTTTCCGGGACCGTGCGATCGCGGGCCTTGTCGACCAGCAGCGGCATCTTGGCCGTCGGCCACAGCGCCCTGAACGCCGCGACGACCTGCGGGTCGCTCAGGTCGACCAGATGGGCCTCGAACGGCGTGTCGTTCTCATAGAGGGCGATCAGCACCTTCCAGCAGTACGAGGCCAGCGGGTGCATGTGCAGCGTCAGGGACATGGGAACTCCGTGGATAGCGGCGGGGACGCGACCAAGGGCGCGTCCCCGGCTCGTCTTGGCCTGGCGTCAGGCGTCTTCGCCCTGGCGCTCCAGCTCGGCCGCCAGCTTTTCGTAGAGGTCCCGGCAGCCGGCCTCGCGCTGGGCGGGGATGTCGTAGCCGTCCAGGAACGCGCCCTGTTCGGTATAGGTCAGGCGCGTGCCCTTGCCCTCGGGCTTCAGCTCGATCGTGGCGACCGACACCGAGATGCGGTTGCCGTCGATGTCCATGGCGTAGGCGCTGATGATCCGCTGGTCCGGGACGATGTCCCAGTAGGTGGTCTCGTTGAGGACGACCATCTTGCCGTCGGGGCTGAAGCGGCCGCGCTCCTGGCCGCCGACCCGGAAGTCGAAGGTGTATTCGGCCACCGGCCAGCCCTCGGACTTCACGAACCAGCGGTCGCGGGCCTCGGAATTGGAGAACGCCTTGAACACCCGGGCGGGCGAGGCGTCGTAGACGCGGTTGATGACGAAGGTGGCGTGGACAACGGAGCGTTCGGTCATCGTCTTATCCTCTTGGGTTTGAAGGTCAGTCTTCGTCGTCGCCGGCCGTGGCGCGCAGGTACTCCCCCAGGCGGTCGAGCTTGCGTTCCATGAGCACGCGGCGTTCGTTGATCCAGGTCTCGGCCGCGCTGAGCGCCTCCGGTTCCAGGCGGCAGGTCCGCACCCGTCCCACCTTCTCCGAGCGGATCAGGCCGCTGCCCTCCAGCAGATGCAGGTGCTGCATCACCGAGGGCAGGGACATGGCCAGGGGCTGGGCCAGTTCGCTGACCGAGGCCGGGCCGGCGCAGAGCCGCTCGACGATGCTGCGCCGGCTGGGATCGGCCAGCGCCTGGAACATCAGGTCGAGAGAGGGTTGTTGGTTAGTCATGTGCCTAAGTATCGTCACGCCGAGGCGGGCGTCAAGAGATAGTTTGTCGATTGCCTAACTATTGTCGCGCGTCCCACGAAAAACGCCCCGGACGCGGAGTCCGGGGCGTTGGACGCGAGCTTGGCCCGCCGACCAGGAGGGGAGGACCGGCGGCGGGCCGCTCGGCCCTAGAACCCCGTCGACAGGGTGACGAACACCTGCCGGGGCGGGATCGAATAGGTGTTGTAGGTATTGGTCGGTTGCCCGACGACGACCTCCAGGTCGCCCTTCCGGTCGGCCAGGTTGGTGACGTTCAGGCTGATCTTCGGGCTCTTGAGCCGCGAGTCGGCCGGGGTCTCGAAAGTGTAGGACGCCTGCAGACCCAGCAGGAAGTAGCTCTTGACGCTCAGGTCGTTGAGATAGGTCGCGTAGCGCTTGCCGACATAGTCGCCGACCAGCTGGGCCGAGAACCCGTCGAAGGTCGTGCCGGCCACGAACTTGTTCAACCATTCGGGCGAGTTGGGCACGGACTTGCCGGCGGTCGGCACCATGACCGGCTTGGTCGGGTCCGGATTGGTGACCGTCTGGCCCGCCGTGTTGACGTAGCTGCGCGTCGCGTAGTCGTCCTGGTACTTTGAGCGATTGTAGGACACCGCGTCGTAGAACGAGAAATGCGGGCCGAAATTGAAGGTCGCGGCGACATCGACGCCGTCGGTCTTGACGCTGCCCACGTTGGACAGGATCGCCGCGCCGGCCACCAGCGACGAGATCACCGGCGTCGAGCTGGTCTGCAGCAGGCGGTTCGAGAAGTCGACATGATAGACGCTGGCCTGCAACTGCAGGCCCGAGACGGGTCTGGCCGCCAGCTCGTGGTGCGACCGCAGGCCCAGTTCGTAGGTCCAGGCGGTTTCCGGCTCGGCGGTCTGCTTGAACAGATCGAAGGCCGCCTGGCTGCCCAGGCTCCACGGCGACAGCCCGCCGGCGCCATAGGTCACGAACTGGCGCAGGTTCTTCTGGACGTTGACGAACACCTGCTCGTTGTCGGTGGCGTCCCAGATCGCGCCGAGCTGGGGCAGGAACCACTTCTTGGTGTCGATCTCGCCGGTCGGCAGCAGGGTCGGGTTGGCGTTGGTCGGCAGGTTCTTCTGCTGGATCGGCACCGTGCCCTTGGCGTACTGCAGGCTGGACTTGACCCCGGCCTGCAGCAGCAGGTCCGGGCGGATGCGCCACTGGTCCTGCAGGTGCAACTGCACGACGTCGTTGTTGATCTGGCTGGCGTACTGCGTGAAGTTCTTGTTGGTCGGGATGTCGTAGGGCGTCAGGTCGGTCGACGAGGCGGCGAAGGGGTACCAGGCGCGCTGGGTCGACGACTTGTTGTGCTCGTACCAGACGCCGGCCTCGATCTGGTGATCGCCCAGCGTCCAGCTTCCGCCGGACATCGCCCCGCCGCGGTTGATCAGGTACTCGGTGGTCCGCACGGCGTAGCCGCTGCCGCCAAACACCGTCTTCAGGTCCTGGTTGGGATAGTAGATCGCGAACAGGGCGGGCAGGCCCGCCTGGTTGATCGGTCCGGCGACGACGCCGCGCCCTTCGTCATGGTGGAAATAGACCTGGTTGGACCAGGTGAGGTTGTCGCCGATCTTGTAGTCGTACTTGACGTAGGCCAGAGCGTCCATGCGCTGGGCGGCGCTGTGATAGTTGCGGAAGTTGTTGCCCGCGGAAGCCGGCGGAGCGCCGGCGTTCGAGAGATAGGCCAGGGCGGCGTCGTAGTCCGGATAGAGGAACGGCCGGGTGTAGGGCGTGGATTGGTCGCTCGCCAGGTGCACGTTGGACCCGATATTGGGGTGCACGATCGAGTCCTCGTTCGGCTCGACCTTCTTCGAATAGTCGATGAAGGCGGTCAGCTTGCCGCGTTCGCCGTCGTGGACGAACTTGCCGTTGAACTGGTTGCCGCGCTGGTGAGCCTTGAAGTCCCAGGCGCGCTGGTCCTGGTGCAGGAACGACAGATAGGCGGAATTGCCGCCGCCCAGGTCGCCGGTCTCGAGGCGCAGATAGCTGCGGGTGGCCGCATGGCTGCCCAGGGTCTGCTGGAACTGGCCGCCGCGCTCGGCCAGCGGGTCGCGGGTGAAGGTCTCGATCGCGCCGCCGAGGTTGCTGGTCGAGGCCACGCCCAGATCACCGGCCCCCGAGGACAGGGTCACGCGGTCGACGTTCTCGCTGATCACCGCGCGCTGCGGCGACAGCCCGTTGTAGTTGCCGTACTGCTGGTCGCCGAGCGGCACGCCGTCCAGCGTGAAGCCCAGCTGCTGGATGCTGAACCCGTGCACGAACAGCGAGGTGTTCTGCTCGTTGTTCCCCCAGGGGTCGGCGGTCTGGTACGACACGCCCGGCAGCGTCTGGATCGCGCCCAGCGGGTTGATGCCCGGCAGGATCTTCTGCATCTCGACCGCGCCCAGGGTCACCGCCGAGCGGGTGGTCTTGGTCATGGTCACCACCAGGCCCTCGACCGCCGCGCTGTCGGCGTCGGCGGACGCGGGGTCGGCGGCGGACGGCGCCGCCGGTTCGGCGGGGGCGGCGACGGCGGGCGCGGCGATCGCCAGAACGCCGAACGCGCAGGCCGCCAGCAGCGCTTGGCGATGCAGTTGCACAAACATGGAAACCCTCCGACCTCCGCCCCTGTCGGGCGTTTCAAGGTCCGGGGTGTTAGGGCAAGCCTGCGACGCTTCGGCGAGGGTTTGGCGACGGGTTCGTGACGCCGCCTCAGCGCGGCGCAGGATGAGCTTTTTTCCAGACGGCGTAAGCATCCAGCGCCTTTTTTGGGCTGGTGTTGAACCAGGCGTAGCCATTGCGGCGCTCGAGGCTCAGGTCGTTGACGTCGTCATGGATGGTCTTGTCGCGGTCGCCGAACACCGGGGCGCCGGTGGTCCGGGCGTAGTAGCGGGCCCACAGCGGGCCGGCGCCCGGCTTGGGCGTCAGGCGGCGGCCGCCCTCGGTGTCGCGCCCGCCGGTCCAGGCCTGGTTGTAGATCGCGTGGGCGGCCAGGTAGCCGGCGCCGGCGTGCACCGCCGCGACCAAGGCTGGCGACGGGCGAGGCAGGCTCATCACGTAGAGCAGCAGGTCGGCGCTCTCCTCGGTCGACAACTCGGCCGGCTCGAAGTTGCGGCCGGCGACCGGCTTGAGGGTCAGGGCGTCGTGCTGCTGGGCCCAGATCGTGCGCTTGCCGTCGACCACGACCTGGGTGGCCAGGACGCAGGCCACCGCGCGGTCGGCGGCCGAGGCCGCCCGCCGGCGCAGGTCGGCGGGGGCGAAGGCGTAGTCGCCCTGGCCGTTGGCCACGTCGGTCAGCAACTCGGCGGCCTCGGTGACGGCGTCGTCGTTATAGGTGATGGCGTCGTGATAGCCGCCCTCCAGCGGCCAGATCTGGGGCCAACCGCCGTTGGGAAACTGGGCCGCCAGCAGGTAGCGGACGCCCCGCAGGAAGCTGGCCCGCCAGGCTTCGCCCTCCGCGCCCGGCGCCTGTCCGGCGACCCGGGCTAGGAAGCGCAGCTCGGTGATGGTGGCGTCGTTGTCCAGGGTGCCGACATAGTTCCAGCGCGGGTCGCGCGGCGTGTCGAAGTCGTCCGCGCCCAGGTGCTTGGAGACATTGTCGGCGGCGTAGGGCTGGCCCGGCTGGCGCAGGGCGCCGGTGCGCGGCTGGTTCTTGCTCCAGCCGCCGGCCGGGGTCTGGAAGCTGACGATGACGTCGGCGATGTGGCGGGCCTGCGGCGTCGCGTACCAGGCCGCGTCGCGGTCCAGCGGCATGGCCTTGGGGCCGCCGGGACCTTCCTCGGGCGGCGGAGGCGGCGGCTGGCCAGGCTTCAGCTCGGCGGCCAGGGCGGCCCGATCGGCCAGGGCCTGCTGTTCGGAGCGCGCCAGATAGTCTTTCCAGGCGTCGCGATCCTGGGCGGGCAGGGCGTCGATCCGCGCGGCGCTGATGGACTGGGCCGGCGTGTTGGTCCCGATCACGGCGGCTTGGGCCAAGGGCGCCGCGCCGCAAAGCAGGAGGGCGCTCAGCGCCAGGGCGGAGAAGGGGCGGAAGAGCATGGGCGAGGTCCGGCGATTGGCCGAGCTCGGCCGTCGGCGAAACGTCCGCCCAAAGCCGTCGGAACGCACCCCATTTTTCGGCCGCGCGGGGGGGGGCAGGGTTTACGGACGGCCGAGGAGCGGCTTTGATCCCCGGCGACCGGAGGATGACGGGTGACGCCAGGCGCGGCGGAGATCTTGGCCGAGGTGTTCGCCGACCCGCTGGTCGGCCGCATCGTCGCGTTCCTGCGCCAGGTGGGGATACCGGTGGAGGTCGCGACGCTGGACCACGAGACCTTCCTGCCGGGCGTCGCCGTGGCGGGCTCCGGCTTGCGGGTGGATCCCGCCCGGCTGGCCTGGCCCGGCGACCTGCTGCACGAGGCCGGCCACGTCGCGGTGGGCGACCCGGACCGTCGCGACCAGGGCGTGTCCGATGACCCCGGCGAGGAGATGGCGGCCCTGGCCTGGTCCTTCGCCGCCGCGGCCCACATGGGACTGGACGCCTCGGTGCCGTTCCACGAGGGCGGCTATCGCGGCGGCGGCAAGACCTTGGCCGAGATGTTCAGCCAGGGCGGCTATGTGGGCGTGCCGATGCTGGCCATGTGGGGCCTGACGGTCGAACCCCACCGCGCCAAGGCGACGGGCGAGCGACCTTTCCCGCACATGCTGGCCTGGCGGCGAACCTAGGCCGCCGCGAAGTCGCGCAGGGACGACAGGCCGCTCTGGTTGATCGGCAGGATGAAGCTGACCGTGGTGCCTTCGCCGGGGGTGGAGGTCATCTCCAGCGCGCCGTCGTGCATCTCGACCAGCGACTTGGTCAGGGCCAGGCCCAGGCCGGTGCCCTGGGTGGTCTTGGCGTGCTGGCTCTCGACCTGCTCGAACGGCTTGGCCAGCCGCGCCAGGTCCTCGGCGGCGATGCCGATACCGGTGTCGGTGACCGAGACCCGCACGCGCTCGCCGAGCGGATCGCGGCGCACCTCGGCGCGGACGGTCACCCGGCCGGCGCGCGGGGTGAACTTGATGGCGTTGGACAGCAGGTTCAGCAGCACCTGCTTGACGGCCCGATAGTCGGCCTCGACCTCGGGCAGGGACGGGAAGTCGATCTCCAGCTTCAGCCCGGCGGCCTCGGCGCGGTTGCGCACCAGGCGCACGGCGTCCTCGGTGACGTCCTCCAGGTTCAACGGCTCGAACTTCAGGTTCATCTTGCCGGCCTCGATCTTGGACATGTCGAGGATGTCGTTGATCAGGGCCAGCAGGTGCTGGCCGGAATTGTGGATGTCGAGGCTGTAGCCCTTGTAGCGCTGGTCGCCGAGCGGGCCGAACATCTCGTTCATCATGATTTCGGAGAAGCCGTTGATGGCGTTCAGCGGCGTGCGCAGCTCGTGGGACATGTTGGCCAGGAACTCGCTCTTGGCCTTGTTGGCGCCCTCGGCCTTGACCTTCTCCATCTCGTACTTGCGGGCCAGTTCGGCCAGTTGCTCCTGCGAGCGCTCCAGGCCGGCGACGGCGTGCTGGAGTTGCTCCTCGTTGAGGCGGCGGGCTTCTTCCTGGTTCTTGATGGCGGTGATGTCGGCGGCGGTCATCACCAGGCCGCCTTCGGCCGTGCGCCGCTCGCTGATCTGGATCCAGCGGCCGTCGTTGAGCTCGGCCTCGCGCACGCCCTTGGCGCCGTCGGGCGCGGGCTGGTCGTGCCTGATGGCCAGGGCGGCGAAGCGGTTGACCTCGTTGCGCGGCGCGCCGGGCTTGAGCAGCTTGGGCTCGAGGTTGAAGACGTTGCGGTAGTTGCGGTTGCACATCAGCAACCGGCCCTGGCGGTCCCAGAGCACGAAGGCTTCGGACACGCTCTCGATCGCGTCGCGCAGGCGATTCTCGGCGGCCTGGGCGCGAGCCTGGGCCAGGCGCTCCTCGGTGACGTCCAGGGCCACGCCGATGATCCGCGAATAGCCGTCTTCGCCGGGCTTGCCGAAGCCCTGGCCCCGGGCGTCGATCCAGATGGCCCGGCCGCCGTCGCGGGCCGGGACCCGGAACGACACGTCGAACGCGCCATAGGTCGCGGCGTTGGCCAGGGCCTGGCGGACCTTGTCGCGATGGTCGACCGAGACGCGGTCCAGCAACTCCTGGCCCGGCACCACGCCGCCGCCGCCCCAGCCGAACATCGCGCCGGTGACGTCGGACATGAACACCTGATCGCCGCCCAATTCCCATTCCCAGATGCCGCAGCGGGCGGCTTCCACGGCGAGGCGGAAGCGCTGCTCGCTGTCGACGAACTCCTGCTGGGCGGTCTCGACCCGGCGGCTCTGCAGCATCAGCATCAGGGCCAGGGCGATTCCGACCGCCAGCGGCGCCAGCAACGAGAAGGCGCCTTCCATGACCTGGCGATCGATATTGGCGACCGTGCGTGGCGGAGCGCCCGCGGCGGCCAGCAGGTCGCCCTGGGCCAGGGGCTGGATCGCCACGTCGAGCGCCTGGCCGTCGACCGACTGGCCGCGCAGGGCCGCCGCGCCGGGGCCAAGATCGTCGAGGGACAGCGAGAACGCTTCGCGCAGGTTGGTCGCCCCCCGGATCGACCGGCCGCCGGAGGCCATGATCCGGCCATCCGCCAGCATCAGGGCGCTGACCGCGCCCTTGGCGGGTTCGGCGATCAGGCGAGCGGGGTCGCTGGAAGCGATGACGAAGCCTCGGCCCCCGGCGACCGGCGTGGCCATGACGACATAGAGGCGGCCGGTGGTTCCGCCGCCGATCCACAGACTGCGGCCCGAGGCGCCGGCCGAGCGGGCGGCGGCCTTCCAGTCGGCCGAAGGATCGCGGCCGGCGACCGCCAGCACGTCGGTCGCGTTGACCACGGCCACGGCCATGGCCTCGCCGCCGGCGGCGCGCAGGGCGGTCTCGGCCGCGTCGATGGGGGCGTTGGCGTCTCGCTGCAGAAGGTCGGAGGCCGCCGACAGGCCGGCCCGCTGGGCGGCCAGATTGGTCTCGGCGGCGGCGGCGATCAGCTTGGCCTGGGCGGTCAGGCCCGCGCCGCCAGGCGGCGCATTGGCCTCGTCCTTGAGCCGGCTGACGCCGAAGGCGGTGTAGACCGCCAGCAGCAGCAGGGCCGCCAGGATGGCCACGCGCACATAGGCCTGGGACGGCGACCGTGCGGCGCGCGAGCGGGCCGCGCCCGCCGCCGAAAGACCGGCGTCCGCCAGCCTTCCGGTTCTCGCCACGCCACGCTCCAACACCGATGCTCCCGCAAACCCCGGGCGAGTCACTTCGCCGACATGGTGAATCTACCGCACGCTGAAGGGGCGCGTCACCGCCGAACCGTGGTTTTGGCCGGGGATGGGCCCTTTAGTCGCAACTGTGGCGCCGAAGAATCATCCCAGACTTCGGCTCCGGCGGGGCTGGATTCCTAGTCCAGGGCCCGAGACACCAGCTCCAGGACGTTCTTCGACAGGCCCGCATGCTCGCGGATGCGCTCCAGTTGCTCGCGCATCAGGACGCCCAGTTCCGGCGCGTAGCGCCGCCAGGCGCCCAGTGGCTCGACGAGCCGAGCCGCCGTCATCGGGTTGAAGCCGTCCACCGCCAGGATCTGGTCGGCCAGGAAGCGATAGCCGGCCCCGGTCTGGTCGTGGAAGCGGGCCGGATTGCCGCTGGAGAAACCCTGGACCAGGGCCCGCAGCCGGTTGGGGTTGCCGGCGTCGAAGTCGGGATGGGCGGTCAGGGCCAGGATCCGGCCGACCGCCCCTTCGCCCGGGTCGCGAGCCTGGGCGGCGAACCACTTGTCCAGCACCAGCGGCTCGTGCCGCCATTGGGCGTGGAAGGCGGCCAGGGCCTTCTCCGCCGGCGCGCCGCCGATCGCCACCAGGGTCGACAGGCCGCCCATGGCGTCGGTCATGTTGGCCGCGCTCTCGAAGTGGCCGACGACCCGCTCGACATTGACGGCGTGCGGGTCGGCCGCCAGCAGGTCGCAGCAGGCGTTGCGCAGGGCCCGCTTGCCGGCGGCCCGGGCGTCGGCCGAGAATTCGCCGCCGCTTTGCAGGTCGCCGTGCAGCCGCCGCAACAGGTCGCCCAGATGGACGGCGACGACGGTCTTCAGATGGTCGCGCGCCGCATGGATGGCGGCCGGATCGACGGGATCGACGGCCAGGCTGAGGTCGCCCTCGGTGGGCAGGGCCAGCAGCAGGGCCTTGAAGGCCGGATCCGAGGCGTCATCGACCAGGGCCTTGCCCAAGGCGTCGGCGTAGCGTTCCTCGCCCACCTCGTCGGGCGCGTTGGCGGCGCGGCCCAGGATCAGCGCGCGGGCCAGGGTCTGGCCGGCTTCCCAGCGGTTGAACAGGTCCGGGTCGGCGGCGAACTGCACATAGCGGTCGACCGGGCGGGTGTCGGTGGTCAGGTTGACCGGCGCCGAGAAGCCGCGCAGGGCCGAGATCACGGGCGCGCGCCCGACGCCTTCCCAGCGGACGGTCGTGGTGGGCGCGTCGAGCAGGACCACCTCGCTGTTGCGCAGCACCTCGCCCTCGCCGTCGAGCAGGCCGATGGTCACGGGCACGGGGAGGGGACGCTTGGCCGGCTGGCCGTTGGTCGGCGCCGTCGCCTGCGCCAGGGTGATCTCCAGGGCCTTGGCCGGCTCGTCATAGACGTGGGTCAGCGACACCGAAGGGGTGCCGGCCTGCTCGTACCAGGCGAAGAAGTCGCTCATGTCGCGGCCCGACACGTCGGCGAAGCAGGCGATGAAGGCTTCGACCGTCGTCGCCTCGCCGTCATGGCGTTCGAAATAGAGATCCAGACTCTTGCGGAAGGTTTCGGCGCCCAGGATCGTCTTGAGCATCCGGATCAGTTCCGCGCCCTTCTCGTAGATCGTCGCCGTGTAGAAGTTGTCGATCTTCAGATAGCGGCTTGGCCGGACCGGGTGCGCCAGCGGACCCGCGTCCTCGGCGAACTGTCGGGCGCGCAGGGCTTTGACGTCCTTGATCCGCTGGACGGCCTCGCCGCGCATGTCGGCGCTGAAGCTCTGGTCGCGGAAGACGGTCAGTCCCTCCTTCAGGCACAGCTGGAACCAGTCGCGGCAGGTGATCCGGTTGCCGGTCCAGTTGTGGAAGTATTCATGGGCCACGACGCTTTCGATGCGTTCGTAGTCCATGTCGGTGGCGGTCTCGGGCTGGGCCAGCAGCAGGGAGCTGTTGAAGATGTTCAGCCCCTTGTTCTCCATGGCGCCGAAGTTGAAGTCGCGCACGGCGACGATCATGAACAGGTCCAGGTCGTATTCGCGGCCGAACGCCTCCTCGTCCCATTTCATGGCGCGCTTGAGGCTGTCCAGGGCGTAGGTGGCGCGCGGCGCCTGGCCGGGGTCGACGAAGACCTTCAGGGCCACGGCGCGCCCGCTCATGGTGACGAAGCTGTCCTCCAGCACGTCCAGTTCTCCGGCCACCAGGGCGAACAGATAGGCCGGCTTCGGGAAGGGGTCGTTCCAGACGGCGAAGTGGCGGTCGCCTTCGAGGTCGCCCGCCTCGACCAGATTGCCGTTGCTCAGCAGGTGGGCGAAGGCCTCGTCGGCTTCGATCCGCACCGTGTAGCGGCTCAGCACGTCGGGGCGGTCGGGAAAGAAGGTGATGGTCCGGAAGCCCTCGGCCTCGCACTGGGTGCAGAACCGGCCGCCGGACATGTAGAGGCCCATCAGCGCCTTGTTGGCCGACGGATCGATCTCGACCTCGGTGGTCAGGACGAAGGCGTCGGGAACCTGATGGATCGTCAGGCCTTCGCCGTCGAGGCTGTATTCGTTGGCGCTCAGGGCCTGGCCGTCGACGGCCGCCGAGATCAGCTTCAGGCCCTCGCCGTTCAGGAACAGCGGCTCGCCCGCCGCGCCGCCGCGTTTGATCGCCAGGGTCGCCTTGACCCGAGTCGCGCTGGGTTCCAGCTGAAACTCCAGGGCGGTGGTCTCGATCAGGAACGGGAACGGGCGATAGTCCGAGAGCCGGACGGGCTGGGGCGTGTCTGTGCGCATGGTCGCAATGTAGGCAAGGACGGGGAGCGGGGCGAGGGCGCACTTGACCCGATCAGCGATTTGTCCGCGAGTGCCGGCCTCAGCCGGGGACGGTTCGATGGGCGGACGGGAATGCGGGGCGTGCGGCCAGTGCTGCAAGCTGATCGGCGTGCGGGAGCTGGAGAAGGCGCCGCACGTCTGGTGCCGCTACTACAAGCGCGGCAGGGGTTGCGGGATCTACGAGGTTCGGCCCCGGGGCTGCGCCGACTTCGCCTGCGACTGGCTGTTGGACGAGCGGCTGGACGACGCCTGGCGGCCCGACCGTAGCGGCTTGGTGCTGCATGCGGGCGAGGGCGGCCGGGTGATCAATGTCGAACTCGACCCGGCCCAGCCGACCGCCTGGCGGCGTGCGCCGTTCGAGGCGACCTTGCGCGGCTGGGCCAGCGCCGGGGCGGCGAACGGCCTGGAGGTGCTGATCTGGGTCGGGCGGCGCTGCTGGCGGCTGACCCCGTCGGGCGGCGAGATCGACCTGGGCGTGGTCCGGCCCGAGGCGGGTTTCGCGCCGCGCGACCGCCTGCGCCGACCGGGATCGGGCCGTGACTGGCCGCCCGCGAGCGACGACGGACCCGTCTAAACTGTTCGTCACTTGAACCTCGGCGCGAACCCCCCAAAGCTCCGCTCTCGTTCCCAGGGTAGGTTCATGTCGCATACGGAAGTTTCGCCATCGGCCGTCGGCCTGGACCTCGGTTCGCGCCGTTTCCTGCATCCGGGCCCGCTGCGCTGGCTGAGGGCGCTGGGCTGGGGTGGGCTGCTGTTCGTGATCTTCGCGGTCCTCTACGCGGCGGCCAGCATGGCCGGGGAGCCGGCCCGAGGCGTCGGCGCGACCCCGCTCAGCCTCGCTCTGGTGGCGGTGTTGAGCGGGGCTGGGCTGGGGCTGTACGCCATAGGAGTGCGCCTGGCCGAGGGCCGCTGGCCCAGCGAACTGGGTCTGAGGCAGGCCGCGCCCGAGTTGCTGATCGGCCTGGTGGTCGGCGCCGCGATGCTCAGCGCCGTGGTCGCCGCCCTGCTGGCGTTGGGCCTCTACGACATCTCCGGCCCGCGAGCCTCCTCGCCCCTGGCCATGATCAATGTCGGCGTCGCCTCGGGGGTGTTCGAGGAGCTGATCTTCCGGGCGATCGTGCTGCGGCTGCTGATGCGGGCCTTCGGGATCTGGCCGGCCCTGGCGCTGTCGGCGGCGCTGTTCGGCGCGTTGCACCTGAGCAATCCCAACGCCACGCCCGTGGCGGCCGTCGCCATCGCGGTGGAGGCGGGGCTGATGCTGGCCGCCTTCTACCTGCTGACCGGCCGCCTGTGGGTGTCGATCGGCGTGCATGCGGCCTGGAATTTCACGCAGGGCTGGATCTGGGGCGCGCGGGTTTCGGGCATTCCCGTGCAGGAGAGCCTCTATCTGAGCGCGCCCAAGCCCGGCGCGCCGGACTGGCTGAGCGGGGGCGCGTTCGGTCCAGAAGCGTCCGCTCCGGCCATGGTGATCGGGACCGCCGTCGCCGTGCTGGTCCTCCATCGGGCTTGGAAGAAGGGGAACTTCCGGGCCCGTTCGGAAACGGCTCCGCCGGCCGTCGAGGTCTTCAGCTAGACCTTCAGCCCGCCTCGACCACGCCCAGAGCGACCTCGGCAGCCGGCACCTCGTGCAGGCTCCGCTCGATCGCCGAGGCGCGCTGGGCCAGGGCGACCAGGGCCGGCGGCGCATCCTCGGGATGGTCGGCGGCCAGCTCGACCAGTTGGCGGGCTAGGGCGTGGAGCTGCGGCGCGGCGGCGATCAGCCGGGCCTGGAACTCGATCTTGCGGGGATCGCGGTCGTACTCGGCCCCCGGCGTGCGCCAGCCGCCCCAGTCGTTGGGGTCGGTCACCACCACCGGATAGGTGCCCGGATAGGGGTGGTGCAGGCAGTCGCTCTCCTGCTGCCACTTGTTGCGGGCCCGCAGGATGCGCCAGTTGGCGGTCGCGGCGTCGGCGCCTCCATCGACGCGGTCTTCCGGTTTCAATTCGTGGGCGGCGAACTCGCGGCCCAGGCCGACGTCATAGGTGACGCGCACGGGTTCGTCGAAGCCCTTGGCCCAGATCGGCACGATCTTCTCGATCGTCGCCCAGGCGCCGACGCTCTCGACCCACACCTTCTGGTTCCGCTGGAAGACGGTCTTGGCCACGCACGCGTTCTCACTGAGTTCGGGAGCGCCATAAGAACCTGAAATCCTTGACGCGAGGTCAATCTTTCCCTGGGGCGAACGATCGTTCATCGTGGGTCCGACGCCGCCATGAGAGCGGCCAGGGAGGAAGTCCAGGTGGATTTCGACTATTCCGACGACCAGAAGTTCCTCAAGGACGAGGCGCGCAGGTTCCTCGCCGCGCGGTGTCCTCCTTCGGTGGTGCGGGGGGTGCTCGACGATCCGGCCAGGAGCTACGACGCGGGGCTGTGGACCGTCGTGGCCGAACAGGGCTGGCTGGGCGCGGCCATTCCCGAAGCGTTCGGCGGCCTGGGCCTGGGGCGGGTGGAGCTGTGCGCCATCGCCGAGGAGCTGGGCCGGGCCGTGGCGCCGATCCCGTTCGCCTCGACCGTCTACGTCCTGGCCGAAGCGGTGATGGCCCATGGGACCGAGGCCCAGAAGGCCGCCATCCTCCCGCGCATCGCGGCCGGCGAGTTGATCGGCTGTCTGGCGACGTCTGAAGGACCCGGCGTGATCACGCCGTCGGCCCTGCAGGCCAGGGTCGAGGGCGGCAAGCTGGCGGGCGTGAAGATCCCGGTCACCGACGGCGACGCGGCCGGCATGGCGCTGGTCCTGGCCCACGAGGGCGGGCGTCCGGGGCTGTTCCTGGTCGATCTGAAAGGCGGCGGCGTGAAGGCCGACGCCCTGGAGAGCCTGGATCCGACCCGCGGCGTGGCGCGCCTGACCTTCGACGGCGCCGCCGCCGATCGACTGGGCGAGGCGGGGCAAGGGTTCGCGCTGGTGCAGGCGATCCTCGACCGCGCCGCCGTCCTGCTGGCCTTCGAACAGCTGGGCGGGGCCGACCGTTGCCTGGAGATGGCCCGGGAATACGCCCTGGGGCGCTACGCCTTCGGCCGGGTCATCGCCGGCTACCAGGCGATCAAGCACAAGCTGGCCGACATGTACGTCAAGAACGAGGTCGCGCGGTCCAACGCCTATTACGGGGCCTGGGCTTTGAACGTCGACGCGCCGGAGCTGCCGACCGCCGCCGCCGCCGCCCGCATCGCCGCCTCCGACGCCTTCTGGTTCGCCAGCAAGGAAAGCGTCCAGGTGCATGGCGGCATGGGCTTCACCTGGGATGTCGATTGCCACCTCTATTACCGCCGCTCGCGGCAGCTGAGCCTGGTGGCCGGCGCGCCGAAGCTCTGGAAGGAGCGGCTGGTCGGCGAGCTCGAGAAGAAGAACGCGGCTTAAGGGGCCAGGATCATGGATTTCAACGACTCCCCCGACGAAGCCGCCTATCGCGAGACCGCCCGCGCCTGGCTGGCCGAGAACGCCGCCGCCCATCGCGCCGAGCATGGCGAGCCCAAGCCGACGACGCCCGAGCACATGGCCGCGGCCAAGGCCTGGCAGGCCCGCAAGGCCACGGCGGGCTATGCCTGCATCACCTGGCCCGCGGCCGTCGGCGGGGGTGGCGGCACGCCGATCCAGTCGGTGATCTTCGGCCAGGAGGAGGCCAAGGCGGGCGTCTCCTACGGCTATTTCACCATCGGCCTGGGCATGTGCGTGCCCACGGTGATGGCGTTCGCCGACGACGCCACCAAGCAGCGCTTCGTCTCGCCGGCCGTGAAGGGCGAGGAGATCTGGTGCCAGCTGTTCTCCGAACCGGCCGGCGGATCCGACGTGGCGGCCCTGCGCACCCGCGCCGTCCGCGACGGGGACGACTGGGTGATCAACGGCCAGAAGGTCTGGACCACCGGCGCCCACTATTGCGACTACGGCATCGTGCTGGTCCGCACCGATCCGGACGTTCCCAAGCACAAGGGCCTGACGATGTTCTGGATCGACATGCGCGATCCGGCGGTCGAATGCCGGCCGATCCACCAGATGTCGGGCGGACGCGAGTTCAACGAGGTCTATTTCACCGACCTGCGGGTCAAGGACAGCCAGCGGCTCGGCGCGGTGGGCGACGGCTGGAAGGTGGCCCTGGTCACCCTGATGAACGAGCGCCTGGCGGTCGGCGGCTCGGCAGGGCCCGACTATCGCCAGGTGATGGAGCTGGCTCGCGGCCTGCCGGGCGCCAATGGTCCGGCGCTGAAGGACCAGGCCTTCCGCGAGACGCTGGCCGACTGGTACGTCAACTCCCAGGGGCTGAAGTTCACGCGCTTCCGGACCATGACCGCCCTGTCGCGGGGCCAGACTCCGGGGCCGGAGAGCTCGATCGGCAAGATCATCTCGGCCAACCAGTTGCAGGACCTGGCCAACGCCGCGGTCGAGGCCCAGGGCGAATACGGGATCCTGATCGACCCGGCCCTGGCCCCGATGGAGGCGGCGTTCCAGCAGAGCCTGATGTGGGCGCCGGGCCTGCGCATCGCCGGCGGCACCGACGAAATCCTCAAGAACATCATCGCCGAACGGGTCCTGGGCCTGCCGGGTGACGTGCGGGTCGACAAGGACATGGCGTTCAAGGACATGCCGACCGGACGGTGATCCAAGCTCGCCGAACATGACTCGCCTTTAAAGTGCGCTTCGGTCATTCTCCCGCTTAGAGCGGCGGGGAGGGCGAAGATGCGCGCGAGGGCTTCGAAGGATGGTCTGACGGTGCGGGTGATCGCCGGGACGCACGCGGCGCTGCTGGCCTTCGACCTGGCGGACCAGCGCCGCCCCGGGTGTCTCGGCTTCTCGATCGAGCGCACCGACGTCGGCACCGGCGACCGCCGTTGGCTGCCCAATTCGCTGCGCTTCATGAGCGATCCCAATCCGGAATGGGTGACCACGGCCAGGGCGCCGCTGCAGAAGTTCCGCTGGGGCGACTACACCACCGAGCCGGGGCGGCTCTACCGCTACCGCGTGGTGGCCCGCTACGGGACGCCGGCCGAGATCCTGGCCCAGGGCGTGATCGCCGAACGCCCGGGCGGTTTCGACGCCATCCCTGGCGGGGTCAGCCTGGAGCTGCGCACCGAAGACAACCGCAACGCGGCCACCTCGATCTTCTTCAATCGCGGCGCGGCGGCCAGTCAGGCCTATGTCGCCAAGTTCGGCGACAATGATCCCGAGAACATCCCCGAGGCCCTGAACTGGCTGTCGCGCGGGCTGGAAGAGGGGCTGGTGGCCTTCATCGCCAAGGCCGACGGGCCCGACTACGCCCTGCACGGCTGCATCTACGAATTCGAGAAGCCGACCCCCATCCACGCCCTGATCCAAGCCCAGAAGCGCGGCGCCGAGGTGCACATCGTCTATCACGCCCGCAACGGCGGGAAGACGGCGGAGGAGAACAAGCACGCGATCGAGAGCCTGGGCGTCGAATTCCCGACCACGCCGCGCACCCAGGGCTCGGCGATCATGCACAACAAGTACCTGGTGCTGCTGCGCAAGGACACGACGGGCGCGCTCAGGCCGATCGCGGTGTGGACCGGCGGCACGAACTGGACCGAGGGCGGCATCTATGGCCAGCTGAACGTCGGCCACGCGGTCTACGACCCGGCCATCGCCGAGCGCTACGAGGCCGGCTTCCAGGTGCTGGCCCAGGATCTGAGCATCGACGCAACACAGGCCCGGAACGACGTCATCACGCCCACGCCGCAGAACCGGGCGGCGTTGCAGCACGGGACGACGCCGCTGTTCTCGCCGCAGAACGGCCTGGGGATGATCGATCTCTACGCCGACATCTGCAGCACGGCCAAGGTGCTGATGGTCAGCGCGCCGTTCGCGCTGCACGAGAAGATTCGCGCCGTGCTGGGATCGCCGACCGACGGGGCGATGCGCTTCATGCTGGCGGACAAGGAAGGATCCTACGGCGAGAAGGGCAATATCGACGCCCTCAACGCTGATCCGGGCAACATGGCCGCCGTGGCCAAGCCCTTCGAGGGCATCAAGCTGGCCGATTTCCAGAAGCGCAAGCTGGACCGCGACCGGCTGATGATGGACGAGGGCTTCCACCACGCCGGCATCCACATCCACTCCAAGATCATCCTGGCCGATCCGTTCGGCGCGGACCCGGTGCTGGTCACCGGCTCGGCCAACTTCTCGACCAACTCGACGGTGGCCAACGACTCCAACGTGCTGGTCTTCCGGGGCGACACCGCGGTGGCGGATGTCTATGTCGCCGACTTCATGCGGATGTTCGAGCACTACTGGTTCCGCTCGCGCAAGGACGCCAAGCTGGAGGCCAACCAGGTTTTCGCCCTGAAGGACACCGACGCCTGGTCGGAGAAGTACTTCACCCCAGGAACGCGCGAGCAGCGCGACCGCCTGGCGTTCCTGGGGCTGATTACCTAGGGCGGTCCTAAGAACGCCAGCCTCTCAAACAGTTGTCATCCCGGAAAGCGCGCAGCGCTTGTCCGGGACCCAGGACAGCCGCACCGCATCAGCCCAGTCCCCTAGCCCCCCTTCACGTCCTTGGCCGCCCGGGTCAGCTGCACGAACTCGGCGCGCAGGCCGTAGGGATCCTCGCCCCGCGCGCCCTGGGCCAGGTCGGTGACGGCGCTCCAGTCGAAGCCGGCGTCGACCCAGGGGTCGCCGCGCAGCTTCTGGCCGTAGGCGGCGACGGCTACGGCGAAGCGGGTGGCTTCCGGCGCGGCGGCCAGGCTGGCGCGCACGTCGCCGGCGCCGATCGGGCGCTCGATCAGCTTCGAGGCCGAGCCGCCCGGCGGCTTGTAGCGGATCTTCAGGAAGGCCAGCTCGCTCCCGCCGGTGGTCGGCGCCGGCTTGGCGCCATAGCGCAGCGGGTCCGACGAGGGCGTGGCGCCGACGGGGGTGATCTCGTAGATCGCCGTCACCGCCGCGCCCGAACCCACCTCGCCGGCGTCGACCTGGTCGTTGTTGAAGTCCTCGCGATTGAGCAGCCGGGTCTCGTAGCCGATCAGCCGGTATTCGCTGACCCTGGCCGGGTTGAACTCGACCTGGATCTTCACGTCGTCGGCGATGGGGAACAGGGCGCTGTCGAAGTCGTCGCGCAGCAGCTTGCGGGCCTCCTGCAGGCTGTCGACATAGGCCGCCGTCCCGTTGCCGTTCTGGGCCAGCGCCTGCATCATCGTGTCGTTGTAGTTGCCACGGCCAAAGCCGTAGACCGACAGGTAGACGCCGCTCTTGCGCTGGTCGGACACGAAGTCCTTCAGGCGCGCCGGCTCGGCGATGCCGACGTTGAAGTCGCCATCGGTCATCAGGATCACCCGGTTGACCGCCTTGGGGTCGAAGTTCTGCCGGGCCAGGTCGTAGGCCAGCTTCAGCCCCTGGCCGCCGGCCGTCGAGCCGCCGGAATGCAGCGCCGTCAGGGCGCAGCGCATCTTCAGCTTGGAGCGCCCGTCGGTGGGCGACAGCACCGCCCCGGCCGAGCCGGCATAGGCCACGATCGCCACCCGGTCCTGCGGCCGCAACTGGTCGATCAGCACGTTCAGCGCCTTCTGGGCCAGGGGCAGGCGGTCGGGTCCGGACATCGAGCCGGAGGTGTCGACCAGGAACACCAGGTTCAGCGGCGGCTGGCCGGCGCGCGGCGCGGCGTAGCCCTGGACGCCGATATGCAGCAGCTGGCGGTCCCTGGACCAGGGGGAAGGAACGACGGCGACCGTCGGCTTGAACGGCGGCTCCTTGGCGGTGGGGCGGGCGTAGCCGTAGTCGAAATAGTTGACCAGCTCCTCGACCCGCACCGCGTCGCGCGGTGGGGCGGCGCCCTCGTTCAGGAAGCGGCGGACATTGGCGTAGGCGGCGGTGTCGACGTCGATCGAGAAGGTCGAGACCGGCTCTTCCGCCACGCGCTTGACCGGATTGGCGGCGGCGCCGGGATATTTCTCGGTGTCGCGGGCCGGTGGGATTCCCGGAACGGGCGGGACGTTGCTGATGATCGGCGACGCTGTGCTGTAGGCCGCGGGTGGCGGAGGTGGCGGAGGTGGAGGAGGAGGTGGCGCCGTTAGCTCGGTCCGCTCTTGGACGGGCGGGATCGGCAGGGGCGGCGGACGCGCGACATTGGCCGGCGGCATGAAGGCGGGGCGGGGCTGGACGCCGCTCTTGGTGGTGCGCCGCTTGGCGGACACCGTGAGCTGCTCCTGGGCCGGACCGGCGAAGCCCAGGGCGGCGCAGGCCTCGGGCGTGACCGGCCCGTCCTGGGGCGCGGCGGCGAGACCCGGCGTGGCGGCCGGGGCGGCGACGGCCAGGGCCAGCAGGCTGACCCCGGCGGCGCGAAGGAGGCGTGTGACCATGATCTTCTTCCTCTCCCGATGACGAGGAAATGATTACGCCTGTAAAACAATCGCGCCAGGGTTTACCGCGACCTGATCGTCATTTCGCGGGATCCGTGTCTATGGCGCCACCGTCGGCAGGAACCTTGGCTCGATCCGCCGATGGGTCGCCTGCTCGTAGGCGTAGCCCAGGTTCAGCAGCCGCGCCTCGCTCCAGGCCGGGCCGATGAAGCTCAGGCCCACCGGCAGGCCGCCGACCTGGCCCATCGGCACGGTCAGGTGCGGATAGCCGGCCACGGCGGGCAGGGTGGTGGACGAGCCGCCGTAATGGTCGCCGTTCAGCGGGTCGATGGTCCAGGCCGGGCCGGTGGTCGGGGCGACGATGGCCACCGCGCCCGTCTCCTTCAGGATCTTGTCGATGCCCTCGGGCCCGGCCAGGCGTTTGCCGTCGGCCACGGCCTTGATGTACTCCGGATCGTCATAGCCCTTGGTCGCCTGCGCCTTCTCGAAGCTTTCCTGGCCGAACCATTCCAGCTCTTTCGGGGCGGCCTTGTTGAAGGCGATCAGGTCGGCCAGCGTGCGGGTCCTGACCTTGGCCGGGTCGGTGGAGGCCAGGTAGGCGTTCAGGTCGACCTTTAGCTCGGTGTAAAGCACCACGCCCTCGGCCTTGCCGATCGGCCCCTCGTCGAAGTCCTTGACGTCGACCAGGGTCGCCCCCTGGGCCTTGAGGTCCTTCAGCGCCTGCTCGAACACCGCGTCCGTCCCCGGCGAATAGCCGGTGTAGAAGCGGGCGACGGCCAGGGTGACGCCCTTCAGGGCGTTCTTGTCCAGGCCCTTGGCGTAGTCGGTCTTGCGGGCGTCGGCCTCACGGGTGGCCGGGTCGGCCGGATCGGAGCCGGCGATGGCGGTCAGGATCAGGGCCGCGTCAGTGACCGTGCGGGTCATCGGGCCGGCGGTGTCCTGGCTGTGGCTGATCGGTACGATGTGGGTGCGCGACACCAGGCCGACCGTGGGCTTGAGGCCGACCAGGCCGTTGATCGCCGCCGGGCAGGTGATCGAGCCGTCGGTCTCGGTGCCGATCGCCGCCGGGGCCAGGCCCGCCGCCACCGCCGCCCCCGAGCCGCTGGACGAGCCGCAGGCGCTGCGGTCCAGCACATAGGGGTTGCGCACCGTGCCGCCCACCGCGCTCCAGCCGCTGATCGAGTGGCTGGAACGGATATTGGCCCATTCCGACAGGTTGGCCTTGCCCAGGATCACCATGCCGGCGTCGGTCAGCCGCCGCACCAGCGGGGCGTCGCGGTTGGTGACATTGTCCTTCAGGGCCAGGGAGCCGGCGGTGGTGGCGGTGTCGTCGGCGCTCTCGATATTGTCCTTCAGCAGGATCGGCGCGCCGTGCAGCGGCCCCCGGACCTTGCCGGCCTTGCGCTCGGCGTCCAGCGCCCGGGCGTCGGCCAGGGCGTGGGGGTTCAGGGCGATGACCGCGTGGAGCTGGGGGTTGAGTAGCTTATAACGGGCGAGCCCATCGAGCGCGCCTTCAAGGGCCGTGGATTTCCCTGAGCCTTGGTCTGATTGCTCGTCGGCGACCGAACGGCCGGGAGCGATGAAGCCGACCACCATGCCGTCTTCCTCCGGCGGGGGGACGAGGGCGTCGAGCGATCTCAGGAATTCAGCGGGTGTCCTGGCGTTCATGTCGATCGCCGTCTTGGGTTTAGGCGCCGCCATCGATGTCGTGACGAGCAGCGCGGCCGCCGCGCCGCCAATCAGCAAGGTCTTCCGGATCATGCGTCTCCCCCAACTTGGCCGGTCCTCAGATGAACACCGCCCCGTTCCGCCGCGCAACGGCGCGCAGGCGTTGTCGGGCTTGGCCTGAATATGCGCTGTGAGAGCAGGCGCCGGGGCTAGGGAACCTCGTCCAGGGCCCACCGGCCGAATTCCGGACGCTCTTTCAGCCGCGCATAATAGGCCGCGACCGCCGGCAGGTTCGCCCGTTCCATCGGCGTCGCCATCCAGCGGTGCGTCGAGACGCCCAGCACGACGTCGGCCAGGGTGAAGTCGTGGCCGGCCGCGTGGGCGCCGGTCTCGGCCAGGCGCTGGTCGAGGATGGCCATGGCCGCGTTCCAGGCTTCAACGCTGGCGGCGATCCTGGCGGGGTCGTCATAGCCCGGCGTCGGTCGGCCCAAGGCCAGGAAGGCGTAGCCCCAGGTCGGATTGAGGGTGGTGGCCTGCCAGTCCATCCACTGCTCGACCCCGGCGCGGAGACGCGGCTCGACCGGCAGCAGGGGGCCGTGGCCGTAGCGGGCCGCCAGGTAGCGGCAGATGGTGTTGCTCTCGTAGAGCGCGCCCTGCTCGTCGATCAGCACCGGCACCAGGCCGTTGGGGTTCAGGGCCAGGAACTCGGGGCTGCGGGTCGAGGCGAAACCCATGCCCCAGTCCTCGCGCTCATAGGCCAGGCCCAGCTCGTCGCAGGTCCACAGCACCTTGCGGACGTTCAGCGAGGACGTGCGGCCGAGGATCTTGAGCATGGACGCGAACTATTCGGCCGCTTCGATGCGGGCGTCGCGGGCGCCAGGGCGTCGCCACTTCGACCAGGCGCCGGGCGCTAGGGTCTTGCTGACGTGGAGGAGCTCGATGCCGACGACCTGGCCGTCTTCGGTGTAGTCGAGCACCACGCCGGGCGCGACCTCGGCGGCTTCGTGCGGCTTGGCGTCGGACAGGGGAATATAGGCCGCGTCGGCTTCCGGATCGTAGGTAGGTTCACGACGCATCGGGCGGTCTCGCATTCCGGTCGGGGAAGGCCGACAGGACGCGAATATGGTCCTCTTCCTCGACGCACGCCACCCTGACATGACGAGCAAACCCCGGCGGACGACCGAAGCGGCGTTCCACGGTGGGATCGTCTGGATCCGGTTCTGTCCACTCAGGCCGCCTAACGATGGCCTCAACGACGTCTTGCGTCAGTCCATAGAGCGGCATCCGATCAGTGGCGGCGTGACGGGTGAAGCGCAGCGGTTTCATGGTCGCTAGCGCTATGGTCGTTAGCGCACCTCGTCAAATACCCGAACTGCGACGATGCCCATGCTTTTGGTTTCTACTTCGCGCGTTCGACATAGGCCGCCGCCACCGCCTCGGCGACCTTGATGCCGTCGACGGCCGCCGAGAGGATGCCGCCGGCGTAGCCCGCGCCCTCACCGGCCGGGAACAGGCCGGCGACGTTGAGGCTCTGGAAGTCCTGGCCGCGGGTGATGCGCACCGGCGAGGAGGTGCGGGTCTCGACCCCCGTCAGCAGCACGTCGGGATGGTCGTAGCCGGCGATCTGGCGGCCGAACACCGGCAGGGCCTCGCGCATGGCCTCGATGGCGAAGGCCGGCAGGCATTGGGCCAGGTCGGTCATGGTGACGCCGGGCCGGTAGGACGGCTGCACCTCGCCCAGCGCCTCCGATGGCTTGCCGGCCAGGAAGTCGCCGACCTTCTGGGCCGGGGCCCTGTAGTCGCCGCCGCCCGCCGTGAAGGCCAGGCTCTCCCACTTGCGCTGGAATTCGATCCCGGCCAGCGGATGGCCCGGATAGTCGCGCTCCGGGTCGATGCCGACCACGAAGCCGGAATTGGCGTTGCGCTCGTTGCGCGAATACTGGCTCATGCCGTTGGTCACGACGCGGTTCGGCTCGGAGGTCGCGGCCACCACCGTGCCGCCCGGGCACATGCAGAAACTGTAGACCGTGCGGCCGTTGGCGCAGTGGTGGGCCAAGCTGTAGTCGGCCGCGCCCAGGTCCGGATGGCCGGCGCAGGCCCCGAAGCGGGCCTTGTCCATCCACGACTGCGGATGCTCGATCCGCACCCCGATCGAGAACGGCTTGGCCTCGATGTGGACGCCCCGGTCGTGCAGGGTCTGGAAGGTGTCGCGGGCGCTGTGGCCGACGGCCAGCACCACGTGCCCGGCCTCCAGATAGTCGCCGGTCGACAGGTGCAGGCCCTTCAGCCGGCGCCGCCCGTCGGCGGCGGTCTCGATGTCGAAGTCATCGACCCGGCGCTCCCAGCGATACTCGCCGCCCAGGCCCTCGATGGTCTCGCGCAGGCTCTCGACCATGGTCACCAGGCGGAAGGTGCCGATGTGCGGGTGGGCCTCGGTCAGGATCTCTTCTGGGGCGCCGGCCTTGACGAACTCCTCCAGCACCTTGCGGCCCAGGTGGCGGGGGTCCTTGATCTGGCTGTAGAGCTTGCCGTCCGAGAAGGTGCCCGCGCCGCCCTCGCCGAACTGGACGTTGGACTCCGGGTTCAGCTCGCCGCGCCGCCACAGGCCCCAGGTATCCTTGGTGCGCTCGCGCACCACCTTGCCGCGGTCCAGGATGATCGGCTTGAAGCCCATCTGGGCCAGGATCAGCCCGGCGAACAGGCCGCAGGGGCCGGCGCCGATCACCACCGGGCGAGGGCCGGCGAAGCCCTCCGGCGCCCGGGCGACCAGGCGGTAGTCGGTGTCGGGCCGGGGCCGCACCTGGCTGTCGCGCTCGAACCGCGCCAGCACGGCCGCCTCGTCGCGCAGGGCGACGTCGACCGTATAGACCATCAGGATCGCGGCCTTCTTCCGCGCGTCATGGGCGCGGCGGGCGATCGTGTGGCTGAGCAGGTCGCGCTCGGGAATCCCCAGGCGGTTGCATATGGCGGGGGCAAGGGCCTCGGCGTCGTGCCCCAGCGGCAGCTTGAGGTCGGAGATGCGCAACATGGCGGGGGTCTAGCGGCAAAAGGGATGGAGCGCCATCGGCGCGGCGGGTCTGGGCGTCTTGTTTTCCCGGATCAGCGATGGTGTTCTGCTCGCCTGAGTAGAGGAGTGGTGGCGTTGAATACGCATGTGTTTTCCGAAAACGACGTTCGGGCCATCTTCATGCATTCCGAAGGCGTGGCCGTGTCGGACGGCCGCCGAATTGGCCATACCGGCGAGCGGCACGTGAACGCTTCGAACCGGTTCCTGGACCAGAGGATGCAGGACGCGCGGCGAAGCGCCCACAACAACGGACGAATTCTGGCGATCACCTCGTTCATCACCTTCGCCGACGCGGTCTGGGCCGGCGCGGACGTCCTCAATTCGGCGGCGGCCGAGCCGATCCTGGTCGAGTTCTACAAGGCCCGCCCCCGTTTCGAGCCCTGGGTCCTGAAGCACGTCGAACTTTCGCGGCCCCTGATCGCCCGCTATGCCCAGGGTGAGACGGCGAAAACCTTTCCCTGCCGGTACGCCACGATGGTCATCGACAAGAACACCGGACGCCCGTCGCAGATGCATATCCGGACCTTCTTCCCCACCCTGGGGATGGATTAGCGCTTCTATGCGGAGCGGCCAATTAACTCGCCACTCGGGAATTTCCGCTCGTCATTTTTGTACATGATGACGTGACTGGGGAGCTTGGTCGCATGCCAGCCAGCGGGTAAGCGACCGATAATCTGGCTTAGAACTGAGCGGGCGGTCAGTGGCCCTTTCAAATCAATATTTAAAGCAAGAAGATCGGCGTGTGGGGAGGTGCCCTCACCGCTTCCTTGAATTCGAAAAACGTATGGCAATTGTCTCTTCAAGGCTTGTAGCAGCATTGCTGCCGAGCCTGTTGCTGGAAAATTGTCCGATAGAGGAATTTCCACGTCGATTGGATACCAAGTATCGAAATGCTCAGGTTTGTATTTAGTTGTGTCGCGCTCTTTTCCTGGGTCCTTCGCCCCGAAACCGCTTCCATTCCAAAGAGCTTTGGCGCGTTTCTTTTCAGCCCCAATCAACAATGCTTCAAGATTAACAGCCGTGAAAACGAACACTCGCACCGCTCGAAATAATACGCGGCTAGAATCGAGTTTTCGACGATGCTGAATTTTCTTGTAATGTTTTTGCAGGCGCTCTCGAAGGCCAGAGGCAGCATCGGTTTTGCCGATGTAAACGACATCTGTGCCATCTTCATCTTCAAGTAGCAGCTGATAGATGCCTTGATGCCTGGGCAGCGTGGCTACCGCCTCGGCGGTCAACGGCGCGGGAACGAGCCCCTCTAGGACACTCGTAAGCTCCCTCAGCAAGGCTTGAGGGAGGTCGAGTTCAAATTCCGCATAACCTTGCATCACGCCGCGTAGCGTAGCTTCCGCGCGACGTCCTTGCCAATAACTTCCGCTAGCCGCACCGGAACAGCGTTGCCGAGTTGCCGCATGGTTTCGCTCCACGAGCCGTGGAAGATGAAGTCATCGGCGAAGGTTTGTAGGCGGGCGCTCTCGCGAACGCTGAAATAACGCACCGTGCCGTCGGGTCGGGCCAGCATGTTCTCGCCGCCGGGCACGCCATGGACACCAGCCTTCAGGGTCTTGGCGGGCTCATCCAGTGGGCTGCCTGTGTGACCAGGATAGCTGCGTGCGCCAGGCTGAAAGCGGTGATTGGCGAAAATCGTGGCCAGCCGGGGATGGAGTTCCGGGTCAGGCAGGTCGGAGGTGGCGTCACGCACCGTCTGCCACGGAACAGTTGGCGGCTTGCCGTCCAGCCGCGCCGCACGAACGGGAGTGTCGCTCATGTCTGGCCGATCACGCTTGGCGACCTTGTGTGCGTCCCAATACGAGCCGTCACGATATTGCGCCCACAACAACGCGTCGGAGGAATGAGTCTCGACTGGGAAGTTCCATTCCACGTCGAGGTCATCGCGAAAACCCACGAAGATCACTCGTTCGCGCTTTTGCGGTACGCCGTAGTCTGCGGCGTTCAACACCCGTGACACGAGCCGGTAGTTTAAACCATCGCGTGAGCCGTGAACGTGATGCCGTTCCAGCCGCGATAGGTGATCGGCCCAGTCTTCATCGGGCTTGGCGATCACCTCGGGGTGTTCCAACTGCAGCCGGATATATTCGAAATAGTTTCGGAAGGTCGCTCGCGTCAGGCCCTTCACATTCTCGAAAATGAACGCGCGCGGTCGCGTCTCGCGTACGGCCCGGATGGCCTGGGGAAACATATCGCGCGCGTCGTCATAGGCCTTGTGCTTGCCGCCCAGCGAGAACGGCTGGCAGGGCGGACCGCCCGAGACCAGATCGACCTTATCAGCCAGCGGCCGGAAATCGACGCCGCGTACATCGCCCTCGACTTGTGGCCAACCGTGCATGGGCGACGCTGCGCGCACGCGGTTCTCGCCGATGGTCTCGCGGCAATAGCGATCCCATTCGACCACCTTGGCCGGTTTGAAGCCCGCTTTGCACAGGCCCATGCCCAGGCCCCCGGCCCCGGCGAAGAGTTCGATCGACTTCATGGGTCCAAGAATGTTCTAATTTCGTTCTCTAGGAAAGCCTCATTCTTAAGCTCGCATTCCCAGAGGATCAGCGCGCTCCAGCCCAGGGCCTCTAGCTCCCCGAGTTGGCGCAGATCGCGGGCGCGATTGCCTTCCAGCTTGGGGGTCCAGAAGTCCTGCCGCGATTTGGGGAGTCGCGCTAGCTTACAATCGGGATCGGGATGTCGATGCCAGAAACAACCGTGGACGAAGATCGCCTTCCTGCGGCCGAAAAACACTAGATCGGGCCGGCCCGGTAGCCTCGCGTCGTGCAGTCGGTAGCGGTAGCCCATCCGATGGACCAACCGCCGCACGGTCATCTCCGCGCTTGACCCTTTGCCCTTCACCCGGGCCATACGGGCGCTGCGCTCGGCTGGGGTCAGGGTGTCCATGGCCGTTGAATGCTCGAACGGAGGAAGCGATCAATCCCCGTCCATCTTCAGCGCCGCGATAAAGGCTTCCTGCGGGATCTCGACCTTGCCGAACTGGCGCATGCGCTTCTTGCCGGCCTTCTGCTTGTCCAAGAGCTTGCGCTTGCGCGAGGCGTCGCCGCCGTAGCACTTGGCGGTCACGTCCTTGCGCAGGGCGCGGACGGTCTCGCGGGCGATGATCCGGCCGCCGATCGCCGCCTGGATGGGGATGACGAACATGTGCTGCGGGATGAGCTCCTTCATCTTCTCGCACATGCCCCGGCCGCGGCTCTCGGCGCGGTCACGGTGGACCAGCATCGACAGGGCGTCGACGGGCTCGGCGTTGACCAGGATCGACATCTTGACCAGGTCGCCGACCCTGTAGTCCTCGACCTGGTAGTCGAAGCTGGCATAGCCCTTGGAGATCGACTTGAGGCGGTCATAGAAGTCGAAGACGACCTCGTTGAGCGGCAGGTCGTAGACCACCATGGCCCGGCTGCCGACATAGCTGAGCTCGCGCTGCATGCCGCGGCGGTCCTGGCACAGCTTGATCACGCCGCCCAGATATTCGTCGGGGGTGAAGATCGTCGCCTTGATCCACGGCTCGGCGATGCTTTCGATCTGCATCGGGTCGGGCAGGTCGGCGGGGTTGTGCAGCTCGATCTCGGTCCCGTCGCGCAGGTGGATCTTGTAGACCACCGAGGGGGCGGTCGCGATCAGGTCGAGGTCGAACTCGCGGGACAGGCGCTCCTGGATGATTTCCAGGTGCAGCAGGCCCAGGAAGCCGCAGCGGAAGCCGAAGCCCAGGGCGGCGCTGCTTTCCATCTCGTAGGTGAAGCTGCCGTCGTTGAGGCGCAGCTTGCCGACCGCGGCGCGCAGGTCCTCGAAGTCGGCGGCGTCGACCGGGAACAGGCCGCAGAACACCACCGGCTGGACTTCCTTGAAGCCCGGCAGGGCCTGGGCGGTCTGCTTCTTCTCGTCGGTGATGGTGTCGCCGACGGCGGCGTCGGCCACTTCCTTGATCGAGGCGGTGAAGAAGCCGACCTCGCCGGGGCCCAGCTCGGCGACGTCGGTGGCCTTGGGGGTGAACACCCCGACCTTGTCGATGCGGTGGGTGGCGCCGGTCTGCATCATCCGCACCTGCTGGCCGGCCTTCAGCGTGCCGTCGAAGATGCGCACCAGCACGACCACGCCCAGATAGGCGTCGTACCAGGCGTCGACCAGCAGGGCCTTCAGCGGCGCGTTGACGTCGCCCTTGGGGGCGGGCAGGCGGGTGACGATGGCCTCCAGCACCTCGTGGATGCCCAGGCCCGACTTGGCGCTGGCCAGGACGGCGTCGCTGGCGTCCAGGCCGATCAGGTCCTCGATCTGGGCGCGCACGCGCTCGGGCTCGGCGGCCGGCAGGTCGATCTTGTTGAGGACCGGGACGATCTCGTGGTTGTTGTCGATGGCCGAATAGACGTTGGCCAGGGTCTGGGCCTCGACGCCCTGCGAGGCGTCGACGACCAGGATCGAGCCCTCGCAGGCGGCCAGGCTGCGGCTGACCTCGTAGGCGAAGTCGACGTGGCCGGGGGTGTCCATCAGGTTCAGGACATAGGTCTCGCCGTCGTCGGCCTTGTAGCGCAGGCGCACGGTCTGCGCCTTGATGGTGATCCCGCGTTCCTTCTCGATGTCCATGTTGTCCAGGACCTGGGCGCTCATCTCGCGCGCGGTCAGGCCGCCGGTCTCCTGGATCAGGCGGTCGGACAGGGTGGATTTGCCATGGTCGATGTGGGCGACGATGGAGAAGTTGCGGATCTTGTCGAGAGGCGTCGAAGTCATGGGGGTGCGTCTAGCATATTTGCGGGGTTTCGCGAGCGGCGATCCTCCCCCCACGGGAAGGAACAGTCATGGTTAACTCGCCGTTAAGCTTCCAGCCGCAAACCCGACTCAAAGGGTTGAGACAGTCTAGGCTGTTGGAATCGCGAGAGAGCACATGGACCGCCGCAAGCTGATCCTTTCGGGCATGGCCACCGCCGGGCTGAGCGCCTGCGCCAGCACCGCGCAGGAACGTCCGGGCGACCCGCCGCCGCGGTCGCAGTACGACACCGGCCGGGCCCAGACCTATTCGGCCGACGAGATGATCCGCAGCGGCTCGGACTTCCTGGGCGTGACCGCCGAAAGCATCGGCGCGGTGATCGAGCGCGCCTTCCGCGACAACGGCCAGCCCACCGGCTACATCGCCGGCGAGGAGGGCTCGGGCGCCATCGCCGTGGGCCTGCGCTATGGTCGGGGCCTGCTGTACATGAAGGGCAAGGACACCCAGGAGGTGTTCTGGCAGGGGCCGTCGGTGGGCTGGGACTGGGGCGGCAACGCCAGCCGGGTCTTCACCCTGTGCTATAACCTGCAGTATCCGGACGCCATCTTCCGCCGCTTCCCCGGCGTGGAGGGCACGGCCTATCTGGTCGGCGGTTTGGGCGTGAACTACCAGCGCGCCGACACCATCACCCTGGCCCCGATCCGCGCCGGCGTCGGCCTGCGCCTGGGGGCCAATGTCGGCTACCTGGCCTATAGCCGTCAGCGCAACATCCTGCCGTTCTAGGGCCGCGAGGCGCTCCGACCAGGGCCAGGAGGCGCCTGGAATCCGAGCGCTTGGATTCGCGCGAGTTCCTCGTCATTATCAATCTTCACGGGAAGGTCCGGCCGCGCGGCGACGTCGGGTCGCGGCGGCCGGTGCGCGCCGAGGGCGCGCCCGACGCGAGGAAACGCCATGTCGCAGTGGCTCAAGCGTACCTGGTTCGTCTGGCTGGCGCTGGCGATCGCCTGCGTCCTGCTCGCGCCCCGGGCGATCGACGCCGTCGCGGCCCGGGGGCCGCTTCCGGGGGCGCCCGGTCCCGCCGTCGCGCCGCGCTTCGTCGTCCGTGACCCCAGCGGCGCGGCCATCGGCTGGCTGAACATCAAGTACCCCCGCACGATCCGCGAGAACGAGGAGGGGGTGCTGGAGGCCGAATACACGACCGGCGGCGTGTCCTGGAAAACCGGCGACGCCTATGGCTACGGCGACGTCCAGCCGCCGGCCGGCCTGAAGGTCGAGCTCAGCGGCGCGGACCTGGCCCTGACCCCGGCCCCGACCCACCAGTTCGACGTCCAGCGCATCGCCGCCACGGGTGTCGAGCGGGTCAAGTGGATCGTCTCGCCCAAGACCGAGGGCGACCACGTGCTGCTGGTGCGGTTCAACGTCAGCCCGGCTACGTTCAAGGCGGTTCCGGTCTCGGCCAACGGCGAGGCGCAGGGTAGCGATCCGCAGATCCTGCTGCCGGTGACGGTGTTCACGATCTACGGCGTGCCCAAGGCCACGGTGCTGATCGCCAAGGGCGGGGCGGGGCTGGCGTCGTTCCTGCTGACCCTGCCGGCCGCCTTCGTGCTGTTCGAGCGGGTGTTTCGCAAGAAGCCCAAGCCGCGGCGTAAGAAGGCGGCCTGAGCCCTTTCCCTTTGCGCGAGGGGGTTCAGGCCTTGGTCACCGCCACGCTCTGGCTGACCATCGTCGCTTTGCCGAAGATCGTCAGGAAGGCCACGTCCGCCGCGTCGCGACCATAGGCGATGCGGACCAGCCCGTCGATCGGCGCCCGGCCCGTGGGGTCCAGCAGTCGCCAGCGGCCGCCGACATAGACCTCGACCACCGCGTGGAAGTCCGGCGGCTCCAGGGCCGGGGCGTAGACGCTGGCCACCCGGGCCGGGATGTCGCTGGCCCGGCACAGGGTGACGGCCAGGTGGGCGAAGTCGCGGCAGACCCCGGCCCGCTGGACATAGGTCTCCAGGGCGGTGGTCCGGGCGTCGCTGCACGGACGGTATTCCAGGTGGCCGATGATCCAGTCGACGATGGCCGCCACCCGCGCGCCGCCGCGCAAGCCGCCGAACTTCTGGTCGGCGATGGTCTCGAAGGTGTCGGACGGGCAGTAGCGGCTGCCGCGCAGATAGGGCAGGGCGCCGATCGGCAGGTCGGCGATGGCGTGCTGGGCGGCCTCGGCCAGCGCCATGTCGCGGTCGGCGATCTCGACCACGGCGTCATAGGCGATGGCCAGCCGGCCCTGGTGCGTGAAGGCCACGCGCCGCTCGCCGGTGTCCGGATCGTCGCGGCGGGTGACGACCAGGGGCGGGTCGAACACCAGCCGCTCGTCGCGCACCGCCTGGTCGTCGGCGACCGCCGCCTCGATCTGCAGCAGGGATTCCACCCGTTCGGGGAAGTCGTAGTCCAGCCGCGCCTCGACATGCACGCGCATGGTCCGCCCCTTCGTTCAGCCCAGACAACGGCTCGCGGGGCGCGAGGTTCAGCGGTTCGACCTGGGTGGTGTCTTCGCACGGTTCCGCGGAAAACCTGCGGTCTCTTTTGCGAAGGAGACCCTAGTCGTCGTACTCCACCACCAGCCGCAGGGTCTTGCGGCCGTTGGCCGGCAGGGCGACGCGCCAGGCGGCCGCGCCGTCGCGGACGTCGTGGGCGAAGGGTTCGGCCACCACCTTGAAGCCCTGCCGGTCCGTGGGCATCCGCACCTCGGCGACGATCGGGGCGGTCTTGGCGTTGGCGATGTCGACCTCGTAGATCCGGCGCACGCGATCCTGGCGGCGATCCTGCTCGGCGACCAGGCGCGGGCGCATCCGCACGTCCATGGCCTCGCCGATCGCCAGGTCGAAGGGCTGGCCGACGGGGACGTCGCGCAGGGCCTGCTCGCCGGCGAAGGCGGGGCGTCCGCCGGCGGTCTCGAACACCGCCAGGGCGCCCGACGGCAGGGGCTTGCCCAGGCCGTCGGCCGGCTTGTTGTCCAGCCGCAGCGTGACCGTGGCCGCCGGCGTCTCGTCGGGCTCGTCATAGTCGTTCCAGGCGTCGAGCCGGAACACGTAGAGCCGCTGGAAGGCGACGTTCTTCTGGTCGAGGAAGGCCACCTGCTTGGTCTGGCGCGCGGCCACCGTGACCGGCTCTGGCAGGGTGTATAGCTTGTAGTCGCCCAGTTCGGACTGTTCGGCGAGCTTGGCGCGACTGCCGGTGACCACGACCTCCTGGAGCTCGCCGTCCATCATCCCCGCGGCCGGCGCCATCATCATCGGCGGCGCGGGTGGCGCTGGCGGAGGGGCCAGGCGCCGGCCGCGATGGGTGGTGTCCATCGGCCAGCACTTGCGCGCGAGCCGCTTGGCTTCGCCCCGCTTCACATCCACCTCCACGCGGGACAGCCGGCCGGCCACGGCCTGGGTGGGGGCGTCGGCGAAGCTGGTCCCGCTGGCGTTGACCAGGGTCAGCCAGCCGGTCAAGTCCAGGGTCCCGCCGTTCGGATGGATGCGGGCGACATAGTCGGCCTGCCAGTTCACGCCGATCGCCAGGTAGGACAGGGTCAGGGTCGCCTGGACCGGGGCGGCGACGTCGACCACGGTCGACAGGGCCGGCTTGTCCGACAGGCCCGCTGGGACCTTGTCGAACACCAGGGCCTCGGCGCCGCCGGAGCAGCCCAGGGCCTCGACCCCGCCGGCGGTCTGCAGCACCACCCCTTCGGGCCCCTGGCGCAGGGTGGCGGCCTCCTCGGTCCGCCGGCCGGTCCGACGGTTGGTGCGGACGATCTTCACCGCCTGGCCCAGCGAGCGCTCGACCAGGGTTCCGGGGCTGAGCAGGGCGTAGTCGTAGTTGCGCTCGATGGCCGGGCCGGGCAGCCCCTCCACCGCGGCGCTCTGGGGGATCAGGGCGTCGGCGACGCCGTCGAAGCGCAGGGTGTTGCGGCCGGCGGGCAGGAACATCGTCCGCGTCTCGGTGACTAGGATCAGGCCCTTGGCCATCGCCTCCTCGCGCTGCCAGTCCTCCAGCGCCTGGAACGGCCCGTCGCCGCCGCGGTAGAGGGTGACGGCCACCTTGTCCGGACCCGGCGAGGCGATGGTGTCGGCCAGGGCGGGGGAGGCCAGCGCCAGCAGGCCGGCGAGGACGATCCCCCGCTTTCCTTCTCCCGTTGGGAGAAGGAAAGAGAAGGTCGATTTGAAGGCGGAGTCCGTCACCAGCCCGTCTCCACCGTGAAGGTCAGGGTGGTCTCGCCGTTGGCGGGGACGGGGATGCTCCAGCCCAGGGTGCGGGCATCGATGCGGCGGCTCTTGAGGTTCTCGGCCTTGACCTCGCCGTCGCGCCACAGGCCGCCCTGGCGCAGCTCGACGGTCACCGGCTCGGGCCGGGCGTTGCGGATCAGATATTTCATCGTGTAGCGCGAGCGGGTCTTGGACACCTTCTCGTCGCTGACCAGCGTGCCCTGGCTGGTGACGTCGAAGGCGTCGCCGGTCTTGATCGACAGCTCCGAGCCGGCCGGCGTGTGGTCGATGGCGTTCTCGCCGATGAACTTCGGGTCGCCGGCCTTGTCGCGCACATAGACCCGCATCACCCCCGCCGGCAGCTGGTTGCCCAGGCCCGCCAGTTTGGCGTTGCTGAACTGGATGGCGACGGTGGCGGACTCCGGCTGGGCCTGGCTGGAGAACCAGTCCTGGCGGATCTCGTAGACCTTCTTGGCCGCCACGCCCTGGGCGCTGAGGAAGCCGACCTGCTTGTTCTGGTTGGCGGCGATCGTGGTGCGGTGGGGCAGGGGATAGAGATAGTAGTCGGCGACCCGCTCGCCGGTTCCGCTCTCGGTCCCGGCCGCCTGGACCGCCGGTCGGGGCGGACGATAGCCGTTGCCGCCGCTGGCCAGGGTGTTGACCGACCCAGCCACCAGCTGGGTCTCGGCGTCGACGAAGGCCGTGCCCGACTGGTTGCCCAGCGTGATCCAGCCCTGCAGGTCCAGCGCGCCCTTGGTCTCGTCGAACATCGCCACGTAGTCGGCCTTCCACGACAGGCCGGTGGTCAGGTAGCTGAGCGTCGCCGGGCGCGGGCCGGCCTTGTCGGCCTCGACCGTCACCGACAGGGTCGGGCGGGCGCGCAGGGTCTCGGGCACCTTGTCGAAGATCACCCGGGTGGGCACGCCGTCGTCGCGCAGCACCTCGATGCGGTCGCCGATCTTCAGCACCACACCCTCGTTGGCGGCCAGGACGGTGGCGGTCTCGGTGGTTTCCTTGCCGTCGCCGGGATTGGTGCGGACGATCTTCACCTGCTGGCCGACCGCCTTTTCCATCAGCTTGTCGGGGGTCAGCAGGTCGTAGTCGAAGTTCTGCTCCACCACCGACAGGCCGGCGGCCGAGAGGCTGACGGTCTCGGGGCGGATGGCGGCCGAGACGTCCTTGAACTCCAGCTTCTGGCGGCCGGCGGCGAGGGTCATCTCGCGCACGTCCTGCACCAGGGCTAGGTCGTTGTTGTAGATCGTCACGGACAGCTTGGGGGCGGTCTGGGCGTGGGCGGTGGTGCTGAGCGCAAGAGCGGCCGTGGCCAGCAACGCGTGACGGAACATCTAGAGCGCCTCCCGGTTTTGACGCTCAAGGTTTCACGTGGTCAGCCGGAAGTCGAGTGGTATATTACAGATGTGAACTTCCGTTCTGATCCGCTCATCCCGGCATGCGCCGGGATGAGCCGATTTCGGAACGGCGCCTACCCGCCCCACACCTGCTTGAGCCGCAGGTCGCGGCCGCAGCCCAGGCGGTAGGCGTGGTATTCGACGGCGTGGTTCCTGGCGTAGTCGCGGTGATAGGCCTCGGCCGGCCAAAAAGCCTTCAGATCGAGGATCTGGGCCTTCATGGTCCCGGTCTTCAGCCGCTTGGCGGCCTCGGCGCGGGACTTCTCGGCGATCGGACGCTGGGCCGGGGTGACGAACACCGCCGGGCGATAGGACGGGCCGCGGTCGCAGAACTGGCCGCCGTCGTCTGTGGGGTCGACCAGCTTCCAGTACCTGTAGAGCAGGAAGCCGTAGTCGAGCTTGGCCGGGTCGTAGGTGACGCGCACCGACTCGTAGTGGCCCGAGGTCTCGCTGGTCACGTCGCGATAGGTCGGCCGGTCGACGTGACCGCCGGTGTAGCCGCTCTCGACCTTCAGCACGCCGGGGATGCCGCGCATGTCGTTCTCCATGCACCAGAAGCAGCCGCCGGCGAGCACGGCGGTCGCGGGCGGGGCGGGCTTCGACGCGGCCAGCACGTCGGCGGGCAGCAGGATGGCGGCGAAACTGGCGATCAGGACGAACAGGCGGCGGATCATCGGGAGAACTCCGGGGGATGTATCCCTGGATACGGATCAGGCGGCCCGAAGGTTACACCCTATCGCCAGCCGAAGCCGACGCCGCGCACCGAGGGACAGGCCGACAGGCGGGCGGCCAGCATCTGGGCCCGCTCATCGCCCTGGTCGTCCAGTTCCAGCCGGATGCTCAGGCCCGCGCCGTCCGGCTGGGCGCTGAGAGCCCGCAGGCGCGTCTGCTGGACGTTGGCCACGCCCAGCACCCGCATCAGGGCGTCGGGCGTGTCGTCGGCGATCACCAGGAACAGCCGGCGTTTGTCCTCTTCCGTCTTCGGATCGCTCACGGCCGCACCCACTGATGCTCGACGCTGGCCGAGGTGACGCCGGGCCAGGCGGCCAGGTCGCGGGCCAGCAGGCGGGCGGCCTGGTCGCTGAGGTGGCGCACGCGCAGGGAGCCTTCGACGATCTGGCCGACAGGCTTCATCGACAGGGCGCACAGCTCGGCGCCGCTGTCGGCCAGGCCCTGGCGGACGGCTTCCAGCGCCGAGGGCGCGTCCCGGGCGGCCAGCAGCAGCTGGTGGACGGTGACGCCTTCATGGTCGGAATTGAAGGCGGGTGGGGAAGGCAGGTAGCTCATGTTTCAAAGGTCCTTTGGATTTGAATGGGACCGATGACCGCACAGCAAAAACCCCGCTCCTGGTGGGAAGCGGGGCTTTGCGGATCTTGCGATCTTTCGGCTTGTTGGTCGTCTAGTCGACCGCGCGCCTGTGCTGCCCCGTTCGCACACGAACGGTTTTAATCTTGGCCTGCATCATAATGGTGCGCGCGCACGCGATCGCGACGCCGGCGGTAAGGCCGGTGGCGATCAGAACGTTCATGGCCAGCTGCGAGAGCATGATGGCGTGGAAACTCCGTATGCGACTACACAGGTAGCGTGGGCGTGGGGCAAGCGCAAGGCTTTGCCGCATTCAGAGGCGGTTGGTCGCAATTGGCGGCAGGTTTTCCCGCCAACGGGCGCGATTGCCCAGAAACCGAACAGATCCGTGATCCTTCTCCCCTTGCGGGAGAAGGTGGCCTCGCGGAGCGAGGTCGGATGAGGGGTCTCCCAAACGCAAAACGCCTAACGAAAAAGGGACCGCACGGCCTTCGTCGGTGCGACCCCTCATCCGTCAGCCTACGGCTGCCACCTTCTCCCGCAAGGGGAGAAGGAAGCTACCCCCGCAGCTTGCCGCCAGCCTTCTCGACCGCCGCGACGATCCGGCCCGACAGCGCCTCGATCTCGGCCTCGGCCAGGGTCTTGTCGCGCGGCTGGATCACCACCTCCAGGGCGACCGACTTGAAGCCGTCCGGCACGCCGGGGCCCTCATAGACGTCGAACACCCGCACGGCGGCGATCAGCGCCTTGTCGGCGCCGGCCGCGGCCTTGACCAGGTCGCCCGCCGCCTTGGCCTTGTCGGCCACGAAGGCGAAGTCGCGGGTCAGGGGCATCAGCGGCGAGGGCGTGAAGGCCGGCCTGGTCTTGACCGACTTCTTCTTCGGTTCGGGCACGGCCTCCAGGGTGATCTCGAAGCCATAGACCGGGCCGGCCACGTCCAGGGCCTTGAGCACGGCCGGATGCAGTTCGCCGAACTCGGCCAGCACCGCCTTGGGACCCAGCTGCAGGCGGGCCGAACGACCCGGATGCCACCAGGACGAGGCCGAGCTCTGGGCGGTCTGCAGCGAGGCGACCGGCGCGCCGATCTCCTCCAGCAGGGCCATCAGGTCGGCCTTGACCGTGAACACGTCCTCGGCCGGCGCCTTGTCCCAGCCGCGCGGCGCGCGCGGGGCCAGGATGGCGGTGATTGTGGTCTTCTGGTCCTGCGGGCGGTCGCCGAAGAACACCGGGCCCACCTCGAACAGGGCGACGTCCGGGAAGCCCTGGCGGGCGTTGCGGCCGGCCGCCTCGATCAGGTTGGGCAGGATCGACGGGCGCATGCAGTCCAGTTCCGAGGCGATCGGATTGGCCAGCACCAGCTCGGGCGAACCGCCGCCGAACAGGGCGGCGATCTTCTGGTTGGTGAAGCTCCAGGTCACCGCCTCGTTGTAGCCGGCGGCGGCCAGGGCGCGGCGGGCGATGCGGGCCCGCGCCTGGCGCGGGGTCAGCACGCCGCCGACCGCCCGCGCCGTTTCCGGCAGCGGGGTGGAGGGCAGGGCGGCGTAGCCGGCGATGCGGGCCACTTCCTCGACCAGGTCGGCCTTGCCCTGCACGTCGCGGCGGAAGGTCGGCGGGGTGACGCAGACCAGGCTCTCGGCGTGGGTGGTGAACTCGGTCGTCGAGACGTCGGTCGGCGGCGACAGGGTGAAGCCAAGGTCCGTCAGGATCTTCAGCGTGCGCTCCGGCGCGATGGCCAGGCCCGACAGGGCCTCGACATAGGCCGGGTCGAACAGGATCGGGCCCGGCGCGGCCGGGGCCTCGCCGGCCACCACGATCTCCGAGGCCTCGCCGCCGCACAGGTCCAGGATCAGCCGGGTGGCCAGCTCCAGGCCAGGGACCAGCGAGCCGGTGTCGACCGTGCGGGCGAACCGGTACTGGGCGTCGCTGTTGATGCCGGTCGTGCGGCCGGTCTGGGCCGTGCGGATCGGGTCGAACCAGGCGCTTTCCAGGAAGACGTCGACGGTGTCGTCCGAGCAGCCGGTGCTCTCGCCGCCCATCACCCCGCCCAGGCCGATCGGGCGGTTGCCGTCGGCGTCGGCGATCACGCTCATCTCGGGCGTGATGTCGTAGGTCTTGCCGTCCAGGGCGATCAGCTGCTCGTCGTGATGTTCGGCGTGCGTGGGCTGGTCGCCGGGGGTGACCTCGGCCTTGCCGCGACCCAGCCGCGCCTCGATCACGGTCCCGACCAGCTTGGCCGCGTCATAGACGTGCAGCGGGCGGGCGCGGTCGTAGGTGATCAGGTTGGTGATGTCGACCAGGGTGTTGATCGGGCGCAGGCCGATGGCCTTCAGCCGGTCGGCCAGCCACTTGGGCGAGGGGCCGTTCTTGACGCCCTTGATCAGGCGGCCGCTGAACACCGGGCAGGCGTCGCCGTCGACCTTGACGCTGATCGGGCAGGGGAAGGTCCCCGGCACGGGGGCGATCGACAGATCCTTCAGCGTCCCGACGCCGGCGGCGGCCAGGTCGCGGGCGATGCCGGCCACGCCCAGCCAGTCGGGGCGGTTGGGGGTGACCTCGAAGTCGATCACGGCTTCCAGGCCCAGGGCCTGGGCGGCGGGCGTGCCCACGGCCAGGGCGTCGGACAGTTCCAGGATGCCCTCGGAGCCGTCGTCGGCCTCCAGCTCGGAGCCCGAGCACAGCATGCCGTTGGAGACCACGCCGCGCACCGGCTTCTCGACCAGGGTCACGCCCAGGCCGGGCACATAGGCGCCGATCGGGGCGTAGACGGTGGTCAGGCCGGGACGGGCGTTGGGCGCGCCGCAGACGATCTCCTTGCGGCCGTCGACGGTGTCGACCTGGCAGACGCGCAGGCGGTCGGCGTTGGGATGCTGCACGGCCTCGACGATCTTGGCCACCGTGAAGGCGGCCAGCTTGGAGGCGGGGTCGGTGACGTGCTCGACCTCGAGGCCGGCCATGGTCATGGCGGCGACGACGTCGGTGGCGGAGGCGGCGGTCTCAAGGTGATCCTTGAGCCAGGAGAGGGTGAATTTCATTTTTCGTCTCCAAGCCCCTCCCCCTTGCGGGGAGGGGTTGGGGTGGGGGTGTGTGCTCGGAGATGGCGGTGTTTCACCGCCACCCCCGGCCCCTCCCCGCAAGGGGGAAGGGAGGGTTTAAGTTCAGCTCAAGCCGCTGGCGGCGTTCGGCGCGGCGAACGCCGAGAACCCGTAGTGGTCCAGCCAGCGGCCGTCCGAGCTGAACATGTCGCGCAGGTCGGGCATGCCGTACTTCAGCATCCCCAGCCGATCGACGCCCATGCCGAAGGCGAAGCCCTGGTACTCGTCCGGATCGATGCCGCAGGCCCGCAGGACGTTGGGGTGGACCATGCCGCAGCCCAGGATTTCCAGCCATGACGTGCCCTGGCCGATCTTGATTTCGCCGCCCGAGCGGTCGCACTGCACGTCCATCTCGGCCGACGGCTCGGTGAACGGGAAGTGGTGCGGCCGGAACTGGGTGGTCACCGCGTCGGTCTCGAAGAACCGGGCGATGAAGGTCTCCAGGGTCCACTTCAGGTGGCCCATGTGGATTCCCTTGTCGATCACCAGGCCCTCGACCTGGTGGAACATCGGCGTGTGGGTGGCGTCGCTGTCGCAGCGATAGGTGCGGCCCGGGGCGATGATGCGGATCGGCGGCTTCTGCGACACCATGGTCCGCACCTGCACGGGGCTGGTGTGGGTGCGCAGCAGCATGCGCTCGCCGTTCTCCTTCGGATTGAAGAAGAAGGTGTCGTGCATCTCGCGGGCCGGATGCTTCTCGGGGAAGTTCAGGGCCGTGAAGTTGTGGAAGTCGTCCTCGATGTCCGGACCTTCGGCCACGGCGAAGCCCATCTCGGCGAAGATGGCGATCATCTCGTCCATGGTCTGCATGGTCGGATGGACACTGCCCTTGCGGCGGCGCGGGGCGGGCAGGGTCAGGTCCAGGGTCTCGCTGGCCAGGCGTGCGTCGAGGGCGGCGGTTTCCAGCGCGGCCTTCCTGTCGTTCAGCGCCGCCTGGGCGCGGTCGCGCAGGAGGTTGATCGCCGCGCCGCGTTCCTTGCGCTCGTCGGGGCTCATCGCGCCCAGGGTCTTGAGCAGGCCCGAGATCGAGCCGGTCTTGCCCAGGGCGGCGACGCGCACGGCGTCCAGGGCGGCGAGATCGCCGGCGGCGGCGACTTGCGCCAGCACGTCGGCTTCGAGAGTGGTGAGATCGGTCATGACGGGGTTCCGTCTAGAGGATTTGGAGCGGGGGGGCGAGACCCCCTCAGTCGCTTCGCGACAGCTCCCCCAGAGGGGGAGCATCCGTCGCGCTAGATCCTCCCCCTCTGGGGGAGGTGGCCCGAAGGGCCGGAAGGGGTCTACGCCGCACGGCGCGCAGCAAAAAGCCCTCCGGTTCGCACCGGAGGGCTCTTCAGATCGCAATCGGGACGGACCCGATAAAAGACCTTAAGCGGCCAGGGCGGCGCGGACCTTGTCGGCGATGGCCTTGAACGCGACCGGGTCGTTGCCCGCGATGTCCGAGAGGACCTTGCGGTCGATCACGATACCCGCCACGTCCAGGCCGTGGATAAACTGCGAGTAGGTGAAGCCCTCGACGCGAGCGCCGGCGTTGATGCGTTGGATCCACAGCGAGCGGAAGGCGCGCTTGCGCACCTTGCGATCGCGGTACGCGTACTGGCCGGCCTTGTCGACGGCGGCCTTGGCGGTGCGGATGGTGTTCTTGCGGCGGCCGTAGAAACCCTTCGCCTGTTCAAGAACCTTCTTGTGCTTGGCGTGGGCGGTGACGCCACGTTTAACGCGAGCCATGTGTCAGCGCTCCTCTTAAAGGCCGTAGGGCAGGTACGAACGGATGGTCTTGGCGTCAGCCTCGCTCATCACCTTCGTTCCGCGGTTTTGGCGGATGTACTTGCCGTTGTGGCCGATCAGACGGTGGCGCTTGCCGGCGACGCCGGCTTTCAGCTTGCCCGTGGCGGTGATCTTGAAGCGCTTCTTCGCGCCCGACTTGGTCTTCAACTTAGGCATTTCGCGTCGGAGCGTTTAACCGCCCCGTCCTCTGGATAGCATGACGAACCGCCATGGCATGCCAAACTGGCCAGGCGGTTCCGGAAAGGCGGGGTTAGTACGGGAAAGGGGCGCGGAAGGCAAGCGGCAAAGCCGGTCTCACGCCGCGGCCTTTACCTGGTTCTCGATCGTCCAGGCGACGGCCGCCGATCGCCAGGCCGAACAAGGGGCCCGCCAGCATCGGGCCGGCCAAGTTCAGGCCCAGCATGGCGCGCCGTTTGTCGGACGGGGCGGCGCGCGAGATCAGGTTGATGAACACCACGTGCTCATCAGGCGGCGCGGTTTACGCTCATCGCGCGCCATGGCGACCGCTATCCGAAATTTCGGATAACGGTCGTGTCAGGATCTTCCGCGCCGTCAGTTCGGGGGATTGTACTTTTCGACGAACGCTACGGTGGCCGTGAGCATTTCCAGGCGCGTACGACCCGTCGACAGGAAGTGATCCTCGCGGCTGAGGGTCACGAACTCATAGGGCTTGCCCGCCGACTTCAGGGCCGCCGCCATCTTCTGGCTGTGGGCGAACGGAACACGGGTATCGTCGTTGCCGTGGATCAGCAGGATCGGCGCGTCCGCCTTGTCGGCCTGGTAGGCCGGCGACCGCGCCGTCAACTTCGGGTCCGAAGCGCTCGCCACGCCGAACTGACGCTTGCGATAGCGAGCACCTGTCGAGTCCGCGCCACCGCGAAGAGCCGCGTCATCGACCATCTTTTTCAGGTCGCTGACTCCGGCGACGGAAACGGCGCAACGATAAACGCCCTTCTGCAGCGTGACGCCGGCGAGGGCGGCGTAGCCGCCGTAGCTGCCGCCGACGATGCACACGCGTTTGGGATCGATCACGCCGGCCTTGGCGAGATAGTCAATCCCGTCGGAAAGGTCGGTCTGCATCTTGCCGCCCCATTCGCCATAGCTGGCCCGCATGAAGGCGCGGCCCTGATTGGTCGAACCTCGGAAGTTGGGTTGCAGCACCGCGTAGCCGCGCGAGGCCATGGCCTGGGCCCACCAGTCGAAGATGACGTCGTCCTCGGCCTCGGGCCCGCCATGCGGGAGGACGATCAAGGGCAAGTCCTTTTCGGGGCGCGCCTTGGGCGTTGTCAGGACAGCGTCGATGTCGAGGCCATCGCCGGACTTGTAGGTCACCATCCGCACGTTGGAGACGTCGGCCGCGGTGATCTTTGGATAGGCTGAACCGATAGGATCCACGCGCTTGGTCGTGGTGTCGGCGATGTAGTAGCCGCCCGGCGAATTGCTGCCGGTGACATAGAGGATCAGCTTCTTGAAGTCCGGCGTCCATGAAGCCAGCGTGACATTCTGCCCCCTGAAGGCGTTGCGGAAGGCTGGCCAGATCGTCTTCATGCGGGGTTCAACGAAATCGTATTCCCTGAACTGGTCGGCATGGCTGAAGGCCAGCACCGAGCCGTCGGCGCCGATCAGCGCGCCTTGTTCGCGAGGCGGCCCGACATAGTCGCCGATCTTGCCATCGGCGAGGGATACGGCGGTCGGTCGCCACATGTCGGCCTTTTCGTCGAAGGTGTCGATGATGACCGATTGGCCGTCCGGCGTGACGCCCCACAGGTCCGGCGTATCGAGCGCCTCCGTCGTCGTGAAGACCGTCTGCCAGCCGGAGCCGCGGCGCAGCGCCAGCGTCCAGGTCGTGTTCTTGTCGTGGTCGTTGTCCTTTTGGGCGGCCTTGGCCAGGACCGTCCCATCAGATTTGGCGAGATAGTCGTAGGTGTCGTGATCGCCCATCTGGACGCGTTCGGCGTACCCGCTGTCGAGATCGATCTTGTAGAGATCTAGGTGGCCGCTCTTGTTCTGCATGTTGTTGGCCACGGTGACGTAGAGCGGCACATAGAGAACCGGCTCCTTGCCATCCGTGCCGGGTTGGACCCGGCCCGCCACGACGTTCAGCAACGTGTCCGACGCCTTGGTCGGCAGCATGACAAAATTGCCGGTCTTGATATTGAAGCTCAGCGCCTGGAATTGCTCGCCGACATACGAGACGTCCTGGATCGCGGCGGTCGAGGACGCGACGACGATCAAGTGGTCCTGGTCGGCCCACTGCAGACTGCGGATCTTGTTGAAGACCACCTTGGCCTGCGCCAGCATCGGCCCGCTCAGCGACTTGACGATGATCCTGCGCTCATCGCCAACCGTGGCGATCAGGGCCAAGGCCGAACCGTCTGGCGAGACCTCGACGCTCTCGATGCTCGGCAGTCGGCCATAGGCCTCGAGCGGCGCCCCGGCCTGTGCGCTGGAGGCGCACAGGATGGCCCCGGCCGCGACCGCTCCGGCGAATCTCTTGATCATGTGACGCCCCGTTTACTCTCAAGCTAAATTTGGATCGCCGTCCCCTCAGTTCGGCGGGTTGTTCTTCTCGAGAAAGCCGACCACGGAGGTCAGCATCTGGAGGCGGGTGGCGCCGCGCGACAGCCAGTGGTCCTCGCTGGGCAGGGTGACCAGCTCGACCGGCTTGCCGGCCTTCTTCAGCGCCTCGGCCATCAGGGTGCTCTGGACGTAGGGAACGACGGTGTCGTCCTTGCCGTGAATCAGAAGCACCGGGATCTCGACCTTGTCGGCCAGCCTGGCGGGCGAGATGGCGGTCAGGTCGGGGTCCTTGAGCCCGTCGGCGCCCATGAACCGCAGCCAGTAGCGCAGGGTGGAGTTGTTGCTGGTCGAATAGAGCTTGTTGCTGTCGACCAGCATGCGCTTCAGGTCGGCCGGGCCGGCCACCGAGGCGGCGCAGCGATAGACGCCCTTGTCCAGGGTCGCGCCGGCCAGGGCCGCGTAGCCGCCATAGCTGGCGCCGACGATGCAGACGCGCTTGGGATCGATCGTTCCGCGCTTGGCCAGGTAGCGCACGCCGTCCGACAGGTCGGTCTGCATGGCCTTGCCCCACTGGCCGAAGCCGGCCTTGACGAAGCTGTAGCCGAAGCCCTGCGAGCCCCGGAAGTTGGGCTGCAGCACCGCGTAGCCGCGCGAGGCCAGGGCCTGGCTCCACCAGTCGAAGCCCAGGGTGTCGCGGCCCTGGGGACCGCCGTGCGGCAGCACCACCAGTGGCAGGTTCTTGGGATCCTTGCTGTTGGGCAGGGTCAGGTAGCCGGTGATCTCCAGGCCGTCGGCGGCCTTGTACTTGATCGGCTCGACCTTGGAGACGCCCTCCGGGGTCAGGTCCAGATAGACGTCGGTCAGGAAGCGGGCGCTCTTGGTGTTCAGGTCGACCAGGGCGTAGGCCGGACCCTGGGTCGGGGAATCGACCTCCACCACCAGCTGGCGCTTGTCGTCCGACCACGAGGCCAGCGAGACCTGGTCGCCCGGGAACGCCTTGACCACGGCGTTCCAGCTGGTCTGCAGCTTGGCGTCGAAGAAGGTGTAGCGGCGCTCGTCGCCGACCAGGCTGAACGCGCCGACCAGGCTGGAGCCGTCGGGGGCGTGGATCAGGCTGTCGAACTTCTCGCTGTCGGGCACCGTGACGTGCGAGCCGTCCGGCGCGTATTCGCGCAGGTAGGTCTTGTCCTCGTCGTTCTCGTCGTCGAACCAGACCAGCACGGACCGGCCGTCGCGGCCCAGGCCGCTCAGCCCTCGCGAGCCCATCTTCGAGACGGCCTTCTCGGCCGTGGTCCAGCCGCGTTCGGCCTTGATCTTTAGCGACCAGGCGCCTTGCTTCTCGTCGTAGAGCGACTGGGCCAGGGGCTGGCCGTCGGGCGCGACCAGCCACTCGTCGGTGTCCTCCGAGCCGCCGCTGTCCAGCGCGCGCGTCGCGCCGGTCTTCAGGTTGATCTTGTAGAGGGTGTTCTGGCCGTAGTTGTCGACGAAACGGATGCCTTGGGCGAAGGCGAACGGCACGCCGTCGATGAAGCGCACGTCCGGCGAGGCCAGGACGACGTTCATGGCCTCTTCCTGGTTGTTGATCAGCAGGCGCTGCTTCTTGGTCACCAGGTTGAAGTCGAAGGCCATCAGGTATTCGCGCTTGGGTCCGGCCACGCCGTAGACTTCGGCGGTGCTGGAGGTGGTGACCAGCACGTGCTCCGGCCCGGCCCACTGCACGCCGCGCAGTTTGGTGGCGCCGAACCTCATGCCCGTGATGATCTTGACGCCCTCGGCGGCCTCGCGGATGGTCAGCATCCGGTTCTCGCCGTCGGTGACGGCGATCGCCAGCTTGGTCCCGTCCGGCGAGATCTCGATCTGCTCGACATTGGGCAGCCGGCCATAGACCGAAAGCGGCGGGACCTCCGCCGACGCGGCGCCGGCGCAAACGGCCGTGGTCATGACGAAACCGGCCGTCGCGGCGGCCAACCCACTCTTCAACACGCGTAGATCCCCCAAGCTCTGCGTAAGATAGCAAGGCTCGCCTTACTGTCGAGCTTGTTTCGCACCGCCTGGTTGTGCGAGGGGCCAAGAAAAACGCCCCGGCCTGGTGGGCCGGGGCGTCTCGAAAAGCTTGGTGGAAGCGCCGATCCTTAGCGCGGGGCCAGGATCATAATCATCTGGCGGCCTTCCATGCGCGGCTCGTACTCGACCTTGGCCACTTCTTCGAAGTCGGCCTTGACCTTGAGCAGCAGCTTCATGCCCAGTTCGGGGTGCGCCATTTCCCGGCCGCGGAAGCGCAGGGTCACCTTGACCTTGTCGCCTTCCTCGAAGAACCGGTGCATCGACTTGGCCTTCACGTCGTAGTCGTGAATGTCGATGTTGGGGCGCAGCTTGATTTCCTTGAGCTCGACGATCTTCTGCCGCTTGCGAGCCTCGTTCTTCTTCTTCTGCTCCTGGAACTTGAACTTGCCGTAGTCCAGGATTTTGCAGACAGGAGGGTTCGCGTTCGGCACGATCTCGACCAGGTCCAGGCCGGCTTCCTCGGCCGCTTCCAGGGCGGCGGAAATCGGCATCTCGCCTTGCTTCTCGCCGTTCTGGTCGATCAGCAGGACGCGGGGGACCCGAATGTCTTCGTTGATACGCGGACCATCCTTGACGGGCGGCGTTTGCATAGGACGGCGAATAGGGCGGCTCCGGTGCTGTTTTAGGGCTTTTGCCGCCGGACCTGATGATCCGGAAGCGTATCGTTGAATGAGTTCGCGCGGAGTCCGGGGGACGCCGCGTTCGCAAGTGATATATGACGAAGGACTCCCGCGCTATCAAGGCGCATGCGCATCCGAGCCCCGCCTTTTGAGGGACCGGACGCGCCGAGAAGGGGCGCCAGGGAGCGAAACGTCAGGTCGGGTCGGCCCTCCTTTCCAATCGCGACCTGTTTCACCCGTCCATGACCACGCCCACCGCCGCCGCCCGACACACGCCGATCGAGGACGTTCACGCCCTGCTGATCGGCTCCAGCTTCATCGCCGTGGGCCTGACCCTGCTGAAGGCCGCCGGCCTGACCACGGGCGGGATGGCCGGCGTGGCCCTGATCCTGTCCTACCTGACCCACTGGCCGGTCGGGGTGCTGTTCTTCCTGCTGAACATCCCGTTCTACGTGCTGGCCCAGCGCACCCTGGGCTGGATGTTCACGGGCAAGACCCTGGTCACCAACCTGCTGCTGGCCGGCCTGGCCCTGGGCATGCCCGCCTGGCTGAAGATCACCACGGTCGATCCGATCTTCGCCGCGATCTTCGGCGGCACGATCATCGGCATGGGCATCCTGGCCCTGGCCCGGCACAAGTCCAGCGTCGGCGGGATCGGGGTGCTGGCTCTGTGGCTCTACGAGAAACGCGGGATCAGCGCCGGCAAGGTGCAGATGGCCTCCGACTGCCTGATCGTGGCCGCGGCCTTCGCGGTGATCCACTGGGACAAGCTTTTGCTATCGATCCTCTCGGCCGTGGCGCTGAGCGCGGTGATCATCGCCTACCACAAGCCCGGGCGGTACGAGGGGTATTGAGCGCGGGAGAGGCGCCGGGGACACGCACACGTGCATGTCCCCGGCTCGCTAATGCGGCAGCAGCGAGATCGCCGCGCTGGCCACGGTGCTGACCGGCAGGGCCTTCAGGTCCGGCGAGCGGATCACCGTCACGTGGCCGCGGGGGCCGCACAGCTCCGGGTCCGAGGCGTCGGAGAACAGGGCGATGGTCGGGGCGCCGGCCGCGGCCAGCAGGTGAGTCGGGCCGGTGTCGTTGCCGACGGCCAGGACCGCCTTGGCGCCCAGCACCGCCAGCTGCGCGAAATCGGTGCGGCCGGTCAGGTCGCGGGCCTGGCCCACGGCCTTCTGGATCTGGCGGGCCATGGCGCTTTCCTGCGGGCCGCCGATGACCACGATGTCCAGCCCCCGCGCCTTGAGCAGGGCCGCCAGCTGGGCGTAGCTCTCCGTCGGCCAGCGCTTCTCGGGCCGGTGGGCCGAGCCGCCCGGCACCAGCAGCACATAGGGGCGCGGGGCCGGGGCGCCGACCACGGGGCGCGGCTCCTTGGTCCGGCGCAGGATCCACGACAGGTCCGGAGCCGGGGCGCCGCCCGGCTCGGTGGGGGCGTCGGGCCAGATTCCCGCCTGCTTCAGCTGGTCGGCCTGCCGCTCCAGGGTGTGCATGTGGTAGCGGGCCTTGCCGCGCTGGGGCAGGGAACAGCCGGCCGCGATGCCCGACCAGGGCGGCGGGAACGGCCGCAGGGCCTGGAAGTACCAGTTGGTGCGGCTGTTGGTCTGCAGGTCGTAGACGCGGTCGTAGCCGGCCTTGCGCAGGCGGCTCAGCATGGCGGTCAGCTCGCCGAAGTCGCTGGGCCGGCCGTCGGTCTCGACGCTGTTGAAATAGGGCGACAGCTTGGCCAGGGCCTCGAAGGGCGGGGTGGTCAGCAGGGTGATCTTGGCGCGGGGATGGGCTTCGCGGATCTTCTTCATCGCCGCCAGGGCCAGAACGAAATCGCCGAGGGCGCCCAGTTTGATGACCAGGACCTTCTTGATTTCCTTGCTCAACGCTTCGTCTCCAGAACCCGTGCGTAGACCTTGAGCGTTGCTTCGACCATCGCGTCAACCGAATACAGTTTGCGGGCGCGCGAGCGGGCGGCCATGCCCATGGCTTGGCGCCGGGCGGCCCCCGACTCGCAGGCGTTGGACAGGGCGGCGGCCCAGGCCTCGACGTCGCCCGGCGCCACCAGCCAGCCAGTCTCGCCGTCCACCACGGTCTCGCGCGCCGCGCCGTGGTTGGCGGCCATCACCGGCTTGCCCATCACCTGCGGCTCGACCGCGGTGCGGCCGAAGGCTTCCGGCTCCAGCGAGGGCGCGATGGCCAGATCCGCGACCAGATAGGCGGCCGGCATGTCGTCGCAGTGGCCCACCAGCTTGACGCTGTCCTGAAGCCCGGCCTGGACGATCATCTGCTCCAGCTCGGCGCGGTAGGCCTTGCGGCCCTGGTCGTCGCCGACCAGCAGAAGCAGGATGCGGGTGTCGGAGATCGCCTTCAGCCGGGCCATGGCCTCGATGACCAGGGCCTGGCCCTTCCAGCGGGTCAGGCGGCCGGCCAGCAGCACCTTCAGCCGGCGATCCTCGGCCTGGACGCCCCAGGCGTCGCGCAGCGCCTTGATCCGCTCGGCCGAGACCAGTCCGGGCTCGAACCGGGTCAGGTCGACGCCGCGCGGGATGGCCACCACCCGGTCGGCCGGAACGCCGTGCTCGGCGATCACATGGGCGCGGGTATATTCCGAATTGGCGATCACCAGGTCGCCCTTGGTCATCACCGCGTTGTACCAGCGCTTGAGGTTGGACTTGGCGTTATAGACCCCATGGTAAGTGGCCACGAAGGGTGTCTTGGTCGCGTGGGCGGCCCACAGGGCGCTGAAGGCGGGGGCGCGCGAGCGGGCGTGGACCAGGCTGACCTTCTCGCGCCGGATCAGGTCGATCAGCCGCGCGGCGTTGCCCAGCATGATCAGCGGGTTCTTCGACTGGGCCGGCATCTGGGCCAGGCGGCCGCCGTCGGCCTCCAGCCGCGCGGCCATGCGCCCGCCCTTAGTGGCGACCAGGGCTCTGCCGCCCTGGGCGATCACGCCGTGGGCCACGTCGATGGTCGTCTGCTCGGCGCCGCCGGTTTCCAGTTCCGGGGTCACCTGCAAAAGCGTGAAATCGTCGGGGAGGATGGACACGCGTTGCCCTAACCAGGTTTGAGGGGTCGTAGTTACCGAAATGAACAAGGCCGCGCCATGACCGATTCCCTTCTGCACCTCATTCGCGACGACAATCTGCGGTTGGCGTATCGCGCGATTACCGGAAACCGCCCCACGGTTGTATGGCTCGGCGGATTCCACTCGGACATGGCCGGAACCAAGGCCCAGGTCCTGGCCGACCAAGCCCGGGCGACCGGTGGCGGCTACCTGCGCTTCGACTATTTCGGCCACGGCGAATCGGACGGCGCCTTCGAGGACGGCACGATCACCCGCTGGCGCGAGGACGCCCTGGCGGTGATCGACGAACTGACCGAAGGGCCCTTGGTGCTGGTGGGCTCGTCGATGGGCGGATGGCTGGCCTGCCTGGCCGCCATCGCCCGCCCCGACCGGGTCAAGGCCCTGGTGCTGGTCGCCCCCGCGCCGGACTTCACCGAGAAGCTGATGGCGCCCGAACTGTCCGAAGAGGCCCGGGCGGCGATCGCCCGCGACGGCCGCTGGATCCGGCCCTCCGAGTACGACGACGGCGGCTATCCGATCACCCGCGACCTGCTGGAGGACGGGGCGCGGTGGTCGATCCTGCCGGGACCCGTGCCGATCGACGTCCCGGTGCGGGTGCTGCAGGGCGGGGCCGATCCGGACGTGCCCTGGACCCACGCCCTGGAGCTGGCCAACGCTCTGAAGTCCGAGGACGTGGTCTTCACCCTGGTCAAGGACGGCGACCACCGGCTGTCGCGGCCCCAGGACCTGGAGCGGCTGGCGGCGGCGGTGGCCGAGGCGCGCGTGCTGGTCGAACTGGACGGGGAGGGCGACCTGGTCTCCCGCCGCCTGGCCCGCGCCGCCCGCCTGCGCGGCGCCCCGAACCTGGAGGCGCTGGCGCCGGCGCCGTGGGCGAGCGCGGAGGAGGAGTAGGGGGGGACCAATATTATGACTAAGCTTCGGAAGGCCCGCAGATGAGGTGGGGCATGGCGAGCCTGTTCAGTCTCTTGCATATTCGCGGTCAGAACTGTGGGGGCGAACGATGACTGATTGGGTTCCGATCCTAGGGGGCGGCGTGACTGGCGCGTTCTTGACCCAAGGCGCGGTTATTCTGCGTGAATGGTTGAACGAGACCAAGGACGCGAAGGTGTCGGCGATGTTTCTCGCTGCTGAGCTGGATGCTTATGCGTCGTCGTGCGCGGCCGTGCGCCAGGATGTCAGCAACTTCGAATCTAGCGGTGGTGAAATTGGGCGGGCATGGCATCGCGTTCCGGAACTTCCTGAGTATCCCGATAAAACGAACTGGCGTGCATTAGGAGTAAATCTGTCTCAGCGCGTGTTGGCATTCCGGTCGCTCGTGGTATCGCGAAACGTCGAGCTCGATGCACTTTGGGATCTGATGGAAGAGGACGACATAGTAGCCCTCGCATCGGATCAGAGCGTGAAAATCGGTGTTCGAGCCGTGGCTCAAGCGATCGCGCTACGTGCTGCTTACCGGATCCAGCCGATAATAGATGAAGATGAGTTTGATGTTCCTAATTTCTTGGAACGCGAACTAATAGATATTCAAAATAAGGAAAGAGCGGCGGAGGCGCGTCAAGCTGGGCGGGATGCAGAGCGCGTGGCCTCGACGGTTGCCGAGGCGCAACAGCTGACCGACATCTTATAGGCCCTGTCTGCTTGCTAGGCCGCGAGGATGTAAGCTAGGCGCCGGTCGTGCGACCAGGCTTCGCGCTCGAACATCTCGAACATCGCGATGTCATCGCTCGACAGCGGGTTGCCCTCGATCTCCTGCAACCGCATGGCGCCCAGTCGACGCCGGCGAGCTTGATCCACGTCAGTTGCTGACAGTCGGGCCTTCATGTCGCCAGTATAGCTGAAAGAGCAAACCCGCGCATCTACCCCCCCGCCGCCAGGATCGCCGCCAGGCCCTCGCGATAGGTCGGATATTTCGGCCGCCAGCCCAGCTCGGCCTTGGCCAGGGCGTTCGAGACGCGCTTGTTCTCGGCGTAGAAGCGGCGGGTGGCGGGCGACAGGCCCAGTTCGTTGAACGGCAGGTCGGGCGGCACCGGGACGCCCAGCAGGCTGGCGGCGTGCTCCATCACGTCCTGGGGCGGGGCTGGCTCGTCGTCGACCAGGTTGTAGATCCCGCCCGCCCGGGGGCGGTCCAGCGAGGCCAGCAGGCCAGAGACGATGTCGTCCAGATGGATGCGGCTGAACACCTGGCCCGGCTTGACGATGCGGCGGCCCTCGCCGGCCCGCAGGCGGTCCAGGGCGCTGCGGCCGGGGCCGTAGATGCCGGGCAGGCGGAAGGTGGTCACCGTCAGGCCCATGCCGCGCCCCACCTGGCGCCAGTCGCGCTCGGCCCCCACGCGGCGCGCCCCCTCGACCGACTGGGCCTTCAGCGGCGAGCTCTCGAACACCCAGCGGCCCTCGAAGTCGCCATAGACGCCGGTGGTCGACAGGTAGCCGATCCAGTCGGGGAAGGCCTGGGCGGCCGCCAGGGCGGGGATCGTCGCCTCCAGGCCTGGGCAGCCGTCGGCGGTGGGCGGGGCGGTGACCAATACGGCGTTGACGCCAGTCAGGGCGGCCGTCATGGCGGCGCGGTCGTCGGCGTCGACGGGCTCGATCCCCAGGGCGCGGAGTTCCGAGGCGCGATCGGCGTCGCGCGCGGTCGCCGCGACGCTCCAGCCCCTGGCCATCAGCGCCTCGGCGAAGGCCTGGCCGACATAGCCCAATCCGAACACGAACAGACGCAAGACGCTCAAGTCCCCCGAAATGAACGGCGATTGACGGGCAAAACGATCGTTCGCGCAACCCCCTCCGGCCCTTCGGGCCACCCCACCCAGAGGGGGAGGATCTACGCCGTAGAGGATGCTCCCCCTCTGGGGGAGCTGTCGCGAAGCGACTGAGGGGGGTTCATCCCCAACAACCCCGCTTTGACCGCTTGCCAACCGCAAGGCGCTCTGCCATAAGCCGCCTCCTCGTCGCGGGGCGCTGTTTCAGCCCTCGCCGATGCGGGCGTAGCTCAGTGGTAGAGCACAACCTTGCCAAGGTTGGGGTCGAGAGTTCGAATCTCTTCGCCCGCTCCATTCTCCGGTCTTCCGGCGATGGAACGAGACCCGAAATATCCCGGATGCGGGCGTAGCTCAGTGGTAGAGCACAACCTTGCCAAGGTTGGGGTCGAGAGTTCGAATCTCTTCGCCCGCTCCAATTTCCTTCCAGAATTTGAAGCGTGACGCATCCGGCGGGGGCCTGATAGGCCTATGGAACCCGTTGCGCGGGGCCGCCGTTGCGGATCGGTGATCACCTGCGTGACAGGGTGAAGGGCTGGGGTGCTGGACCATGACTGGATACGATCTTCGACGCGCGCGCGCCGGCTGCTTGGCGGCGACGGCAATGGCGGCGGCGCTGGCCCTGACGGGCGGGGCCCAGGCCCAGACGCACGCCAAGCCCGACTATCCCATCAGGAAGCCCGCCGCCTCGGCCCCGGCGCCCGAGCCGACGCCCGAGAAGAAGGATGCGGACAAGCCCGAGGGCGAGGAGTCCGGCTGGTCCCAGGCCCGCAAGAAATCCGTCGAGATCGGCACCCAGCCCGCCCGCGACGTTGGCGTCATGAAGCGCCAGATCCCGCCGATCCTGATCGCGGCCCAGGAGGACCCCTACAGCCTCAAGGGCCTGAAGACCTGCAAGCAGCTGGCCGCCGAGGTCACCAGCCTCAACGAGGTGCTGGGCCCAGACTATGTGGTCGGCAACGAGGTGAAGGAAAACCGCGCCGGCAAGCTGGCCGAGGCCGGCGGCAAGACGGTGATCAACACCATCATCCCGTTCCGCAGCATCGTGCGCGAGCTGACGGGCGCGGCCCCGGCCGATCGCCGCATGAACGCCGCGGTCGACGCCGGCTTGGCGCGGCGCGGCTTCTTGCGCGGGGTCCACGCCAAGCAGAAGTGCCGGACGCCGTTCTAGGGGCGGCCTTCTAGCCGGGGGCGATTCCTGATCTAACCTTCGCGGTGAACCGGCGGGGGAGTTTCCTGATGTCCAAGCGCGTCCTTCTGGGCCTCGCCATCGCCCTGGCCCTGAACGGCGCCGCCGTGGCCGCGACGCCGAAGCCCAGCGCCTCGGACCGCCTGGCCCAGGCGGTCAAGGCCTACGAGGCCTCCGGGGCGGGCGAGGACGACGGCGAGGGCGGGGCCGACGACGCCTCGCGCTTCCGGTTCCCGCCGGTCGGGCCCCAGGCCGACGCCGACCGCAAGGCCCTGCTGACCTCGGCCCGCCAATCCCTGGACGGCGTCGACCTGTCCGCCCTGACACCGAACCAGCGCCTGACCCGGGCCATCCTGAAATGGAGCCTGGACGAGCGGCTGGAGGGCCTGTCGTTCGACGAAGCGCGCATGCCGTTCAGCACCGACGGCGGCTTCGACGTCGTCCTGCTGTACCGCGCCAACGGCATGCGCCTGAAGTCCGAGGCCGAGGCCCGGCAATGGATCGCCCTGCTGGCCCAGGCGCCGGACTGGTACGCCGCCAACATCGCCAACGCCCGCCGCGGGGTGGCGACCGGCTTCGTCCAGGCCGTCCCGACCGCCCAGGCGGTGCTGGACCGGGCCCGCCGCGCGGCCGCCACGCCCCTGGCCGACGAGCCGCTGCTGGCCCCGCTGCGCAACCTGCCGGCCGCCATCCCCGCCGACCGCAAGGCCGCCCTGCTGGCCGAGGGGACCAAGGTGGTGACCGACAAGGTCGCCCCGGCCCGCGCCGGCTTCGTGACCTTCATGGAGACCGAATACGTCCCGCACGCCGCCCGGAGCCTGGCCGTCTCGGACCTGCCCGACGGCGCGCGCTACTACGCCTTCCTGGTGCGCCGCCACACGACCACGACCCTGACCGCCGACCAGGTCCACGCCCTGGGCCTGTCGGAGGTCGCCCGCATCCGCGCGCGGATGGAGGTCGTGATGAAGCAGGCCGGCTTCCAGGGCGATCTGCCGGCCTTCATCGCCTATCTGCGCAAGGACCCGCGCTTCTACGCCACCAGCCGCCAGCAGCTTCTGGAAAAGGCCAGCGAGATCGCCAAGCGGGCCGACGACCAGCTGCCGGCCCATTTCGGGACCCTGCCGCGCCTGACCTATGGCGTGCGGCCGGTGCCGGCCAGCATCGAGCAGGGCTACACCACCGGCCGCTATTTCGGCGGCGACCCCAAGACCGGCCGGGCCGGCGGGCTGATGATCAACACCTCGGCCCTGGACCAGCGGCCGCTGTACGAGCTGCCGGCCCTGGTGCTGCACGAGGGCGCCCCCGGCCACCACATCCAGACCGCCCTGGCCCAGGAGCAGACCGGCGTCCCGGACTTCCGCAAGACGATCTATTTCAACGCCTATGGCGAGGGCTGGGGCCTCTATTCCGAATGGCTGGGCGAGGAGATGGGGATCTATCGCGACCCCTACGAGCTGTTCGGCCGGCTGTCCTACGAGATGTGGCGCGCCTGCCGGCTGGTGGCCGACACCGGGATCCACGCCAAGCACTGGACGATCGACCAGGCCAAGGCCTGCTTCCTCGACAACACCGCCCTGTCGCCGACCAATATCGACGTCGAGGTGGCCCGCTACGTCTCCTGGCCCGGCCAGGCCCTGGCCTACAAGGTGGGCGAGCTGAAGATCCTGGAGCTGCGGAAGCGGGCCGAGGCGGCCCTGGGCGACCGGTTCGACGAGCGCGCCTTCCACGACGCGGTGCTGCTCAACGGCTCGCTGCCGCTGGCGGTGCTGGAGGCGAAGATCGATGCGTGGATCGCGGAGAAGAAAAGGTAGGCAGGCGTAGGAGCGATTACACCTCAGCTTTCAGTCGAGGCCTTGCCGCGCTTTTGTGGTGGAGCTTGAGGGAGCCCAGGGGGATCAGTACCCGCTTCCCCGGCTGAGCATCCAAAAGCGCTTGAGCGTGATCGAGGAGCGCGTCGTAGTTGGTCGAAATAATATCCAACAACTTGCTCGTTTCGATCAGATCGCTAGCTGGAGCACTCAATCGCTCCGTGCTGCCTGAATCTGCTACAGATTTTTCCACTATAGCAATGTAGTTGCCGAAGTAAGCACTTCCAACGCGGTGGATGTTGGCCAACGTAAGAGCCATTTGTGCAGACGGATAACGATCAAACGGATAGTCTTCGTAGAGTCGCATCACTCCCTGAATGTTCTGTCCTCTCAATGGAGCGTTAGCCGCCATTGAGTTCCAACATTCCAGAGCAAGATCTGTGATTTGATATGCGATGCCGATGGGTAATTCGATAAGTCGGACCGCCTCAAGTTTCGCGGTTTTCGTGGCTTGGTCGCTAGCCTTCCATGCAGCCCATATCGCTGCGGCGACGGCGGCAAGGCCTCCGGCGAATTGCGCCCAAGCCGGGGCGTTCGCTCCACTCATCAACTGCCATATCCCAGGGTACGCGCCTGTCGGGACGATAATGATCGCCACAAAGAGAGCGCAGCATGATCCGATGAGCCAATTTCCCCACTTCATGCGGTGCAGGCTGTCACGATTCTGATCAACCATCGAACGGCGTTCTGGGAGTGTGCGGACTCCTTCGTTTTGCCCAACGTTCGCTGTGGCCCGGCTTTCAAGCACACCCTTACATTCATCCTCCTGGCCGGGACGACGGCGGATTTGGATTGGGCTTCTGGAAGCACCCTTCAAAACCCCCTATCACCGCCCCAAACGAGGGGATCCCACCACATGGCCACCATCACCGTCCTGGGCGAATGCATGGTCGAGCTGTCGCCGGAGGGCGAGGGGCTGCACCGGATGGGGTTCGCCGGCGACACCTTCAACACCGCCGTCTACCTGGCGCGGCTGGGCGACGCGGTCGCCTATTGCACGGCCCTGGGCAAGGGCGACCCGTTCAGCGACGGGGCCCTGGCCGCCATGCGCCGCGAGGGGCTGGACACCCGCCTGGTGCGCGAGGCCGAAAACCGCCTGCCAGGCCTCTACGCCATCGTGCTGGACGACAGCGGCGAGCGGAAGTTCCACTACTGGCGCGAGCGGGCCCCGATCCGCGACCTGTTCTCGCAGCACACCGCCGACCAGCTGATCGCCGCCGCCAAGGCCAGCGACCTGGTCTATCTGTCCGGCGTCACCCTGGCGGTGATCGGCGACATCGGACGGGCGCGGCTGAAGGACATCCTGGCCTACGTCCACTCCCTGGGCGTGGCCGTGGCCCTGGACTTCAACTACCGCCCGGCCCTGTGGGCCTCGCCCGAGGCGGCCCGCGAGGCGCTGGACGGCGTCGTGCCCGCGTGCCGCTACGTGTCGCTGAGCAGCGAGGACAGCCGGCCGCTGTACGGCCGCGAGGCCGAGGACCTGGCCGCCGAATGGGCCGCCCCAGGAACCGGGTTCGGGGCCGAGGTGGTGGCGCGCGACGAGAGCCACGCGGTCAATGTCCACACGCCGCGAGGGCGGGTCGCCACCCCGGCCCCGGCCCGGGTCAAGGCCCTGGACACCACCGGCGCGGGCGACAGCTTCAACGCCGCCTACCTGTCCTCGCGGCTGGCCGGCCTGCCGGTCGAGACCGCCGTCTCGCGCGGCCACGACCTGGCCGCGGCGGTGGTCACGTGCAAGGGCGCGATCATCCCGCTGGCCTCGATGCCCGTTTGGTCGCGGGGATAGAGAGTGGTCGGGCTCAACGCAATCAAAGGTTTATATTCCTACTAGACGCGCGTAATAGGAAAGTTATCCTCACCTCCGGAATATCGACCTAGACTCTGGGTCGAGGGCGTCACGGGGACGCCGTTCGCAGGGGGAAGCCGATGCTGGCTCAAGCTCTCGAGGATCTGTGGGCGATCTCGCCCGACCCGCGCCGCGACCGGTTGACGGCCGCGTTCATCACCCACGCCGTGGCCCTGGCCACGGGGGTCTCGCCGACCGACATCGCCTCGGCCAAGCGCACCAGCAAGGCGGCGGCGCGGGCCCGGCAGATCGCCATCTACCTGGCGCACGTCAATTTCAACTGGCCGCTGATCCGGGTGGCCTTCGCCTTCAACCGCGACCGCACCACCTGCGGCCATGCCTGCCACCGCATCGAGGACATGCGCGAGAACGCCGACTTCGACGCGCGGATGAGCGTGCTGGAGGCGTGCATCAAGCAGGCGCCCGACCCGATCCCGGAACTGACCGAACTGGGGGGCGACCGATGAGCGGCGCGTTCGAGCAGGCGCTGCGGGCCGAGCACCTGGCCGCCCGCGCCGAGCGGCTGCTGCGGCGGCCGGGGGCGCTGATCGAGGTCAAGGGCCTGGGCTACGTGGTCCGCTTCGGGCCGCGGCGGCGGGCCATGCTGACCGTGGACGAGGCCGCCTTCCGAGTGCTGGCCCGCGACGGGGCCCTGGCCTCGCGCCGCGAGGGCGGCTGGCGGCTGGTCAAGCCGCTGGCGCCGCCGGCCCCGCCGCCGGGCCGGCCGAGCGTGATCGAGGGCGAGCGGGTGGTGATCGAGGGCAGCCGCCAGCACGTGGTGCTGAAGGCCAATCTGGGCGAGTCGCCCCTGGCCTGGCTGGCCCGGCGCGGGAGCCTGGAGGACGTGGAGGTCATGGCGGGCGAGCGGCTGCGCGAGGACTTCCAGAAGGCCGGCACGGTCGGCCGCCTGACCATGAACTGGGACGCCCAGCCGCGCGGCGAGGGCGGCGGCCAGGGCCTGGAGCCGGCCTTGCGAGCCCGGGCGGCCAAGGACCGGATCGCCTCTGCCCTGGCGGCGGCGGGGCCCGGCCTGCGGGAAATCCTGGAACGGGTCTGCCTGGCCGAGACCGCCCTGCAGGTCGCCGAGCGCGAACTGGGCCTGCCGAGGCGGGCGGGCAAGACGGTCCTGAAGCTGGCGCTGCAGCGGCTGGCGATGCACTACCGGATGGTTTGAAGGCCGAAGCAGGGGACACACACTCGCCCTCGACGCCCTTGCCATCCTGGCTCGGACCTCGTCGCGAGTGTGTGTCCCCCGTGTCGGTCGTTAGTGCTTCAGCATGTGCTTGATGTCGCGCATCTGGTCGTGGCCGGACTTGACCGAGGTCCAGGCCTTCTCGATCGCCGCGCGGGTCTGGGGCTCCACGTCGGTGTCCTGCAGGGCCTTTTCGAACTTGGCCTTGATGTAGTCCTCGCCGGACTCGACCTCGTTGACGACGGCCTCGTCGCCCTTGGTCAGGCTGTCCTTCAGGTTGACGAAGGCGCGGTGGGCGGCGGCCAGGATGGTGCCGTCGTCCTTGGCCTCGCCGCCGAGGCGGCGGACCTCCTCCTGCAGCTCCGAAGCCACCGAGCGGCGCTCCTGGGCGCGCTGGTTGAACAGGGTCTTGAAGCGGACGCCGTCGGCGTCCTTGGCGGCTTCGGCGTAGCCGTCGGCGCTGTCGATGGTGGTCTCGACCAGGCTGTTGACGAGCTTGATGTGGTCTTCGTTGGTGTGGGTCATGGAGGTTCTCCGAGAAAGGGGGATCGGGTAACGCGGCGTCGCGGCGAAAGGTTCGAAGCGGCGCCTCAGCGCGCCAGCTTCGAGCCGAAGAAGCTCCAGGCGGTGGTCGCGGCGGCGATGGCCGGGGCGCGCGTGCGGCGGTTGATCAGCAGCACGGCCACCGCGCCGACGCCGAGCACGGCCAGGGCCAGGGGCACTTTCTTGCCGGCCAGGGTGATCTTGCCCTGGGCGTCCGGTCTCAGCGCGTAGTCGGCCGGCGGCGTGACCGCATAGGGATCGGCGGGCGCCTTTTGGAACAGGCCCGAGACCTTGTCGGAGAGCGTGGACAGCAGGCCCTGGCGAGCTTGGGCGGGCGTGCCGTAGGAAGCGTCGTAGGCGGCCATGGGAAGGCTCCTTGAAGAAGGGGAGCCTCGATAACGCGGGGGCGGCGGCGTTGATCCCGCCGCCCCGCGCCGCGTGCGCCTAGCGCAGGCCGCCGGAGACGACGATGGTCTCGCCGGTCACCCAGCCGGCGTCGGCCGAGGCCAGGAACACCGCGACCGGCGTGACGTCGGTCGGCTGGCCCGTGCGGCCCAGCGGGGTCTGCGCCACCAGGCCGGCCTCGAAGTCCGTGCCGATGATGCCCATGGCGTGCACGCCCTCGGTCTCTATGACGCCGGGATTGATGGCGTTGACGCGGATCTTGCGCGGCCCCAGCTCCTTGGCCAGCACCCGGGTGATCGCGTCCACCGACGCCTTGGTGGCGGTATAGATCGAGGTTTCCGGCAGGTTCAGCGCGGTCGCGCTCGAGCTGATGTTGATCACGCTGCCGCCGTCGGGGCCGAAGTGGCGGGCGGCCTCCTGGGTGGCCAGCAGCAGGCCCAGGACGTTGATGTTGAACTGGCGGTGGAACTCGTCGGCGGTCACCCCGTCCAGCGGGGCGAACTGATAGACGCCGGCGTTGTTGACCAGGATGTCGATCGTTCCGAAAGCCGCCTTGGCCTCGGCGAACAGCCGCGTGATATCGCCCGGCTGGGCCACGTCGCCCTGGACGGCGATCGCCTTGCCGCCGTCAGCGACGATCTCGGCCACGACCTTGTCGGCCCCCTCGCGGCTGGACGCGTAGTTGACCACCACCGCGGCGCCTTCGCGCGCCAGGCCCCTGGCGATGTCGGCGCCGATCCCCTTGGACGCGCCGGTCACGACGGCGGTCTTACCTGAAAGCTTGCTCATCGAATTGTCTCCTTGCCGCCTCGTGGCGACACTTCGATAGTTAGATGAGTGTCGAAATGATTCAAGGCGCGGGCGGCGACGAAAACGCCGGCGGCTTCAGATTTCGGCGAGCTGGGCCAGGTAGGCGTTCAGCACGTCGCGCTGAAGGATCAGGAAGGCGAACTTGCCTTCGCGGAAAATGCGGATCAGGCCCGCGCCCTCCAGTTCCTTCATGTGGTGCGACAGGGTGGCGGCGGTGATGGGAAGCGTCTGGGCGATGCAGCCGCAGGGCGTCGGATCGCTGCTGGCCCCGATCTCCTTGAGGATCTGCAGGCGACGCGGCTCGGCCAGGGCCTTGGCGATCAGGGCGGTCTGCCGTTCGGACAGGGTGACGGCCGTTTCGGTCATATCCGACATATGACGGCGGCCCGGCCTGGGCGCAATGTCACGGCGGACCTAGGGTTCGCGCGGCGGCATCACCGCCCCGACGTGGGCGATGCCCAGTTCCCTGGCGCGGTCCGCCTGTTTCTGCCGCTCGGCGTAGCGGGCCTTGGCCGCGTCGTCGCGGGCGTCATGGCAGGCGGGGCAGGAGACGCCCTCGACATAGCGCTCCGAGGCGCGGTCCTCGGGGCCGACCGGCATCCGGCAGCCGCGGCAGAGGGCGTGCGTGCCGGGCGCCAGGCCGTGGCCGACCGCCACGCGCTCGTCGAAGACGAAGCACTCGCCCCGCCACAGGCTCTGCTCGGCCGGCGTGGTCTCCAGATAGTTCAGGATCCCGCCCTTCAGGTGGAAGACCTCCTCCACGCCTTCGCTCTTCAGAAAGGCCGTGGATTTCTCGCAGCGGATCCCGCCGGTACAGAACATCGCCACCTTGGGCGGCGGGGCGGCCGGGTCCCAGGTCTGGCGGAAGGCGCGGAACCAGGCGGGGAAGTCGCTGAAGCTGGCGGTCCCGGGATCGATCGCCCCCTCGAACGTGCCGATCGCCGCCTCGTAGGCGTTGCGGGTGTCGATCACCACCACGTCGCCCTGGGCGATCAGGGCGTTCCAGTCGGCGGGCTCGATATAGGTCCCGGCGTTGTGGGCCGGGTCCAGGTCGCCGGCCCCGAGGGTGACGATCTCGCGCTTGATCCGCACCTTCATGCGGTGGAACGGCAGGGTCTCGGCGTCGGCGAACTTCAGCTCCAGCGTGTCGCAGCCGGGCAGGGCGCGGATGTGGTCCAGCACCTGGTCGATGGCCTGGGGCGTCCCGGCGATCGTGCCGTTGATCCCCTCGCGAGCCAGCAGCAGCGTGCCCTTGACCCCCAGGCCGCAGCACAGCTTCGACAACGGCCGCATGAGGGTCAGCGGGTCGGCGAAGGTGGTGAAGCGATAGAGGGCGGCGACGCGGAAGCTCATGGCTGGGCTGATAGGCGCTGGCGGCCAAATCCTCAAGACGAGCTTCTCAAGCGGTGCTGGAACTATCGGCTAGGCAGGGCGGTTACACCCGCATGAGCATCCTGATCGTCATCGTCGTCGCCCTCGTGCTGCTTGGACTGGCGCTCTACGCGGTCCAGCGCAGCCCCATTCCTTCGCCGGTCAACTGGCTGTTGCAACTGGTGCTGATCGTGATCGCCATCTGGTTCATCGGCACCCGGGCGGGGTTCTTCTGATCTGAGGCCGAGGCGTCGCATGGCCGCCCTCGGGCGGCATGGGCGCCTAGCCGATCTTGAGCGTCGACGCGCCGAACAGGACGCCCCGATCGATAGGGGCCGCCAGATGACGCAAGCCGATTGGCAAGTCGGCAAAACCAAGGCCAACGGATGGAGACGCGACAAGCTCGTAGGCGCCGATGGAGGCGGCCAGGGTTCTATGGGCATCCGTCCAGTCGTAGACGAACAGGCCCCGCTCGCTCAGCGCCTTGAAGCTCTGAGGATCGGGAACCTGAACGTGAACCGAGGCCGCGCCGATTGAAGGCAAGGCGAGAAGCGCACGCTCGACACCGAGAACATCCTCATCGTCGTTGGTTAGAACTTGCGCCGGAATCGGACCACATCCGCCGGTGATAATCGCGGCTAGCCGGCCGGTTTCATCTACGGCGAGCCACGCCAAGTCGATGTCATTCGGATACTCCATGGCGCCAAGCTAGCTGGCCAGCGCCCCGGCGTCCCGTTGGATGCGCGCGACCATGGCCTTCAGCCCGTTCGACCGCTGGGATGACAGCGCCTCCGACAAACCCAGCCGCGCCATGGCCGCCGCCGCGTCGAAATCCACGATGTCCCGGGCCGGCCGGCCCGAATAGAGCCGCAGCAGGATGGCGATCAGGCCGCTGACGATGTGGGCGTCGCTGTCGCCGCGGAAGCGGATCGTGCCGTCGGCCTGCGGCTCGGTCACCAGCCAGACCTGGCTGGCGCAGCCGCGCACCTTGTTGGCGTCGGAATGCTCGGCCTGCGTCAGCGGGGCCAGGTCCTTGCCCAGCTCGATCACATAGCGATAGCGCTCCTCCCAGTCGCCGAGCAGTTCGAACTCGTCGGCCAATTCGTCGAGGGCGGCGTCGATGGGGCGTTGCATGGCGCGGACTTAAAGCGCGACGGCCGAAAGTGGAAGCCGGTTTCGGCGGCCTTCGCGGGCCAACGGTAAATGGTGCGGCGGGCCGGAAAGGGAAAGACCCTTAGGGCCGCGCCCGCGCCATGGGAATGCGCGCCGTGGCGTCGGGAAGGGTGACGATGGCGGTGAAGCCGTGGCCCAGCGTCGATTTCAGCCGCAGGCTTCCGTCCATCGCCCGGGCCAGCAGGTCGACGATCGGCAGGCCCAGGCCCGCGCCTTCGGACGCCCGGGTCAGGGTGGCGCCGCCCTGCTCGAACGGGCGGATCAGGCGGGGCAGGTCGGCCGGGTCGGCGCCCTCGCCGTGGTCGCGGATCTCGATCTCGACCTGGCCGCCGCCGACCTGCCGGGCCTCGACCACCACCAGCCCGCCCTGGGGCGAGTGGGTGAGGGCGTTCTGCAGCAGGTTGGTCAGGATGGTGCGCAGGCCCCGGCGGTCGGCCCGCAGGCTGGGCAGGGTCCCGGCCTCGGGGGCGACGATGCTGACTCCGCGGGCGTTGGCCTCGCCGCGCAGCTGCAGGATCACGTCCTCGACCGCGTCGTCCAGGTTCTCCTCGCCCAGGTCCAGGTCGGTGACATGGCCTTCCAGCCGGGCGATCTCGACGATCTGGTTGACCAGGCGCAGCAGCTTCAGGCCGCTCTCGTGCACCAGGGCGGCGTATTCCTTGTACTGCGGCGCGCCCAGGGGACCGTACAGCTCGCAGGACAGGATCTCGGAAAAGCCGATCACCGCGTTCAGCGGCGTGCGCAGTTCGTGGCTGACCATGCGCAGGAACGAGCGCTTCTGGTCGTCCAGCGCCTGCTTGCGGCGGGCGCGGGCCGCCGCCCGCCGGAAGGCGGTGGTCTGCGACATCAGGCCGGTGTCGGCGCCGGCGCTTTCGCGCGGCGTCTCGGCATGGCCCAACGCGTCGGTGATCGCCGGTGGCGACATCAGGGACTCCCGGACCTTCTGTCCGTTACTTCGATGGGCCAGGATGAACCAAGGCGCTTACGAATCCGTTTCCGTCCACAAGAAGCTCTGGCGTTAACGATCGCCCGCCGATTGTGCGGCCTTGGGAGAGAGGGCTCGCGGCGTTAAGCTTTGACGACGAAGACTCACCGGAAGGGATTCTCGCGGCCTTGGCCATCGACGGCGCCCCGCTCCAGACCGGCCCCAGGCCGGGTCCGGCCCAGCTCTCGGGGACCTCCTCGACGGGGGCCTTCGGTGCGGCCCATCTGTGGCGGCTGGGCTGGCTGACGACCGTGATCTTCGCGACCGGCGCGGCGGCCTTCACGCCCGGCGTCGTCGGCCTGCCCGTCTGGCTGGCCCTGGCGGCCGGCGCGCTTCCGGCCCTGGCCGCCCTGGCGGTGGGCGAGCGGCGCGACGAGCGCCTGCAGTCCTTGATCCTGGTGCTCTGGGCCACCTGCGGCGCCGGGGCGGCGGTGGTGACCGGCGGCGTCTCGGGCGCGATGAGCGCCTGGATCCTGGCCCCCGTGGCGGCGGCCTCGATCCTGTCTTCCCCGCAACGCCTGGCCGAGGGCGCCAGCCTGGCCCTGATCGGCGGCGCCGTGGCGGCCCTGACCCAGCTGTCGGGCCTGGCCCCGGCCGCGCCGACCGGGACGCTGGCCTTCATCCTGGGCTTCCTGTCGGTGGCGACCGTCGGGGTGGGCTTGGCCTCGGGCCTGATTCTCACCCACCGCCGGGCCGGCGAGCAGGGCGGCCGTCAGGCCGGCGAGTTGAACACGCTGCAGGCCCTGGTCGACGGCGCGCCGCAGCTGCTGCTGGTCGTGGCCAGCGACGGCCGGGTCAGGACGGCGCGCGGCGCCGCGCCGCGCGGCGTGGCGACCGCCAACCTCATGGGCGAGGACCTGGCCTTCGCGGCGGTGGCCGGCGATCGTCAGAAACTCAGCGCCGCCCTGGCGACCGCCCTGGACGCCGGCGAGGCCAGCATCGCCTTCGCCCCACTGCTGGACCCGACCCGCACCGTCCGCCTGGACCTGCGCCAGGTCTCGCCCGACCTGCTGGTTGGCGTGATGCGCGACGCCACGCTGGACAAGGCCCGCGAAACCGCCCTGCGCCAGGCCCGGGCCGAGGCCGAGGGCCTGGCCGCCGGCCGCGCCCGCTTCCTGGCCAATATGAGCCACGAGCTGCGCACGCCGCTGAACGCCATCATGGGCTTCTCCGACATCATGCGCGCCCGGATGTTCGGCCCCCTGAGCGACCGCTACGGCGAATACGCCGAGCTGATCCATGAAAGCGGCGTCCACCTGCTGGACCTGATCAACGACGTGCTGGACATGTCCAAGATCGAGGCCGAGCGCTTCGAGCTGCAGCGCGGCGAGTTCGACGCCCGCGAGGCGGTGACGGCGGCCATGCGCCTGCTGCGGGTCCAGGCCGACGCGGCTGGGGTCCAGCTGCGCGGCGTCCTGCCGCCGGCCGAGCTGGAGGTCGACGCCGATCGCCGGGCGTTGAAACAGATCGTGCTGAACCTACTGTCCAACGCCCTGAAGTTCACCCCGCGCGGCGGCCAGGTGACGGTCACGGCCGACGGCCAGGACGGCCAGCTGGAACTGGTGGTCACCGACACCGGCGTCGGCATTTCCGCCGAGGACCTGGAACGCCTGGGTCGCCCCTACGAGCAGGCCGGCGGCGTCGACCAGCGGGCCAAGGGCACGGGCCTGGGCCTGTCGCTGGTCCGCGCCTTCGCCCGGCTGCATGGCGGCGAGATGAACATCGAAAGCCGTTTGGGCGCGGGGACCAGCGTCTCGGTGCGCATGCCGGTGCTGCTGGCGCCGTCGCGTCCGACGATGGAGCCGCCGCTGCTCGAGCCGGCGCCTGAACCGCCGGAAGAGCCGGAACTGGGCCCTAACGTCGTGAAGTTCGCCCCGCCGCGGTAGATCCTCCCCCTCTGGGGGAGGTGTCGGCGAAGCCGACGGAGGGGGATTGCTGAGTCGGCGGGGAACCCCCTCCGGCCCTTCGGGTCACCTCCCCCAGAGGGAGGATTTCGATAAACCTACCGCAAAAACGCCCGTCCCGCCGCGAAGTCCCCGACCTCCACATAGGCCCGCCGCACCACGTCCACGCCGTTGCGGCTGGTGAACACGAATTCGATGGTCGCGGCCTCGCGCGGGTCCAGGCGGCTCATGGCGTCGGCGGCCTCGCGGGGGAAGCGGAAGGACAGGCCCGTCTTGGCGCCGGTCGGCAGCAGGGTGACGGGCGCCATGTCGCGGGTTTCGGCGGCGAACACCCGGCTGGCGTTGCGCGGCGCGGCGTTGGCGGCCAGGCCCTTGGCGTTGCGGCCGTTCAGGTACGGACCCTGGGTGCGCAGGGTGTCGCGCAGGACCAGCCGCGCCGCATAGGGCTGAGCCTCGTCGGCGAAGGTCGCCACGGCCAGCATGTCGTTGGACCGGCCCGACAGGCCGAACACCAGCCGGTCGCGCCCGAAGGCGGCCGGTTGCGACAGCCGCCAGACCGGGATGGTGGCCGAGACCGAGCGGTCGGCCTGCCAGGTCGCGCGGTCGCCCGGATAGGTCGTCCGCAGCATGGTCGCATAGCCGTCGAAGGCCTGGCGCACGCGGCCGGCGGCGGTCTGCAGGTCCCTGGAGCCGCACGCCGCGGCGCCGGCCTTGGCCCGGGCCCGCTGTTCCACCGCCTGGACCTGGACCTCGCTGACGCCCGAACGCAGGGTCGCGCCGCGCGCCTGGGCGCGGGCGGCGTCCAGGGCCGAGCCCACGGCGGGCTTGAACAGCCGGCAGCGCGCGTCGGCCGAGGTCATCAGCGTGCGTTCGTAGAGCTGGTCGGCGGCGGTGGCGGCATGGGCCTGGCCCGATACGCCGATCCCGGCGGTCGCGACGAAAATCCCTAGCCACCGCGCCGTCACGACCCATAGAGTCTTTTCCCTTCGAACGGCGTTCGAAGGGGACAAAAGGGCTCTACAGTAAGAATCCGAGCGCGCGCTGGCGCGCTTGGGGGTCTTTCTTGACGTCATGATCTCGTATTCTGCGAGAGCGGTTTCAGCCGGCAGCCTTACGGCGCCGAGGTTGCGGTTCGGTTAGCGATGCTTCTTTCGACGGATATCTGGGTCGGTGCGCTGATCCGCCGCGCGGAACTGGGCGGGGCCTTCGCCACGGTGGCCCGCAAGGGCGATCCGCGCGCCGGAGCCGTGCTGGTCAAGGCCGTCGACCGCCGCGCCAACACGGCCCGGCTCTATGGCGAGGCCACCCGGGGCGACGGCGAGCGCTTCTGGATGCAGCCGGTCCGCTCCGACTTCGAACCCGACCTGGACGCCTACGTCGAACGCGCCGCGCGGATCGACCCGGACATCTGGGTGGTCGAGATCGAGGACCGCGAGGGGCGGCATTTCCTGACGGAACCGGTGGAGGGCGATCCGAAGGGCTGAACCCCAACGCCCAAGAGATTGTCATCCCGGACAAGGCCCGCAGGGCCGCCGATCCGGGACCGCCGGAAGCGCCGAGTTCACGCGTCGGTCCCGGATCTTCGCGCTGCGCGCTCGTCCGGGATGACAACAGGGGTTATTCCCGCCGGAACGTCGCCACCAGGACGTCGCGCCGCGCCGGAACACCCGGTTCGAGCGGGTGGATCGCCGTCACGCCGTGCATCACCCGGTGGTCGTCGAGGAAGACCGCGTCGCGCGGGCGCTCCAGGGTGAAGGCGCCCAGGCGGGCGCCGTCGTTGGCGAAGATATCGGTGACGCCGCTGGCGACGTTTTGGCGGTCGACCAGCATGACGATCACCCAGTCGACCCCGTCGCGATGGGCGCCCTCGGGGGTGGGCAGGCCCGTCTCGCCGTCGCCGGCCTCGATGCGGAACTGGTGCAGCTCCACATGCCAGGCCCGGGGCGGATCGTTGGTCAGCGGGTGGAAGAGGGCGAGGCCCGCGCGCAGCAGCCCTTGCGTCACCGGATGCCCGGCCACGGTGTCGAGCACGGGCTCGAACCAGCGCTGCACCCCGCCGTTCAGGCCGTTGTAGTCCCGGCTCTGATAGTGCGGTTGGTGCGGCTTGCGGACGACGCCGGCGGGCGAAGCCGAGAAGGCCGCGAAGCGCCGCCGGCGATAGCGGCCGCCATCGGCCATGAAGCGGTCCAGGCCCAGGTCGTTCCAGCTGTCGGCGAAGGTCTCCCAGTCCGCCACGGCGTCGGGGCCGAGCAGGGCGTCGGTCTCGGCGGGGGCGACCCGGCGAAAGCCCGTGTCGCGCAGGGCCTCGGCGATGTCGCGCGCCAGGATGTCGCGCGGGGTCGTGTCGGGCGGGATCAAGCGCTGCCTCCGGCGGGAACGAGGCCTCCAGATGGGGCGGACGGGCGGTTTCGCCAAGCCATGATCGCGTCCCGTGGGTTGTCCAGATGTCCCATTTCCCGCCCCGTTAACCGTCCTCCTAAACCGGAACGAAAGCTCGATGCGGCAGGCTGACGCACATCTCCCGCCCCACCCGATTCCCGCCGCCGCCGCCAGGCCTCAGCAAGGTTCCGATGCTCTTCCTGCTCAACGACGTCGTCCTCAGCCTCGACGCGGCCGAACTGGCCCCGCCGCTCACCCGCGAGCGCTTCGCCAAGGTGTCGCTGAACTATGTCGGCAAGCTGGGCCAGGAGCTCTACGCGGCCGAGCCGCTGCTGCACCACAAGGACCTGGAGAAGGCCCAGCGCCTGGCGGCCCTGATCATCGCCAAGGCGCCAGACGTCAACGCGGCCCTGTTCATCGCGCCGTCGCGCGGCTGCCTGGTCGACCAGGTGCAGGTGCGCTACGCCCAGCTGAGCCTGGAGATCATGGGATCGCTGTTCGAGCGCCAGAAGGCCGGCGCCCTGAGCAATGTCGAGGCCGACCGCCAGGTCTGGCGGCGCCTGGCGGCCTGACCGCCACGCCACGCGCGTCCTGGCCTTCCTCGACGGTTCGGGCCTTGCGCGGCTTTCGTCTAGAGGAACAGGCCGACCAGGCCGAACAGCCAGGTCAGGAACATCGCCACGATCACCAGACCGGCGAACGCGACGCCAAGGCACAGAGCGTTGCCTTGGGGGGTGCAAGCGCCGCGTTTGTGACGCGGCTCGTGGACCATAGCCATCTTTCGCTTCCTCTTTCGCGGCCCTCCCTCTGACGGGGAATAGTCCGCTCAAACGGAAGCATGACTCCAAAACCCTAGTCTGACTAGGGTCATAACGTCGCGGGTTTCGATGTCCCGGTATGGTTGCGAGGGCCGATTTTCCCGCTCGATTTGAAAGAACGGCGCCGTCCCTTGAGCGGGTTTCCGGCCTCCTCGGCGACAGCGTCGCGAGCCGGCGCCTTGCGCGGAGCGACGGTCCCCGTCTAGGTTCAACGCGACGTTGAGGGGGCGTGGGCGTGCGGGGTGTTCGAGGAACGCGTGGGATCTGGCCGGCGCTGCTGGCGGCCGCGCTGGTGGTTGCGGCCGGATCGTCGGCCAGGGCCGAATGGCTGCGGGCCGAGAGCGACCATTTCGTGGTCTACGGCCGCAGCGAGAAGTCGGTGCGCGAATACGCCACCATGCTGGAGGACTTCGACGGGCTGCTGCGCCGCCTGCACGGCCGGCCCAAGGACGAGGTCACGCCGCGCAAGCTGCCGGTCTACCTGGTCTCGAACTTCGGCCAGCTGAAGCGCGTGCTGCCCAATGCTAAGGAGGGCATGGCCGGGGTCTATCTGGCGTCCGTGTCCGAGGTCTTCGTGGTGGCGATCCGCGACGGCGCCGGCGAGCTGGACCAGAACAAGGGCGACGACACGGTGCTGCACGAATACGTGCACCACTTCATGCTGCAGTACTATCCCAGCGCCTATCCGGCCTGGCTGGTCGAGGGCTACGCCGAATATTACATGACCGCCGACCTGGCCCGGACGCGGATGGTGGTGGGCGGGGTGAACCGGGGACGAGCCTACAGCCTGACCCAGCCAGGCGGCTGGATCCCGATGGAGGACGTGTTGGGCAAGCGTCCCGGCGCCCTGAAGGAACGCGACATCTACGCCTACTACGCCCAGGCCTGGCTGCTGACCCACTACATCCTGTCCGACCCGGCGCGACACAAGCTGCTGGGGTCCTACCTGAACGCGGTGCGCGACGGCGACGATCCGGTGAAGGCCTGGAAGAGGGTCTACGGCGACGATCCGGACGGCCTGCGCCGCAAGCTGCAGACCTACATGAACCGGCCGATCCCGGCGGGGGCCCTGCCGCGCACGGGCCCGGTGGATCCGGCGATGACCGTCACCCACCTGCCGCCGAGCGCCGACGACCTGATCCTGGAAGGCCAGCGCCTGAAGCTGGGCGTGCCCAAGGACGATCAGGCCGGGACCCTGGCCGAAATCCGCGCCGCCGCCGCCAGGCGACCGAAGGACCGCTTCAGTAAGCTGGTCCTGGCCAAGGCCGAGACGGGGTTCGGCGACCGCAAGGCCGGCGAGGCGATCCTTGACGAGCTGCTGGCCGCCGATCCCAAGGACGAGGACGCGCTGGTGGCCCTGGGCGAAAGCCGCCTGGCCTCGGCCCCCGAGGACCCGGCTCTGCGCGCCGCCGCCTTCGCCCAGGCCGGCAAGCTGTTCGCCCGGGCCTTCAAGGTCGATCCGGACAACCCCGAGACCCTGCACGGCTACGCCGAGGCCCGCAGCCTGGAGTCGATGACCGAAGCCATGGCCGACATCCGCGTCCGGGCGGTGGTCCTGGCGCCGCAGGTCGGCCACCTGCGCCTCGACGCGGCCAGGGCCCTGATCCAGGTCAAGGACCTCGACACGGCCCGCGCCATTCTCACGCCCCTGGCCAGCAATCCGCACGGCGGCGGCGAGGTCGAGGCAGCCCAGGCCATGCTCAAGAGCATCGAGGCCAAGGCCGGCCCCGGCGACAAGGCGTCCGACGGGACGAAGTCGACCGACAAGGCGTCGGCAGAGGGTGACAAGGCGGCCTCGGGGAGCTAACCCCCGGGGATGAGCACCTCCCTCGCCCTCGAGGCCGCCCGCCGGCGCACCTTCGCGATCATCAGCCACCCCGACGCCGGCAAGACCACCCTGACCGAGAACCTGCTGCTGGCCGGCGGGGCGATCCGCGCCGCCGGGGCCGTGCGGGCCCGCGGCCAGGCCCGCCGCACCCAGTCCGACTGGATGAAGATCGAGCGCGAGCGCGGCATCTCGGTGTCGGCCAGCGTCATGACCTTCGACCACGACGGCCTGATGTTCAACCTGCTGGACACCCCGGGCCACGAGGACTTCTCGGAAGACACCTACCGCACCCTGACGGCCGCCGACGCGGCGATCATGGTGCTGGACGCCGCCAAGGGCATCGAGCCCCAGACCCTGAAGCTGTTCGAGGTGTGCCGCCTGCGCGACATCCCGATCATCACCTTCATCAACAAGATGGACCGCGAGGCCCAGGACCCGTTCGAGCTGCTGGACGAGGTGTCGTCGAAGCTGGCCCTGGACCCCGCGCCGCTCTACTGGCCGGCCGGCTCGGGCGGGCGGTTCAAGGGCATGCTGGACCTGCGCGGCCAGAAGTTCATCCCCTACGCCAAGAAGAGCTCGACCGACGAGGAGGGCCATCCCGACCCGGTGGCCCTGAAGTCGAACGCCGTGGTGCAGTATCTCGAGCCCGAGGAGCTGGCCGAGGTGGAGGAGGGCGCCATGCTGGTGTCCGAGGCCGCCAAGCCGTTCGACGTCCAGTCGTTCCTGGAAGGCCACATGACGCCGGTGTTCTTCGGCTCGGCCCTGCGCCATTTCGGCGTCAACGAGCTGCTGGCCGGCATCGGCAGCTATGCGCCGGCCCCGCACCCGGCCAAGGTCAGCAAGGCCGGCGTCGACACCCACGTGGCCCCCGGCGACCCCGAGGTCTCGGGCTTCGTGTTCAAGGTCCAGGCCAACATGGACCCCAACCACCGTGACCGGATCGCCTTCCTGCGCCTGACCAGCGGCCGCTTCACGCGCGGCATGAAGCTGAAGGCCCAGAACACCGGCAAGGCCATGAGCGTCAACGCGCCGATCATGTTCTTCGCCTCCGACCGCGAACTGGCCGAGGACGCCTTCGCCGGCGACGTGATCGGTATCCCCAACCACGGCGTGCTGCGGGTGGGCGACAGCCTGTCGGAGACCGGAACCCTGCGCTTCGCCGGCCTGCCCAACTTCGCCCCGGAAATCCTCCGCCGCGTGCGGGTCAAGGATCCGCTGAAGGCCAAGCACCTGAAGAAGGCGCTGGAGGGCCTGGCCGAGGAGGGGGTGACCCAGCTGTTCCGGCCGATGATCGGCAGCTCGGACTTCATCGTCGGCGCCGTGGGCCAGCTGCAGTTCGAGGTCATGGCCGACCGCCTGGCCAACGAATACGCCCTGGAGTGCCTCTTCGAGGCGGCCCCCTACGCCGAGGCCCGCTGGATCAGCGGCGAGCGCGCCGACGTCGAGGACTTCACCAACAAGCACCGCTCGGCCATGGCCCACGACATCGACGAACAGCCGGTGTTCCTGGGCAAGTCGTCCTGGGAGATCGGCTATGTCGCCGAGCGCTTCCCCAAGGTGCGGTTCGAGCGGACCAAGGAGCGGGGCTGACGGCGAACGCCGCCGCGTTCAGGCGGTGAAGCGACGGTCCCATTGATTACCTAGGGTGGCGGGCATAGGCTCCTCGTCACGCTTGGGGAAAGGGCTCCGCATGAAGTCGCTCATCGTCTGCATGGCGGCGCTCTCGTTCGCCGCTCCGGCCTTCGCGCAGGAATGGTCCAAGCAGGATTGGGGGCTCCTCCAGGTCAAACCCCTTCCGCAGTCGGCGCCGGCCAGCAGCAAGCGCGACGGCGGAGCCTATCCGCCGGAAGCGTGGATGACGGGTGGCGACGCCGTCCGCCTCGGCGGCCCCGCCCCCGGCGCCCGCCAGACCGTCGCCGTGAACCTCAACGCGATCAATCGGGTCGGCGACAAGGTCGAGGTCCAGTACTTCGTCTGGCCGGATGACAAGTCGGGCTACACCGAGATCACGTCCCGGATCGATTGCTCGAAGACCGGCGAGCAGATCGTGCTCGCGCGACAGTATGACCGGGACTTCGCCTATGTCCGCACCAGCAACGAGGCCGTGAGGCGCACCGACGCGCGGGCTCGGGCGATCGCGACCTATGCCTGCGGCGCGCGGCGAGGCCATGGCGTCGATGGCAAGTCCCTGCCGGAAGTCGTCCAGGGCGGCTAGGCGGGGCGACCGCCTTTCGGCCGAGCAACTCGCTTGGCGTCCGCGCCATGGTGGTGAGCGGACTTGAAGAGGCCTGGTCGCCGCCGACCGAGACTGTGGACTAAGCGGCCGACATCGCCCGGTTCGTCGCAACGATCTCGGCATGCGTGGGAGGGGGGCGGCGGGACATCAGGTTCGCCAGGATCGCATCGCGGCGGCTGCCGGCCTGCGCGGCGTCAGCGGCGGCGAGCGCTGCACGCAGAGCCTGGACGGAAAGCTCGGTGCAGTAGGCCGGATTGCCAGGCTGCTGGCGCCAAGACTGCGACAGCGGGCCAGCGTCGACCGGATCGAAGCCGGTGGCGTTGACCAGCTGACCGACAAGGTCCTTGCCTGCGGGGTCATCGCCAGCGATGGGCACAGCGAGGCGGTCATCGGCGCCTTCGGGCTTACCGTGGTGGGCGAGCGTGTAGCTGAGCACGGCGTTCCAGGCTTTGATCACGGGACGGCCGAGCTGCTCGCTGACCCAGACGCTCTCTGGGACCCCACCATCAAGAGCGCCGATCGCGCCGTCCCGGAAGGGATAGTAGTTGGACGTGTCGATGACGACCGTCGAAGCCGGAAGGCTCGCGACGGTGGCCGCCAAGCTGGGGACGGCCGTCAGGGGCGTCGAAAGGATCACCACGTCGACTCCATCGACCGCCTGCGCGGCCGTGAACGCCTGAGCCCCCAATTCGGCGGCCTCCGCAGCGATTGTCTCGGGATCACGGGACGCGGCGACCCTGACCTGATGACCCGCCGCGCTGAGCTTTCCCGCGAGGGTTTTGCCGATTTGGCCAAAGCCGATGATGGCGATCTTCATGCCTAGTGCTCCTCGTGTCCTGGGTTGTTCGGCGCCGGCGCTGGGTGGGCCAGATCATCAAGCGTGGCCCGCAGCGTCTCCTGATCCTCGTCGGTGAGACGGCACGCCGTCTGGATCTGGCCCGTGACGGCGCGCACGTCATGGTCCATAGCCCGCGCGCGCGGCGTCAGGTCGACCAGGACGCGCCGCTCGTCGGTAGGATCGCGCCGACGCCTCACCAGGCCTTCGCCCTCGAGCCGCTTGACCAGGGGGGTGATGGTGCCGGTGTCCATGTCCAGGCGGGCGCCGAGCGCTCCGACGCTGAGCGGCGCGGCGTCGAGCAGTTCAAGGACGGCAAGGTACTGCGGGAAGGTCAGGCCCAGAGGCTCCAGCACCGGCTTGTGCAAGCGCGCCATACGATTTGCCGCGCTGTAGAGCGCGAACGATAGCTGCTGTCCGACGCTACGGCTCACGGCTAACCCCAATGGCAGAATTATCTAGTGCACTAGATAATGTTGGCGCGCGCTTGTGCAAGGCCTTCCCTGTCCAGACCATCCGCAGACAGCCCAATCGCTCTCGGCGGCTTTCTCCAGCGAAAACAACGCCGAAAATCCACTTATCCTCCGCCTTTCGCGCCACCGTATGATCAACCCACCTTGAGGCGATGGGGAGGGCGTGAGGCCTGCGACCTTCGCGGCCTTGGGGGGCGGTCGAGCGGGAAGCGCTCGTCGGCGGCGGTCCGGGCTTTGCGGCCCTGGCCGCACCCTCGTCATCTGGTGCCGGCCGGGCCCGTTTTACGGATACGGCGTTGACGAAGGGGCCGAGGAGGGCGGCAGGCCTGCGGTGACGCAGGCGTTCCGGGACCGGGCTCCGCAAGCCCGGC
>Ga0209257_1000448_pt1 | contig 77551 bp, 82 predicted proteins | sample AraplaCvi_mCL_r2_FD_184277 | JGI IMG/M metagenome (GOLD analysis project Ga0209257, IMG submission 184277) | Arabidopsis root microbial communities from North Carolina, USA - plate scrape MF_Cvi_mCL_r2 (SPAdes) (version 2) | ecosystem: Host-associated > Plants > Roots > Endosphere | place: USA...
CGAGCTGTTCGAGCTCGGCGCAAGCCACCGGGCGGCCCTGGCCGACCGCTATCATCTGCCGCAGCCGCGTCTTGACTTGGGGGCCGCACTGCTGGCCGGCGGCCAGGTGACGGCGGCGATGGACGTCTCCGACGGGTTGGTGGCCGATGCCGGCCATATCTCGGATTCCTCGCATTGCGGTCTCGTCATCCGCGCCGATCGCGTGCCGCTCTCGCCGGGCGCGCAGGAAGCCTTGGCCGGCGACCTCGATCTGCTGCCGGTGCTGTTCAGCGGCGGCGACGACTACGAGCTGCTATTCACCGCCGGTGCCGGTTTCAACGCGCCGGAATCCGTCACCGAAATCGGCGAAGTCGTCGCAGGCAGCGGCGTCACTGTGCTCGACCGCGACGGCGCGGAGATTTCAATGAAGGCCGGCGGCTGGCAGCACTTTTAGACCGGCAGCCCCAGGTCTCTCAGTCCCGCCGTCGCGCTGCCGTCGTTCTTGAACAGCACCGCCCGAATGCCGAGCCGCTTGGCCGTGGCGATGTTGTCGACATTGTCATCGATGAAGGCGCAGGCCTCGGCCGGCTTGCCGATGACGCCGAGCAGGTGCTGGAAGATTTCCGGCTCGGGCTTCGCCATCTTGAGATCGCCGGAGACCGCCGTGTATTTCATGCGGTCGAGGAACGGCATCACGTTCCGGCTCGCGTGATAGGTCTCCGACGACCAGTTGGTGAGGCCGTAGCAGGGGAAGCCGGCGGCATGGAGCTTGTCGAGGATCGCGTTCCCCTCCGCGACCGGGCCGGTCAGCATCTCGGCGAAACGGTCGCGATAGGCGCGGATATGCTCGGCGCGGTCCGGGTGGAGAGCGATTCGCTCGGCGATCGCTTCTTCCCAGGTGCGGCCGGCATCCTGCAGCGCATTCCACTGGCCGTGGCAGATCTCGGTCAGGAAGTGCTTCCGCTCGGCGGCGTCCGGGATCAGCTTGCGATAGAGGTTCTCCGGGTCCCAGCCGATCAGGACATTGCCGAAATCGAAGATCATCGCCTCGATAGCCAAAACCAACCTCCACTGTTCCTCTCAACCGCTGGCGTCGTATAGACTGCCGTCCCGCTTGACAAGTGACGCTCTGAGTCGGCGGAAGGGTAGGGGGAGACCACGACCGCGGGCCCATGAAGAAGCTGCTGATCATCCTGCTCGTTCTTCTGCTGCTGGGCGGCGGCGGTTTTGCCGCCTGGTGGTTCTATCTCCGCGCCGATCCCAACGCACCGCCGCCGCCGCCCAAGCCGCCGGAATTATCCCAGCTCACCATCCCGGAGAAAGCGGAAGACTCGCTGGTCATCAATGTTCTGAAGAACAACAAGATCGAGAAGCATTTCTTTTTCCGCTTCACGCTGATCTTCGACGCGCCGGAGAAGCGCGATAAGGCGAGCAAGCTGATGCCGCAGCTGATCAGCGACTTCAACCAGGAGCTCCACGGCCTGATGGCGCGCAAGCTGGTCGAGGAGATCACGGACACGTCCGAGCTCATCGCCTTGATCCAGAAGCAGATGCAGAAGGTCTGCGACCGGCGGCTCGGCCCCGGCACGGTCAATCAGGTCTCGATCTCCAACCTGGAACAGGCCGAGTAAGCGCGCCCGGCCGGGATGCGGCGAGGAACGCTCGCTGACGCAGCGCTTTCTTCCTGCGCGCCAGCCGCGCTAACATTGGCTAGGCAACCGCGGGCAACGCGCGGCATCTGGGAGACAGAGCATCCATGGAGAAATACGTCGCCGGGCTCGAGAAGCGCCCGGCCAATTATGAGCCGCTGACGCCGATCAGCTTCCTGGAGCGCTCGGCCCTGGTCTATCCCGAGAGCCGCGCGATCATCGACGGCGAGCGCGTTATCGCTTATGGCGAGATGTTCCACCGCTGCCGGCGGGCCGCCGATGCGCTGCGCAAGGCCGGTGTCGGCGCGCTGGACACGGTCTCGGTCTTCGCGCCGAACAGCGTCGCCATGCTGGAAATGCATTTTGCCGCACCGATGGCGGGTGCCGTGCTGAATGCGATCAACTTCCGCCTCGATGCGCCGACCGTCGCCTTCATCCTGGAGCATGCCGAAACCAAGGTATTCCTGTTCGACGCCGAACTGGCGCCGGTCGCCCGCGCGGCCCTGGCCCTGGTCAAGCGGAAGCTGACCGTGGTCGAGGTCGCGGCGCCGAAGCACGCGGCGAGCGGCGACTTCGTCGAATACGAAGCCTTCATCGCCGCCGGCGATCCCGATGGCCGCATCGACTGGCCCGATGACGAATGGCGCGCGATCTCGCTCAACTACACCTCCGGCACGACCGGCAATCCCAAGGGCGTGGTCTGCCACCACCGCGGCGCGTACCTGAACGCGCTGGGGCAGGGGCTGGCGAGCAGGCTTGGGCCGGACAGCGTCTATCTCTGGACCCTGCCGATGTTCCACTGCAACGGCTGGACCTATACTTGGGGCGTCACCGCGGTCGGCGGCACCCATGTCGTGCAGCGCGCCATCGTGCCGGCAGAGATCTTCGACAAGATCGAGCGGCACGGCGTCACCAATCTCTGCGGCGCGCCCACCGTGCTCGGCATGCTGGCTTTTGCGCCGGGCAGCGACACCCGCCGCCTGAAGCACAAGGTCCGGATCATGACCGGCGGTGCCGCGCCCACCAGCACGGTCATCGGCGCCATGGAGAAAATGGGCTTCGAGGTGATCCACGCCTATGGCCTCACCGAAACCTATGGTCCGGCGAGCCTCTGCGAGATCCAGCCCGACTGGCAGGCGCTTGAGCTGACGGAGAAGGCGAAGCTGATCGCACGGCAGGGCGTGCGCTACGTGACCTCGGCCGGGCTGACGGTGATCGATTCCGAAACCGGCAAGACTTTGCCGGCGGACGGCCAGTCCATGGGCGAGATCGCGATCCGTGGCAATACAGTCATGATGGGCTACCTGAAGAACCCGGAAGCTTCCGATGCCGTGTTCGCGGGCGGCTGGTTCCGCTCGGGCGATCTCGGCGTCATGCATCCCGACGGCTATGTCGAGGTGAAAGACCGTTCCAAGGACATCATCATCTCCGGCGGCGAGAACATTTCCTCGCTGGAAGTCGAGGAGATCATGTCGCGGCATCCTGCCGTGCGCGAAGTCGCGGTGGTCGCCAAGCCCGACAGCCATTGGGGCGAGACGCCCTGCGCCTATGTGGCGCTCAAGGACGGCGTGACTGCGCCCACGGCCGAGGACTTGATGGCTTGGTGCAAGCAGCACATGGCGGGGTTCAAGCGGCCGCATTACATCGTCTTCGGCGAGCTGCCGAAGACCGTCACCGGCAAGGTGCAGAAATACGTGCTGCGCGAAAAGGCGAAGGAAATCTGAAGGGGAGCTCAACGATGTCGAGCCATCTCTACGCCGCCTATGTCCTGGCCTGTCTGCTGGCCACATTGATCCCAGGGCCGACGGTGACGCTGATCGTGGCGAACGGATTGCGCCACGGCACGCGGCCGGCTTTGCTCAACGTGATCGGCGGCCAGATCGGGCTCGGTCTCATGCTGCTGACTGTGCTGGTCGGCTTGACTTCGCTCATCGGCGCGCTCGGCGACCTCTTCGACTGGCTGCGCCTCGCCGGCGCCGCTTATCTGATCTGGATCGGCTGGAAGCTGCTGCGGGCACCTGTTCACGACGAGCCCGCCGGTGCCGCACCGCAGCCGCGCGGCGGCTTCGTGCTCCAGGGCCTCCTCGTGATGCTGGCGAACCCGAAGGGCTTGCTGTTCTTCGGTGCCTTTCTGCCGCAGTTCATCGATCCGAACGCCGCCTTCCTGCCGCAGGCCTTGCTGCTCGGTTTGACGGCGATGGCCATGGGCGCCACCACCGACAGCATCTACGCGGTGCTGGCGGGCCGCGCGCAGAACCTGCTCTCCCGGCGCCGCATGCTGGCGATCAACCGCGTCGGCGGCACCTGCCTGATCGGCGGCGGCATCTGGCTCGCGTTCACGCGAGCCAGATAGCTGGATAGACCCGTCGACCCCTCACCCAGCCCTCTCCCGCAAGGGGAGAGGGGGATGTTTCACAACCTTCGACACGCACCGCGAGCGGAGCTCGTCAAAAGAGTCCCCTCTCCCCCTGCGGGAGAGGGTTAGGGTGAGGGGTCGAAGACTCCATCCGCACAAATGTCCAAGACCGCACTCACCGGAGTGGCTACCATCCCATGATGGACTCCGACGCCGTCATCGCTCTGATCCTCGCCGGTCTGGTGCTGGCGGGAAGTCCGGGGCCGAACACCATGAGCCTCGCTGCGGCCGGGGCGGCGTTCGGTGCGCAGCGCTCGATCGCCTTCATGGCCGGCCTTGCCTTCGGCATGCTGGCCGTCATGGTGATCGTGGCGAGCGGGGTCGTCGCCATGCTGCTGGCGGTGCCGGGGATCGCGCCGGCCGCGACCATCGCTGCCTTGCTCTATTTCGTCTATCTCGCCTGGAAGATCGCAACGGCGCCGCCGCTCGCGGGAGCTGGGCCGGAGCGGCGCGTGCCGTCGCTGGCCGACGGCCTGCTGCAATCCCTGGTCAATCCCAAAGGCTATGCGGCGATGCTGGCGCTGTTTGCCAGCCACACGTTGATTGCAAACCGCGTGGTCGCCGATGCCGCGCTGAAGATCGCCGTCGCCCTGGCGATCATCGTCGTCGTCAATGTGGTCTGGCTCTATGTCGGCGCCGGCCTGGCGCGCAGCTTCCGCAGTCCGCGTGCCAGCCGGATCATCAATGTGACCTTCGCGGCACTGCTCCTCGCCTCGGCGGCGCTGCTCATCCCGCATTGACGGCTTGCCGCGCGGCGCCCGCGCAGCGCCGGCAGATTTGCATCCATCCAATGATTTCAGTATCTTCCGCCCACTTTGCGGCGCGGGGAGTTAGACGAATCGCCGCGTCGCAAAACAAAGAATAATGATAATTATCAAAGGGATGGAATGATGAGTCCGATGCTTTACTGGCTGGTGATTGCAGCCGGAGTCCTGGCCTTGCTCTATGGGTTCTGGGCCACCCGCTCGGTTCTGGCGGCATCCGCCGGAAACGCCCGGATGCAGGAGATCGCCGCGGCGATCCAGGAAGGCGCCAAGGCCTATCTCAACAAGCAGTACACGATGATCGGCATCGTCGGGATCGTCGTCGCCATCATTCTGTTCGTGGCGCTGTCGCCGCTTTCGGCGGTCGGCTTCATCATCGGCGCCATCCTTTCCGGCCTCACGGGCTACATCGGCATGAACGTCTCGGTCCGCGCCAATGTCCGCACCGCGGAAGCCGCGCGGCAGGGCATGGCCCAGGCGCTGGCAATCGCCGCCAAGTCCGGCGGCATCACCGGCCTCCTCGTCGTCGGCCTCGGCCTGCTCGGCGTCGCCGGCTACTACATGTTCCTGCGCGGCCAGGGCACGGAAATGCGTCCGATGCTGGAAGCCTTGGTCGGCCTCTCCTTCGGCGCCTCGCTGATCTCGATCTTCGCGCGTCTGGGCGGCGGAATCTTCACCAAGGGCGCCGATGTCGGCGCCGATCTGGTCGGCAAGGTCGAAGCCGGAATCCCAGAGGATGACCCGCGCAATCCGGCCGTGATCGCGGACAATGTGGGCGACAATGTCGGCGACTGCGCCGGCATGGCGGCCGACTTGTTCGAGACCTTCGCGGTCACCGTGGTGGCGACCATGCTGCTGGGCTCGATCTTCTTCGCCGATGTGCTCCAGCAGGAGCAGCTCATGCTCTATCCGCTGCTGATCTGCGGCGTCGGCGTGGTGAGCTCGGTCGTCGGCATGTTCTTCATCCGGCTGGGTGCGAGCCAGAACATCATGGGCGCACTCTACAAGGGCCTGATCGCCACCGGCGTGATCTCGATTGCGCTGATCGCTGTGTTCACCCACCTGGTGCTCGGCTTTGGCACGGTGTTCACCGGCAGCGTCGTTTCCGTCACCGGCTCCAGCCTGTTCTGGTGCGCGGTGGTCGGCCTCGCGGTGACCGGCCTGCTGGTCTGGATCACAGAGTACTACACCTCGACCGCCTATCGCCCGGTGCGGAGCGTCGCCCAGGCCTCGACCACCGGCCATGGCACCAACATCATCCAGGGCCTCGCGGTTTCGATGGAAGCGACCGCGCTGCCGGTGATCGTGATCTGCGCCGCGATCATCGCCGCCTACAATCTCGCCGGCCTCTACGGCATCGCGATCTCCGCGACCGCCATGCTGTCGCTGGCGGGCATCGTGGTCGCCCTCGACGCCTACGGCCCGGTCACCGACAATGCCGGCGGCATTGCCGAGATGTCCGGCCTGCCGCCGGAAGTGCGCAAGGTGACCGACGCGCTCGATGCGGTCGGCAACACCACCAAGGCGGTGACCAAGGGCTATGCGATCGGTTCGGCGGCACTCGCGGCGCTGGTGCTGTTCGCGGCCTATACCGAGGACCTGAAGCATTACTTCCCGCAGCTGACCGAGACGATCTCGTTCCAGCTCAACAACCCCTACGTGGTCATCGGCCTGTTCGTGGGCGGCGCGCTGCCGTTCCTGTTCGGCGCCATGGGCATGATGGCGGTCGGACGCGCGGCCGGCTCGGTCGTGATCGAAGTCCGTCGCCAGTTCAAGGAGATCAAGGGCATCATGGAAGGCACCGCGAAGCCGGAATACGGCCGAGCCGTCGCCATGCTGACCACGGCGGCGATCAAGGAGATGATCGTCCCGTCGCTGCTCCCGGTGCTGGCGCCGATCGTGCTCTACTTCGTCATCTACGCGGTGGCGGGACAGGCCGAAGGCTTCACCGCCCTCGGCGCGATGCTGCTCGGCACGATCGTGACCGGTCTCTTCGTCGCCATCCAGATGACCTCGGGCGGCGGCGCCTGGGACAATGCCAAGAAGTACATCGAGGACGGCCATCACGGCGGCAAGGGCTCCGACGCCCATAAGGCCGCGGTGACCGGCGACACCGTCGGCGATCCCTACAAGGACACCGCGGGTCCGGCCGTCAACCCGATGATCAAGATCACCAACATCGTGGCGCTGCTGCTGCTTGCGGCACTCGCCCATATGGCGATGTGATCGCCAGAGACATCGGCTGAAAGCGAAACCCCGGCGGAGCGATCCGCCGGGGTTTTTGCTTCAGTCGATACTCGGCCGTCATCCGCGGTCAGGCCGCGGGATCCATGTCCTGGGCTTGATGACGGTGCAGGAATATCCGATGGACGAGGTCGTAACCGCCGCTCAGAACGGCGTGTTCTTCTTGTTCGGATTGTTGAAGCGGCCGAGGTTGCCCAGGACCTGCTGCACGATGGTGAGGTCGTTGCCATGGGTCGGCGTGATGCGGTCCACCATGGCGACCATGCGGCCGTTCTCCAGACCGTAGACCTTCATGTCCTGCACGATGTTCTGGGAATCGAACGTGATCGCCAGCACTTCCTGCTCGACCACTTCGGGATCGAGGAAGGCGGTCTGCTCGGTGCGCCGCGAGATGTAATACCAGGTGCGGTCCTGGAAGGCGGAGACGGAGGAGGGCGAGCCCAGGAGCTGGGTCACCCGGTTCTTGTCATCCACGCCGGGATTGATCTGCACGACTTGGTCGGCATCGGGTACGTTGCCTTCCTGCTGGATCGTCGGCGAGCAGCCGCCCAGAGCCAGCGCGGATCCGGCAAGCCAAAGGCTCGAGCAGAGGGCAGTCGCGATCTTCCGTAAATCCACCATCAGGCCCCGATCATCGCGCCGGTCAGCTTCGCCCCCGAATGCCGCATTGCGAATCATGGCACCCGGCGCCTAGGCTTGGCGTTATTGCAGCCGGCGGGGCGAAGATTGCACCCACCCCCCACTCTGTCAAGGAACGGCAGTGCCACGAACCGGGGCGTTAAGGGGCTCAGCAGCAAAGGAAATTCAGCGGTGAGTGTGCTCGGCAAGCTGATCGATCGGGTCCTCAGTGGGCCGGACCGCCGGGAGATCGTGGCGCAGCGTCTCTATGCGGCGTTGACCGCCCAGGCGCGGCGCCCGGTTTTCTACGCAAGCTGCGGGGTGCCGGACACGATCGACGGCCGGTTCGAGATGGTGGCACTCCATGCCTTCCTGCTGTTCCGGCGGCTCAAAGGACACGGCGAAAAGGCGGGCGCCGTCGCCCAGTCGGTCTACGATGTCATGTTCGGCGATTTCGACGCTTCGGTGCGGGAAATGGGCGCTCAGGACCTCGGCGTCGGGCGGCGCATCAAGTTCATGACGGAAGCGATGAACGGCCGCTTCCAGGCCTATGAAGCCGGGCTCGGCCAAGCGCAATCCCGGGGCGCGCAGGCCGAGCTGGAGCTCGCCCTGAAGCGCAATCTCTACGGCACGGTCGAGCCGGTGGACGAGTGCCTGAAGCGGATGGCTGATTATCTGAAGCGTGCCGATGCCGAGCTCGCGGCGATGCCGATCGATCTCCTGATGCGGGGAATCCTGCATTTTCCGGCCCTCGAACCGGACCGCCTGGATTACTGAAGCGGGACGACTAAATAAGCCTCATGCCCCGTCAGCATTCCGATTCGCAGGAGTTCTCGCGCTTCGTCGAGGCCGACAGCGTCGGCTCGCACCGCATGGAGCGCCGGATCAGCGCCAATCCCGAGGAGCGCGCCGCCCTGGCCCGGCGCTTCGAGCTCATCGGCATTGACCGGCTGGAGGCCGTGTTCTCGCTGAAACGCGCGGGCGGCGGTGTCATCCACGTCTCCGGCGAGATCGAGGCCGAGGTCACCCAGTCCTGCGTCGTCACCCTGGCCCCGGTGCCGGCCAAGGTCAAAGAGACGTTCTCGGCCGATTTCGCCGATGAGGACCGGCGCAACCCGGCCGATCCGGACCTCGATTTCGAAGCGGCGGACCCGCCGGAGCCGATCCGGAACGGGCATATCGACCTCGGCGAATTGGCCGCCGAACAGCTCTCTTTGGCGCTCGATCCCTATCCCCGGGCGCCGGGAGCCGCGATTCCGGCGCAGTACAGGCCGGACCCGGAGGAGGACGAGGAACCGGCCCGTCCCGTTAACCCATTCTCAATATTGAAGAAATCAAACTAGCCTCCGGTCCACCGTGGAATCGGTGAGCGCGTGATTAACTTGCCACCGCGTCGGTTTTTGGCTAAGAACCCGCCATTCGGTGGCAGCATTGGGCTGCCTTTTCTTTTGTGCGAGCACAATCATGGCAGTCCCCAAGAAGAAGGTCTCAAAGTCGCGGCGCGATATGCGGCGCAGCCACCATGCGTTGAAGGTGGTCGGGTCTCTCGAATGCCCGAACTGCGGCGAGCTGAAGCGCCCGCATCACGTATGCGGTTCCTGCGGCCACTACGACAAGCGCGAAGTCATTGCCAGCGCGGAGTCCAGCGCGGCCTGACCGCAGCGCCTGCTATAGTGCGCCCAGGGAGGAGTGAAGACTCTTGAGCGCCAGCCTGGCGATATCACTGGATGCGATGGGCGGCGACAACGCGCCGGAGATGGTGGTGCGCGGCGCAGACATCGCGCGGCGCCGCTTTCCGCAATGCAAGTTCCTGTTCTTCGGCGATGAGGCGAAGGTCCGGCCGTTGCTGGACTCGATGCCCGAGCTGAAGAAGGTCTCGACGCTCCGTCACACCGTCTCGGTCGTCACCATGGACGACAAGCCCGGCCAGGCTTTGCGCTCCGGGCGTGGCAGTTCCATGCGCCTTGCGATCGACGCCGTGCACAACGGCGAGGCCGCGGCTGTGGTCTCGGCCGGCAACACCGGTGCGCTGATGGCGATGGCGAAGTTCGTGTTGAAGACCATGCCCGGCATTGACCGGCCGGCGATCGCCTCGTTCTTCCCGACCTTGCGCAGCGAGAGCGTAATGCTCGATCTCGGTGCCAACGTGCAATGCGATGCCGACAACCTCGTCCAGTTCGCGGTGATGGGAAACGTGTTCGCGCGCACCGTTCTCGGCGTGCGCGAGCCGACCGTGGGCCTGCTCAACGTCGGCTCCGAGGAATTGAAGGGCCATGATGCGGTGAAGGTCGCGCATGGCATCCTGCGTCAGGCGACCGGTCTTCCCGGGAAGTTCGTGGGATTCGTCGAAGGCGACGACATCACCCGCGGTAGCGTCGATGTGATCGTGACCGACGGGTTCACGGGGAACGTCGCCCTGAAGAGCATCGAGGGTGCGGTGAAACTCTACAGCCATTTCCTGCGCCAGACCTTCAAGAGCTCCTGGATGGCGGGCCTCGGCTATCTGCTGGCCCGGCCGGCGATGAACGCGCTCCGCGCGCGGGTCGATCCGCGGCGCTACAACGGTGCGATCTTCATGGGCTTGAACGGCGTCTGCGTGAAGAGCCATGGCGGCACCGATGCCTTCGGTTTCGCCAATGCGATCGGCGTCGCGGTCGATATGCTGACCAACGGCACGATCGAGAAGATGCGCCAAGATTTCTCCACCATGACCACCTCGACCGGTCCCCAGGCGGCGGCGCTTTAGATGAGACGTTCGGTCGGGCTTTCCGTCGGCGCCTATCTGCCGAAGACCATCGTGACCAACGAGGAGCTGTCGAAGCGCGTCGACACCACCGACGAGTGGATCCGCCAGCGCACCGGCATCACCCAGCGCCATATCGCGGCCGAGGGCGAGACGACCGCCGATCTCGCGGTGAAGGCGGCCGAGCAGGCGCTGCACGCGGCCGGCCTCCGCGGCGCCGACATCGGCGCGATCGTACTCGCGACGGCAACGCCGGATCACACCTTCCCGGCGACCGCGACCCGGGTACAGCACCGGATCGGCATGAAAGGCGGCTTCGCGCTCGACGTGCAGGCGGTCTGCTCGGGTTTCGTCTATGCGCTCGCCATCGCCGACAATTTCATCAAGGCCGGCCAGGTGAAGCGGGCGCTGGTTATAGGCGCGGAGACCTTCTCGCGGATCCTGGACTGGAACGACCGCAACACCTGCGTGCTCTTCGGCGACGGCGCCGGCGCGCTGATCCTGGAAGCCGCCGAAGGGCAGGGGACGTCGCAGGACCGCGGCGTGCTCTGCACGCATCTATTCTCCGACGGCGCGCATTACGAGCAGCTCTATGTCGATGGCGGCCCGTCCTCGACCCAGACCACCGGCCACGTCCAGATGAACGGCAAGGAAGTGTTCCGCCATGCCGTGGTGAACCTTGCGGCCGCGGTCGATGCTGCGATCGCTTCCACGGGCATCACGGCCGAGGACATCGACTGGCTGGTGCCGCACCAGGCCAATCGGCGGATCATGGACGGCATGGCGCATCGCCTGAAGCTGCCGCCGGAGAAGGTCGTCTACACGATCGACCGCCACGCCAACACCTCGGCGGCCTCGGTTCCGCTGGCGCTGGCCGAAGCGGTGACCGACGGCCGGATCCAGCGCGGCCAGATGGTGCTGATGGAGGCGATGGGCGGCGGATTCACTTGGGGTTCGGCGCTGCTCCGCTGGTAGTAACCATGACGGACCAACTTTCGTCGTAACGTCCCTCTCTAATTGACTGATTTCAGAGGAATCGATAGGCTTTTGCCCATCGACGACCGGACGCCGGATCAGCGAGAGGCGAGCCATGAAGGGCAATACAGTCACCCGCGCGCACTTGGCCGAGGCGGTCTACCAGGAGGTGGGCCTGTCACGGAACGAATCGGCCGAGCTGGTCGACAGCGTGCTCAACGAGATTTCCGATGCGCTGGCCCGCGGCGAAAGCGTGAAGATCTCCTCCTTCGGCAGTTTCCTGGTCCGGATGAAGGGCGAGCGCATCGGCCGCAATCCGAAGACCGGCGAGGAAGTGCCGATCAAGCCGCGCCGGGTCCTGGTGTTCCGTTCCTCGCATGTCCTGAAGGACCGGGTGAACAAGGGCTCGGGTAACCCGGCATGACCAGTGCACAGAGGGCTCGGAACCCGCAGGCCCATCCGGCCGGCGAGGCCGTCCGTCGTCCGGCGCCGCGCCGCGCCGAGAAGTCCGCGACCGCCTTTCGCACGATCAGCGAGGTGGCCGACGATCTCGAAGTGCCGCAGCACGTGCTCAGGTTCTGGGAGACCAAGTTTCCGCAAATCCGCCCGATGAAGCGCGGCGGCGGCCGGCGTTATTACCGGCCGGAGGATATCGATCTGCTGCGCGCCATCCGTGACCTGCTCTACGAGCAGGGCTACACGATCAAGGGCGTGCAGAAGCTGATGCGCGAAGGCGGCCTGAAGATCGGCGAAGAGGGCGTGGTCGAAGCCCCGGCCGAACCTGCCGAGGCTGCAGCCGAGCCGGGCGCTGCCGGCACGGTCTCGCGCGCAACCTCCGAGGATCTGCCGCTGTTCCGCGCCTCCATGGACGACAGCCAGCTCCGCGAGATTCGCGGTATCGCCGCCGAACTCTCCGAACTCCGCGACCGTCTCCGCAAGGCGATCGACGGGCGTTGAGGCTTACAAGCTTGCACCAGCCTCAAGCGGTGGATATATAGCCGCTGCCCTGCATTGCTCTCTGCGGAGACCGGTGCGGCCCCAAGGTCGGAGTGTAGCGCAGCCTGGTAGCGCATCAGTCTGGGGGACTGGGGGTCGTGGGTTCAAATCCCGCCACTCCGACCATTACTCTCGTTTCGGGTCTGCAACCTGGAAATCGAGAATTTTCGCGATATTCGCGCTAAAAGCTAACTTGCGCACACTATGGTATACGGATGCCGCGCTGCACAGCGTGTTGCACCGGTTAGATCCGTGCTTATCTAACCGTTGAATGCCTCCGAATCCTGTCCCGAGTCGGCGGCGTACGGGTCTGAAATCTATTTCCGAAGAGTGACGATCATGGTCGATCAAAGCGCAGCCCCTGAAATGTCCGAACCCGGCGACGGTATCCCCGCTTCCGCCGACCCGGATACGATCAGCCTGCAGCTGGGCGACCTGCTTCCGGACAGCGCCGGCAATGTCGTCATCGAATATGACGGCGGCAATCTCGCCGTGCAGCTGATGACCGACCAGTCAGTGGTCGAGCATGGCGTGGCGGTCCAGGCGGTCGATGCCAACGGCGGCGATCTTTCCGGAATGGCCTATTTTGCCTTCGGCGATGGGACGACTCTGTATTTCCCGACTGATATCAGCGTCCACATTGTCCCGCCGGTCGCCTGAGCCCGCAGCTCCGGTTCTCCGGACCTGAACCGGAAACCTGAACCGCAGGGCTCAATCCCGGCGGCCGCGTTTCACGCTCAATAGTCCCCGCTGTCGGCTTTGCCGCCCCCAGTGCCTCCACTCCCCCCACTGCCGCTTCCCCCGCTATCGTCTTTCCAGGCGCGGCTCGGCTTGTTGGGCTCACCCGGGGGCAGCGGGATGACGGGCATCGGCTCGGTGGGCGGCGGAACTGTGTTCATCGCCGTGTCGGCGGTCGCGTCTAGAATCGGCTTCAGCATCTCCGGCGTGGTGGGCTGCACCGACGAGAGCGTGCCGCCGGCATCGATCGAGCCCCATTGGCCGCCATTGACCATCATCGGCGGCTTGCCGCCTTCGCTGCCAAGCTCGACTATCCCGTTCAGCACATAGAGCGTCATCAGGCTCTGCTGGAAGGCGACGATCCATTTGGTGCCGCGCACCGCCGAATAGCCGTTGGCGGTCTTGATCTGATAGTCGAACTTGTTCTCGCCGGACTTCGCCGCGGCGGCGTTCACGATGCCCTGTAGCACCGTCAGCACCACCGTCCGCGATTTGTTGGCGGCATCCACCGCGAAGATGTCGACCGAGAGCGTGGTGTTCTCGCCGAGCGCCAGGATCGATCCATCGACGAAGCGCAGCCGCAGCCGGGCGCCGGGTCCGGTCTTGATCACATCGCCCAGCTGCACCGCCGTCCCCATGGAGCAGGACATATCGGTGCCGTCGCGGGAGATGCGGATATCGCCGCGCGTCTTCACCGCCTGGGCCACGAAAGCGGCGGCGAAGGCGTTGGACACCAGCAGGATCACGGAGACGCAGAGAACCGCGGCGGCCACCAGCCGCCCGGCAGTTCCGGGCGCACGCAAGGTGTGGCGACGAATCATCGAGCCCCGATCCTCCAGCCCGTCCAGTCTATGCGTTAGACGCTACGGGAGCCAGGGGCGTTCAGACGCCGGTTGAGGCGCCGGGTGTGCGGCCGGTCACAGGTTCGGAGATTTCATAGGCTCGCGCGATCACACGTCGAGATCCTGCGCGAAGGCCGCATTCTCCTGGATGTATTGGAAGCGCAATTCAGGCTTCCGCCCCATCAGACGCTCAACCAGATCCGCGGTCTCCCGCGCCTCCGCCCGCTCTTCTTCGTTATAGCGGTGGGGCATCCGGACCCGGAGCAGGGTGCGCTTCTCGGGGTCCATGGTGGTTTCCTTGAGCTGGCTCGCCGGCATTTCGCCGAGACCCTTGAAGCGGCTGACCTCGACCTTGCCCTTGCCGGTGAACTCGGCCTTCATCAACTCGTCACGATGGGCGTCGTCCCGCGCATAGGCGACCTTGCCGCCTTGGGAGAGGCGATAGAGTGGCGGCTGCGCGAGGTAGAGCTTCCCGTGCTCGATCAGACCCGGCATCTCGCGATAGAAGAAGGTCATCAGCAGCGAGGCGATATGCGCGCCGTCGACATCGGCATCGGTCATGATGACGACCTTGTCGTAGCGCAGCCGGTCGAGATTGAACTTGTCCCGCGTGCCGCAGCCCAGCGCCTGAATGAGATCGACCAGCTCTTGGTTGCCGGAAAGCTTGTCGGCCGATGCCGAGGCGACATTGAGGATCTTGCCCCGGAGCGGCAGCACGGCCTGGGTCTCGCGGTCGCGCGCCTGTTTCGCCGAGCCGCCAGCGGAATCGCCTTCCACCAGGAAGAGCTCGGTGCCTTCCTGGGAATCCTTCGAGCAATCGGCGAGCTTGCCGGGCAGGCGCAGCTTCCGGGTCGCGGTCTTGCGCGAGAGCTCCTTGTCGTTCTTCTTCCGGAGCCGCTCCTCGGCGATCTCGATCACCCGCTCGAGCAGATCGCGCGCCCGGCCGGTATCGCCGGAGAGCCAATGGTCGAAGTGATCCTTGATCGTGGTATCGACCAGCCTTGTTGCTTCCGCGGTGGCGAGCTTCTCCTTGGTCTGGCCCTGGAACTGCGGATCGCGGATGAAGACCGAGAGCAGCATGGCGGCACCGCCGGTCACGTCCTCGGCGGTGATGATCGAGGTCTTGCGGTTGCCGACCAGCTCGCCATAGGCCCTGAGGCCGCGCGAAAGCGCGCTGCGGAGGCCCGCCTCGTGCGTCCCGCCTTCCGGCGTCGGCACGGTGTTGCAATAGGAGTTCAGGAACCCGTCGCCATCGACCGGCCAGGCGATCGCCCATTCGGCGCGGCCCTGGCTGTCCGGGAACTCGGCCTGCCCCGAGAACGGCGTCGCGGTCACCATCTTGCGGCCGTTGATTGTCGAGGTGAGATAGTCGCCCAAGCCGCCCGGGAAATGCAGCGTGTCGCTGGCCGGCGTATCGTCGCCCTCGGTGATCAGCGTTGGGTCGCAGGACCAGCGGATCTCGACGCCGCGGAAGAGATAGGCCTTGGAGCGGCACATGCGGTAGAGGCGGGCGGCCTTGAAATGCGCCTGCTTGCCGAAGATCTCCGGGTCGGCGTGGAACTTCACCGTGGTGCCGCGGCGGTTGACCGCGCCGGTGTTCTTCAGCTTGTCCTGCGGCGCGCCGCGCTTGTAGTGCTGCACGAACAGCTGCTTGTCGCGTGCGATCTCGACGGTCAGATCGTCGGACAGCGCATTCACCACCGAAAGGCCGACGCCGTGCAGGCCGCCGGAGGTCTGATAGACCTTGCCGCTGAACTTGCCGCCGGAATGCAGCGTCGTGAGAATCACTTCCAGCGCCGACTTGTTCTTGTATTTGGGATGCGGGTCGATCGGGATGCCGCGGCCGTTGTCCCGGATCGTCACATACATGTCGGCGCCGAGTTCGACCTCGATCCGGCTGGCATGGCCGGCGACCGCCTCGTCCATGGAATTGTCCAGCACCTCGGCCACGAGATGGTGCAGCGCCCGCTCGTCGGTGCCGCCGATATACATGCCGGGGCGCCGGCGGACCGGCTCCAGCCCCTCCAGGACCTCGATATCCTTGGCCGAATAGTCGCCGCCCTTCTTGGGCGCATTCTCAAACAGATCGCTCATGTGCCGCCAATCGTTAACGCTGGACCGGAGTGATAGCCGCTCGAAGGCCTGCCCGCAATCGGAAAGCCGCCTCGAAAAACTGGATCTAAGTTTTTATTATTAAAGGATATTATCGCGGCCTCACACCGGCCTTCCGCAGTCTAACAAGTCGACTCGGACCCCGGCGAGCGGTCGCTGTCCACGCGGTCGGGCTCGTCCGGCCGCGTGTTGTCGCGGGATGTGGATTTGCCGCGGGCCGCTGAATTGACGCCCTTCCGCCCGGCTGATAAGCACCGCTGCCAACAGAGATTGGGGAAGAAACGCGTTGTTCGAATTCAAAGAGCCGGCGGCACAGCTCGACGGGCACAGCATTCTGGTCACCGGTGGCACCGGTTCCTTCGGCAAGCGGTTCATCAAGACCGTGCTTGAGCGCTACAAGCCGGCGCGGCTGATCGTCTACAGCCGCGACGAGCTGAAGCAGTTCGAGATGGGCATGGAGCTGCCGGTCGCGAAGTATCCGGCGCTGCGCTATTTCATCGGCGACGTCCGGGATGCCGGCCGTCTGGAGATGGCGATGCGCGGCGTCGATATCGTCGTCCATGCCGCGGCGCTGAAGCAGGTGCCGACCGCGGAATACAACCCGTTCGAATGCATCGCCACCAACGTGCATGGCGCCGAGAACGTGGTGAATGCCGCGATCCGCACCGGCGTGAAGAAGGTGGTGGCGCTCTCGACCGACAAGGCCGCGAACCCGATCAACCTCTACGGCGCCAGCAAGCTCGCCTCGGACAAGATCTTCATCGCCGCCAACCACCTGGCCGGGGCCGATGGCTGCCGGTTCTCGGTCGTGCGCTACGGCAATGTGATCGGCTCGCGCGGCAGCGTGATCCCGTTCTTCCGCAAGCTGGTGAACGACGGCGCCACCGAGCTCCCGATCACCGACGAACGGATGACCCGGTTCCTGATCACCCTGCAGCAGGGCGTCAATTTCGTGCTGTCCTCGATGCTGCTGATGCGCGGCGGCGAGATCTTCGTGCCCAAGATCCCCAGCATCAAGATCACTGACGTCGCGGCCGCGATCGGACCGAAGCTGCCGACCAAGATGGTCGGCATCCGTCCGGGCGAGAAGCTGCACGAGGTGATGATCACCGAAGAGGACTCCTGGACCACCTGGGAGCTCGCGGACCGCTATGTGATCGAGCCGGCCCATGATCATTGGGAGGCGAAGCGTGCGGCGATCTCCGGCGCCAAGCTTGTTACCGAGGGCTTCCGCTACGACAGCAAAAGCAACAGCGAATGGCTGCCGATCGACACCCTCAACGCCATCCTGAAGGCCGAGCCGGCGTGAGCGCCGGCTTTCTGCCGTATGGCCGCCAGGACATCGATGCCGGCGATCTCGCCGCCGTCGCCGAGGCGCTGCAATCGGGCTATCTGACCACCGGCCCCAAGGTCGGTGAGTTCGAAACCGCCTTTGCCAAGGCCGTGGGTGCGAAGCACGCGGTCGCCAGCAACAGCGGCACGGCGGCCCTGCATCTCGCCTGCGTGGCGCTCGACCTCGGCCCCGGCGACAGCGTGGTCGTGCCGGCGGTGACCTTCCTCGCCACCGCCAACGCGGCGCGCTTCTGCGGCGCCGAGGTGATCTTCGCCGATGTCGATCCCGACAGCGGCCGCCTGACCGCCGCCGCCTTCGAGGCGGCGCTGGCCGCCAATTCGCGCGCCGCGGTGCGCGCCGTGCTGCCGGTCCATCTCAACGGCCATAGCGTCGATATGGCGGCGATCCGCGCCATTGCCGAGCCGCGCGGCATTGCCGTGATCGAGGATGCCTGTCATGCGGTCGGCGGGCTGCAACAGGCCGGCAACGGCTCGATGGCGCCGGTCGGCGCCTGCGCTCTCTCGGAATTCGCGGCCTTCTCGCTGCATCCGGTGAAGACCATCACCAGCGGGGAGGGCGGCGTCACCACCACCAATGACGAAGCCGCCTATCGGCGCATGTGCCGGTTCCGTACCCATGGCATGGTGCGCGAGCCCAAGGAGTTCCTGCATCCCGATCTCGGCCTCGATGCCGAAGGGACGGCGAATCCCTGGTATTATGAAATGCAGGAGCTGGGCTTCAACTACCGGATCACCGACTTCGCCTGTGCGCTGGGCTCCAGCCAACTGAAGCGGCTGGACGGTTATGCCAAGCGCCGCCGCGAGCTCCAGGCCCGTTACGACCGGCTGCTGGTCCCTCTGGCGCCGGTCATCCGGCCCGTGCCGGCGGCACCCGGCGACGATCCGGTCCTGCACCTCTATGCCGTGCTGATCGATTTCGAGAAGATCGGCCGCAGCCGCGCCCGGGTGATGCACGACCTCAAGGCGGCCGGCATCGGCACCATGGTGCACTATATCCCGGTCAACCGGCAGCCCTATTACCGCCAGCGCTATGGCGAGAGCCGGCTGCCCGGCGCCGAGGCCTATTACGCCCGCTGCCTCTCGATCCCGTTCTATCCCACCATGCAGGACGGCGACGTCGACCGCGTGGTCGATGCCTTGCAAGCCCTGACCCGCTGACTTAGCCTTCGGGCAGGATTATCCGCCGAGGGGGACGTCATGCTGAAAGAGTTTAGAGACTTCGCCATGCGGGGGAACGTCATCGATCTCGCCTTCGGCGTGATCATCGGCGTCGCCTTCGGTGCCATCGTCAATTCCCTGGTCAACGACATCATCATGCCGCCGATCGGCTATATCAGCGGCGGGCTCGATTTCTCCGGTCACTTCATCGATTTGACCGAGCCCTCCACCACGCTTTCCTACGCGGATGCCAAGACCGCGAAGCATGCCGTCATCGGCTACGGCGTCTTCATCAACACGATCATCAACTTCCTGATCATCGCCTTCGCTTTGTTCATGGTGGTGAAGCAGATCAACCGCTTCCACAAGAAAGAGGCCGCGGCGCCGGCCGGCCCGACTCCCACCGAAGCGCTGCTGATGGAAATCCGCGACGAATTGAAGAAAGGCCGCTGAGTACGATCATGGCGAAGCACACGTTCTCCTGCATCGACGCCCATACCTGCGGCAATCCGGTCCGCGTCGTTTCCGGCGGCGGGCCGCAGCTTCAGGGCGCCAGCATGAGCGAGCGGCGCCAGCATTTCCTGAAGGAGTTCGACTGGATCCGTACCGGCCTCATGTTCGAGCCGCGCGGCCATGACATGATGTCGGGCAGCATCCTCTATACGCCGACCCGCGACGATTGCGACGTCGGCATCCTCTTCATCGAGACTTCCGGCTGCCTGCCGATGTGCGGCCACGGCACGATCGGCACCGTCACGGTGGCGATCGAGAACGGCCTGGTGAAGCCGAAGACGCCGGGCACGCTGCGTCTCGAAACGCCGGCGGGTCTCGTCATCGCCGAATACAACCAGGTCGGCGAATATGTGGAATCCGTGCGCCTCACCAACGTCCCGGCCTTCCTGCATTCGGAGGACCTCGAGATCGACTGCCCGGATCTGGGCACGATCAAGGTCGACGTCGCTTATGGCGGCAACTTCTATGCGATCGTCGAGCCGCAGGCGAATTACCGCGACATGGCGGACTTCACCGCCGGCGATCTCGTGCGCATGAGCCCGATCCTGCGCAAGCGCATGAACGAGAAATACACTTTTCAGCATCCCGAGAACCCGACGATCAAGGGCCTCTCGCACATCCTCTGGACCGGCGCGCCGAAGAATCCCGAGGCCGATGCCCGCAACGCGGTCTTCTACGGCGACAAGGCGATCGACCGCTCGCCCTGCGGCACCGGCACCTCGGCCCGCATGGCGCAGCTCGCCGCCAAGGGCAAGCTCACGGTCGGCGACAGCTTCGTCCACGAGAGCATCATCGGCAGCCTGTTCAAAGGCCGTGTGGTGAAAGAGGCAAGGGTCGGCAACCACAGCGCCATCGTCCCCTCGATCGAAGGCTGGGCCCGCGTCACCGGCTACAACACGATCTTCATCGACGACCGCGACCCCTATCGGCACGGGTTTGTCGTGCAGTGACACCGCGCGTCGCAAATCATGCACCGCCGTCTCGCCTTACTCGGTCGTCATCCCAAGGCTTGGCTTTGGGATCCACGAGTTTCGAGCAAAGGCTGAGACCCATCAAGCCGGGTCACACAGCCAACCACGCCATCACTCCATCCGCCGCAACCACCGCCGAGCTCATGCAGGCCTGCAGCAGGTAGCCGCCGGTCGGCGCTTCCCAATCCAGCATTTCGCCGGCAACGAACACGCCCGGCAGATCGCGCAGCATCAGGCGATCGTTAACCGCAGCGAATGAAATTCCGCCAGCGGAAGAGATCGCTTCGGCGATCGGACGCGCACGTTCCACTTTGAGCGGCACCGCCTTAATCAAGCGCGCCAGCGCCCGTGGATCATCCGGCACGGGATCCGCAACTTCGCGCAGCAGCGAATAGGCGAGGGGACCGAGGTTCAATTCGCCGCTGAGCCAGGCCGAGAGCGAACGCCCCTTGCGCCGATCCGCCAGCCGTTTCGCTAAAGCGGCGACATCCATCTGCGGCTTGAGATCGAGCGACAGCACCGCAGGCAGCCGATCGCGCAAGGCCGCACTGATCGCATAGACCGCGCCGCCTTCGATCCCATGCCGGGTTATCACCATCTCGCCCGGCACAGTGCGGCTCTCGATCGAGAGCGCGATGTTCTTCAACGGCATACCGCCCGCGCGTTCGCGGAAATGATCCGACCAGGCGATCTCGAAACCGCAATTCGCAGGCTGGAACGGCGCGACCTCCACGCCGCGGCTGCTGAGGATCGGCACCCAAGCCGCGTCCGAGCCGAGCTTCGGCCAGCTTGCGCCGCCGAGCGCCAGGACCGTGGCGCGTGCGATGACCGCCTGCGCGTCGCCCCCGAACCGCAGCCGGTCGCCGTCGAAGCCGATCCAGCGCTGGCGCAGGTGAAAGGTGACACCGAGCTCCACCAGCCGCTTCAGCCAGTTGCGCAGCAATCCGCTCGCCTTCATCGCCTTCGGAAATACGCGGCCGGAGCTGCCGACGAAAGTCTCCGCGCCCAGCCCATCCGCCCAGTGCCGCAGATCCTCGGGCGAGAACCCATCGAGCCAGGGTGCGACCTGTTCCGCCCGGTAGCCGTATCGCGCAATGAACTGCGGCATCGGCTCGGAATGCGTCAGGTTGAGCCCGCCGCGGCCCGCCATCAGGAATTTCCGCCCCGGCGTCACCATCGCGTCGAAAATGTCGACCTTGAGCCCGCGGCCGGCGAGGCGTTCCGCCGCCATCAATCCGGCCGGGCCGGCGCCGATCACGGCGATGTCTGTGGATATCTCGGGAGGCGCGGCCATCGCCGGAAACTAGCGGCGTTGCGGCCTCCCGTCGATCTCCCTAATCTGCGGCGTCCCTCCATCGACCAGCCGCAGCAGGAAGCGCATGGCCCAGCCTCATCCTCAGTTCCCGCAGCTCTATGTGCTCGATCATCCGCTGATCCAGCACAAGCTGAGCATCATGCGCGACAAGACCACTTCGACCACACAGTTCCGCCAGCTCCTCAAGGAGATCGCGCTGCTGATGGGCTACGAGCTGACCCGCAGCCTGCCGATGACGACCAAGGAGATCGAGACGCCGATCACGACGTTTCAGGCCCCGACCATCGCCGGCAAGAAGGTCGCGGTGGTGCCGATCCTGCGCGCCGGCCTCGGCATGGCGGACGGTCTCCTGGATCTCGTCCCGGCGGCACGCCTCGGCCATATCGGCCTCTATCGCGACCATGAGACCAAGCGGCCGGTCGAGTATTTCGTGAAGCTGCCGGACCCCGAAGGCCGCATCTTCATCCTGGTCGATCCGATGCTGGCGACCGGCCATTCCGCATCGGCCGCCGTCGATGTGCTGAACAAGCGCGGCGTCTCCGACGAGAATATCCGCTTGATGGCGCTGGTCGCGGCACCCGAGGGCGTCAAGGTGCTGAGCGCGGCGCATCCCACGATTCCGGTCTATGTCGCCGCTCTGGATTCCCACCTCAACGAGAACGCCTATATCGTTCCCGGGCTCGGCGATGCCGGCGATCGGCTGTTCGGGACGAAATGAGGCAGCCGTTCACGATGTGGCGGTGGTTGCCGATCCTGGGGTTCTTGGTCCTCGCGGCCTGCCAGCAGCCGCCGGCACCGGGCCCAGCCAGTGCGTCATCACAATCCTCGCTGAGCGGCCGACCCGATTCCGGTAGTCTCCCATTCACCTGGAATGAGCTCGGCACCGCCAGCCATCCGACCTCCAAGTATTTTGCTGCCGAGGCTGAGAAGATCGGCAGTCGCATAGCGCTTGCCCTGGTTCGCGACTGCTACCGGCAGCTCCAGGACAGGGCCGCATTCGACCGCTGCCTGAGAAAGGATCTGGTGGCGAAGTTCGATGCAAGCGGTGAAGGTGAAGACAAATGCGCCCGGCAAACCGACCTGGATGCCTATGCCTCTTGCGTGATCGTCGGAAATGTCTCGATCGATCTGGTGCGCCGGCTGGACTCCGGCGTCAGGATAGAAGACGACATGTGGGATAGTCCTCGCGCTTTCGCGGAGTTAATCGACAAGGTGGCTATTTCGAACGCGATCGTGGCTTGCCGCAGTGAGAAGACGGAACTCGGAGCGACGCACTGTGCGTTCGATTGGATGCTGTCGCGGGTGGATCTTCCCGAAAGACTGTCGAAGAGATGTTCCGCCGACCTCGTCAGCAGAGAGCGCACCGCGTGTCTTGGCGAGGCGGTCACCATCCGATTCATCGAGGAGCATCTGTCGCAGGCCGAAGGGACCAGCATCTGACGCCAGTCATTGCGGCGGCGTGATCGCCTGGTTGATCCGCGCGATCACCGCGTCGGGCACCGATTTGCTGCACATCAAGTAGCGGTATTCGCCGGCCGGCGGGTTGGCGAGATGGTAGATCGCGAGCTTCGCATCGGCAAGGTCGGGTCGCGCCAGCAGGTCCTTCGCCTCTTCCTCGGCCATGATCATGTAGTCGACCCGGGCGCGGCTCACCATGCCGAGCATGATCTGGTTGTCGCTGGCATCGGCGCGCGCCTTGGGCTTCTGCGCGGCGATCTTGCCGTCGAGCTCGGCGCCGTAGGAATAGCCGGTCTTGGTCAGCAGCGTCAGGGTTTTGTCGGCAAAGAGGGCGTCGATACTGGGCATCCCGGCGAAACGCGCATCGTCCTGGCGCGCGACGACGATGGTCGGCAGATCGTGATAGATCGCCGTGCTGAACTTGGCGAAGGTCTCGCGTTCGGGGCGCTTGAACCAGCCGAGGCCGCAGGCCGGCATTTCGTCGCGCTTGATCACTTCCATCTGGCGCGCGCTCGGCAGTTCCTCCCAGCGATAGGGCACGCCCGCGACCGACATCGCCTGGGTGACGACATCGGCGGTGATGCCGTGCACCCCGCCATCGGCGGCGCGCGCGGAGTAGGGTGGACGCTGGTGAAAATAGACGACCAGGGTGTCTTCAGCAGCGGCAATGCTGCTCATCCCAACGAGCACGAGCGCCGCGGCGAAGACGGGGCGGATCATGATGCGGCCGCAAGCGGCGTAGGATCGCTGATTCCGAGGCGCGCTTTCCAGGCGGCGAGGTCGTCAAGCGCGCGGCGTGCGAGCGCGGGCTTGCGCTCGGCGCGCCATTGCTTCTCCTGCGCCCGGGTGAGGCCGGCGGGTGCGGGGAGCTCGGGGAACAAGCCGAAATTGATGTTCATCGGCTGGAAGGTCTTGGCATCCGCTGCGCCGGTGATGTGATCCAGCAGCGCACCGAGAGCCGTGGTCGCCGGCGGCGCTTCGGTGGCGAGCTCCAATCGTTCGCGTCCCGCGAACTGCCCGGCCAAGAGTCCGATCGCGGCGCTCTCGACATAGCCCTCGACGCCGGTGACCTGCCCGGCAAAGCGCAGGCGCGGCTGCTGCTTCAGGCGCAGCGACCGGTCGAGCAGGCGCGGGCTGTTGATGAATGTGTTGCGATGCAGCCCGCCCAGCCGCGCGAACTCGGCGCGTTCGAGCCCGGGGATCATGCGGAAGATCCGCGCCTGCTCGCCATGCTTCAGCTTGGTCTGGAAGCCCACCATGTTGTAGAGCGTGCCCAAGGCATTGTCCTGTCTTAGCTGGACCACGGCATGGGGGCGGCGCCCGGTCTTGGGATCGGTGAGCCCAACCGGTTTCATCGGCCCGAAGCACAAGGTCCGCGGCCCGCGCTCCGCCATCACCTCGATCGGCAGGCAGCCTTCGAAATAGGGCGTGGATTTCTCCCATTCCTTGAAATCGGTCTTCTCGCCGGCGAGCAGCGCCGCATAGAAGGCGTCGTATTCGGCGCGGGTGAGGGGGCAGTTGATGTAATCGGCGCCGTCGCCTTCGGGTCCCACGCGGTCATAGCGCGACTGGAACCAGGCCTTGTCGAAATCGATGCTGTCCTTGTGCACGATCGGCGCGATTGCATCGAAGAAGCTCAGCGCGGTCTCGCCGGTGAGCTGGAGGATGGCCTGCGCGAGATCGGGCGAGGTGAGGGGACCGGTGGCGATCACGACATTGTCCCATTGGCTGGGTGGAATGCCGGCCACCTCTTCGCGCCGGATCTCGATCAGCGGATGCCGGGCAAGCCGCGCGGTGATCTCCGCCGCGAAGCCGTCGCGATCCACCGCCAGCGCGCCGCCGGCCGGGAGCTTGTGCCGATCCGCCGCCGCGAGAATGAGCGAGCCCATCCGCCGCATCTCCTCATGCAGCAGGCCGACCGCATTGTTGAGTGCGTCGTCCGAGCGGAAGGAATTCGAGCAGACCAGCTCGGCCAGGGATTCCGTCTTATGGGCGTCGGTGCCGCGCACCGGCCGCATCTCATGCAGCACCACCGGCACGCCGAGCCCGGCCGCCTGCCAGGCGGCCTCGCTGCCGGCGAGCCCGCCGCCGATGATGTGGATGGCCGAGTCTTTATTCGCGTCACGCATTGCATTAACCATTGGTTTTCGCTCTACAATATCAGGCCGGGATAGCACAGCCGATGGGAATCGGCAGGGCCCTGCGGCAATCTGCCCTTAAGTATGACTTTTGCGAGGACAGCAATCCGGCGTTCAGGTGCCGCTGGGGTGAGCGGCGGGGAGGGATGCATGCCGACTGCGATAGAATCGGACCGGCGTCAGGCGAAACGGGCCGGGGCGAGCCCGCGGCGTACCAACAGCCGGAACAAGACGCTGAAGAGCGCGAAGATCGTCTTCAACAAGAACCAGAGTGTCATCGATTGCTTCGTCCGCGACCTTTCGCCGACCGGCGCGAGGCTCAAACTCGGCGATCTGGTCGGCGTGCCGCGAGACTTCATCCTCGAGCTGCATGACGGGACGCGTTTCGCCTGCGAACGCGTCCGCGCCATGGGCCAGGAAATCGGCGTGCGGTTCTTGAAGGGGTAGGGCGCGTCGCTGGATCTTTCCCGGCGCAACGCCCGCAGCATCACGGCTGCATTGCCCCCACCCAACCCTTCCCCTAAAGCTGGGAGGGCTTTGGACCGCGTGGGCGGTACAACCGAGTGAAGCTGGCTGACGGTGCTCTTCTCCTCGCTTTAGGGAGGAGTGAGAGGGGGGCATTGCAGCCGTGGTGTTCGCCGACAGAGGTCTCGCTGTTCGATCCAGCGCTCACGCCGGCTGCTCGATGCCCTGATCCTTCAGCATCTTCGCATAAGCGGGCAGGGCCAGACAGTGCTTGACCAGGCGGCGGATCTCCGGATGCCGGATCGCGGTCTTCTCCATCTTCCGGGTCCAGCGCGCCATCATCACGAGATAGATGTCGCAAGCATAGAAGGACTCGCCGCAAAGATACGGCCCTGAATCGCGGAGCACGCCGTCGAGGAAGCCGAACATCTCGTCCGAGCGCTGCTCGGCCTTCTTCACGACCGCCGGCAGGCCGTTGGCATCGGCGGTGAAGTATTCCGCATGCCAGTAATGCATCAGCGCTTCCTGAAGCGTGTTGGTGAGGTAGGCCATCCATTGCAGGAACAGGCCGCGGTCGGGATGGCCCGGCGCCGGTGCCAACCCCGCCTCGGGATGCCGCTCGGCCAGGAACAGGCAGATCGCCGCCGCCTCGTACATCACGCGGTCGCCATCATAGACCAGGGTCGGCACCCGGCCATGCGGGTTGAACTGCATATAGGCCGCACTCTTCTGCTCGTTCTTCTCGTCGTCGATCTTGATCAGCTCATGCGGAACGCCGATCGCGTTGAGCAGGGCCATCGGTGCCATGGCGGCGCTGCCGGGCGACCAGAACAGCTTGTACATCTTTCCTCCCCGTGGTCAGATTCGTCGGCGTCTTCATAGCACAGGGATCCTGTCATCATGAGTCAGGAAGCTGCTGATCCGCGCGCCATCCCCGACCAGATCGAATACTGGAACGACGAGGCCGGCCGAGCATGGACCACCCGGCAACAATCCTGGGACACCGCCATGAAGCCGTTCTCCGATGCGGCGCTGATCCGCGCCGCAGTCGAGCCCGGGGAGAGCGTGATCGACATCGGCTGCGGCTGCGGGGCGACCTCGCTGCAATTGGCGGAGCTGGTCGGGCCGAAGGGCAGGGTGCTCGGGATCGATGTCTCGAAGCCGATGCTCAGCCGCGCCAGGGAGCGCGGCGCCGGCAATCCGGTCCTCTCCTTTGCCGAGGCCGACGCGACCACCTATCCCTTCGAGAAGGGCGGCGCGGATCTCCTGTTCTCGCGCCACGGCGTCATGTTCTTCGCCGAGCCCGAGCGCGCCTTCGCAAATCTCCGCAGCGCGTTGAAGCCAGACGGGCGCGTGGCCTTCTCCTGCTTCCGCACGCCGAAGGAGAATGCGCTGATCACCACCATCCTCGCCGCGGTGCAGGATTTCGTGCCGCCGCTGCCGAAGATGAACCCCGACGATCCCGGCCCCTTCGCCTTCCAGGACCCGGAGCGCGTGAAGCGCATCCTCACGGCCGCCGGCTTCAAGGCGGTGACCTTGGAACCGGTCGACGTCCAGTCCGACGTCGGCTCCGGCAAGGGCCTCGACGAGGCGGTCACCAACACGATGGAGATCGGCCCCGCCAGCCGCGCCCTGAGCGGCGCCCCGGCGGAGACCAGGGCCAAGGCCGAAGCCGCGCTCCGCGCCGCCCTCGCGCCGAAGCAGAAGGACGGCAAGGTTCTCCTCGGCGCCGGCATCTGGATCGTCACCGCGCGGAACGGGTAAGCGCCCGCCGCTCCTCTACCAGCGCCGCGATCCGGTCGGCGCGCATGCCGAGCAGCATGCCGGGGATGGTGACCGAGCGCTTCTCGGTGCCGAGCCTTGCCGACCAGTCGAGGAACGGGCGGGGCATCATCGCGACTTCGGTCGGCGCTTCGAACTGGACCAGCAGCGCGGTGTCGCTGCGGCTGCCGATCTGGCGCGCGCTCTTGATCGCGTTCCACGGAATGACGCCGTGCCAGAGCCGCGGCGCGGCGATGCCCGCGGCGTCCAGGCGGAGCAGCGCGTTCGAGCGCAGCAGGTTCCGGAGACAGAGCGCGGCGGCGAGCACGAACAGCACCACGCAGAACCAGTAGAAGCCGAGGCTCCAGGGCGCGGAGGTTGGCGTCTCGACCGCCCAGAGCACCGTCATCGGCGTCGCCGCCAGCAACGCGAGGCAGGTCACGACCTGGAACAGCCGGTCGCCGGGCAGCGTGACCGCGTCACCATCGACGCGCGGCTTGCCGAACCGCGCCCAGAACTGCGGCGTGAACAGCGCGCTCGCCAGCGCCGCATAATAGGCGGCGAGCGCAATGGTGGCCCAAGGCTCGGCCAGCGTCGTCGTCGCCGGCGCCTCGATCGTGAGCCAGACCATGCCCGCCACCATCACCACGCGGATGGTGTCGCCGATATCCCAGCCGGAAAGAATCACGCTCCCCCCCCAAACCCCGCGGCGTACGCTTCAAGCCCGCTTCTTCTTCGCCTTCGCGGTCAGGTGCGGCGCGAGGTAGTGGCCGGTATAGCTGCCCGGCGTCTGCGCCACTTGCTCGGGCGTGCCCTGGGCGACGATCTTGCCGCCCTTGTCGCCGCCTTCGGGCCCCAGGTCGATGATCCAGTCGGCGGTCTTGATGACCTCGAGATTGTGCTCGATCACCACCACCGTGTTGCCCTGGTCCACCAGCTGGTGCACGACCTCCAGGAGCTTCCGCACATCCTCGAAATGCAGCCCCGTGGTCGGCTCGTCGAGGATGTAGAGCGTCTTCCCGGTCGCCCTACGCGCGAGCTCCTTCGAGAGCTTCACCCGCTGCGCCTCGCCGCCGGAGAGCGTGGTCGCCGCCTGGCCGATATGGATATAGCCCAGGCCCACCTGTTCCAGCATGGCGAGCTTGTCGCGGATCGGCGGCACCGCCTTGAAGAACTCGACGCCTTCCTCGACCGTCATGTCCAGCACGTCGGCGATCGACTTGCCCTTGAAATGCACCTCGAGCGTCTCGCGGTTGTAGCGCTTGCCCTTGCACTGGTCGCACTGGACATAGACGTCGGGCAGGAAGTGCATCTCGATCTTGATGACGCCGTCGCCCTCGCAGGCCTCGCAGCGCCCGCCTTTCACGTTGAACGAGAACCGGCCCGGCTTGTAACCGCGCGCCTGCGCCTCGGGCAGCCCGGCGAACCAGTCGCGGATCGGCGTGAAGGCACCGGTATAGGTCGCGGGATTCGAGCGCGGCGTGCGCCCGATCGGCGACTGGTCGATGTCGATCACCTTGTCGAGATATTCCAGCCCCTCGATCCGGTCATGCACGCCCGGATGGGTGCGCGCGTCGTGCAGCTTGCGCGCCAGCGCGTTGTACAAGGTCTCGATGATCAGGGTCGACTTGCCGCCGCCGGAAACGCCGGTGACGCAGGTCATGACGCCGAGCGGAATCTCGACCGTGACGTTCTTCAGGTTGTTGGCCTTCGCCCCCACGATCTTCAGCGAGAGCGGATTGCCCTTCTGATCGGTCGTGCCCGCGCGCCGCACCTCCGGCACCGGGATCACCCGCGTGCCGTTGAGATACTGCGCGGTCAGCGAATTCCCCTGCATCACCTGCTTCGGCGTGCCTTGCGCCACCACCTGGCCGCCATGGATGCCGGCGGCCGGTCCCATGTCGATCAGGTAATCGGCCTCGCGGATCGCATCCTCGTCATGCTCGACCACCAGCACCGTGTTGCCGAGATCGCGCAATCTCTTGAGCGTCGCCAGCAGCCGGTCGTTGTCGCGCTGGTGCAGGCCGATCGAGGGCTCGTCCAGCACATAGAGCACGCCGGTCAGCCCCGAGCCGATCTGCGAGGCCAGGCGGATGCGCTGGCTCTCGCCGCCGGAGAGCGTCGCGGAGGCGCGGCTCAGGGTGAGGTATTCCAGCCCGACCGAATTCAGGAAGCCCAGCCGCTCGTTGATCTCCTTCAGGATCCGATAGGCGATGTCCTTCTGCTTCGGCGTCAGCTTGGCGTTCAGCGAGCCGAACCACTCATAGGCCTGCAGGATCGAGAACTCGGTCACCTGCGCCACGTTGAGCCCGTCGATCTTCACCGCCAGCGCTTCCGGCTTCAGGCGCTGTCCATGGCAGGCATCGCAGGGCGAGCTCGCCTGATAGCGCCCGAGCTCCTCGCGCATCCAGGATGAATCGGTCTCGCGGAACCGCCGCTCCATATTGGTGATCACGCCCTCGAACGGCTTGGTCGTCTTGTAGCTCCGCGTGCCGTCGTCGAAGGTGAGGGTGACCGCCTCCTCGCCCGAGCCGAACAGGATCACGTCGCGGATCTTCTTCGGCAGGTCCTTCCATGGCACGCCCAGGCTGAACCGATAGTGCCGCGCCAGACTGTCTATCGTCTGTGTGTAGTACTGCGACGAAGAATGTGCCCAAGGCGCAATAGCGCCATCTCTAAGCGTCTTCTTCTCGTCGGGGATCACCAGCTCCGGATCGAAATAGAGCTTGGACCCCAGCCCGTCGCAGACCGGGCAGGCGCCGAACGGGTTGTTGAACGAGAACAGCCGCGGCTCGATCTCGTCGATGGTGAAGCCCGACACCGGGCAGGCGAACTTGGCGGAAAAGAGAATGCGCGGCTCATACCCCTTCGGCGGCGCATCGGCGAAATCGACGAACAGCAGCCCTTCCGCCAGCCCCAAAGCCGTCTCCACGGAATCGGCAACGCGCGTCTCCAATCCCGGCTTCACCGCGATCCGGTCGACCACGATCTCGATATCGTGCTTCAGCTTCTTGTTGAGGTTCGGGAACTCGCCGATTTCATAGATCTTGCCGTCGACTCGCACGCGCTGGAAGCCGCGCTTCTGCAGCTCCAGGATCTCCTTTTTGTACTCGCCCTTCCGTCCGCGCACGATCGGTGCCAGCAGATAGATGCGCGAGCCCTCGGGCAGCGCCATGATGCGATCGACCATCTGGCTCACCGTCTGGCTCTCGATCGGGAGCCCAGTCGCGGGCGAGTAGGGGATGCCGATCCGCGCATACAAGAGGCGCAGGTAGTCGTAGATCTCGGTCACCGTGCCGACGGTCGAGCGCGGGTTCTTCGAGGTGGTCTTCTGCTCGATGGAGATGGCGGGCGACAGGCCCTCGATCGAATCCACATCGGGCTTCTGCATCAGCTCCAGGAACTGCCGGGCATAGGCCGAGAGCGATTCCACATAGCGCCGCTGCCCCTCGGCATAGATCGTGTCGAAGGCGAGGCTGGATTTGCCCGAGCCCGACAGCCCGGTGATCACCACCAGCTGGTCGCGCGGAATATCGACGTCGACGTTCTTCAGGTTGTGCTCCCGCGCCCCCTTCACGGAGATCACGTGCTCGCCCGTCGGTTTCACCAAAGAATCGCGCTTTGTCGAGCCGTTAGCCATGTGTTTTGAACCAAAATATCAATGAGTTAGGGAGCGCAGACCGGCGCCGCGCCGGGCCGCCACTATAGCGGCCCCGGAGCCCGAGCAAAGCCCTTTGTTCTACGATCGTTCGGTGCTAAGTGTGCCTCCTGACAGCGGGTGTCAACTGCCGGACCAGCACTTTGACTCCGTCCATTCCATCCGGGGGAAACGCGTCGCCAGAGACGTCTCGGTGGAAACCCTCCCGCCTTTAGGGGGAGGGCAGGGTGGGGGCTTCGCAGACCGGCTGAATCAAATTAAAACGCGCCCGCGGTCGAGCGCTTCGACGACCACCAAACCACCACCACAGCAACAGACAAATCGGAAAGACACGGGGACATCATGGCAGGCAGCGTGAACAAGGTGATTCTGATCGGCAATCTCGGCCGCGATCCGGAGATCCGCACGACCCAGGACGGCACCAAGGTGGCGAATCTCTCGCTCGCGACCTCGGAGAACTGGCGCGACAAGACGTCCGGCGAGCGCCGCGAGAAGACCGAATGGCACCGCGTCGTGGTGTTCAACGACCGTCTGGTGGACGTGATCGAGAAGTATTTGAAGAAGGGCGCCACGGTCTACATCGAGGGCGCGTTGCAGACCCGCAAGTGGACGGATCAATCGGGCCAGGAAAAATATACCACCGAGATCGTGCTCCAACGCTACCGCGGCGAGCTCACCATGCTCGGCGGCCGCGGCGGCAGCGCCGGCGGCGGCGATGAAATGGCCGACGCCGGCAGCGGCGGCTACGGCGGTGGCGGCGGTGGATACGGCGGCGGCTCGGGCGGCGGCTATGGTGGCGGCGGGGGCGGTGGCTCTAGCGGCGGCAGCCGTGGTGGCGGCGGTGGCGACTTGGACGACGACATTCCGTTTTGATTCTCTCCGCTCCCAGGTTTCGATGTCTGTCGGTTCATTGAGTTAATCTCGTGATCCCAGAAGTTCCGTATCCTTCGCGCATCCCAATTGGTGCGACTGAGGAAATTCAGCGCGCGACACAGATAAGGGATGCTGCAGCTCGGCTGAAGGATTTAGCCGCATCGCGCGGGAGATATTTGCACGACGAATTGGAGCAGTTCTGGCGCCTCGTTGAAACTGCCGGGTTGGCTCTAAGGGCATCGAACATGGAATTGGGTGAGCGGGCCGGACTTCGACCGGGATATTTTCTATCAGTCGCTAGAAAGCGACAGAGACCTCACCTAGACCGCTACTTGATGGCGCTTACGGGAATTATTGCTACTGCTAACGAACGCCTCTTTGATGTGGAGCATGCGACGGCTCCACGTCAATTGCCAGGGCAAGACGCTGAGTCAACTGCGCGCCTGAGCGTGGAGCGGGACTATGCGGAGCTACTAGTGCTGTCGAGATCGCTTGCACTGATGGCTCGTGACGAGATTGGAAGAATTGACAACGAAAGACCCAACGATCCACTGGCGATAGAGCGGAATCGCAAAGATCGGGAGCTGCTGCTCAAGCTCGCGGAGGGGTTTGATCGCATCGAAGCTGCACTTTCTGCAGTTGTTGAAGGACCGGCTGAACCCCTGCGCGTACGCAAAGCTAGCAACGTGGTTAAAAGCGTTGGTCGCGAGATTGAAGCTTGGTTCGAGAAGAATGGCTCCGAGGTGGTCGACTCCACGATGAGGATATCTCAAATCGCTGCTGGTGTGATGATACTCAACCTAGCAGGGGCAGAAATGAAGATCGCGACATCGGTGGTTGCGGCTCTTGTAGGCGGCAAGAAAATCGTTGAACTCTTCAAAGGCAAGAAGCCAAAACACGATTAAACTAGGTCCGAATGTCAATCATCAAATGATACTGAGACCCTCGCTCTGAATTGAAGAGAGAGAAAAATAGGACCAACCGTGCGTCTTGTCACGACAAAGCACCGATTGAGAATGGGTCATCCATCCGGGCGTCAAAACTCTGAATGATTCGCTCAACTCGAGAGCGATCCATGTTCCAGCCTACTAGTACACTATTGGAGAACTCGAATTGCGCGTGGCTCTTTGATCCAGGCCTATCGTGTTCAATGGCGCAGAAGTTTCGTCCATGCTTAAGCGATTCAAAGAGATCGATAGTCCATTCAGGGACAACTATGTCTTTGCTTCGTTTAGGAGTAATTCGGTTGACCATCGCGGGAACTACAGTCGTTCCCTCGTGCTCGCCAAAATGCGTGACGTGCAGCGCGGCTCCTTCGTAATGCAGCAAGAAGGATATTTCTGCGCTGCGAAGTTCGCCATTGAAGTCCAATCGCCAAGCGCGAACTAAGATGTTGTCGATCTTTCGAAATCCGGTCGGCGTTGGATAGGCAACTTCGAAGCCGCCGCCCCAGGAATGATCAAGGCCATACTTTGTAGAATACTGCGCCATAAGCGCATTGCCAACGAACCGCATCATGACCGTTCGAGCGCTAAATCCTTCGGCGTTCTCTGTGGGTGGAATTGAGTGTGGCACTTCCTGGACGAACTTCCAGAACGCACTCTGTCCGGAACCGAGCAGGTAGATTCTCGTGCCATCGATGTCGAGACCGCGGGTCTTGATGCAATAGGGGTAGACTGTGTCACCATCATTGAAAAGAGCTACCATCTCAACAGCGTCAGTTTCTCCGGCCTTCGTGAGAGGCGCGAAAAGGGCATCGGGTCTGCGCTTTAACTCATCGTGAGAGAAGGGCAGCGCTTCATCCATCTGATCAATCATCTCCCGCACAACGGAGAGAGAGCCAGCCCAAGCAATCATTAGGTAGGGCCGGACAACTACGAGTTTCTGGCATAGGCCACGAGCATAGAGGCCCTCCTGACCAGGATGTACACTTTCGATTGGCTGGGTCGGAAGAGTGATGGAGGAGGGTACACCCCAAGAGAGAAGCAGATCTCCCAGGAAGGCAGGCATGCCACCAATGCTTAGTCCAGCAACGAGGGTCATCAGTGCTATTTTCGGAAAGTCGATTAGACGTTCAGGCAATGTACGACGAAAGCAGATAGCGTGTCCCACAAGGCCGACAAATGGTCCGGCGAGGGCGCAAAATTGGGAGAATGAATGTAGCGGTTGAGCGTGTCTACTGACACGAGGGCGTCTAGCTGCGGGGCTTTCTGAAACACCTCCAAATATTTCTTATCAATCTTTGTCTTGGCATGCAGGTCTTCGGCTACCCTCAACATCCGCCGCGCGAGCGTATCATTATGCTGAATAGTCGCTAACTTCGTTTGGCTTATATAGTTCTCGACTGACAATTCCAGCAGGACTCTGAACAGTACTGAGATTGCGTTCGGGTGATCATCGAAATGCAAGTTGAATTGAAGTTCCTCCCAAATCGCCCGGTGTCGTTGAAGCCTCCCCGCCCAAGCGATGGCGTAATCTATCTGAGGGATTAGAGTAGTGCGTCGAACTGGCGGAGTTGCAGGAGTCGGTTTTGGGGGTGGCGGTGGGGTTGGTTGCGGGGGCGGCGCAGGCGCGCCTTCTTTTTTTGTGATTGTATCTGCTGCTGTTGGAAGAGCCTTTTCACGTTCGAGCTTGTCGAGATAACCACGCTTTCCATCTACATCCCAAATATCGTTCAGTACAATTCGCTTGCTCGCGAGGTCGTTCGCTACCCTTTGCAGCACGTTGAGAACAATTTGCTCATTGTGGGTGAACTCGAAGCGCCCTTTGCGCATGCTGAAGCCCAAACGATTTCGAAAGGCTTCTGATGACAGCAAGCGATTCAAAGTCGATCTTGGAATTCTCTTATTGTGGGATGGAAGCAAATTCGCAGCGGCCAGTCGCTTCTCGATCTCATCAGCAACATTCACTCCGCTGCCCTTGCCTGTGCGGGCAACGAAGTTGTCCTTCATCCGGTCGTCCCAGGTGCTCTGTCCAATTCCATTTTGAGAGCCGGTATGTCGACGGTACAGAATTTCATCAATCCGGTCGCGATCCGGCTCAATTTGGCATTGCAGGTCGTCTGGAAAGGGGCCGGTCCACTTCTGCCGGAGATCTCGGAAGAATTCTTGAAGTTCGACTGTAGGCGCGCGCCGTGGATCTGCGATTAACTTCAAACATGTCACACGCCGATTTCCGTCGAAGACGATGTACTTGTCCCCATCAGGAGAGACGAGCGGAGGTTCGTAAATCTGCTTGGTTTGGACGATATCTTTGGCAAGGTTTTTCATGTGCTGTTCCCTATTATTGAACAGCCATGCGATAGCTGCTGTTTCGTTTTCAAGCTCTCCATGCCGGTCGTTGGCGCGGTTCACTTGAAGCGATTGCAGGCTCAAAGTTTTTAGAGTTGCCACTGTGCTCTCTCTCCCCAGAAGCGCACAACGACATAATACACTAGTTTTAGATGTGAAAACAGGTTAGTTTCCGGTGGTTCGGCCAATCAACCGTGAGCGAAGAATGGATGGTTACGAACTAACTGCGTCAATTGTTAATTCGATTGTCTCACTGTCGTGGCCCGCGGCGATTATCGGATGCGTTTGGTCGTTCCGTCGCGAACTTGCGGCTCTCATTCCGTTGTTGCACGTGAAGCACAAGGATTGGGAGATTTCGTTCCGGCTGAGCCAAGCGGAAATGAAAGCGGCTCAATTGCCCGCTCCGCCGCAGTCGCCGGAAGATCTTCCGACACCGGAAGAAAAATCGAAGTTTGAGCAGGTCGCCGACGTTTCTCCTAGGGCTGCTATATTGGAAGTACGAGCGGAAATTGAAGAGACAGTGCGGTCCTTGGCTGAGGCTGCAGGATTATTGACCCCCAAAGTCCAGTCGACCCTCGGATTGACGAGGCTGCTTCGCAGTAATGGATTCATTTCACCACAGACCTCTTCTATCTTGGATGACCTGCGCGTTCTGGGAAATAATGCCGCGCACAATCCCAACTCGACATTCAGTAAGGAAGAAGCGTTGCGGTTTCGGGCGCTTGCCGATCGCGCAATTAGCCAACTATGTCAGCGGATGGAAAAGCTCAAAACTCTGAAGTAGCAGCTAGTAGAAATCGGGGTCATAGAAATCGAGGTCAGACTCCGATTTCTCAGCGTCACACGCGCATCCTCGAAACTTGCGATCCGCACCGGACGTTGCGCCCACTGTGTGGGTGGTATAAGCAGCGATGTCGGTCGAACCTTGGGACCCCGCTCGACTTGACGATTTTCCCCTTGTGACAAAAGGCGCGACATGGCCGGCGAAGACGACGACGCGTATGTCTACGATGAAGCGACCGGTGAGTGGCGTCCGGCCTCGGAGATGGCGGCTGCCGCCAAGCCCGATCAGGCCGTGGTTCTCGATTCCGCCGGGAATGTCCTCGCCGATGGCGATTCCGTCACGCTCGTAAAGGATCTGAAGGTGAAGGGCACGACGCAGACTCTGAAGCGGGGCACGGTCATCAAGTCAATCCGCCTGACCGCAAATGACCAGGAGATCGACTGCCGCCACGAATCCATCAGGGGCCTCGTCTTGCGCACAGAGTTCGTGCGCAAGCGTTAGAGCGAGATTCGTTGGGATTCGATCGGACCTATCCCCTTCGATCGCCATGGTCCGCGAAGGCGGACCATCCACGAGTTTGCATCCGCTGTTCGCTAATGCCTTCTAAGGCGTATTGAGGAAATCGGAGGAAGGGGTCGGAATAAGAATACCGCCGGGCTCCTCCCGCACATGTTGACGTCACGCCTCATCCAGGCAAAGGCGTGGTGGCCTCGCCATCGCCACGCCACGAGCGCTCTGTAGAGCGCATCCTGCTCTTGTTCAGACAGCACAGGGAAAATTGGCGTCAGCGTAGAATTTATATCACCGCTTCTTCCTTCTCTCCCGACCCTTCTCCTCCACCACCGCCTCCTCCACCAGCGCCTTGACCTGCGAGAAGGCGCGGGGCCTGGCGCACCCGCCACCCCTGGTCATCGGTTCGGCCATTTTTCGGCTTGGGAATATTCAATTCATCAACCAATGCTGGTTTTCGGATTGCCCGCCGCCCGAGCCCGTGCCACGCTCGCGACACGGCCAGAACCGAAGGGGGAACCGAGATGAATGCCCGATCGCGCATCCGCCGCGGCCAGCGGTTGATCCTGTGGCTGTCCATGATCGTGGCGTTCCTGGTCCTGCCGGTGCTGCCGGCCGGCGCCGCCCCGATCACCTACAAGATCCTGTTCGCGGCCGACACCATCATCGGACCGAGCCCGGTCCCGACGACGACGGCGGGCGGACTCTTCACCCTGACCTTCGACCCGACGCATAACTATGCCGTCCCGGCCGATTTCGCCGGTTCGTCGATCATCACCAACTTTCTCAGCGTTCCCTCCGATACGGCGGTGGGCTTCCTCTATGATCTGGCGACCGATCGGCTCTCGATCGGCGGCCTCGCCAGCACCGTCGCGCTTTTGCACACCACGGAGAATGACTTCGGCTTCACCATCGATGATTTCACGACGGCTCCGCTCTTCAGCGCTTTCGGCATGACGAACGGCACGCTCGGCGCGGCTTGGCACACCGACCACGGCATTGCGGTGGTGCAGGTGGTGCCGAGCGTCGCGACGACGCCGATCCCGGCGACCTTGCCGCTGCTGGTGACCGCGCTGGCCGGCCTCGTCGGTTGGCAGGCCGTGTGCCGCCGTCGGAGCATGACCGCCGACGCCTGACAGGCGAGCCTCTCAACCCGCGATCGCGCTATCCTCGGTTATCCGGACGACCGCACCCGTCCGCTGTGCGCCTCTATGGAAGCACATCCCGAGGACGTCTGATCGACAGCGGATTCAGGACCCCTGAGCCGCATCGAGAAATCGTCACGCGTCGCGCCGGGCCGGCCGTCACCGCAACCGGTGGCAAGCGCCCGCACAACACGTTATAGTTACATACAAGCGGACAGCGACCGCAACGCGCGGTCGTGGCGTTGGAAACGCGCCGCCGCGGCACGCCAGGCCGTCCGCCTGTCCGCGCGCGCAACGGGGGAGCAAGACATGGCCGCAGTACTCCGCATCGGCAGGAAGCCGGTCGACGCCAACGGCAGGCTCACAATGGATGCCAAGAAAGGCGAGGGGCCCGCGCCGGATATCGGCAAGGAATACATCGACCGGCTGGTGAAGCTGATCCCGAGCGAGGTGGTCGGCCTCTACATCGCCGGCAAGGGCGTCATCCAGGCGAAATTCGATCCCGCGATCACCCCGCCGCCGGCTGGCGAGGACTGGTATTGGATCGGCTGGACCCTCGTCTGCTTCCTCGCGGTCATTCTCTCGCGCGCCTGGGCGACCCGCGACCCGGAGACCGGAACGCCGCCACAATGGGGCGCGGTCGCGATCGCGGCGCTCTCCTTCGTGTTCTGGATCTACACCTTGGGCGACATCTTCTCGCGGGTAACGCCGCACTATTGGAGCCCCGTCATCGGTACGCTGACCGTGATGGTCTGGACCTTCCTGGTCCCGTTCTTCTACAAGGGCGACGAGGCGGAGAAGAAGAAGCCGTAGCGCGCAAGGCTCTCTCCGATCCCTCACCCGCGCGCCGAGGTCGCCGGTCTAGTTCGAGAGTCCGGCCTGCGCCCGGAGCTGGCGGAGGATTTCAACCTGCTGCTGCCGCTGATTCATGAGCTGCTGCAGCTTCAGCATCTCGATATCGCGCTGCGCGCCGGTTGACTGCTGCACTTTCTGGACTTCCTGCTCGATCGCGCCGTTGGTTGCTGCGAGCTGGCGCATGATGAAGCGGCGCTGGTTCGCCTGCTCCTGCGTGCTTTCGGCATGAGCAGCGACCGGGACCAGGATGCCGGCCGTCAGGAGAGCCGTGAGCGCGAATTTCGTGAGATTGCGGTGCGACATCGTCATTCCCCTCTGTGCTGTGATGCTGCGCGGCATCGCGGTCGGACGCCGCCGGCACATCGGACCTGGGCACCGTCGCGGATTCGCGCAAGAGAAGCGCGCCCCCTTTGCCGCCGCGCTGTGACGCGGGTCACGCCGCAGCGCCGGTTTCGTGCACGCGCGTTAGTTCGCTTTTGAGGCAAACTGCGCGGAGCTTGATGGGCGGCGGCGCTATCGTTTCTTGCGCTGCCTCTTGCGCCCTTTCTTCTCCGCCACCGGATCCTGCAGCAGCGCCTTCACCTGCTTCTTCGCCATTCCGTCCATCTCGGCGATGGCTTCGCGCTTCTCCTTGGCGCTCGGTGCCAGCAGCTTCCGTGCTTTCTTCGCCGCCGCCCCATCGAGATCGCGGTCGATCGCGGTGTAGAGCGCCAGGCCGTAGTGCGAGATCGGTTCGATCGCGGCGAGGATCGCGGCGTCGCGGCGCTCTTTCGGCGTGCCGCGCGCCGCGGCGAGCGCGTCGGCGATCAGCCCGGGCAGGGCTTCCGACTTCGCCGGCTCCGCCTTCAGGCCGAGCGCGCGGAAGGCGGCTTTGAGGCGGCGCACCCGGCGGTTGGTGTAGGTGACGCCCTCCTTGCAGAACGTCTTCAGCTTGCGCTCCGTCGTCGCCCGCTCCAGCCGCCCGAAAGCTTTGGCCAGCTCGGGCTCCGCCCCCAGCAACACCGCCATTCGATCGACCGCCAGCCTGATCAACGCCGTGCCCGACATCGCGAACTCTCCTCTTGCATGGACCGCATCGCACTGCAGGAGAATTAAGGCGACGCGGGGAACAATGTTCCGAACGCGCGCGCCGACGACGGCCGCGCCGCCTGTCGGCGAAGCCTTTGCGCAGTCTCGGCGCCGCGTCGCGGAAGCGCGTGGACGCGACCGCCGCGCTTCATCCGGATCATGCGCGCGGTGTTCGCGGGCGGGCGGTGTTGCGCGATAGTATCCGGCGATGCCTGCCGTGATTCCCGAGTCCGAGCTTCATTCGCCGCTGGTGCGCGCCGGCAAGGCCTATTGGGCATCCAAGAAGGGCGCGCGGCTGCTGCCGGCGCGCGGCGACTTCGATCCGTTGATCGAGGTGCCGGACCTGGTGCCGCATATGATGCTGAAGGACGTGCGGCGGCAGCCACTCGATTTCCGCTATCGCCTGATCGGAACGTCGATCCGCCATCATCTCGAGCACGACCTGACCGGGCAGTGGATGAGCGCGATCCCCGGCCAGGGACCCGGCAACCCGCTCTGGAACGCGCATGCGGAGGTCATCGCGCAGCGCTTGCCGGTCTTCCTGCGCCCGGCCTATACCGGGCCGCACAACGAGTTCCTCCAGGTCGAATCCGTGATCCTGCCGCTCGCCGGCGACCACGAGACCGTGGATATGCTGATGATCTTCGTGGACTTCCTGCGCCGAACCGACCAAGCGCGCCGCGCGGTGCGGGGCTAAGCGCCGCCGCCGCGATCATCCCGCTGCGATCATCGCGATCGACACCTTCATCCCGGCACCTTGGCTGGAAGCTTGGCGCCTTGCCCGCACGCGCGCGCCTCCATCACCGCTGCGCATCCTCCCCAACCCGCAGCCACACCGCCGTCGTCCAGCACAAGGTCGCCCAGGCGGTGCCGAGGCACCAGCCGGCCAGGACATCGCTCGGATAGTGCACGCCGAGATAGATCCGGCTTACGCCGATGGACACGGTCAGGAAGACCGCCAGCCCGACGAAATAGCTCTTCACCCGCCGCTTCTCCTCGGCCCGGGCGAGCAGGGCGCCGAGCGTGAGGAAGACGACCGCGGAAAGCGTCGCATGACCGCTCGGGAAGCTCGCGGTGAAGACCTGCGCGAGATGCGGCACGTCGGGGCGCGGCCGGTCGAACCAGAGCTTCAACAGCGTGCTCAAGACTGCACCGCCGATCGCCGCCGCGACGACCAGTGCCGCCAGCGCGCGCTGGCCGACCAGCAGCAGGTAGCCCGCGACCGCGGCGGTGACGAGGCCGAGAAAGGCGAAGCTGCCGAGCGCGGTCACATCGCGGCCGAACTCCTCGAGCCAGGGCGGGCCGATCGGATCGGCGGGATCGCCGGCGCTGCGGAAGGCCTGCATCACCGTGCTGTCGAAGCGGTCGGCATCGCCCTCGAACACTTCCTCGGCCAGCAGGCCGAAGCCGAGCAGCAAAGCCGAGGCGACGAACAGCGCACCCATCAGTCCGATCTCGCGCCGGCCCAGGCGGGCGAGGAAGGCGAGCCGTGGAAATCGTGCGAAGAAGGACAGAGCCATGGCGCCCCAGTCTTGGCACAGGCGCGGGCAGGGGCCTAGGCCGAACCGGCTTCGCCTGCCCCGCGGTTTCTCTTCGACGGGCTTTCGCTCAGTCGTCGGTTTTCCAGCCCTGGGGCAATGTCACCCAGGCGAACCGCGTCTCGTTGTGCACGGTCAGCGTCGGCTCCGGCAGCGGTGCGGCTTCGCTGAAACAGCCGCCGGCGATCCCGGTCAGCCCTGCGAAATCGGCCGAGCGCCAAGAGAGGGTGGTGCCGCATTTGCCGCAGAAGATCCGCTCCTGCCAATCCTCCGCGCCGGTGTTCGGCGCCTTGTCTTGCGGCGAATAGGTGCGGAAGGCGCCGAGCGTCGCGGTCACAGCCTCGTTCTTGAAATAGACCGACCAGCCGAAGGCGGAGCCGGTGCGGCGCTGGCAGTCGCGGCAGTGGCAGAGCCCGTTGATCTCCGGCTCACCGCTGACCTGAATCGCGCAGGCCCCGCAGCAGCATCTGGCTTCGCGTGTCATTCTCGGTCTCTCACTCCCATGCGCCGTCGCCGCGACGCTGGCCGTCGCGCCGGCCAGCTTATCCGATTCCCAATTGACCGGGAGGAACAAATAGAGTACAAAAGTCTGTTGCGCTCAAGGCGGCGCCACAGGATCCCGGCGAACCCGGACGGGGACCCCAACCCGGACAGAGCTGCAGGGGCTAATCCGGACGGGACCCGGACAGAATCGCAGGGACCCGGACAGGACCCGGACGGAATTGCGGAGACCAACCCGGACGGGACCCGGACAGAAACAGGTCTCCGTGCGCGGCCGAACAGCAGACCTTTGACAGCGCAACCCGGACAGGACCCGGACGGAATCGAAGGTGGCGCGGCGGACCGGAGATTGAAGTTTGCTATTACGGTCAGTAGCTTAGATCGATTTCCGGGCTCTAAGGCGGCGCCCGGCCGTCCGGTCGGTGCGCGAAGGAGTGGCCATGCCGAAGAAAGTGACCGACCCGTTCATGGGCGGGCTTTGGGATGCCTTGGTCGCCGGCCAGCTCGGCCCCGCCGGCCATCAGACCGCCTGGGCCGAAACGCCCGTCCGCGTCCGGAACCGCTTCACCGCCGCCGTGCGCCAGATCCTGCAATCCGGCGCCGCGTTCCAGGCGAGTGCCACAGCGCTCAGTGCCCCGCCGCCGAAAGCGCGCGCCGCCGGCGGCCGCAAGACCCGGCGCCCCGATCCGCGGGAGCTGCAGCTCCCGCTGATGGCGAGCGTGCAGGCCCTGGAGAAGAAGCGCGGGGGATGATGCGCCTGCGTCAGTCGCTCGGCAGGTGATAGCTCCGGTTGCGGAACAGGCGGAGACAGGCGGCGACCGCGTCGGCATCGTAATGGGTCCCGGCATGGCTTTCGATCTCGGCCAACGCCTTCGCGATGCCGAGGCCCGGGCGATAGGGCCGGTGCGCGGCCATGGATTCGACCACGTCGGCGACCGCGACGATGCGGGCCTCGAGGATGATCGCATCGCCCTTGAGCCCGTTGGGATAGCCGGTGCCGTCCAGGCGCTCATGGTGCTGCCGCGCCACCTCGGCGACCGGCCAGGGGAAGTCCACCGTCTTCAGGATGTCGTAGCCGGATTGCGCATGCTGCTTCACCAATTGGAACTCGGCATCCGAGAGCCGCCCGGGCCGGGTCAGGATCTCCGCCGGCACGCTGATCTTCCCGACGTCGTGCACCGCGCCGGCGATCCGCAAGCCGCGCTGCCGCGCCTCGTCGAGCCCCATCTCGGCGCCGATCGCCGCCGCGAGCTCGCCGACCCGCGTCTCGTGGCCGGCGGTGTAGGGATCCCGGAGCTCGATCACATGCCCGATCATGTCCAGCGTGCCGACCACCGTCCGCTCGAGCCGCTCGGCATACTCGTTGATGGTGTCGCGCGAGCGTGCGACCTCGGTGATGTCCTGCATGATGCCGAGGATGACGCGGTCGCCCTGCAGCTCGGTCACGCCCGAATGGGCGCCGATGACGATCTCCACGCCGTCCTTGCGATGCACCGCGAACTGGTCGCGCGCGGTCCGGATCGCGCCGGAGAGCATCTGCCGGATCTGCTGCTCGATCCTGGCCGCGTCGGCCGGCACCACCAGCTCGCGCACCGGCTTGCCGGCGAGCTCCGCCACGCTGTAGCCGAAGATTTCGGCGCCGCGCTTGTTGACGTAGTCGATGCGGTCGCCGCGCAGCATGTAGACGCCGGCGATCGGCTGCTCGGTCAGCGTGCGATAGCGCTCCTCGGACTGCTGCAGCCGCGCCAGGGTTGCCTGCACTTGCGTCACGTCGCGGATGCAGCAGAGGCGCGCGTGCCCGCCGACGAAGGCGATGTCGTTGGAGGCGATCTCGACCTGCAGCATGCTGCCGTTGCGGCGCCGGTGCTGCCAGATGCGCTGGGTCCGCGCCGGGCCGTGCAGCGAGGCGATGTAGGCGTGCAGCTTCGGCGCCTCCTCGGGCGGCAGCAGGTCGTCGGCCTTCATCCGCAGGAACTCGTCGCGGCTGTAGCCGTAGAGCGCCACCGCGGCTTCATTCACCGCGAGGATCTTGAGACTCTGCGTGTTGTAGACCAGCAGGGGGCTGGGATTGTCCCGGAACATCAGCGTCTGGTGCCTCTCCAGCCGCCGGCCGAGATGTATGACCCCGAAATAGAGCAAGACGGTCCCGACGCCGATCAGCAGCACGATCTCGATCAGCCCGGTGGACAGCGCTGGCGCCACGGTCGACGGGCCCACCGCGTTCAATCCAACGATCGCCACGCCGAAGACGGCCCAGGACGTGGCGAGTCTGAATGCGGGCTTGCGATACACGGTGGACCAGAGGCTGGTTGCAGTTGCGAAACGCTATGAGCATGTTTGTTAATTCTTCCTAAAAAATCGATAAAGGCCGGCGGGATTTCCCACTGTATCAGTGTTATGCGGGTGGGGCGGATCGCCGCAGCGCGCGGGCACGGCGCGCGACATGGTTAGGTTCAGCCGATCCAGAGCTTCGTTGAATCATATTTTTCCTATGCAGCCCGCTCCCCTAGGCTGCCGGGCAGCAATGAGCGAAGGACCTCAGCATGTCGGTCGACCCCACGCGTGAAGCCATCGATACCCTGGTCGTCGGCGCGGGCCAGGCGGGCGTCGCGATGTCGGAGCATCTCTCGAACAACCGCGTGCCGCATCTGGTGCTGGAGCGCGGCCGCATCGCCGAGCGCTGGCGCTCGGGCCGCTGGGATTCGCTGGTCGCCAACGGTCCGGCCTGGCACGACCGCTTTCCGAACCTGGAGCACGAAGGCGATCCCGACGGCTTTCCCGGCAAGGAGAGCGTCGCCGACTACTTCGTCGACTATGCCGGGAAGATCGCCGCACCGATCCGCTGCGGCGTCGAAGTGACCAGCGTCGCGGCACTCGAAGGCCGGCCGGGCTTCCGCGTCGAGACTTCCAAAGGCGAGATCGAAGCCGCGCGCGTCGTCGTTGCGACCGGCGCGTTCCAGAAGCCGATCATCCCGCCGCTGGTGCCGCAGACGGCCGGGCTCACGCAGATCCATTCCGCCGACTACCGCAACCCGTCGCAACTCCCGCCCTCTGGATCTGAAGGGGGCGCGGTGCTGGTGGTCGGCGCGGGCTCATCCGGCGCGCAGATCGCCGATGAGTTATTGCGTTCGGGGCGGCGCGTCTACCTCTCGGTCGGTCCGCATGGCCGGCCGCCCCGCGCCTATCGCGGCCGCGATTACTGCTGGTGGCTGGGCGTGCTCGGCAAATGGGATCTGGTGACGCCCGCACCCGGCACTGAGCATGTCACGATCGCGGTGAGCGGCGCGTATGGCGGCAGCACGGTCGACTTCCGCGAGTTCGCCACGCGCGGCATGGTCCTGGTCGGCCGCACCGAGAGTTGCAAGGACGGCGTCATGCAGTTCGCCCCGGACCTCGCGGCCAACATCGCGCAAGGCGACCAGGACTATCTCGCCGTGCTTGACGAGGCCGATGCCTATGTCGCGCGCAACGGCCTCGATCTGCCGCCCGAGCCCGCGGCGCGCGTGATCGGTGCCGATCCCGCCTGCATGACCGATCCCATTATGTCGCTCGATCTCGCCAAGGCAGGCATCACCGCGATCGTCTGGGCAACCGGTTATGCAACGGATTATTCCTGGCTGAAGTTCGACGTCGTCGATGCGACGGGCAAGCCCCGGCACCGGCGCGGCGTCTCCGACGTGCCCGGTCTCTATTTCGTCGGCTTGCCCTGGCTCTCGCGCCGCGGCTCCAGCTTCATCTGGGGCGTCTGGCACGACGCGCGTTTCATTGCCGACCAGATCGCAATCCAGCGCAGCTACGAGGCCTATCGACCCGCCGCGCTCAGCCGGCCTGCCGCGCCTTCGCCCGCTGCAGAGCCGCGCGCAGGGTCTCGGCGGCGTGGGTGAGGGCGGTCACCATGTCCTGCTTCTGCGCCGCGTGCCCCTCGAGCGCGTTCCAGAAATCGACCTGGGTGAGCAGGCCGTGCAGGACGTGATCGGAGCCTTCAAAAATGTCTTCGCTCATCGCGTCACACTCTCATCCGGCAGCTTGGTCGCGGCCGCAGCGGCCTCCGCCTTCGCCGCAGCGTATTCCTCTTCACTGATCGTGCTCTCGCCGGGCTGGCAGGCGTCGGAGGTCGCGCGATAGACGATGCCTTTGACGGTGGTGCGGCAGTAGGTCGGCTTCGCCGCTTCGGCCCGGGCCGCGGTGTGGAGCTTCTCCCAGGTCTTCGCCTCGTTCTCGGCGACGAGCTCGTTGTACTCGTACTCCTTGAGCGCGGTGTCGCCGTCGGCGCAGTCGCCCTTGGTCACCTTGTAGACCGGGACGAGGCCGCTGCCGTCCGTGCTGCTGCCGGAGCCGCCGGCCTCCTTGCGGCAATAACTGTCGCCGGGCTCGGTCACCCAGTCGATCGCGTCGGCGACCGTGGAGGCATTGCTGGCGACGCTGCCGGCGTTCTGCGCGGTCTTGCTGGTGAACAAGGCGCTGGCCGCGGCACAGCCGCCCAATGTCAGGCTCAGCGTTGCGGCGAGCGCGATCCAATGCCCGCTTCGATTGCATCCCATGGCGTGAATCCTCCCATGCTCCTTGAATCAGCCGTTTTCGGCGCGCTTGGTTCCCCCTGGAAACGGAGCGGACCATGGGAGTAAACTCCTCTGATCCTGAGGTGGGATCATGCGATCGCGCTGGGCCTGGCTTCTGCTCCTCTCCGCTGCGCTGGTCGGCGCGCCGGCGCTCGTGCCGCTTGCCGCTGCCGATCAGGCGCTCGTCGTCCGCTATCCGAAGCGTCCCGACAGCCCGCGCTGGAACTACGCCCTGGGCCTGATCGCGCTGGCCTTCAAGGAATCCGGCATTGAAATCACCCTTCAGCCCACCGCCGAGGAAATGTCGCAGACCCGGGCGGCGCGCGAGCTGGAGCTGGGCGGGGTCGATTTCATCTGGACCGGCACCTCGGCCGAGTACGAGCAGCGCTTCCGCGCGGTCCGCATTCCGGTGATGCGTGGGCTCGACGGCTATCGGATCTGCGTCATTAACCCCGCGCGCCAGGCCGCCTTCAGCGCGGTGACCTCGCTCGCCGATCTGCAGCAGCTCACCATCGGCCAGGATCCCGGCTGGTCGGACGTCAAGGTGCTGGACGCCGCCGGGTTCAAGATCGTGACCGCGCCCTCGGACTCACTGCCCGAGATGGTGGAGCGCGAGCGCTTCGACTGCTTCCTGCGCGGCGCACACGAAGCGGCGGCCGAGGTCGCGAAACATCCCGGCCTCGCCGTCGAGCGCGATTTGATGATCGTCTATCCCTTCACCAGCTTCTTCTTCGTCAGCAAGGACAAGCCGGAACTGGCCGCGCTCCTGGAGAACGGCTTGAAGAAGGCCTATGCGGACGGCAGCTTCATGGCCTATTTCAAGAACCATCCTGCGATCAAGGCGATCTTCGAGCAGGCGCAGATCGACCACCGCCGCCGCTTCGACATCCCAAATCCGCTGCTGACCGAAGCGACCAGGGCGATCCCCTCCGAATACTGGGAGGGGCGCTGAAGTCTCCGTTGCCGCCGGTTCGTTCCGAATCCCTTGCCCTGAACCCGAACATCGCGCAGGTTCAGCGGCTTGGTGCGCTTAAAGGATTTCCCGTTGGCAGCCGCGACTCCGACTCCGAGCGAAATCGAAGCGCTGATCGCCGAATGCCATCCGGATGTGCAGGCCGTCGTCGCCTATTGGCGCGGCAAGGCGGGCGCGCGGCGCATGCCGGCCCGGAGCGACATCGACCCCAGCGAGCTGAAGCCATTCCTACCGCGCATCAGCCTGATCGACGTGGTGCCGGACTCGCGGCGCTTCGTCTATCGCCTGGTCGGCACCGAGGAAGTGGCGGTGCGCGGCTATGACCCGACCGGTCGGTCGGTGGGCGAGGGCTATTTCGGCCCAAACCGCGAGCTCGCCTTCCAGCATTACGGCTATGTGGTCGAGCACAAAGCGCCATTCTGCTATCGCGGCGATTTCGAAGTGCCGGACGGCGCCATCGAGAACGAGGACGTGATCTTCCTGCCGCTTTCCGAAGACGGCGAGACCGTCAACATGATCCTGTTATTCTACTACGACTATAGCGACAGCCGCCGGGTCGACCCGTCCTCGGTCCTGTTTCGCAGCAGCCAAGGTCGGAAGAGCGACGATCCGACGTGACCGCAGGCCGCCGATAACCTAAATCAATAGCCTCGATCAGAGCGGTGCCGTCCGCACTCGATTAGACTCCCTCACATGATGCGATGTCTTCGGGGGCATAAATGATCGAGATCAGCCGGGTGGAGCTTGAACTCCACGTGCTCAAGGGTCTGGAGCGCTGTGGCATTCAGCGCGATATCGTCACCATCGTCGCCGATCCCGACGGAGGCTGGCGGATCGGGCTCGACCCCGACGACGCGGTGCGGCAATCGGAGTTCGCGCGTGCGGCAATGCAGGTCGAGGCTGAGCTTGGAAGAAAATATCGCATTCATCGCCTTTCGCTCGGCGGCGCTTACGGCGGGTGATCGCCCTCGCAGCGCGTCTAACCTAGGTTAAGAACAAAGATGTAAGGAGTTTGACACCGGGTGCCGCCTTTGGCATCACGTGGTTGAAAGCCGACCACGGATAAGCAGGGCAGGACTTGGAAGCAGCGACGGCGATCAGGCGCAAGCTCGGCGCAGCGGTCCCGCTTTCGAGCGAGGACTTGAGCGTACTCGATGCGCTGCTGGCGCAGCGGCTAACCGTGGCCGGCGGCACGCCATTGATGTCGGAGCGGCAGACCGAGCGCAGTGCCTATGCGGTGCTCTCCGGCTGGGCCTATCGTTATCGCGTGTTCGAGGACGGGCGGCGCCAGATCGCCCGACTGTTTCTGCCCGGAGATTTCATCGGGCTCAACGCCGCGCTGCTCGGATTGCCGGAGCAGCCGATCACGGCAATGACCGAGATGCAGCTGGCGAAGATCGACGGCGCGCAGCTGCTCGAGAGTTTGCAGAAGCGGCGCGCGCTCTGGCTTGCGTTCCTCTGGTCGGACACGCGCGATCGCTTGATCTCGGAAGAGCGCGTCGCGAGCATCGGGCGGCGATCGGCCTATGAGCGGCTCGCTCATATCCTGGTCGAGCTCTATCACCGGCTCGAGCTCACGGGCAATGCGTCGGACGACCGTTTCACCCTGCCATTGACCCAGGACCATCTGGCCGATCTGCTCGGTCTCACCAGCATCCATATCAACCGGGTCTTGCGCCGTTTGAAGCGCGATAACCTGATCTCGGTCGAAGGCCGCACGATCGCCCTGGTCTCACCGGAGCGGTTGCATTGCGTGGCCGACTATGACTCACGCTACCTTATACATCGATCGGTGACGGTGCCGAGCGGCAACGAGGCCTCATCGCTCTAAGGAAGCATTCCGGAGACTAACCTGGGTTAATGAACCAGGGGATCGAATGGGGCTAAGAGTGCGCTGCGGCTCTTGCCGGCACAGCTGATCCTCGGTGCCGACCCCCAACTAGCCGCTTGGCCGGGATCGTGGCGGATCTCACCGGATCATCGCGCCGGCGCGATCGGTCGCAATCCCGGCCAATTTCCTTCATGCGCGTTTCGGCAATTCGAGTCCGGCGATATCGGCATAAAGGCGCGCAACGGAAGAATCGTCGTCGCGGCCCATGCCGGCGGCGGCCGTCATCATGAACATCTGGAAGGCCTGGCCGGCGATGGGAGTCGGGAACTTGGTATCGCGCGACATGTCGAGAACGATGCCGAGGTCTTTGGTGAAGATATCGACCGCGCTCTTCGGCGTGTAGTCGCCTTCGAGGATATGGGGAACGCGGTTTTCGAACATCCAGGAATTGCCGGCGGCAGCCGTAATGACCTCATAGACCTTGCCGATATCCAGCCCAAGGCGCTTGGCGAAGGTGATGGCCTCGCAGGCTGCCGCGATGTGCACGCCGGCCAGGAGCTGGTTCACCATCTTGAATGCGGCGCCGATCCCGGGCTTGTCGCCGAGACGATAGAGCTTTGCTGCCATGGCATCCAGGGCCGGCTGGGCCGCCGCGAAAGCCGCGTCACTGCCGGAGGCGAGGACCGTGAGCGCGCCTTCGGCCGCACGCTGGGCTCCGCCGCTGATCGGCGCATCGAGATAGAGCAGGCCGTGCCCTTCTGCTTCGGCCGCCAGCGCTTCGGCATCCTTGGGACTCATCGTGGCGCAGGACACGACGGCGGCGCCCTTGGGCAGTGCGCCGGCGGCTCCCTCGGGGCCGAACAAGACCGCGCGTGTCTGTGCGGCATTCACCACGACGACCACCAGGACGGTGGCGCCGGTCGCAGCTTCCCGCACGTTCGTGGCCGCGCGGCCATGTGCGGCAAACCGCTTCACCGCTTCCGCGCTGACATCGGTGCCGGCCACGTCGAAGCCCTTGCGCGCGAGTGACAGGGCCATCCCGAAGCCCATCGAGCCCAGGCCGACCACGGCTGTCTTGGTTCCGCTCATTTTCATGCCTCTCTGTGATGCTGCGCTCAACGCTTCGGCCAGAACCACGGGTCCGGCGGTTCCGCCTGCTCGGCCAGGGTCTCGCCCAGTTCCTTGCGCAGGCGGATCTCGCGGCAGTCGAAATCCGCCAGCAGATTGCCGATCAACGCCTCGGAATGGGTGACCAGGATGATCTGCGAGCGCGCGGCGGCTTCGCCGATCGCCCGGGCGAGGGCAGGGACGAGATCGATATGCAGGCTGGTCTCCGGCTCGTTCAGCACCATGAGGCTGGGCGGCCGCGGCGAGAACAGCGCGGCTGCGAGCAGCAGGAATCGCAGCGTGCCCTCGGAAAGCTCGGCCGCCTTCAAGGGTCTGAGCAATCCGGGCTGGCGCATCTCGATCTCGAAATAGCTGCCGGCGACCGCGACCTCGACAACGTGGCCTGGAAAGGCGCGTTCGATCGCCGCATCGAGCGCATCGGCATCGCCGACCTCGCGGATGGTCTGGATCGCCGCGGCGAGGTCGCTGCCGTCACTGGCGAGGGCCGCGGTTCGGGTGCCGATCTGCGGCCGGCGCGCCGGCGCCTCGGCATCGGTACGCAGGTGATCGTAGAAGCGCCAGCCGCGCATCCGCTCGCGCACCACCAGCAGCTCCTGGGCTTCGCGCGGATCGGCGCAGTGGGTCATCATGCTGTCGTAAGCCGCGAGCGCCGTCTCCGCCTGCGCCCAGCTGCCGGCCTTGTCGCGGAGGCGGACTGAAGGCCCGTGGCGTTCGGCCAGCACATTGTTCCGCCCCGGCTGTGTGCCGATCCAGAGAGTCTCCAGCTTGATCTCCGGATCGAGCGAGAACGGACCGCCGGGGATCGGCAGGCCGAGCTCAATCGCGTAGCTGTAATCGTCGCCGGCGAAGCCGAGCTTAAGCGCGACCGGGTTCTTCCGCCGCGTGCCTTCGACGGCATGCTGGCCCTGGCGCACCGATCGGGCGAAGGATTCCGGCCCCGCCCAGAGCGTCGAGGGCAGGCCGCCCTCGGCGGCGAGCGAGCGGATAATGCCGCCATGGGCGATGTCGTTCATCAGGCGCAGGGCGCGATAGAAACTGGACTTGCCGCTGCCGTTCGGACCGGTGATGATGGTAAGCCCGCCAAGCGCGACGGTCAGCGCGCGCAGGGAACGATAGCCCGAAACCGCAATCTGGTGGATCATCCTTCCGCCTTCACGCTCGTCCTTGCCACTATTTGTGTCAGCGGGCGTTGTCTGATGGCAAGGATTTCATCCGAGGGAGGCAAGATGACGCCGAAGGAAAAGCCGAAGGACCGGCTGCAGAAGGATCCGCTCGACCCGGAGGCGCTGATCGACGAAGCGATCGACGAGACCTTCCCGGCGAGCGATCCGATCTCGCCGGGTGTCGGTCCGGGCGAGCCCATTGCCAATCCGAACGACAAGCCGACGACACCGAAGCAGCGTGGAAAGAAATAACATCGCATGGTTCACGTCATCGCCATCATCACCGCCCATCCCGGCAAGCGCGCCCAGCTCCTGGAACTGTTCCAGGCCGTCATTCCGACCGTCCGCGAGGAGCAGGGCTGCATCGAATACGGCGTGGCCGTCGATGTGTCGGGCGCCGATCCCGCCTTCGGCACCGACACCTATGTCGTGATCGAGAAATGGGAGAGTCTGGAGGCTTTGAAGGCCCACAGCGTGGCGCCGCATATGAAGGGTTTCGGCCAGGCCGCCGGGCCGCTGATCGACAAGCGGGCGGTGCATGTGCTGGAGCCCGCCTGACACTTGGTCACCGAACCTTCATTTTCCGGCTCTGCCCTCGATCTCTAGGCTCCGGTGATGCAGCTCAATCCCGCCGCACTCACGCCGATCGCGACCATCGATCCCCGGTTCCAGTCCTACAATGTGGAGATGGTGGAGGTCACCGGCGGGCGCTTCTGGTCGCCCTATGCGGTGTTCGCCAATGGCGGGGATCTCTATCACCAGCGGACCCCGATCGACCTTGAGAACCCAAAGCTTCGCCGCCTCGCCGCGGCCTTGGGGCCGGCTTATGTCCGGGTGAGCGGCACGTGGGCGAACAGCACTTATTTCTGCGATTCCGATCCGCCGCCGCACGCGCCGCCGCCGGGCTTCGGCGGCGTGCTCACGCATCAGCAATGGCAGGGCGTCATCGACTTCGCCCGTGCGGTCGATGCCGAGATCACCGTCTCGGTCGCGATCAGCGCCGGCGCGCGCGACGCGGCACAGCACTGGCTGCCCGACCAGACGCGGCGGCTTTTCGCCGCCACCCGCAATGCCGATGCTGCGATCGCCGCGATCGAGTTCATGAACGAACCGAGCGCCCGCGCCGGATCGCCGGAGAACTACGACGCCGAGGCCTTCGCCCGCGACCACCGCGCCTTCCATGACGTGCTGCGCGAAGTCTCGCCGCAGACCGCGATCCTCGGTCCCAGCGCACTCGGCGACAAGCTGGACGATCCCGGCGAACCCGCACTCGCCGCCGGCAAGCTGCTGGCGAAGATCGCGCCCGATCTCGACGGGCTCTCCTATCATCACTACGGCGCGGCCTCGCGGCGCTGTGCCGGCGACGCCTGGTGGCCACAGACGCGCCCGCAGGATGCGCTCAGCGAGACGTGGCTGGGGACGACCGAGAAGGCGTTCGAGGTCTACCGCGCCTTGCGCGATCGCTTCCTGCCGGGGAAGCCGATCTGGCTTACCGAGACCGCCGACACGGTCTGCGGTGGCAATCCCTGGGCTTCCACCTTCCTCGACAGTTTCCGCTATCTCGACCAGCTTGGCCGCCTTGCGCGGGAAGGCGTCCATACAGTCATGCACAACACTTTGGCCGCCAGCGATTACGGCATGATCGACGAAGCCACGATGACGCCGCGCCCCAACTACTGGTGCGCGCTGCTCTGGCGCAAGCTGATGGGAACGACGGTGCTCGATTGCGGCGCACCGAAAGGCGAGCTCAGGGTCTATGCCCACAGCTTGCGCGATGCTGCGAAGGGCGTTGCCGTGCTGGCCCTGAACACCGACCGCACCAAGGAGCAGGTGCTGAAGCTCGCCACGCCGGGCACGCGCTACACCCTGACGGCCAAGGAGCTGCAGGCGCGTGCCGTCATGCTGAACGGCATTCCGCTGCAGCTTGCGTCGGACGGCGCTTTGCCGGCTGCGGCGGGCGATCGTGCCGAGGCGGGCACGCTCCATCTGCCGCCGGCATCGATCACATTTCTGGCTCTTCCGGCCTGAAATCCGCAACGAATAAAGCCGGTATTTGAGGCGATCTAAGTGGGCACACACCCGTAGCAAAGTTCCGGCAACAATTCCTGATTCTGCGGGGACTCCTTAGGTGCTTTTCACCGGTGTTGGGTATTTCTAGAGGCAGCACCACGCCGCCGCCGGTGATTCGAGACCTGCAGTCGGGGCTGTGGGCACCGGCTGCGATGGCGGACATGTACCTTCAAGCGACCAGAAAAGACGATCGAGCGGAGATCGATGGATTGAAGTCCGCTCTCCAGCTGAGCGCCAGGGAGGATTTCCTGCTGAAGATCCTCGGCGGCATTCAGAATCCGGTCTTCGTCAAGGATGAGGGCTTCCGCTTCGTCTTCGTGAACGAGGCGTTCTGCCGCTTCATGGGCCGGACCGAGACGGAACTGCTCGGCCGCACCGATTTCGACGTGGTCGCTGCCGAGCATGCCGAGGTGTTCCGGAACGTCGATCTCCAGATCTTCACCGATGGAATGCCGCATGAGAACGAGGAGACGATCTCGAACGCCGAAGGCGCCGAGTTCTGGATCGTCACCCGCAAGTCGATCCTGGAGCTTCCCGGCGCCGGGCGCTTCATCGTCGGCGTGATCTCCGACATCACCCATCGCAAACGAGTCGAAGTCGAGCTCTGGAAGGCCAAGGTCGAAGCCGAGAACGCCAACCATGCGAAGTCGCAGTTCCTGGCGAATATGAGCCACGAGCTGCGCACGCCGTTGAACGCCATCATCGGCTTTTCCGAGATCATCAAGGACGAGCTGTTCGGCTCGATCGAAGAGACGCGCTACCGCGGCTATGCCGAGGATATCCACCGGAGCGGCGGCCATCTCCTGCAGCTGATCAACGACATTCTCGATCTGACCAAGATCGATGCCGGCAAGTATCAGATACGCGAGACAGAGTGCGACCTGCAGTTGGCGGTCGCAGACGTGGTCCGGCTGATGCACGACATCGTGGTCCGCAACGGCATCACGCTGGAGAACAAGACTGCGGCGCGCCTGCCGCTGCTGTTCGCCGACGAGCGTGCGGTGCGCCAGATCATCCTCAACTTCCTTTCCAACGCGGCGAAGTTCACGCCGCGCGGCGGCCGCATCGAGATCGCGGCGCGCCAGGCGCCGGACGGCTGCCTCGAGATCAGCGTCGCCGATACCGGCATCGGCATGGCGCCGGAGGACATCCCGCGGGCCTTAAGCCCATTCGACCAGCTCGAGGATTCCTGGGACCGCCGCTACGAAGGCACCGGCCTCGGTCTGCCGCTGGTCAATGCGCTGCTGACCCTGCACGAAGGCCGGCTGGAAATCGTCTCGGCGCCGGGCAAGGGCACGACGGTCACCGCCCGCTTCCCCACGCACCGCAGCCTGGGCTGACGGTTACATTCCCAGAATGAAGCAGGCGGTCGCGGCGGTGCAGGCGACCGTCCGCGCGTGGTTCCATGGTAGCCAGGCTTTGAGATAGTCCGACCAGACCGCGGCACCCTCCGCGCTTTCCGGATCTGCCTTGTCGAGCCGATTGTTCAGCGGCACGTTGAACCGCATCGTGATCGCGATCGAGCCGACGAGATAGAGCAGTGCGCCCAGGAGCCGCCACGCGGCGCCCTGATCGCTCCAGCCGATCAGTGCCCAAAGGCCCAGCATGAGGCTGACGACCGCCGTTCCGAAGAAGACCGCAAAGAAGATCGGATTGAGGATGGTGGTGTTGATCGACTGCATGGCGGCCATCCCGACCGGTGCCGGCCGCTTCGCCAAAGCCTGCATGATGAAGGTCGAGAAGGCGAAGAACAGCCCCGCCATGATGCCGCTGCCGAGCGCAGCCAGCAGGGTGAGAATGATCCGTGCGATGAGCATCGCAATCCCCCGAGTCCCGACCCATGTTCGATCCACATCATGGCCGAGCTTCGGGGCGCGGTCTAGGAATCGACCATCGAATCAAGGTCCGGGGACGGGCATGACGATTTAAATTGCCAGCGCCTGCAGCACATCCGGCTCGTCGGTCGTGATCTGATCGACTTTCAATGCCATCAACCGCTTCACACTTCGCGCCGCCTGGGCATGGTCGGTGTTGAGGGTCCAGGCATCGACCGCCTTGCCGGCGGCGCGGAACGGCGCCACCAGGTCGATCCCCATCTCTTCCGCGGCCAGCACGATGCGGTAGTCGAGATAGATCATTTCCGCTTCGGGCGCGGTGACCAATGTGCTTTCGACGAAATCGAGGCAGTCGATGCCGTCGCGCAGATGCTCGAGCGTGTCGTCGGCGCAAGGGTCGAAGCCGCGGCGCATCTCTGGAACGGCGGCCGCGAGCCGTGTCACCGCCTGCCAATCGCCGCCGCTCAAGATGCAACGGCCGGCGACGCAGGCGAGGGTGCGGCGGAAGTTCTCGATGGTCTGGGGATCGAGCGCCGCATCCACTTCCTTGAGGTCGAGCTGGATGAGGGCGTCCGGCGAACCGGCGCTCCGGGCGAGCTCGGCCAAGTCTTCGAGCAGGATCAGGCCTTCGCCTGTGGTCGTCTCCGCATTGCGCAATGTGAGCCGGCGGAGCTGGTCCAGGGAAGCCGCCGCGACCGGACCCTTGCCGCTGGTTTCCCGGTCAAGGGTCTCGTCATGCAGGCAGACGAAGCTGTGATCGGCATGGAGGCGGAGATCGACCTCCATCGAAGCGCCCGCCGCCAGACCTTCGAGCAGCCGGCGCGGGGTGAAGGGAAGATCGTTCAAGCTGCGCTGCAGCCGATGCCATTTCAGCCGGATGGTGTGATCACCGGTCTCGATCGCAATGCCGCTCATGGGCGGGTCGAACCGGGCAGGGGCGGCGGTTTCGGCATGCCGGAGCGCCGTCGCAAAATCATGCATTTCTTTTCTTCCATCTCTCTTTTCCGCCCCGACCGATAGCATGACTGCATGACGGGGATGTGTCGTCGGCTGGCCGGTTCGCCCTCCGCGGAGCATAGCGCGCCGGTGCGTTGCGCCAAGTCATGCAGCATTCCGCCAAGCGTCATCGCGATGTCATCGGTTTCACCGGAGCATGAAGTTCCAACCCGATCGTGGAGTCTTCCTCATGGAACGCAAGCGCGACTTGGAACTTTCCCGGAGAATCTTCCTGAAAGGCACCGCCGCGACGGCCGCGGCCACAGCGACGCTCGGCGGCAGCGCCGTGCTGGCCTTCGCCGACGCGACGGTCGTCAACATCGTCAGCGACGGCGATTCCAACATCACCGACTGGTGGACCAACACGCTGAAGCCGCAATTCGAGGCGGCCAATCCCGGCCTGTCGCTCAACGTGGTGATCACCCGCGCCGATGGCGGCAACGAGGTGGTGGCCCAGCGCGTGGTGGCGGCGAAGCAGGCCAATGCCGATCCCAAGGTCGATTATTTCGAGGAGTTCGATCCGCGCAACGTCCCAGGCTCCGCGGAATCCGGCGCGTTCCTGAAGCTCGACGACAAGCTCATCCCCAATCTCGCGATGACCAATCCGGCCGGGCGCGAGACTCCCTACATCATGCCCTATCGCGGCAGCCAGGTGCTGCTCGCCTATGACAGCGCGAAAGTCACGGCCGCGCCGAAGACCTGGCCGGAGCTTGTCGCCTGGATCAAGGCCAATCCGGGCCAGTTCATCTACGGCCGCCCCGACAAGGGCGGCTCCGGCAAGAATTTCGTGGTGCGCGCGATCCACGAAGCGAACGGCCGCAACCCCGGCCTCTTCACGAACGACAATTTCAATGCCGAGCAGGCGAAGAAGCTGTTCCAGCCGGGCTGGGGAATCCTCGCCGATCTGCAGCCATCGCTCTACGACAAGGGCGCCTATCCGGCCGGCAACAACCCGACCTTGCAGCTCTATGCCAGCGGTGCCGTCTCGATGATCAGCGCCTGGTCGGACATGGCGCTACAGGGGATCGCGCAGGGCGTGCTGCCGCCGAGCACGAAGCTGGTGCAGCTCAGCGATCTCGGCTTTTGCGGCGGCTATGCCTGGTCCTCGATCCCGGCGACGACGACGCATCAGGACGCTGTCCTGAAGCTCGCGAACTTCATGCTGACGCCGGAGATCCAGGAAAAGATGATCGCGGATTTCGGCGCCTTTCCCGGCATCGAATGGAAACATCTCTCGCCGGCCCTGTCCGAGAAATACAAGGACATCATCGCCAGCTCGGTCCCGTCCTTCCCCGGCGGCGAATGGACCGCGGCCTTGAATGACGGCTGGTACGCCAATGTCGCGACGGCTCTGGCCCGAGGTTAACGGGGGCGTTGAGTCAGGATTTGACTGCAATTGAAGCATCGGCCCCGGCGCCAAGCCGGGGCCGGCATCTTGGCCGGTCCGGACGCGGGCTGCTCCTGGTCGCGCCGGCGCTGCTGGTCATGGGCGTTTTCATCATCCTCCCCGCCGTGGTTTCGGTCGGCGGCACGTTTCTGGTCGAGGGCGAGGGCCTCAGCCTCGGCAATTACCGCGATTTCTTCGCCAATCCGCAAAGCACCGGCAATCTCGCCTTCACCGTCGAGGTGACGCTGGTTGCACTCCTGCTGTTGCTGGCGATCGGTCTCGGGATCGCGCTCTATCTGCGCTTCTCGCAGAGCCGCCTGGTGGCGGCGATCCAGGTCCTGGCGCTGCTGCCGCTCTTCGTCCCCGGCATCATCGCCTCTTTCGCCCTGATCCGGTTTCTCGGACCGGCGGGCTGGCTGTCGACCGCCCTGAAAGCGGTCGGCATCGACGGCTACCAGACGCCCTATCTCCATGCCAGCGGCGCCGTGATCGGGCTGGTCTGGCAGGAGCTGCCGATGACCGTGCTGCTGCTGGTCTCCGGCCTCGCCCAGGTTTCCAACCGCGCGATCGAAGCGGCGCGCGACGTCGGCGCCGGAACCGCCACCATCTTCACCCACATCGTCCTGCCGCAGATGCACCGGTCGATCGTTGTCGCCGCCTGCATCGGCGCGCTCGATATCTTCGGCTCGTTCACCGTGCCTTATATCCTGGGGCCGGCCGCGCCGCAGATGATGTCGATCTATATGCAGCGCACCTTCAGCGAGCTGCACAAGCCCGGCGCCGCGGAGACCCAGGCCGCGATCACCTTCCTGGTCTGCATGGTGATCGGCGCGCTCTACACCGTCTTCGTGTTCCGCGATGCCGCGAACAACGCCGAGCCCGCCCAATGACGCGCTGGCGCACGAGCAAGGACACGATCATCGGCAGCCTGCTGCTCGCCGGCCTCGTCCTCTTCATCGCCGCACCGCTGATCGGCGTCCTGCTCTGGGCCTTTGCCGAGCAATGGCGCGCCCCGGCCTTGCTGCCGACCCAATGGGGCTTCAAGTTCTGGCATGCGCTGCTCGCCCGGGCGGATGTGCAGAACTCGCTGCCGCTGTCTCTCATCCTCGCCACCATCGTCACGGCGCTCTCGGCCGTGCTGTGCCTGCCGGCGGCCTATGCCTTTGCGCGCACCGAGTTCCCCGGACGGCGGCTGATGCTGCTTTCGGCGATCACGGTCCATGCCTTCCCGCGCTTTCCGCTCTATGTCTCGATCGCGCTCATCTTTCTATCGCTCGGCCTGATCGGCACGGCGCCCGCCGTGGTCATGGTCCAGCTCGTCTTCTCGATGCTCTATCTGATCTGGATCCCGACCGCGGCCTTTCGCGGCGTCGACCGGCGGTTGGAGGAGGCGGCGCGGGATGTCGGCGCCTCGCAGCTCACCGTCCTGTTGCGCATCACCCTGCCGCAGGTCGCGCCGGCGATCGGGGCGGGCCTGCTGCTGACTTTCATGAACGCGTTCTACGAGGTCGAAGGGGCGCTGCTGGTCGGCATTCCGGAGATCCGCACCCTGCCGATCGTCATGCTGTCGCTGATCACCGGGCAGGTGATCGTGCAATACGGCGCGGTGCTCTCGGTCATGCTCTGGGTGCCGTCGCTGGTGGTGCTGATCTTTGCGCGAAAGTTATTTGACAGTCGGACCTTTGCCGCAGGCCTCAGCGTTTAGGGGAGAGGAGACCGGAATGGCGACACTTTCATTGCAGTCCGTGACGCGGCGCTTCGGCCCGGTCGCCGCCGTCGATGACGTCTCGCTGGACGTTGCGACCGGCGAGTTCGTCTGCCTGCTGGGGCCTTCGGGCTGCGGCAAGTCCACCGCCCTGAGGCTGGTCGGCGGATTCGAGGACCCGGATGCCGGCGACATCCTGATCGACGGCGCTTCCACCGTCGCGATCCCGCCCAACCGTCGCGCCACCGGCATGGTGTTCCAGAGCCATGCCTTATGGTCGCATATGACGGTCTTCGGCAACATCGCCTTCGGCCTGAAGCTCCGGAGGCTGCCGGGCGCCGTGGTCCGCCGCAAGGTCGGCGATGCGCTCGATCTCCTCGGCCTCGGCGGGCTGGAGAAGCGCTATCCACGCCAGCTTTCCGGCGGCCAGCAACAGCGCGTGGCGCTGGCGCGCAGTCTCGTCCTGGAGCCGAAGATCCTGCTGCTGGACGAGCCGTTCTCCGCGCTCGACGCGCATTTGCGCGTGCGCCTGCGGGAAGAGCTGCGGGTGATCCAGCGCCGCCTCGCCCAGACGACGGTGTTCGTCACCCATGACCAGGAGGAGGCGCTGACCCTCGCCGACCGGATCGTCATAATGAATTTCGGCCGGATCGAGCAGGTGGGCACGCCGGCCGCGGTCTATGATCATCCCGAGACGGTCTTCGTCGCGGATTTCATCGGCGCGATGAATCGCAATCCGGCGCGGCTGGAGGCGGGTGCGCTGCTGGCCGGCCCCTGGCGCCTGGCGGCGAAAGATCCGCAGGCCTACAGCACCGGCGATCTGGATCTTGCCGTGCGGCCCGAGGATATCGAGCTGGTCGAGCCCGCCGCGGATGTCGACGCGGTCGGGCGGATCGAGCAGGTGATCGATCTCGGGCCGATGCGGCAGGCGCAGATCGTCTGCGGCGACGGCGGACGCGTGAAGGTGCAGCTCGCGCGCCAGATCCCCATCGGCAGCGGCGAGACCGTCGGGCTTCGCCTGCATCGCGCGTTGGTCTATCGCAACGGGGTCCGACCGGTGGAGATCCGTCCGCACCAGGATGCTCTGGGCGCTGTGCTGCCGTTCCGCCGCAGCCATGGCTTCTACCAGACCGAAAGCGCCTTGGCACAATGAGCGTCGCTGCGACCGACGAACGCCGCGACTGGATTTCCGTGCCGCAGGAGCGTGTCGTCGAGCGCCTGACCGAGGTGCCGATGCTGGAACGCCATGCGGCTTTCGCCGCGCCGAAAGACCCGACGATTCATCGCCGCCTGTTCGATCGCTTCCACGCGCTGCGCGAGATCGAGGCGGGCGGCGTGGCGCCGCGCCGCGAGGCACTTGAAGGCGCGGCGCGCATTCTCTGCTGGAATGTCGAGCGGTTGCGCCACCTGGATGCCGTCGAAGCAGTCTTGCGCCAGGAAGGCGCCGATATAGCGCTGCTCTCCGAGGTTGATCGCGGCATGGCGCGCAGCGGCAATCGGGATTGCATCGCCGAGCTCTCGGACCGGCTGCATCAGCCTTATGTCTTCGCCGTGGAGTTCGTCGAGCTCGACCTGGGCGATCTGCGGGAGAAGCTTGCGCATGCGGGCGAGAGCAATCGGGACGGGCTCCACGGCGCGGCGCTGATCGGCGATGTCGCCCTGCGGCGCCCATTCCTGATCCGGATCGAGGCGCGCGGCGACTGGTTCGACGGCAGCCGCCATGAGCCGCGGGTAGGTGGGACGATCGCGCTGGGCGGGCAGATCGAGGTCGCGGGCAAGGCTGTTACGCTGGTGAATGTGCATCTCGAGAGTCACGGCGATCCGGAGGAGCGGGCGGGGGATGTGCGCCGCCTCCTCGAAATGGTTGATACCTATGACGGAAATGCGCCGGTCCTCATCGGTGGCGATTTCAACACGTCTTGCCTGACCAGGGCGGATCGCCGCGACGGAAAGCGACCTTGGCGCGAACGGATGGCGCAACAAGCCGATCTTCTGCTGCGTCCGCACCGCGCGGAGCCGCTGTTCACGGTCCTGGCCGAGGCCGGATATGACGGACAGGCTTGCAATGTTCCTGATGTCCCGACGACTCGCTATGCCGACGAGCGGGCGGCCGAGCCCCGGACCAAGCTCGACTGGTTCTTCACCCGCGGCCTGGAAGCCAGCGCGCCGAAGATCATTCCGGCATTGGCTGCCCACGGGACTCCGATTTCCGATCACGATGCTCTGGCGGTGACGATCCGCCCGCGCTAATCAGGATGGATGCGATGGCTTTCGGTCCTCTGCACGCTCGCCGTCCTGACGCCTTCCGCTGTCCGTGCCGATTCGGCACAGGACGTGGCGCACCGCGCCTGCACGACTTTGTCGGCACGCGTCGCGGAATATGCCGGCGGTGAAGCGGTCTTTCTCCGGAGCTATGACGCGGGATCGGGCGAGGGCGTCAACCCGGAGCCTGCGCTCAACGGGGCCTTCACCTATGACAATGCCCTGGCAGCGATCGCCCTCCGGGCCTGCGGCGATCTCACGGCCGCAAAGCGCGTGGGCGACGCCTTGCTGGCAGCCTCGGAGGAGGACCGCAGCGGCGACGCCGGACGGCTGCGCAATGCCTATCGCCCGGGGCCTATCCGGGAGCGGCCGGTGCCGCCGATGGGCTGGTGGAGCGAACCGGAAGGACGCTGGGACGAGGATCCCTATCAGGTCGGCACGGCCACCGGCAATCTCGCCTGGGCGGCGCTGGCCTTGCTGACGCTGGCCGATGCAACCCAGGATGCCGATTACACCGACGCGGCCGCGCGCATCGCGACCTGGGCGGTGAAGCAGAGCGCCGACGATCATGCGCCGGCGGGTTTCAGCGGCGGCCTCTATGGCTATGACAATGACGTGCTGCCGCTCACCTGGAAATCGACCGAGCACAATGTCGACATGACGGCCATGCTCGAATGGCTGGCGCGGTTGCAGCCGGAGCAGGAATGGGCGGCGCAGGCGGCGCGGGCGCGGGATTTCGTCTCTGCCCTGTGGGATCCCGAACTGGGGCGCTTCTGGGTCGGCACCTTGCCGGACGGGACCAGCATCAACCGCGCGAACAGCGGACTCGATGCCGAGCTCTGGCCCTTGTTGCTCACCGATGCGCCGCCGGAATGGCGGAGTGCGCTCCGCTATGTCGAGCGCAGCCACGCGGTGCGGCCCGGCTTCGACTTCAACGACGACCGCGACGGGGTCTGGTGGGAAGGCACTGCCCAGGCGGCGCTGGTCTATCGCGCGCTCGGGGACGATGCCAAGGCGGATCGGCTGCTGAAGGCGATCGCCCGGCGCTTCAGTCCCGGCGGCCTGCTTTGGGCGACCGATGCGGCGCGGATCACGACGGGCCTGGCGCTGTCGCCGAGCAGCACGACCGATGACTTCTATTACTTCCGCCTGCCGCATCTCGGCGCAACCGCCTGGGCGGCTATCGCGGCGCAGGGCTGGAATCCCTTCACAGGGGCACCGGTCGGCAAGGCCGCTCCATGAAGATGTAAGAAAAACAATGAGTTGCCGGATCGGCTTGCGCTTTTACCCTGGGATTCCACACCGCCGACGTTCACAGTCCCCGAGTGATGATGTATAGAGGAACAGTCGGTATCGCGCCGGGTTGAGCATGAGCGCCCGCCCGGAATCGATCAGGGTATATTTCGCAACACAGGGGATCCCCAATGAAGACTTTGAAGATCGCTGTCGGCCTTTCCTTGCTGGCTGCCGGGCTTGCCGCCTGCACCAACGACAAGGGCCTCTATTCCAGCGGCGACTACTACAACTCGTTCGGCCGCGGCTACTACCAGCCGTACCAGGATGGCAGCACCTTCCACTATCACCATTCCTATTACGCCAAGGCGAATACCGTCCCCGAAGTCGGCGAGTAACTCTAGCCGCGTTTCCGCTTGCGCTCGGCCCGCTTGGTGCGGGCCGAGCCGCCTTGTTTTGTCGCCAGCGTTTCAAGATGCTCGGCGGCCTCCTCAATGTCATCCCGCTCCAGCGCGTCCTGCGCCTTCTCCGCCAGCGCCTTGTAGCGCTTCTGGATGGTGGCCAACTCCTTGTCCTCCAGGTCTTCGAGATTGAGGACCGAGTTCTGCGCTGTGTCGAGCGCGCGGACGATCTCGTCGATCTTCAGATGCAGGGCTGTCGAATCCCGGTTCTGAGTGTTCTGGATCAGGAACACCATCAGGAAGGTGACGATGGTCGTCCCGGTGTTGATGATCAGCTGCCAGGTGTCGCTGAAACCGAAAATCGGCCCGCTCACGCCCCAGATCGCTATGACGAGAACGGCGACCAGAAAAGTGAGGTGGTGACCCGCGGCCCTGGCGGTGTGGTTGGCGAACAGGGTGAAAAGCGAAGGTCGATGGTTCTTGCTCACGAAAGGGCCCGTCCCGGTGAATCTTCGCCAGACCAACACCAGGACGCCCCGGAGGGTTTCTCAGCCATCCCACGCGTGCAGCGCTTCCATGCAGGATCGCCATGGGGCATCCCGGGTGCCCTGCGCTAAATAAAGGAAACTCACCGGTTTCAGTCTCGGACACTTCCGTGAACGCCACGAATTTCCACCCCCGCCCGGCCGGCATGACCCCGCGCGAGGTCCGCCAGATCCTGCTGGGCGTGCTTCTGACCATGTTTCTGGCCGCTTTGGACCAGACCATTGTCGCCCCGGCGCTTCCCACCATCGCCCGCGATCTCCACGGCTTCGATTCGGTCTCCTGGGTGGTGACCGCCTATCTGCTCTCAGCCACGGCAACGACGCCGATTCTCGGCAAGCTCTCCGACCTCTATGGCCGGCGCAGCGTGATGGTGACCAGCGTCGCCGTATTCCTGGTGGGCTCGGTCGCCTGCGCACTGGCGCCGAGCATGTTCCTGCTGATCTGCGCGCGGGCGATCCAGGGTGCGGGCGGTGGCGCGCTGCTCTCGCTCGCCAACACCATCGTCGCCGATGTCGTCTCGCCGCGGGAGCGGGGGCGGTACCAGGGCTATTTCGCCAGCATGTTCGCGATCGCCGGCATCATGGGCCCGGTGCTCGGCGGCTTCTTCGCCGAATATATCAGTTGGACGGTGATCTTCTGGATCAACCTGCCGATCGGCATTCTCGCGATCTGGATCGCCCGCCGCGCGCTCGCGCATCTGCCGGTCAAAGGCGTCGCGCATCACATCGACTACCTTGGCTCGGCCCTGATGGCGGCGGCGACGGTCAGCCTGCTGCTGGCGCTGACCTGGGGCGGGCATCGCTTCGCCTGGCTCTCGGCGCCGATCGTCGGGATGATGTTGCTCTCGGCGGTGCTCTACGCGCTGTTCCTGCGCCAGCAGAGCATCGCCCGCGAGCCAGTGCTACCCTTGAGCCTATTCGCCAATCCGGTCATCCGCATGACCTCGCTGCTCGGCTTCACCGTGATGGTGATCAATGTCGGGGCGACGGTCTATGTGCCGCTCTATCTCGAGTTCGTGCGGGGCATGAACGCCTATGATTCCGGCCTGGTCCTGATCGCGCTGATGGTGGGCGTGGTCGGCGGCGCGCTCATCACCGGCCAGTACATGCGCTTCCTCGGCCTCTACAAGCTGCCGCCGCTGATCGGGGTCACCGCCGCCGCGATCGGGCTGTTCTATCTGGCCTATGGAGCCGCCGCCCGGACCAATGCCGAGATCGTCGTCGTGCTCACCGTGACCGGCATCGGATTGGGCACCGCCTTCCCGGCGATGATGGTGGCGACCCAGAATGCCGCGCATGGCGGCAACATGGGCATCGCCACCGCCAACCATACGTTCTTCCGCTCGCTGGGCGGCGCGGCGGGCGTCGCCTTCCTGGGCGCGATCATCTTCAGCGTGCTTGCTGCGCATATCGACATCGAGCGCGGCGCCGACCTCAACGACATCCTGCAGCCCGGCCCGGTCTTGACCGCGGTGCAGCCCTATCTCGGCGAGGCCTTCTCGGCCTTCTTCGCGGCGGCGGGTGTGGTGGCGGTGCTCTCGGCGATCGGCTTCCTGTTCATGAAGGAAGTGCCGCTTCGCCAGCATGCCGGGCACGAGACTCCGGCCGAGTAGGGGGAGGGGGTTAAAAAGCGGCGGAAAGGGATGCTATAAACCAGCCCCAGAACAAGAAACGCAGAGTCAGGGGCATGTCCATTCTTCCGTCGCTTGCCGAGGCCGTCGCCGCCAATATCAAGGACGGTGACACGGTTGCCTTCGAAGGGTTCACCCATCTCATTCCGTTCGCCGCCGTGCATGAAACCATCCGGCAGCAGCGCCGCGACCTCCATCTCGTGCGCATGACCCCGGATCTCGTCTACGACCAGCTGATCGGCATGGGCTGCGTGCGGAAGCTCACCTTCTCCTGGGGCGGCAATCCGGGCGTCGGCTCGATCTATCGCTTCCGCGACGCCGTGATCAACGGCTGGCCGCGTCCGCTGGAGCTGGACGAGCACAGCCATGCGGCGCTCGCCAATGCCTATGAGGCCGGGGCGGCAGGCCTGCCTTGCGCGATCTTCCGCGGATATCGCGGCGCCGAGCTGGCCGCGGTCAATCCCAACATCAAGTCGATCACCTGTCCGTTCACCGGAGAGAAACTGGCCGCAGTGCCGGCGATTCGCGCGGATTGTGCGGTAATCCACGCCCAGAAGGCCGATCGCAAGGGCAATGTGCTGATCGAAGGCATTCTCGGCGTGCAGAAGGAGGCGGTGCTCGGCGCCAAGCGCGCCATCGTCACCGTCGAAGAGATCGTGGACGATTTCGGTGTCGTGAGCCCCAATGCCTGCATCCTGCCGAGCTGGACGATGAAGGCCGTGGTGGCCGTGCCGGGCGGCGCGCATCCTTCATACGCGCACGGCTATTACCCGCGCGACAACGCCTATTACAAGGCATGGGACGAGATCAGCAAGGACCGCGACGTGTTCCTGAAATGGATGGAGGAGAACGTGCTGTGCCAGGGGCCGGACGCCTTCAAGCGCCATGCGGCGAAGGCTGCCTGATCATGAGTGAATACAGCCCCGCCGAAATGATGACCATCGCGGCCGCACGTGCCCTGCGCAACGAAGATGTCTGCTTCGTCGGTATCGGATTGCCGAGCGCCGCCTGCAACCTGGCGCGGCTCAGTCACGCGCCGGACATCACCTTGATCTATGAGTCCGGCACGATTGCGACCAAGCCGGAGGTGCTGCCGCTTTCGATCGGTGACGGCGAGCTCTGCGAGACCGCGCTGGTGACGGTCTCGGTCCCGGAGATGTTCCGCTACTGGCTGCAGGGCGGGCGCATTACCCGCGGCTTCCTCGGTGCCGCGCAGCTCGACAAATTCGCCAACATCAACTCGACCGTGATCGGTTCTTACGACAAGCCCAGTGTGCGGTTGCCGGGCGGTGGCGGCGCGCCGGAAATCGCCACCTCCTGCGGCGAGATCTTCGTTGTCATGCCGCAGTCGAAGCGGAGCTTCGTCGAGAAGGTCGATTTCGTGACCTCGCTCGGCCACGGCAAAGGCGGCGATGATCGACAAGAGACGCATGGCGTCACGACCAAAGGGCCGACCAAGGTCATCACCGACCTCTGCATCATGGAGCCGGATCCGGTCTCGAAGGAGCTGACGGTGGTAGGCCTTCATCCGGGCGTAACACCGGAGGCCGTGGCCGAAGCAACCGGATGGAAGCTGAAGTTCGCACCCCAACTCGCCGAAACTGCACCGCCGACCGCAGAGGAGCTGAAGGTCCTCCGGGCGCTCCATCAACGCACGCGGGACGCGCATCAACCGAAGGCCGCGCAATGACCCGCGAAGTCTTTCTCTGCGATGCCGTCCGCACGCCGATCGGCCGCTTCGGCGGCGCGCTGGCCCGTGTCCGTACCGACGATCTCGCGGCCGTCCCGCTCAAGGCGCTCCAGGCGCGCAATCCGCAGATCGATTGGAGCCGGCTGGACGATGTCTATTTCGGCTGCGCCAACCAGGCGGGCGAGGACAATCGCGATGTGGCACGCATGGCGCTGTTGCTCGCCGGCCTGCCGGAGATGGTGCCCGGCACCACGATCAACCGGCTCTGCGCTTCGGGTCTCGATGCGGTCGGATCGGCAGCGCGGGCGATCCGCGCCGGGGAGATCGATTTCGCGATCGCCGGCGGGGTGGAGAGCATGACTCGTGCGCCCCTGGTCATGGGCAAGGCGGAGACGGCGTTCCAACGCAGCGCCGAGCTGCAGGACACGACCATCGGCTGGCGCTTCATCAATCCGCTGATGAAGGCGCAATACGGCGTCGATTCCAATCCGGAGACGGCGGAGAACGTCGCCGAGGAATTTCAGATCACCCGCGCCGACCAGGACGCCTATGCCTATCGCAGCCAGCAGCGCGCCGCGAAAGCGGCCGCCTTCCTCGCCGAGGAGATCGTGCCCGTCGATGCCAAGGATGCGCGCGGCAAGCCGGTGACGGTTGCGGTGGACGAGCATCCGCGTGCCGACACGACCCTGGAAGGTCTTGCCAAACTGAAGACGCCGTTCCGGACGCCGGGAACGGTCACCGCCGGCAACGCGTCAGGCGTCAATGACGGTGCCGCGGCGATGATCCTCGCTTCCGAGGCGGCGGCGCAAGCGCATGGCCTGAAGCCCCGTGCCCGCATTCTCGGCATGGCGACCGCCGGCGTGCCGCCGCGGATCATGGGCGTCGGTCCGGTTCCGGCGACGCAGAAGTTGCTGGCGAAACTCGGGCTGAAGATCGGCGATTTCGACGCCATCGAGATCAACGAGGCCTTCGCGGCGCAGGTCGTCGCTTGCCTGCGCCAGATGGGCCTGCCGGACGACGCTGAGCACGTCAATCCGAATGGCGGCGCCATCGCGCTCGGCCATCCGCTGGGCATGAGCGGCGCGCGGATCGCGATGACGGCGGCGCACCAGCTCGAGAAGACCGGCGGCAAGCGGGCCCTCGCGACGCTCTGCGTCGGCGTGGGGCAGGGCGTATCGCTGGCGATGGAGAGGGTCTGATACGAAAGCGCCCCCGTTTCCGGGGGCGGCTCCGTCATCTTCAATCAGGCGCGAACCGTGCGCAGGAAGTCCTCGACCTGGGATTTGAGCTGCATGCCGGTCTTGCCGAGCTCGGTCGCGGCGTTGAGCACCTGGTTTGCCGCCGTGCCGGTCTGTCGCGCCGCCGCGGTGACATCCGTGATGTTGGTCGTGACCTCGGTCGTGCCCTGGGCAGCCTGCTGGACATTGCGCGAGATCTCCTGGGTCGCGGCCTCCTGCTCCTGGATGGCCGCCGCAATCGCCGCCGAGATCTCGTTCACGCGGTTGATCGTCGTCGAGATCGCCTGGATCGCCTGGGCCGAGCTCGCCGTCGCGTCCTGGATCGAGCGGACCTGGCTGGCGATCTCCTCTGTGGCTTTCGCCGTCTGCGTCGCCAACGTCTTCACCTCGGAGGCGACGACCGCGAAGCCCTTGCCGGCCTCGCCCGCGCGCGCCGCTTCGATCGTCGCGTTGAGTGCCAGCAGGTTGGTCTGGCCGGCGATGTCGTTGATCAGGCGCACCACTTCGCCGATCTTCTGCGCCGCGTCCGACAGGCCCTGCACCTTGGCATTGGTGTCGTTGGCCTGGCTGACGGCGTCGCCGACTATCCGCGTCGACTCGCCGACCTGCTGCCCGATTTCGCGGATCGAGGCCGTGAGTTCCTCGGTCGCTGCCGCCACGGTCTGCACGTTCTGCGTCGCTTCCTCCGAGGCTGCTGCGACTGCGGTCGATTGCCGGCTGGTCTCCTCGGCCGTCGCCGACATCGACTGCGCCGTCGTCTGCAGTTCGTCTGCGGCCGAGCCCACGCCCTGGACCACGCCGCCCACCGAAGATTCGAAGCGGTCGGCCATCTGGTTCAGTGCATGACGGCGATCGGACTCCGCCTTGGCCTGGTCTTCCGCGCGCTGGGTGATGCTGCGTTTCAGATCCTCCAGCATCTTGCGCAGCGCGCCGGCCAGGATGCCCACTTCGTCGGCCTGGTCGATCGCCAGCGATTGCTCGAAGTCTCCGGTGGCGATGCCGTTTGCGAAGTCCGCGCATTTGCGGATCGGCTTGGCAATGCCGCGGGCCGCGACGGCAATGAGGACGATCGCACCGATCGCCACGAGCACCCCGACGGCGACCGACCAGAGGGTGCTGGAGGTGGCGCGGGCGTCGAGCGCGCCGTTGAGCTCATGAACCGAAGCGAGGACCACGTCGCGCGGAACCGAGATCACCACCGACCACGGGGTATCGGTCGAGCCGAGCTTGATCGGGGAATAGACGTCGATGTTCGGCGCATTGGCATCGTCCTGAACGACCGCCTTGCCGGCCTCGACGACAGAAAGGTTGTCGCCCCAGCGCGGATCGGCTTCCTTGACGCTCTTGCCGATCACGTCGGGGTTCTCGCTGTCGGCCACAACCAGTCCGGTATCGTTCAGAATGGCCACCTTGCCCTTGCCGTCGAACAGCGAGGCATTCACCTGGACGGCGATCTTCTGCACAAAGTCGAGGTTGTAGTCGGCGCCGGCCACGCCACGGAACTTGCCATCGATCATGACCGGCACCGACATCGTCGCCAGGAAGACCGACTTGCCCTGCACGATGTAGGGGAGGGGACCGAGGATGTTCTCCTTGCCGGTCTTGCTGGGGTTGATGTACCAGGCGCCCTTCACCAGACCGTTCGGATGCTGTGCGCTGCTGTCGTATTCGACCAGCGGCTGGATCGCGATCTTGCCGTCGGCGCCGCGGGTCCAATAGGGGAGAAAGCGCCCGGTCGCATCCGAGCCGTCATCATGGCGATCCTTGAAGCCGGTGTCGTTGTTGTCGAGTGCGTTCGGCTCCCAGGCCGAATAGGTGCCGTTGAAGGCGGCGTTCTGCGCGAGCACGTTGTGAAGCACCGCGTTGAGCTGCGCCCGGCGTTGCGCGACCGGCGTGCCGGTGTTCTTCTCATCGGCTAGCACGGCGAAGGTGTGGGCCATGGTCCGCGCCGCATCGAATCCGACATCGAGCTCGGTCTTGATCGCCCGAGCTTCCGAGGCGGCGCGGTTGAGCATGCTCTCCTTCGTCTTGCTGTCGACCAGACCGGTCACCTCGCCGGCGACATAGTTCTGGGTATTCACGGTGGATATCAGGCCATAGCCCACCAGAACCGCGACGGTTCCTGCCAAGCAGAGGCCGGCGATCGAGGCGATCTTCAACTGGATCGAACGCATCGACTTGAATGAAAACCGACTCATGGGATCTTCTCCTCCGGATGAAACTTAATTGATTCGAATCAATAGATGACAATTGTTGGTCTTGATCCGTATCAAGACATTGATATCGCTGCTAGAAGTGTAGGAATTATTGTTTAATAGAGTATTTATTATTGGGGAATATTCCTCAGGGGGACCGCGCGCGTGATGCGGCCGGATGTCGCCGTCTGGAGGCGAGAATGCCTATGACCGCAGTGCTGCTTGATCCGGTGCTGGCGGCACTTCACGCGTACTGGGCGGGGAAGTGTGCCGGCAGGAGGATGCCGCGCCGCAGCGATATCGATCCGACGGAAATCCCGTCGCTCCTGCCGCACCTTTTCATCGTCGAAATCCACAATCCGTTGCGGTTTCGCTTTCGCCTGGTCGGAACCGCGATCTGCGACCGATGGGCCGAGAACTACAATGGCAAATGGCTGGACGAACTCTCGCTCGGGGAAGAGCGCGCGACCGTGTTACGGCAGTATGAGCTTGCCGCTCGCTCCGGCCAACCGCGCTACGACTCCGCAGAGTTCACGAACGAGCTCGGTCGATACCTCCATTATGGACGGCTGTTGCTGCCGCTGTCGGATGGCGGCGAGGTGCCCACCATGCTGATCGGTGCGCAAAAGGCCATCGGCGTCGATGGCTATCAGGTTCCGCTGCCGAAGTGGGCTTAGCGACTGGTTAGATCTTGTCCGCCGGGTCGTCGAACAGGATCCGCTGCGCGGCGCCGTCCATGTCGTCGTACTGGCCGGATTTCAGCGCCCAGAGGAAGGCTGTGAGGCCGAGGCCGCCCATCAGGAGTGCGATGGGGATCAGGAACAGCAGCACGGTCATGGCAATCTCGCTTTCCCGAGGCGGAGCGCATTCAGGATGACGATGATCGACGAGCTCGACATGGCGATGGCGGCGATCAGCGGCGTCACGAAACCAAGAATCGCGAGGGGCACCGCTGCCAGATTGTAGAGCAGGGCGATGCCGAGATTCTGCCGCACCAGCCGGTCAGTGCGTTTCGCCAGCTCCAGCGTGAGCGGAATGGCCTCGAGCTTGTCACCTTGAAAGACGATGTCGGCGGCGCTCTGGGTGATCTCGGTGCCGCTCGCGGGTGCCATGGAGACATGGGCGCCGGCCAGCGCCGCGGCATCGTTGATGCCGTCGCCGATCATCAGCACCTTGTGTCCCGCTTTCGCGAGTGCTTCGAGCCGCGCCGCCTTGTCGATTGGCGAGAGCCGGGCGGCAAATGTGTCGATCTCGAGCTGGCGTGCAAGATCTGAGACCGGTGCCGCGCGGTCGCCGGAGAGGATCTCCAGCCGGAGGCCGAGCGTCTTCAAACGCGCGATCACGGCTTCGGCGTCCGGGCGGAGCCGGTCTGAGAATTGGAACCGCTGCTTCTCCCCGTTCGGTCCGACCAGCCAGAGCACCTGGTCGGTCGCGGCGTCTTCCGCCTGGCCGGTGAAGGCGCAGCTTCCGAGCTTCCAGCCCTGCCATGCGAGGCCGGCGCCGGGGTGTTCGGCAACATCGGTCAGCACGGTCGCATCCGGTGCGGCCCTGGAGAGGGCGCGTGCCAGCGGATGGCGGCTGTTGGCGGCGATCCCGGCGGCGATCTTCAGCAGGCTCGGATCGGCGCCGGCCTGCAGCTCGAGGCGGCCGAGGGTCAGCGTGCCGGTCTTGTCGAAGACCACGGTATCGACATCGGTCAGGCGCTCCAGCGCATCGGCGCTCTTCAACAGGATGCCGGAACGCATCAGGCGTTGGCTGGCGACCACCTGCACCACCGGCACGGCGAGGGCGAGGGCGCAGGGGCAGGTGATGATGAGCACGGCGACCGCGATCATCAGCGCCTCGCTCCAGGCAAGACCGCTGAACAGCCACCAGCCGAGGAACGTCGTCAGCGCGACCACATGCACGACCGGCGCATAGCGCCGCGCGACCCGGTCGGCGATGCGGGTAAATCGGCCCTTGCGCGATTCTGCAGCCTCCATGAGGCGCACCATGTCGGCAAGGAGGGTCGAATCTCCGACCGCATTGACCAGCATCGTCAGCGGCCCGGTGAGGTTCAGCGTGCCCGCAAACAAGCGGTCGCCGGGATTGCAGCGCTGCGGCGCGCTCTCGCCGCTGATGGCGGAAAGATCGAGATCGCTGCTGCCGGTCTTGATCGTGCCGTCGGCCGGCGCGCGACTGCCCGGCGCGATCAGGACGGTCATGCCGGGACGCAGTTGCGACGGCAGCAGGCTGTGCTGCCGTCCATCGGGCTCGACGACGGTCGCCGCGACGGCATTCAGCGCAAGCAGACGTGCCGCTGTCGCGTGAGCACGACCCCTGGCGCGGCGATCGAGATAACGCCCGATCAGCAGGAAGAACAGCAGGGTGACGGCGGAGTCGAAATAGGCGTGCTCGCCGGAACGGAAGGTCTCGAACAGCGAGATCGACGGCGCCAGGATGATGGCAAGGCTGATCGGCACATCCATGTTGGTGCGCCGGGCCTTGAGCGCGGTCAGGGCGGAACGAAAGAACGGCCGGCCGGCATAGGCAATCGCGGGAATGGCGATCAACGCCGAGATCCAGTGCAGCAGATCGCGGGTGAACGGGTCGGCGCCGGACCAGACCGAGACCGACATCAGCATGATGTTGCCGGCGGCGAAGCCCGCAACCGCCATGGCGGTCAGCAGGGACTTGCTCTCCGCATCGGCTTCCGAGGCGAGGCGCTCAGGATCGCAGGGCACCAGCTTGTAGCCGAGGCGCGTGACGAGTTGGACCAGCTTCTCGGGATCGGTCTCCGCGTCCTTCCAGCGGAAGGTGAGCCGTCGGGTCGACATGGCGACACGGGCGGAAGTAACGCCGGGCTGCTGCAGCAAGGTCTGCTCGATCAGCCAGACGCAAGCGCCGCATTGCAAGCCTTCGACCATCAGGGCGATCTCTTTCTCGCCCGGTGCCGCGTCGCGGCTCCAGGCGGAGAGATCGATCTCGGTCAGGATCTCGTCGGGGCGGGTCGGCGGCTGGCTCGGATCCGCCACCCGTTGCGCGTAGTAGCGCGAAAGGCCGAGCGACTGCACGAGCTCATAGGCGCCGGCGCAGCCGTGGCAGCAGAACTCGGTTTCGCCACGAAAGGGTGCACCACAATGCTTGCAGAGACGGTCTGCCGTCGAGCAGACGTCGCGGTCCACCGCGAATTGTGGAATCGCATTCACTTCACGAAGACCCGCTGCGTGCTCTGCCAATTGGTGCTGGCACGGGTGGCGGAGAGACGCAGCTCCCAGCTGCCGCCGGCGGGGAGGGCGAGGTCCGCGCCGTAAACGCCGGCGCCTTCAGGGCGCAGGGCCAGGAGCTGGTCGAATGCCGTGCTCACCGGTCGCACGAGATGCGCCGTCATGTCGAGGCCATCGACCGGCTTGCCGTTCTTGTCGGCGATGGTGACGGCGATGTGCCGGCCGCCGGCGATCTTCGTGAAGGACGTCTTCGCGGTCCAGCCGAGCGCGGCGCTGGCCGCCGCTTCCTGCAGGATCGTGTTGTACTCGATCCCTTCGGCATAGGCCTTCTCGGTATCGAGGCCGCTGAAGGTGCTCTGGGCGAAGTAGATCATCGTGCCGTTGACCGCCACGACGACCAGCATCAGGCCGACCATCAGGGTCGGGATCCACAGCGACTTGCGCTGCGAGTGAGATTGCTGCGCCGCATCAATCGTCATCATTGTCATTCTCGTGCTTGCCAGGTCCATGGAAGATCGCGCCATGCTGTCCTTCTTCGCCGGTGGCGATGTTGACGGCCCTGACGACAATGTCATTGCGCTTGTGCTCGAGGCTCGCGCGCGGCGCCTTGACCAGAAGCCGGAAGGTGCCGACGCTGTCGCCGACGACCTTCACCGCCTGAGGATCGGCGCCGATGATCTTGACTGACAGCCCGTCGATGCCCTCGACGGAGACGCGGTATTCCATCGGCTGCGGGCTCTTGTTGGAGATCTTCAGGGTGAAGCCGTCCTGGATCTCGCCGTCGCCGAGCCGGACGAAGAGTGGCGAGCGATCGGCCTGCACGGTGACGCTCATCGTGGCGCGGGTCGAAAGCGAGAACAGCATGCCTGCCGTGATCAGCAGCAGGCCGATCGCGTAAATGATGGTGCGCAGGCGCACGAACTTGAACTTGGGCGGCTTGCCGGCGGCGCGCGCTGCGCTGTTGGATAGCGAATCGTAGGTGATGAGCTCCAGCGGCCGGCTGAGCTTGCCCATGATCGAGTTGCAGGCATCGACGCAAAGTCCGCAGCCGATGCAGGCAAGTTGCGGCCCGTTCCGGATGTCGACCCCGGTCGGGCAGACATTGAAGCAGAGGTTGCAATCGACGCAGTCGCCGAGCTTATCGGTCTCCTTTGCCTTCTTCTTGCCGCGCGGCTCGCCGCGCCAAGCCTCGTAGGTGACGATCAGGCTGTGCTCATCGAGCATGGCGCCCTGGAACCGCGGCCAGGGGCACATGTAGATGCAGACCTGCTCGCGGGCCCAGCCGGCCAGCAGATAGGTGGTCGCGGTGAAGAGGCCGATGAAGCCGACCTGGGTCCAGGTGGCCTGGAAGTGCGCGAGGTCGCGCAGCAGCGTCGGCGCATCGTTGAAATACATCACCCAGGCGCCGCCGGTCGCGGCGGCAATCGCGAGCCAGGCCGCGTGCTTCGCGCTCTTCAGCCAGGCCTTGCGCAGCGAAACCGGCTCCTTGTCGAGTTTCATCCGGGCGTTGCGGTCGCCCTCGATCCAGCGTTCCACCTGCATGAAGAGATCGGTCCAGACGGTCTGCGGGCAGGTGAACCCGCACCAGACGCGGCCAAGTAGGGATGTTGCCAGGAAGAGCCCGACCGCACCGAGGATCAGCAGGCCGGCGAGGTAGTAGACTTCCTGTGGCCAGATCTCGATCCAGAAGAAATAGGCGCGGCGGTTCGGCATATCGACCAGCAGCGCCTGGTCGGGCCGGCCGATGCCGCGGTCCCAGCGCAGCCAGGGCGCCAGGTAGTAGATCCCGAGCAGAATCCCCAGCGCGCTCCACTTGATCACGCGGAAGCGGCCCCAGATGCGCTGGGGATAGATCTTCACATGTTCGGCGTAGAGCGAGGTGGTGCTCACGGTCTGCTCGGGGTTGATCTTTTGATGCTGCATTTCATCTGTATCTCGGTCTCGCTCCGCCGGCATCGGCGGAGCGAGGCACCGATCTTCCTGATGTTCCTACTGCCCGCCGCCCAGCGCATGAACATAGACGGCCAGCATCTTGATCTGCGCGTCGGTCAAGCGGCCTTCCCAGGCCGGCATGACGCCATGACGCGGCTTGGTGATCTGCGCGGTGATGGTCTTGGCGTCGCCGCCATAGAGCCAGATCGAATCCGTCAGATTGGGCGCGCCGAGCTCGAGGTTGCCCTTGCCCTCTTCGCCGTGGCAGGCGGCGCAGTTCTCGGCGAAGACCTGCTTGCCGCGCCCTGCTGCCGCGGCATCGGACTTCTCGCCGCCCCCCGATTGAGCGCTGAGCGACATGACGAAGGCGGCGACGTCGGCGATCTGCTCGGGGGTGAGCACGCCGTCGGCGCCGAAATTCGGCATCACGTTGTTGCGGGTCGCGTCATCGGTCGTGGCGCGAATGCCGTGGCGGATGGTCTGCTCGATCTGCGCGAGATTGCCGCCCCAGAGCCAGTCGTCGTCGGCCAGCACCGGGAAGGCCGGACGGCCGGCGCCGCCGGGTGCGTGGCAGGCGGCGCAGTTCTCGTTGAACACCGCCTTGCCGCCGCTCATGGCGAAGTTCAGCAGCTCGGCGTCGCCGTTGATCTGGTCGGTGGTCGAGGCGCTGATCTTGTCGATCCAGACCTTCTGCGCCTCGGCTGCCGCGGCGGCCTCTTGGGCGTAGTCGGCGCGTTGATTGTAGCCCAGCACGCCCTTGGTATAGCCATTGAGACCGGGGATCGCCGGGTAGAGCACCCACCAGAGAACCGAGAACGCGATGCACGCATAGAGCACCGTCAGCCACCACTTCGGCAGCGGGTTGTTCAGCTCCTGGATGCCGTCCCAGACATGTCCGGTGGTCGGCTTCCCGGTGAGTGGGTCTTTGTTGATGTCGGTCATGTCAGGCTCCCGAGCCTCTGTGCTCGTCCCGGTCGGCCTTGAACGGGATCTTGGCGCATTCGGTGAAATGTTCCCGGTTCTTCGGCCGGAAGGCATAGAAGGCGATGCCGAGGAAGATCAGCATCATCCAGCCGACCCAGAGTTGCCGGGCGATTTGCGAGATTTCCAGCCAGCTCATTGCGCGGCTCCTTCAGTCTTGGTCGCATAGTCGGGGCGATAGGTGGTGAAGTCGACCATCCGGCCGAGCACCTGCAGATAGGCGACCAGAGCGTCCATCTCGGTGAGCTTCGTCGGATCGCCGTCGAAGTCGCCGGTGACCGCTTTCGGATAGCGCGCGAGCAGGCCGGCGGTGTCGGCGTCGGGCGTCGCCTGCGCGGCCATGTCGGCTGCCGCGTTCTCGATCTCCTCGTCGGTGTAAGGAACGCCGACGATCTTCAGCGTCTTCAGATGCTCGCCGATGCTCGAGGGATCCAGCGTCTTCTGCATCAGATGCGCATAGGGCGGCATGATCGATTCCGGCACGACCGAGCGCGGATCGATGAGATGCGCGACGTGCCAGTCGTTGGAGTACTTCCCGCCGACCCGGGCGAGGTCCGGACCGGTGCGCTTGGAACCCCACTGGAACGGGTGGTCGTACATGCTCTCCGCCGCGAGGCTGTAATGGCCGTAGCGCTCGACCTCGTCGCGGAACGGGCGGATCTGTTGGCTGTGGCAGAGGTAGCAGCCCTCGCGGATGTAGATGTTGCGGCCGGCGAGCTCGAGCGGGGAGTAGGGGCGCACCCCTTCCACCTTCTCGATGGTCTCGCCGATCGTGAACAGCGGCACGATCTCGACGAGGCCGCCGATCGCGACCGTCACGATGATCCCGAGCAACAGCAGGATCGAGTTGGTTTCGAATTTCTCTTGTTTGATGAGTGCCATGGAGGTTGCTCCGATCACGCGGTGGCGGTAACGGCGCCACCGAGCTTGGTCTCGGTGCGGACGTCGCCGCGCGCGGTACGCCACATGTTGTAGACCATGATCACCGCGCCCGAGAGGAACAGGACGCCGGCGAGTGCACGGACGATGTAGTAGGGATGCATCGCCGCGACGGTCTCGACGAAGGAGAACTGCAGGAAGCCGAGATCGTCATAGGCGCGCCACATCAGGCCCTGCATGATCCCGCTGATCCACATTGGCGTGATGTAGAGGACGATGCC
>Ga0209257_1000449_pt1 | contig 77522 bp, 69 predicted proteins | sample AraplaCvi_mCL_r2_FD_184277 | JGI IMG/M metagenome (GOLD analysis project Ga0209257, IMG submission 184277) | Arabidopsis root microbial communities from North Carolina, USA - plate scrape MF_Cvi_mCL_r2 (SPAdes) (version 2) | ecosystem: Host-associated > Plants > Roots > Endosphere | place: USA...
GCGTGGCGATCTACGACCGGGGCCAGCAGGCCTTCGTGTTCCACCCCGGGCCGATCTTCGCGCAGGTGCTGCTGGCCGACGAGATCAACCGCGCCAGCCCCAAGACCCAGAGCGCGCTGCTCGAGGCAATGGAGGAAAAGCAGGTCACCGTCGAAGGCGAAACCCGCCCGCTGCCCACGCCCTTCTTCGTGATCGCCACCCAGAACCCGCAGGACCAGCTCGGCACCTTCGCGCTGCCCGAGTCGCAGCTCGACCGCTTCCTGATGCGCATCTCGCTCGGCTACCCCGACCGCGCCGCCGAGCGGCTGCTGCTCGCGGGCGGCGACCGCCGCGAAATGCTGGCCTCCCTGCCCGCCATGCTGACCGCCGGCGAACTCACGGCCCTGCAGCAGCGCGTGCAGCAGGTGCATGCGGCCGAGCCGCTGCTCAACTACCTGCAGGACCTGATCGCGGCCACGCGCTCGGGCCGCTGGTTCCTGCAGGGCCTGTCGCCGCGCGCCGGCATCGCGGTGCTGCGTGCGGCCAAGGCGCAGGCGCTGCTGGCCAACCGCAGCTACGTCGCGCCCGACGACGTGCAGGCCGTGCTGCCGCAAACGATCGCGCACCGCCTCACGCCGGTGGGCGACGCCGGGCGCGGTGCCGTGGAGCAGGTGCGCGCGATGATCGCCGCCGTGCCATTGCCGTGAGCCCTGCAGGCGCCCTTCGCTCGCGCATCGACAGCTGGTTCCTGTCGCGCCGTCCGCCGTCGGACACGCTGGAGCTCACGCAGCGCAATGTCTACATCGTGCCCACGCGGGCCGGATGGACGCTGGGCGCGACGCTGCTGGTGCTGCTGATCGCCTCGATCAACTACCAGCTCAACCTCGGCTACCTGCTGACCTTCCTGCTCGCCGGCAGCGTGGCCGTGGGCATGCACGTATGCCACGGCACGCTGCGCGGGCTGGCGATGCACCTGGTGCCGCCCGATGCCCACTACGCGGGCGCCGCCGCCGTCTTCCGGGTGGTGCTGCACAACACCCGGCGCCGCGTGCGCTACGGCATCGGCATGGCCGTGCGCGGCAGCGGGCAATGGGCCTGGACCGACGTGCCGGCCGAGGGAACCTCCACCGTCGAGATCGCGTTCCAGCCCGAGCGGCGCGGGCTGCACCCGGTGCCGCCGCTCACGGCCGAGACGCGCTTTCCGCTCGGCACGTTCCGCGTGTGGACAGTCTGGCAGCCGGCCGCGCAGATGCTGGTCTACCCCACGCCCGAGGCGCATCCGCCGCCGCTGCCGCCGGGCGAGCCGCTGTCGGGGCCGGCGGCGATGTCCGCCTCGCTGCGGGCGCACAACGCCGGCGAGTACGACGGCGTGCGCGCCTACCGCCGCGGCGATCCGCTGAAGCTCGTGGTCTGGAAGAAGGCCGCGCGCGCACAGGCAGCCGGATCGGAAGAGCTGGTGAGCCGCGACACGCAGCAGACCCAGCGCGAAGAACTCTGGCTCGACGCGCGGAGCACCGGTCTTGCCGATGCCGAAGCCCGCCTCTCGCGCCTGTGCGCGTGGGTGCTGATGGCCGACCGGCTCGGCGTGGACTACGGCATCCGGGTAGAGGGCCGGGTCATGAAGCCGTCGCAAGGCGAAGCCCACCGGCGCGCCTGCCTCGAGGCCTTGGCGCTGTGTTGAACGGAACCGCCGCATGAACCGAGTCATACGGGAACTCGCCGCACTCCCCCGGGACGCGCGGGATACCCTTTTCCTGCTCTGCGTGATCGGTCTGATCCTGCTGCCGCAGATCGAGAACCTGCCCTGGTGGTGCACGGCCATCACGGCCATGGTGCTGCTCTGGCGCGCCTCGTTGTCCGTACAGGGGCGCTCCCTGCCCAGCAAGTGGTGGCGCCTCGCCCTGCTGGCGCTGATCCTCGGCGCCACCTACGCCACGCACCGCACGCTGCTGGGCCGCGACGCGGGCGTCACGCTGATCGTCAGCCTGCTCGCGCTCAAGACGCTGGAACTGCGCGCGCGGCGCGATGCGTTCGTCGTCTTCTTCCTGGGCTTCTTCGCGATGCTCACGAACTTTTTCTATTCGCAGTCGCTGCTGACCGCGTTCACCATGCTGCTGGCGCTGCTGGGCCTTTTGACCGCACTGGTCAACGCGCACATGCCGGTGGGTCGGCCGCCGCTGATGCAGGCCGCACGCATGGCGGGCTGGATGGCGCTGGCGGGCGCGCCGATCATGCTCGCGCTGTTCCTGCTGTTCCCACGCCTCGCGCCGCTGTGGGGCACACCCAGCGACGCCATGGTGGGGCGCAGCGGCCTGTCGAACACCATGCGCGTCGGCACCATCGCCGAACTGGCGCTCGACGACCGCATCGCCGCGCGCATCAAGTTCGACGGTGACCGGGCGCCGCCGCAAAGCCAACTCTATTTCCGCGGACCGGTGCTGGCGCAGTTCGACGGCCGTGAATGGACCGCGCTGCCGTCATGGGCGCGCGGCGCGCAATGGTCCCCCAACCTGCGCGTGAGCGGCGAAGCCGTGCGCTACGAGGTCACGCTCGAAGCCAGCAACCGCCCCTGGCTGCTGACCCTCGACGCGTCGCAGCAACCTCCCGCAGCACCCGGCTTCGAGGTCACGGGCACGCCCGACCTGCAATGGATCGCGAACCGTCCCGTCACCGACCTGGTGCGCTACCGCGCCGAGAGCTACACGCAGTTCCAGAGCGGCCCGTTGAAGCGCACGGGCGGCCAGCTCCAGGCCTACCTGGCGCTGCCGCCCGGCACCAACCCGCGCACCGCTGCCCTCGCCGCCGAGATGCGCGCCGACCCCGCGCTGGCCAACGCCAACGCGCAGGCCTTCGTGCAGGCTGCCCTGCGGCGCCTGCGCACCGGCGGCTACAGCTACACGCTGGAGCCGGGCATCTATGGCAACGACACGGCCGACGAGTTCTGGTTCGACCGCAAGGAGGGATTCTGCGAGCACATCGCCTCGGCCTTCGTGGTGCTGATGCGCAACCTGAACGTCCCGGCGCGCATCGTGACGGGCTACCAGGGCGGAGAACTCAACGGCGTCGACAACTACTGGATCGTGCGCCAGAGCGATGCCCATGCATGGGCCGAGATCTGGCAGGAAGGCATCGGCTGGACGCGCGTGGATCCCACGGGCTCGGTGGCCCCGGGGCGCATCGGCCAGACACAGCGGCTCCAGCCGCAACCGGGTCTGATCGCGGGCGCCTTCGGCTCGATGAGCCCCACCCTCGTGCAGAACATCCGCGCGGCGTGGGAAGCCGTCAACAACGGCTGGAACCAGTGGGTGCTCAACTACACCCAGAGCCGCCAGCTCAACCTGCTGAAGAACATCGGCTTCAAGGCGCCGAGCCTCGAAGACCTGGCCTACGTGCTGCTCTACCTGCTGGTGGGCGCGAGCCTGGCTGGCGCCGGCTGGACGCTGTGGGAGCGCAGCCGGCACGACCCATGGCTGCGCCTGCTGGGCCGGGCGCGCGCGCGGCTCGCCAAGGCCGGCCTGCAGGTGCCCGACACTGCCCCGCCGCGCCAGATGGCGCAGGCGGCCGACGCACACTTCGGCCCCGCCGCGCAGGCCGTGCGCGACTGGCTGCTCAAGCTCGAGGCACAGCGCTACGCGCCGGCCACGCCCGACTCGCTCTCCACCCTGCGCGCCGAGTTCCGGCGCATCGCCTGGCCGACCGACCACCCACGCGGCTGAAACCACATGTGTCCCCGAAGAGGGGCCATGTGGGCGGACGGCACAATCAGTCCATGCGATTTTTCCTCCCCACGCCTTCGCGCGCCGCTGCGGCAGCCGCCCTCCTCGCCGCCTGCTGCGCATGGTCCACGGGGGCTGTAGCCCAGAAGTCTTCCAACGGCCGCAGCGCAGCGGCCAGCCCGGTGCGCGGCAGCACGCCCTACGCCACGCGCGACGACGCGATGAAGTTCGCCGACGAAGTGGCCGAGCGCCGCGGCCTCGACCGCGACTGGGTGCGCGCCACCATCGGCAGCGCGCGCTTCCTGCCCAACGTGCCGCGGCTGATGCTGCCGGGCCCGGTCGGCACGGTGAAGAACTGGCAGACCTATCGCAGCCGCTTCATCGACCCGGTGCGCATCGCGGCCGGCGTGCGCTTCTGGCGCGCCAATGCCGACACGCTCGCCCGCGCCGAGCAGGCGTACGGCGTGCCGCCGGAAATCATCGTCGGCATCGTCGGCGTGGAGACCATTTACGGCCGCAACATGGGCAACTTCCGCGTGATCGATGCACTGGCCACGCTCTCGTTCGACTTTCCCGAAGGCCATCCACGCGCAGCCGAGCGCCAGGCCTTCTTCCGCGGAGAGCTCGAAAGCTTCCTGAGCACCGAGAGCCGCACCGCCGACGATCCGCTCACGCCTGTCGGCAGCTATGCCGGCGCCATGGGCATGCCGCAGTTCATGCCCAGCAGCATCGCCAAGTACGCGGTCGACTTCGACGGCGACAGCCGCATCGACCTCGTGAACAACCCGGCCGACGTGATCGGCTCGGTCGCCAACTACTTCAAGGCCTTCGGCTGGAAGGCCGGCATGCCGGCGATCTATCCGGTGCATTTCGAGGAAGCGCGGCTGCAGAAGGCGCTGCTGCTGGCGCCCGACATCCTGCCGACCTTCAGCACCGACAGCTTCGTGGCTGCCGGCGCGGTGCCCGAAGGCGACGGCATCAACCACAAGGGCCTGCTCGCATTGATCGAGCTGCAGAACGGCGCCGATGCGCCACCGACCTACGTGGCCGGCACGCGCAACTTCTACGTGATCACGCGCTACAACTGGAGCAGCTACTACGCCATGTCCGTGCTCGACCTTGGGCAAGAGGTCAAGGCGGCGATGGAGCAATAGCGCCATGACGCCCGAGGCGCTGCGCGCGAACTGGAACGAGGCCTGGCATGCGCTGGGCGTCGAATCGCCCGGCGAAGCGCTGTGCGCCGAACTGCAGCGCCGCTACGGTGAACCGCAACGCCATTACCACACGGTGCAGCACCTGGGCGAATGCCTCGCGTGGTTCGAGCGCGAGAAGGCGCTGGCCGAACGCCCCGGTGAAGTGGCGCTCGCGCTGTGGTTCCACGACGCGATCTACGACGTGCACGCCCACGACAACGAGGCACGCAGCGCCGATTGGGCGCGCGAGGCCCTGCTCGAAGCCGGTGTGGGCAACGCAGCCGCCGCACGGGTGCATGCGCTCGTGATGGCCACGCGCCACGACGCCGTGCCCGAAGGCCGCGATGCCGAGCTGCTGATCGACATCGACCTGTCAATCCTCGGCGCGGAACGTGGGCGTTTCGACGAATACGAGCGGCAGGTGCATGCCGAGTACGCCTTCGTTCCGGACGAGGTGCGCCTGCCGCGCCGCCGCGCGATTCTTCAGCGCTTTCTCGACCGCCAGGCCATCTACGCAACGCCGCGGATGCACGCGCAGCTCGAAGCGCAGGCGCGCCTCAACCTTCAGCGTTCCATCGCGGGCTGACCGGCCTCGTCAGGCGGGCACCAGCCGCCACCATTCGGTGCGTGGCGGCTCGTCATTGCGCTCTTCTTCCACGATGCCGAACAGCAGGCCGTCGCGCGCCGCGCCCAGCTTCGCCAGCTGCAGCGCGCGCGCCGCATCGCGGCACAGCGCAAAGCTGGCGTCGCCTTGCCATTCGAGACAGCGGCCGACCTCGGCCAGCATCAGCGCGGGCTGGCTCTGCATGAAGGTGAAGGGCATCGGCAGGCCCGCATCGAGCTGGGTCAGGCCGGCATGCGTAGCGCCCCATGCGCCGCGTTGGCTGGCGACGCGGATGCGCGCGCCGGCCGGCAATGCGGCCTCGTCCGCCGCGTCGAGGCAGCAGCGTGCGCCGTACATCGCCAGCTCGGTCCACAGGCCGACGCGGCGCGGCCGGCGGCCGATGCGGCGAGCGAGGTCATCGCGCCAGTCGACCGGCGGCGGATGCGCGATGAAATGGGCGGTGGCGTGCCAAGTGCTCATGGGCCGGCATCCTTCAGCACCAGCGAAGCATGCCCACCGCCGAAGCCCACCACGTTGAGCAGGATGTTGCGCAGCTTCCGCGGCGCCTCCTTGCTCAGCGCAATGCCGAGCGATGCATCGAGCGGATAGTCCACCGACGGCCAGACGCCATCCTCGATGCAGCCGACCAGCAAGGCCAGTTCCGCCGCTCCTGCCGCGCCCAGCGTGTGGCCGATCGCCGACTTGAGCGACACCAGCGGCGGCAGCGGATCGAACACCTGCTTCAGCGCTTCCACCTCGATGGCGTCGTTGACCGGGCTGCCGGCCGCCTGCACCTTGATCAGGTCGATGTCGCCGGGCCGCAGGCCGCTCTGCGCCAGCGCGCCGCGGCACATCGCATGCACGGCCGTGGCTTCGGTGCCCGATGGGTTGCGTCCGTCGACCACGTTGGCGCCGCCCGCAACCTGCCAGCGCGCAGGACGCGATGTCAGTCGCAATGCAGCCACCGCTTCGCCGAGCACCAGCCCCTTGCGCTGTGCGCCGAAGGGCTGCGCACGGTCGGGCGCCAGCAACTGCATCGCACCGAAGCCGGCGACCGTGAAGCGGTTGTCGAGTTCGATGCCGATCACCAGTGCCTCGTCGGCTTCTTCGCTGCGGATCAGATCGGCGGCCGCCAGCACCGCGTTCAGCGCCGATGTGCAGGCGGTCGAGACGGTGAACACCGGCCCCTTCCAATCCAGCGCGCGGGCCACGACATCGGCAAAGTCCTGCAGGTCGCCGCCGAGCCGCAGGTCCTGCTTCTCGTGCTCCATGAAGCCGATGTCGAGCGACGACGAAGCCACGAACAGCGGTGCCGTGCGCGGCCCCCAGTCGCCGGTCTGCGCGGCCACGCTACGCACGGTGCGGCACAGTCGCTGCGTCCAGTCGCCTTCGCTCGGCGCCAGCGCGTACACCGGCCAGTGGATTCCCTCTGCCACCGCCACCGGTGTCGGCGGCACGCCGCCGCGCCGCAGCGACGCCAGCACGGACGGAACGTCGTCGCCGAGCACACAGGCCAGGCCCGTGCCGCCCAGGTAGACATCGCTCATGCCTTGCCCGCCAGGGCGAGGTGTTCCGCCAGATGAGCGATGGAAGTCATCGCCCGGCGCGTTTCCTTGCTGTCGGGCATGCGCACGCCGAAGCGCTGCTGGATCGTCATCGACACCTGCAGCGCGTCGAGCGAGTCGAGGTCGAGCCGGGCCTCGGGGCCGAACAGCGGCTCGTCGTCGCCGAGGCCGCCCGGGGGCGCGTCCTTCTCGACGGCTTCGAGCACCATGGCCTTGAGGCTGGCAATGAATTCAGGGGTGACGGTGGTGCTCACGATGCGCGCCTGCGAAACAGAAAAACAGCCAGAAGAAACATCAGCGCCGCGAACACGGCCAGCCGGCCGATCTGCGGCAGCGCATCGGCCACGCCGCCGCCACGCAGCAGCACGGTCAGCAGCGCTTCGAGCCCCCAGTTCATCGGAGAAATCTCGACCAGCCGCTGCATGAAACCCGGCATGACGAACTTGGGCACCATGATGCCGCCCGCCGCCGCCATCAGCACATTGACCATCGGCCCGATGGTGGCGGCCTGCGCGTGGCTGCGCACCAGGCAGGCCAGCGCGAGCGACAGGCTCACCGCGGCGAGGCTCACGGCCGCGAGCGACAGCAGCAGCGCGCCCCAGTGGATGCCCGCGAGCGACAGCGCGTCGCCGCCGACCAGCGGCATGAACCAGATGCCGGCCGCGAGCATCAGCACGGCCTGCAGCGCGTTCACGCCCAGGTACGGCAGCGCCTTCGACATCAGCAGCATGGTGCGCGACACGCCCAGGCCCTGCAGCCGGCCCAAGGCGCCCGAGCTGCGCTCCTGCACGAACAGGCTGGACAGCGAGGCCACCACGAAGAACATGCCGAACACCAGCCAGGCCGGCACGTTCTGCTGCACCGAAGTGGGCCGCGGGCCGGCGGTGGAGAAGCGCTCGGCGCGCACCATCGCCTCGATGGAAGCCTCGGGCGCAGGGCTGGCCGTGCCGGGCACCGCCAGCGCAAGGCGCGCCTTGAGCTCGCCCGAGGCGCCGATGAGTTCGGCGCGCAGTGCGTTGAACAGGTTGGCGTCGATGCCGGGTTCGGTCAGCAGATGGATGTACGCCTTGGTCGACAGCGCAGCCGATTCCAGCTCTTCCGACAGGCCCGGCTCCATCACGATCACGTACTTGAGCGAGCCGTTGCGCAGCCGTGCCTGCCAGTCGTTGCCAAGCGGCTGCGGCGCGCCATGGTTGCGCTGCCAGAGCTGCTTGAGCCACTGCGCGGGCGTGGCCGTGTCTCGCATGTCGATGGCATAGGTCAGCTCCGCCAGGGGTGGACGGTAGATATCCTTCAGCGTGAGCGACATCAGCACGATGAAGACCATCGGCATCAGGAACAGCGCGGCAAGGCCATGCATGTCGCGCACGAGGGCGAGCAGTTCTTTCTTGATGAGCGCGAGGAGCATGGGGTTCTTCAGTCGCGCAACGAGCGGTGGGTGAGCGCCATGAACAGCTGCTCCAGGTCGTGGCGGCCGAATTCGGCGTGGCGCACCTCGATGCCCGCCGCTTCCAAAGCAGCCAGCACCGGCCCCGGACCGCTGCCGGGGTTGAGGTGAATGCGCCAGTGCGCGCCGCCCTGCTCCACCGTACCGAAGCGCGAGAGCATGCCGGCGTCGAGCCCGTCGGCGGCCAGCGTGAGCAGCATCGCGCTCTTCGACAGCAGCTCGTCGAGCGAGCCTTCGCGCAGCACGTGCCCACGGTCGAGGATGGCGACGCGATCTGCAATGGCCTCGATCTCTTCCATGTAGTGCGAGGCGTAGATCACGGCCGCGCCCTGCTGCGCGAGGCTCCGGATGGCGTCGAGGATGAACGCGCGCGATTGCGGATCGACGCCCACGGTGGGCTCGTCGAACAGCATCAGCTCGGGCTCGGGCAGCAAGGCAATCGCAAGGTTGAGCCGGCGCTTGAGGCCGCCCGAGAGCCGCTCGGCGCGCACGCCCGCGAACTGCTCCAGCTGCGCGAATTGCGTGCAGGCTTCGATGCGTTCCTTCTTGCGCGCGCCCGACAGCCTTCCCGCAGCAGCGAACACCGCCAGGTTCTCCGCCACGGTGAGCATCGGATAGAACGCCTGCTCCTGAGGCGCCACCGCGATGCGCGTCGGGGCCTTCGCACGCACCTGCTGCAGTGGCTGGCCGTCGATGCGGATTTCGCCCGACTGCACCGCAAGCGCGCCCGACAAGTGCGAGATCAGCGTGGTTTTGCCTGCGCCGTTGGGGCCCAGCAGGCCCAGCACGCAGCCCCGTGGCACGGCGAGCGACACGTCCACCAGCGCGGGGGCGCCGGCGTTCGGATACCGGTGGCTGAGGGTCTTCAACTCGAGCATGGGTTTGGCCTCGAGTTGCCGGGTGACTGTGGCGTGTGCACAGGCCACCGGGTACTCCCCTCCGCGAATGTCCCCCGGCCTGCGGCCTCCTCCTTTATTTCGCTGCGGGGAGCACCCGGTGCCCTGTGCACTGGACACGCTGCCGGTTTGCGGCCGATCAACCAGTGCTCTGAGCGATCACGCCGATGCGGGGGCCTTTTTCGCGAAATAAAGGAGGAGGCCGAAGGCCGGGGGACATTCGCGAAAAAGGTCACCGTGTCGGCGTGATCGCGCCCCGAACAACGAACATCAAGAAGAAAAGAACAACGCCCCATCTCAGGCCACGGCAGCCTTCAGGTCGCGAAAGAAGTTTTCTTCCTGCTGCGCCTGCTCGTGCAGCTTGGCAGCCAGCGCGGCGGGGTCGACCGCCTCTCGCCCCTTCACCATGCGCGCTGCCTTGAGCGCGAACGCACGCCAGCCGTCGCCGATGGCGATCAGCCGCTCGGACATCTGCTGCAGTTGCGGCTTGTCGAGCAGCTGTGCCGCCTCTTGCAGGAAGCCCGCGTAGATAAAGCGGAAACCCGCCCCGCCCGTGCCGATTTCTTCCTGCATGCGCACCACGTGGCCGATGAAGTCGACGCTGCGCGAATCGGTCGGCGACAGCTTCTGCATGCGCTTGGCCAGCGTGCGCATGCCGCGCACGCCGACGATGGGAATGGGCGCCAGCATGTTGCGCACCGTCTTGCGGATGGCCTTGACCACGGAGGCCGCATCGACCGTCTTGCGATCGATGGCCTGCGGGTAGTACATGAGCCCCTTCGGCGCCAGCACGCCCTTGGCGAAGCGAGCGCGTGCCAGGTCGCCGCTCGGGCAGCGCACGGGCTCTTCGAACACCGGGTCGCTGATCAGGTAGTCGTCGCCGTCCTTGCCGTACACCAGCAGGTTGTGCGCATTGAAGTGGAAGCGCATGTTCGGCGGAAAGTACGGCAGCCAGTAGACCGAGGTCTGCAGGCCCACGAGTTGGCCATCGGCCAGCAAAGCATCGAGCCGCTGCTGTCCGGCCTCGGCGCTGCGAAAGGTCTCGAAGCGGAAGCGCGCGGCCATCGGCGCCAGCAGGCCCTTGATGATGGCCTTGGGCGGCATGCGGTACGAAATGAGTGGCAGGCCCGACAGCTTGATGAAGGGCAGGTACGCGAACGAGATCGCGGACGACAGGCCGAGCGCCATGCTCTCGCTCATCGGTGCGCCGTGGTGGCGCATCAGGCTGGAGATGACGCCGCTTTCGCAGTGCGCCGCCTGTTGGTGTTGGAATTTCACGGCAGGCCTTGCAGGGTGGAGACGGAAAGCCCCAGCGCTTCGCCGTAGCGCGCGAGCTGGGCCGGCGACAGCGCCGCGAAATGGTGCGGCTGCAGGTGGCGCCGCACGCGCCATTGCCAGAAGCCGCTGGTCTGCGAGAGCAGCGCCACGTCCATGCGACGCTCGTACATCCAGTATTCGAGCGGCGAGGCCTGCCCCGCCTTCACGCGCTCCTTCGCGGCCTGCGCCTGCTCGACGAGCACGTCGACCGCATGGCTGGTGACGATCTCCTCCGCCTCCCAGCCGCGCGAAGTGGTGGTGACGACGCGGCCTTGCGCGTCGCGGGCGTACATCAGCTTGGAATGGCCGTCGAGGGTCGCATTTCCCTCCTGCGGTACTGCGTCGAGGTCCATGGCTACACCGCCTCCATGTAGATGAAGCCGCTGGAGAAGCGGCCGCTCTCCGGCACGAACATCAGCAGCTTCTGGCCTGGCTTGATGCGGCCCGAACGGAACAGCTCGTCGAGCATGATGTACGGCGACGCCGAACCTGTATTGCCCTTGCTCGCGAGGTTGCTGAACCAGCGCTCGCGCGGAATGTGCAAGCCGAGCGATTCGAGGCACTGGCTCACCGGTTCGACGAAATACTGCGACGAGAGGTGCGGCAGGAACCAGTCGATGTCCGCCGATTTCAGTCCGCGCCGCTCGATGATGGCCGCGAGCGGCTCGCCCAGCGTGGCGCGCACGATGTTCTCGTTGAGCAGGCGCACGTCCTGCTTCACGGCGAAGGTCGACTCGCTCTGCCATTCGGCGGGCGTCTTGCGCCCCCAGCCGTCGAGGCCGCCTTCGGCATTCTTCTCGGCGCCGGCGTACATGCACACCGGCAGCTCATGCGCAGCCGACGACAGGTCGATCCAATCGACACGCAGCGACAGCGGTCCGCGCGGCTCGCGCTCCAGCAGCACGGCGCCGGCGCCGTCGGACAGCATCCAGCGCAGGAAGTCCTTCTCGAAGGCCAATTCGGGCCGCGCCTCCAGCGCCTCGAGCTTGTGGTCCAGCTCGGCCTCGAAGCGCGAGCCGCGCATCACGGCCGAGGCCAGCTCCGAACCCGTGGCCACCGCACGCCGCGCATCGCCCGCGCGCACCGAGAGCCACGCATGCTTCAGCGCGGTGGCGCCGGCCAGGCAGATGCCCGCGCAGGCCACCACTTCGAGCCGCGGCCAGCCGAGTTCGCCATGCACCATCACCGCGTGGTTGGGCATGAGCTGGTCGGGCAGCGAGGTGCCGGTGACAAGGCAGTCGACCGGGCCGATATCGCCGAGCGCGCGGATGGCCGACGCGGTGAGCTGCGCATTGCTCATGGCCAGCTCGCCGGTGGCGCGGTCGATGGCGTAGTGGCGCGACTGGATGCCGTTGCTGCGAAGAATCAGCCGCCGCGCACGAGAAGCCTTGCCGCCGATGCGGCCGAGGACGTCTTCGATGTCTTCATTGCTGACGGGAGGAAACGGCAGAAAGGCGGCGGTGCGGGTCAGGAAGACATCAGTTGTCATAGAGAGCGGTGCGATCCGTGGCCGAGCCCGACGGGCACTCGAATTGAGCCGTCATTTTAGTCAGCCACCCTCTGAACAAAGGCCGCAGGAGCGCCTGCAGCGTCAGGCTCACCGGCACCACCGTGACGATCAGCGCGATCAGGAACAGCACGTACAGCAGCAGCAGCGGCTTGCGCTGCCATGCACCGGGGCCGCCGGCCGCCATGATCAGCTTGCCCCACAGGTAGAAGCTGCGGGTGCCGGCCTTCTCGCTGATGAGCAGTTTCGCGTCGGCCCGCACGGCGCCCAGGCCGGCCAGCAACGGCTGCGTGCCGCGCTCCTGGCCGCTGTGCAACGCATCGCGCAGGGCACGTCCGAAGCGGGCGGTGCCGCGGATCTGTGCGGTGCTGAGCCCAGCATCGGGCATGCCCCAGAAGCCGCGCTTGCGGCCCCAGATCAGCCAGGCCGGCGTGGTGAAGAAGGTGGCGAGCGTGGGGCCGGGGTCGGTGAGCACCACGTTGTCGATCAGGCGCGCACCCACGTCGTCGAGCATGCCCTTGAGCTTCTCGTGGGCCAGCAGCCACATGTTGCGGCACGCAATGACCGTGACCACGGGTTTGCCCGTGAGCAGCCGCGCCGCCACTGGGTGCTTCAGAAAAGCCGCAACGGGCTGCGAAGGTGCCAGGAACCACACCTGGTACGGCAGCACGATCAGGTCGAAGTCTTCCTCGCCCGTGAGCGACAGCGGCGCGAGCGGCTGCGGCTTCATGTGGGCCGACTCGGGGAAGGCGTCGAAGAAAGTCAGGAAGGGCCAGGGAAAGGGATACGGCTTCTGCGGCCGCAGTGTTTCTTCGTGCACCTGGATCGAGGGGTCGGCGCGCAGCGGGGCGACGATCTGCTCGGCGACCTCGTCGAGCTGGCCGGACTGCGAATAGCGCAGAACCAGGACGCGCTTGACGCTTCGAGGGGCGGCTGCTGGGTCCGTACGTGGGGGGCTGGAAAGGCTGGAGGTCACTGGCGGTGGCGTTTCGGGGGCCGTCGAATGTACGCGAAGCCCGTGCCAAGCGCATCTGCCATTGGTCATGCGTCGCGCCAATCAGACGGCCGGATCGGTCATATGGCCGCAATGCGGGAAAAGAACAAAAAAGGGCCGCACCTCGCGGCACGGCCCCTGTCGCGGCGATCTTTTCAGAACGCGGACGCTGTGCGCAAGGCTCAGCGCACCTTGCCTTCCTTCCAGGCGGTCAGCAGCTTGTTGTAGTCGATGGTCTCGCCCTTCGGCTTTTCGTTGGCCAGCTTCTTCCACGGGGCGTGGTCGTCGCTCAGGTACTTGGCCGGGTCGCCCTTCGGGTTGAGCTTGGGCGCGCAATGGGCCATGCCGGCGCGCTCGAGGCGGGCCATCACGTTGTCCATCTCGTCGGCCAGGTTGTCCATTGCCTTCTGCGGGGTCTTCTCGCCCGTGACGGCCTCGGCCACGTTCTTCCACCAGAGCTGCGCGAGCTTCGGATAGTCGGGCACGTTGGTGCCGGTCGGCGTCCATGCCACGCGTGCCGGGCTGCGATAGAACTCGATCAGGCCACCGTACTTGTTGGCGTTCTGCGTGAAGTAGTCCGCACGGATGTCGCTGTCGCGGATGAACGTCAGCCCGGTGATCGACTTCTTCAGCGAGGTGGTCTTGGCGGTGATGAACTGCGCGTAGAGCCATGCTGCCGCCGTCTTGTTGGCGTCATGGCCCTTGAAGAAGGTCCACGAGCCCACGTCCTGGTAGCCGTTCTGCATGCCCTGCTTCCAGTACGGACCGTTCGGGCCGGGGGCCATGCGCCACTTGGGGGAGCCGTCGTCGTTCACGACCGGCAGGCCCTTCTTGGTCATGTCGGCGGTGAAGGCCGTGTACCAGAAGATCTGCTGCGCGATCTGGCCCTGGGCCGGCACTGGACCGGATTCGCCGAAGGTCATGCCCATGGCTTCCTTGGGCGCGTACTTCTTCATCCAGTCGATGTACTTGGTGAGCGCGTACACGGCGGCTGGCGAGTTCGTGGCACCGCCGCGCGACACCGAGGCGCCGGTAGGCGTGCACTTGTCGTCGGCCACGCGGATACCCCATTCGTCGATCGGCATGCCGTTGGGAATTCCCTTGTCGGCGGAGCCGGCCATCGACAGCCATGCATCGGTGAAGCGCCAGCCGAGCGACGGGTCTTTCTTGCCGTAGTCCATGTGGCCGTAGATCGGCTTGCCGTCGATGGTCTTCACGTCGACGCTGAAGAACTCGGCGATGTCTTCATAGGCGCTCCAGTTCAGCGGCACGCCCAGGTCGTAGCCGTACTTGGCCTTGAACTTGTCCTGCAGGTCCTTGCGCGCGAACAGGTCGGCGCGGAACCAGTACAGGTTGGCGAACTGCTGGTCGGGCAGTTGGTAGAGCTGGCCGTCGGGCGCGGTGGTGAAGCTGGTGCCGATGAAGTCCTTCAGGTCGAGGCCGGGGTTGGTGAACTCCTTGCCCGCGCCGCCCATGTACTCGGTCAGCGACATGATCTTGCCGTAGCGGTAGTGCGTGCCGATCAGGTCGGAGTCGGACACCCAGCCGTCGTAGATCGACTTGCCCGACTGCATCGAGGTCTGCAGCTTCTCGACGACGTCGCCTTCCTGGATCAGGTCGTGCTTGACCTTGATGCCGGTGATTTCCTCGAAGGCCTTGGCCAGCGTCTTCGATTCGTACTCGTGGGTGGTCAGGGTCTCGGAGACGACGGAGATCTCCTTCACGCCCTTGGCCTGCAGCTTCTTGGCTGCCTCGATGAACCACTTCATTTCCTCCATCTGCTTGTCCTTGGACAAGGTCGATGGCTGGAACTCGCTGTCGATCCACTTCTTGGCTTCGGCCTCGCCGGCCGTTGCCGCACCATGCGCGGCGAACATCGCCGCCGCAAGTGCCAATGCCGTGTAGCGCATCTTCATGGAACTGTCTCCTCGGTTGTTGCTTCCCCGGTGTTGTGTCCGATCACGGCTCCGGGGAGGCGGAGAGCCGGAACGCTTCTGGAAGAAGGAAAAAATGCAGTGCCCGCTCAGCCCTTGCGCATGACCAGCGCGAGCAGGCCCATCGAAAGCACGAAGCTGATCCACACCGAGGGCTCGGCCTCGAGGCTGAACCATTCCTGGAACTTGCCCGCCAGGCCGACGAAGACCAGGTTGACGTAGGCCGCCGACAGCAGCCCGATGAAGAGCCTGTCGCCGCGCGTGGTGGCCATAGGCAGCCAGCCGCGCCGCAGCGTGGTGGGCGACTTCAATTCCCAGATCGTCATGCCGACCAGCATCAACGCGATGCAGACGAAGAACACGGCCACCGGAGTGGTCCAGACCATCCAATCGAACATTTCCGTGCCTCCTCAAACACGACCCATCGCGAAACCCTTCGCGATGTAGTGACGCACGAACCAGATCACGATGGCACCCGGCACGATGGTGAGCACGCCGGCCGCGGCCAGCGTCGCCCAGTCCATGCCCGACGCGCTCACGGTGCGCGTCATGGTCGCCACGATGGGCTTGGCGTTCACGCTGGTGAGCGTGCGCGCCAGCAGCAGCTCGACCCAGCTGAACATGAAGCAGAAGAACGCCGCCACGCCCACGCCGGCCTTGATGAGCGGCAGGAAGATCGTGAGGAAGAAGCGCGGGAACGAGTAGCCGTCGATGTACGCCGTCTCGTCGATCTCGCGCGGAATGCCGCTCATGAAGCCTTCGAGAATCCACACCGCCAGCGGCACGTTGAACAGCAGGTGCGCGAGCGCCACGCCCAGGTGCGTGTCCATCAGCCCGACCGTGCTGTAGAGCTGGAAGAACGGCAGCAGGAACACCGCGGGCGGCGTCATGCGGTTGGTCAGCAGCCAGAAGAACACGTGCTTGTCGCCCAGGAACGAATAGCGCGAGAAGGCATAGGCCGCCGGCAGCGCCACGGTGAGCGAGATCACCGTGTTGATCGCCACGTAGATCAGGCTGTTGATGTAGCCCGAATACCACGACTCGTCGGTGAAGATGCGCGCGTAGTTCGACCAGGTGAGCTGCTGCGGGAAGAACGAGAAGCTCGAAAGAATCTCCTCGTTCGTCTTGAAGCTCATGTTGATCATCCAGTAGATGGGCAACAGCGCGAACAGGATGTACAGCACCAGGAAGATGCTGCGCTTGTGAAATCTCTTCTCGTTCATTTCTCCACCTCCGCTTCCTGCGTGCCGACCCGCTGCATCCAGTTGTAGAGCACGAAGCAGAACAGCAGGATGATGAGGAAATAGATCAGCGAGAACGCCGCCGCCGGCCCCAGGTCGAACTGGCCCACGGCCTTCTGCGTGAGGTACTGGCTCAGGAATGTGGTGGCGTTGCCCGGCCCGCCGCCCGTCAGCACGAAGGGCTCGGTGTAGATCATGAAGCTGTCCATGAAGCGCAGCAGCACCGCGATCATGAGCACGCCGCGCATCTTGGGCAGCTGGATGTAGCGGAACACCGCGAACTTGCTCGCGCCGTCGATGCGCGCGGCCTGGTAGTAGGCGTCGGGAATGGAGCGCAGGCCCGCATAGCAAAGCAGCGCCACCAGCGGCGTCCAGTGCCACACGTCCATCACCAGCACGGTGAGCCACGCGTCGGCGGCGCTGCCGGTGTAGTTGTAGTCGATGCCCAGCTTCTGCAGCGCGTGGCCCAGCAGGCCGATGTCGGCGCGGCCGTAGATCTGCCAGATGGTGCCCACCACGTTCCACGGGATCAGCAGCGACAGCGCCACCACCACCAGCACAGCGGACGACTTCCAGCCCTTGGCCGGCATCGACAGCGCCAGGCCGATGCCCAGCGGAATCTCCACCAGCAGCACCGACAGCGAGAAGCCCAGCTGGCGCCACAGCGCCTGGTGCAGCTCGTCGTCGCGCATCACCGCGGCGAACCATTCGGTGCCCACGAACACGCGGCGCTCGGGCGAGATGATGTCCTGCACCGAGTAGTTGACCACCGTCATGAGCGGCACGATGGCCGAGAAGGCCACGCAGACCAGCACCGGCAGCACCAGCCACCAGGCCTTCTGGTTGATCGGCTTGTTGGTGGCGTTCACAGCAATACCTCCGTGCTTCGCACTCCGGTGCGAGCTTGTTTGGGGCGGCCCGGCACTGCGCTCATGCGACCAGCTCCTCATCCTTGTAATAGCAGGTGTGGGTATCGAGCACCCTCACCCACACCGTGTCCCCCACCGCCGGCGAGCGGTCGTCCGAATGCAGGCGCACCTTCAGCAGGCTGCCTCCGGCCTCCACCGTCAGCATCACGTGCGTGCCCACGTCCTGCACCTGCTTCACAACCGCCGGCACGGCGCCGGCAGCGCCCGCGTTCGACAGGCGCAGGTACTCGGGGCGGATGCCGATCTTCAGCGGCCCCTGCGGCAGTTCGCGTGTGGGCACCAGCGGCGTTCCGGCCACTTCGATGGTGCCGTTGCCGCTTTGCGCCGACAGGAAGTTCATGCCCGGCGAGCCGATGAAATGCCCGACGAAGGTGTGGGCCGGCCGCTCGAAGAGCGCGTCGGCGCTGCCCACCTGCACGGCCTTGCCGCGGGTCATGACCACCACCTCTTCCGCGAAGGTGAGCGCCTCGACCTGGTCGTGCGTCACGTAGATCAGCGTGAGCTTCAGCTCGCGGTGGATCTGCTTGAGCTTGCGGCGCAGCTGCCACTTCAGGTGCGGGTCGATCACGGTGAGCGGCTCGTCGAACAGCACCGCCGACACGTCGCTGCGCACCAGCCCGCGTCCCAGCGAGATCTTCTGCTTGGCGTCGGCCGCGAGGCCTGCAGCGCGCTGGTTGAGCTGCCCGCTCATGTCGAGCATCTCGGCAATCTCGCCGACGCGCTTCTTGATCTGGTCGGCCGGCACCTTGCGGTTGCGCAGCGGGAACGCGAGGTTCTCGGCCACGGTCATGGTGTCGTAGATCACCGGGAACTGGAACACCTGCGCGATGTTGCGCTCCTGCGGCGTGGCCCGCGTCATGTCGCGGCCGTCGAAACTCACCGTGCCCTGCGAAGGCACGAGCAGGCCCGAGATGATGTTCAGCATGGTCGTCTTGCCGCAGCCCGAGGGGCCGAGCAAGGCATAAGCGCCGCCGTCGCGGAAGCTCATCTTCAGCGGGAGCAGCGCGTAGTCGCTGTCCTGCGTGGGGTTCGCGCGGTAGGCGTGGGCCAGGTCGAGATCGATGCGTGCCATCTCAAGCTCCTTTGCGCCATGCGGGCGCCAGCGCCAGTTTTTCACTGGCATCGAACACATAGGCCTGCGACGCGCTGAAGTACAGCGTGATCGGCGCGCCCAGCTCGAAACGATGCACGCCGGTGAGCTGCGCTACCAGTTCGCCCACCGCGGTCTCGACGTGCACGAAGGTGTCGGAGCCCGAGATCTCGGCCAGCTCCACCTTGCCGGGCAAGGCGATGTCGCCCTCACTCGCGCCCACGTTCAATGCGCTCGCGCGCAGGCCGACCGTGACCGCACCCGATACGCCTTCAGGCAAGGCCAGCGCCAGCGCGGGGCCACCAGCGAGTTGCACCTTGCCGGCAGCCGCCGTGCCCTGCAGCAGGTTCATCGGCGGATCGCTGAAGGCTCGCGCCACGCGCAGCGATTGCGGCGCATGGAACACCTCGGCGGTCGGGCCGTACTGCAGCAGTTCGCCGGCGTCCATCACCGCCGTGTAGCCGCCGAGCAGCAAGGCCTCGCCGGGTTCGGTGGTGGCATAAATCACGGTCGAGTCGCCGGTGGCGAAGAGCTGCGTGAGTTCTTCGCGCAGGCCTTCGCGCAGCTTGTAGTCGAGGTTGACCAGCGGCTCGTCGAGCAGCATCAGCGGTGCGTTCTTGGCAAGCGCGCGCGCCAGCGCCACGCGCTGCTGCTGCCCGCCCGAGAGCTCGGCCGGCAAGCGGTCGAGGAACATGCCGATGTGCAGCTTCTCGGCCAGCGCCTTCACCCGCGCCTCGATGTTCGTCTCGCCGCGCAGCTTCAGCGGCGAGGCGATGTTGTCCGACACCTTGAGCGACGGATAGTTGATGAACTGCTGGTAGACCATCGCGACATTGCGTTCGCGCACGGGCATGCCGGTCACGTCCTTGCCGTCGACCAGCACCTTGCCTTCGGTCGGCGTGTCGAGTCCGGCCATCAGCCGCATGAGGCTGGTCTTGCCGGCCTGCGTGGCGCCGAGCAGCACGGTGACCGCGCCGCTTCGGGGCGCGATGCTCTGCTCGTAGAGCCATGTCTGCGCTCCCACCTTCTTGGTGACGCGCTCCAGTGTCAATTGCATTGGCGCTGCTCTCTTTTACGGATCTAGTTGCTCTTGGGATGGGACTGCAGCCAGAGCGCGACCTGCCCGCGCTCTTCGGCCGTGTAGTGCAGCCCCAGCTTGGACCGCCGCCAGAGCACGTCTTCGGCGCTCACGGCCCATTCGTGGTTCTGCAGGAAGCGCAGTTCGCGTTCGTACAGGCCGGGCGCCACTTCGGCGCCCAGGTCGGCAAAGGACTTCGCGTCGCCGAGCAGGTCCGCAATGCGGGCGCCGTAGCCGCGCGCAAGGCGGCGCGTCATTTGGCCGTAGAGCCACGGATACCTGGCCTGCACGGCCGACACGAAGCGCTCGAAATCGTCGTCGGGCCGGCTGGCGGCGCCGATCCAGGCCGACAGGTCGCCGCCCGCGAGGAAGGCGCCGTCGGTCCAGGCCGGGCGTTGCGCGCTCGACTGGCCGAGCATCTTGCCGACCTCGTCGGCCGCGTCTTCGGCCAGCTTGCGGAAGGTGGTGATCTTGCCACCCCACACCGACAGCAGCGGCGCGGCCGTGGTGTTCGATTCGAGCATGTAGTCGCGCGTGACGGCCGAAGGGTCGCCCGAGTCGTCGTCGAGCAGCGGGCGCACGCCCGAGTAGGTCCACACCACGTCGGCCGGCACGATGGGCTTCTCGAAGTAGCGGCTGGCCTGGGTGCAGAGGTAGTCGACCTCTTCCTGCGCGATGCGCGCGGCGCCGGGGTCGTCGCCGGTGAGCTCGATGTCGGTGGTGCCGATCAGCGTGAACTCGTCCTGGTAGGGAATGGCGAAGATGATCCGCTTGTCGGGGTTCTGGAAGATGTAGGCATGGTCGTGCTCGAAGAGGCGCGGCACCACGATGTGGCTGCCCTTCACCAGGCGCAGGCTCTTGGTGGCCAGCGCCTCGCCCTTGGCCGACTGCGCGACGCCGCGCAGGAAGGATTCGGCCCACGGCCCCGCGGCGTTGACCACCGCGCGGGCGCGCAGCGTGCGCTTGCCGCCGTCGGCGCCCTGCAGCGTGGCGGTCCAGCCGTCGGCGTCGCGCTGCGCGTGCACGCAGCGCGTACGGGTCAGCACCTCGGCGCCGCGCGCCTGCGCATCGAGCGCGTTGAGCACGACGAGGCGTGCGTCGTCGACCCAGCCGTCGGAATAGATGAAGCCGCGCTTGTATTGATCCTTCAGCGGCTTGCCGGCCGCGTGCTTGCGCAGATCGACGCTGCGCGAACCCGGCAGCACCTCGCGCCTGGCGAGATGGTCGTACATGAACAGACCGATGCGGATCATCCAGGCCGGGCGCATCGACGGGTCATGCGGCATCACGAAGCGCAGCGGCCACATGATGTGCGGCGCGCTCTTGAGCAGCACCTCGCGCTCCTGCAGCGCCTTGCGCACAAGCGAGAACTCGTAGTACTCGAGGTAGCGCAGCCCGCCGTGGATCAGCTTGGTGGAGGAAGAAGAAGTGTGCGAGGCGAGATCGTCCTTTTCGCACAGCACCACGCGCCAGCCGCGGCCAGCGAGGTCGCGCGCGATGCCACAGCCGTTGATGCCGCCGCCGACGATCAGCACGTCGCAATCGGTGGCAGGCGCGGGCGAACTGGAAGAAAAATCGCTCACAGAAAGGAGTCCGTTGAAGCGTGACGTTGGTCACTGACGGCGGCCATTGTATTTTCGTGTTTTTTCACTTGGGTTCCTTTTAGCGCGATTTTCCTCCGAGTTTTCCCTTACTCGTCTTCGTTTTCGTTCGTTTTAAAGTGGCACGCGCTGTACCCTTGCCCCAGTCTTCCCGCTTTCCACGACGCCTCTGTGAACTCCAACCCGCGCCAGATCAACCTCCTGGACACCGTGCGAACGCGCGGTTCCGTCACCGTCGAACAGCTGGCCGACATGCTCGGCGTCACCCTGCAGACCGTGCGGCGCGACGTGCAGCGGCTGGCCGACGAGGGGTTGCTCACGCGCTTTCACGGCGGCGTGCGCATGCCCAGCTCGACCACGGAAAACATCGGCTACCAGCAGCGCGAGACGCTGCATGCCGAAGGCAAGGCGCGCATCGCCCGCCGCGTGGCGGAGCTGGTGCCCAACGACTGCTCGCTGATCCTCAACATCGGCACCACCACCGAGGCCATCGCCAAGGCGCTGCTGCGCCACACCGGCCTGCGCGTGATCACCAACAACCTGAACGTGGCCACCATCCTGAGCGGTAACACCTCGTGCGAGGTGATCGTGGCGGGCGGCTCGGTGCGCCCCCGCGATCGCGCCATCGTGGGCGAGGCCACCATCGACTTCATCCGCCAGTTCAAGGTCGACATCGCCCTGATCGGCGTGTCGAGCATCGAGGCCGACGGCTCGCTGCGCGACTTCGACCTGCGCGAGGTGAAGGTCGCGCAGACCATCATTGCCCAGGCACGCGAGGTGTGGCTGGCAGCCGATGCGAGCAAGTTCAACCGGCCCGCGATGATCCAGCTGGGCACGCTGTCGCAGATCGACCGGCTGTTCACGGATGCGGAGCCGCCTGCGCCTTTTGCGGACCTGCTGCATGCAGCGCAGGTGCGCCTGGAAATCGCGCGTGAATCATGAGCACGGACTCAGAGAAACATTGACCCTATGACCACCTACCTGCTAGCCCTCGACCAAGGCACCTCCAGCTCGCGCAGCATCGTGTTCGACCGCGAAGGCCACATCGTCGCCATCGCACAGAAGGAACTCACGCAGATCTATCCGCAGCCCGGCTGGGTCGAGCACGACCCGATGGAAATCTGGCGCAGCCAGCTCGCCACCGCGCGCGAAGTGCTGGTGAAGGCCAAGCTCAAGCCCACCGACATCCACGCCATCGGCATCACCAACCAGCGCGAGACCACCGTCCTGTGGAACCGCAAGACCGGCCAGCCGGTGCACCACGCCATCGTCTGGCAGGACCGCCGCGCCGAGCCGCTGTGCGCGCAGCTGCGCGACGCAGGCATGACCGACACCATCCGCGAGAAGACCGGGCTGGTGATCGACGCGTACTTCTCCGGCACCAAGCTGCGCTGGCTGCTCGACAACGTGCCCGGCGCGCGCGCGCAGGCCGAGCGCGGCGAACTGGCCTTCGGCACCGTCGACAGCTGGCTCATGTGGCAGCTCACCGGCGGCAAGGTGCACGTGACGGACGTGAGCAATGCCTCGCGCACCATGCTCTTCAACGTGCACCGGAACGAATGGGACGCCGACCTGCTCGCCGCACTGGAGATCCCGGCCGCGCTCATGCCGAAAGTTCAGCCGTCGAGCTCGCACTTCGCCGATACCGACGCGGCACTGCTGGGTCATACGCTGCCCATCGGCGGCGTGGCCGGCGACCAGCAGAGCGCCCTCTTCGGCCAGGCCTGCTTCGAGGCCGGCATGGCCAAGAACACCTACGGCACCGGCTGCTTTTTGCTGATGCACACGGGCGGCGCGTTCCAGCCCTCGCACAACGGACTGCTCGTGACCAGCGCCGCGCAGACCGACAAGACGCCGCAGTACGCGATGGAGGGCAGCGTGTTCGTCGGCGGCGCGGTGGTGCAGTGGCTGCGCGACGGACTCAAGGCCATCAAGGGCAGCGCCGAGGTGCAGTCGCTCGCCGAGAGCGTGCCCGACGCGGGCGGCGTGATGATGGTGCCGGCCTTCACCGGCCTCGGCGCGCCCTACTGGGACGCAGACGCGCGCGGCACGATCACGGGGCTCACGCGCGGCACCACGGTCGCGCACATCGCGCGCGCCGCGCTCGAAAGCATCGCCTACCAGAGCGCCGCGCTGCTGCAGGCCATGAGCCGCGACGCAGTGGCCGCCGGCGGCAAGCCCGTGGCCGAGCTGCGCGTGGACGGCGGCGCGAGCGTGAACGACCTGCTGATGCAGTTCCAGGCCGACCTGCTGGGCATCCCGGTGGTGCGGCCCGAAGTGATCGAGACCACCGCGCTCGGGGCCGCGTACCTCGCGGGGCTGTCGACCGGCGTCTACACCGACGCGCGCCAGCTGTCGAAGCTGTGGAAGATCGAACGGCGCTTCATGCCCACCATGGGCCGCGCGCAGGCCGAGGAATCGATGGCGCGCTGGGAGCGCGCGGTGCGGCAGGCCACGGCGACCTGATCGCCCCGGAGGCTACCAGCCCCGTGGGCGGCGCAAATACCTCGCCACCATCGGGGCACTGGGGCGCGCAGCGCAGGCCCCGGGGCAGAATGCGCCCGCCCCGACCTCCCGCGCTACCTGCTTGACCACCCGTCCCTCCCCGCCGCGCAATGCCCTGCCCGCCTGCGGCGTAGTAGGTGCAACACTGCTGGCGCTCATCGCGCTGGGCCACGACGGCCGGCGCATCGCGCAGCTCGCGGTGCTTGCAGCGCCCATGGTGCTGTGGCTCGCGTGGCCATTGCGCAGCACGCAGATGCGGCGATTGCGCACCCTGCTGGTCTGGCTCTGGGCCATGGGCTTCGCGCTCGACGGTACAGTGCGCGCCTACCTGCTCGACACCTACCAGGCCGCGCCCGACAGCGCGATGGTGCTCGGCGCCGCAGCCAACACCAACGCGCGCGAAGGCACCGAATACCTGTGGATGCATTGGCGCTCCGCGGCCGTGTGGTGTGCCGTGCTGGCCGTTGCGGGCACGCTCGTGGGCATGTTCGCGCGGCGCGGTGCGATGGCCCCATCTGCCCGGCCCGCGCGATGGGCCGTGGCGCTGCTCGCGCTGCTGCTGCTCGCCGCATGCGCGGCCTATGCAAGCAAGCCCTGGCGCCGGCTGCATCCCGCGATTTTCTGGACGCAGTGGGCGAACTCCGTCCACACGCTGCGCTCCGCCTGGGCTGACCAGCAGACACAGCGCGACCGCCTGATGGCGCAGGCCAGGAGCATCGCGCCCGTCATATCGCAGGCAGGCCCCTCCACCGTCGTGCTGGTCATCACCGACAGCATCAACCGCGACAACATGGCCCTGTACGGCTACGGCCGCCCAACCACGCCGCGCCTGCTGGCGCACAGGGCGCAGACCGGAGGGCAGATGGCGGTGCTGAAGAACGCATGGTCGGTCGACGCCAGCACCCTGCCCACACTGCGCAACATGTTCCGTTTCGGCCTGCCCGACAGCGACAACCCGCCGCATGTGCTGGCGCTGGCGCGCGCCGCGGGCTACAAGGTCTGGTGGATCAGCAACCACGACGACCTCGCCATCGAGCAGCAGCATGCGCGCCTCGCCGACGTGGTGGACATGGTCAACCGCACGCCGGGCCGCGCCAGCGCCTCGCTCGACGGCGAGATCCTCGACTGCGTGCAGGAGGCACTGCAGGATGCGAGCACCGACCGCAAGCTCATCGTCGTTCACCTGATGGGCGCGCATCCGCACTACAGCCTGCGCTTTCCGGAGAACGCCAATCCCTTCGACGACGATGTCGACGCGGTCGAGAACGGCCTCGTGAAAGACGGCCGCTCGGCCTGGGTGCGCCGCTTCCGCCAGGAGTACGACGCTGCGCTGCTGTATCACGACTTCGTGGTGTCGGAGCTGCTGCAGCAAACACGCACCGCGGGCAAACCTGGCGACTACCGCGCGTGGATGTACCTCTCGGATCACGGCCAGGAAGTGGGCCACGTCAGCGACCGCGCCGGCCACAGCCCATCGACCGCATCGGGCTATCGCATTCCGGCCGTGGTGTGGCGCAACCGGCAGCCCTTGCCTACGGCCGAGGCGCAGCAGCAACCGTTTCGCGCGGACTGGACGGGGTGGGCGCTGATGGACCTGCTCCACATCCAGTGGAGCGGGCAAAGGCCCGAGCGCAATGTGCTGGGCGGCGCCTACCGCTGGCAGGCGCCGCAGATACCGGTGGCCGTCGAGTCGTTCTCGCGCTGAGGACGGCCGGGGCCGCGCTCAGTGCGCAGGAACCAGGAAGTCCTGGCTGATGCGCCCGCCCAGCTCGTTCACCCGGTCGAGGAACTGCGTGAGGTACGCGTGCAGCCCGGTCGCCAGGATCTCGTCGACGCGCGCGTACTGCAGGTCGGCCAGCAGCTTGCCGGCGCGGCGCTGGGTTTCGGCGCTCTGCTCGTTCTGCACCTTCGCGAGGTTGTTCACCACCTCGACCAGGCTCGCGTGCAGCGAGCGCGGCATGTCGGCACGAAGAATCAGCAGTTCGGCCACGCGCTCGGGCTTGATCACGTCGCGGTACACCTTGCGGTAGACCTCGAAGGCCGAGACGCTGCGCAGGATCGCGCTCCAGTGATAGAAGTCGTACTCCTGGTCTTCCTCGGTGGCGGTGCCGAAGAACTCGCTGTTGAGTGCGTGGAACTTCACGTCGACCAGGCGCGCGGTGTTGTCGGCGCGCTCCAAAAAGGTGCCCAGGCGCGAGAAATAAAACGCCTCATCCTGGAGCATGGTGCCCAACGTGACGCCGCGCGAGAGGTGCGAGCGGAACTTGACCCATTCGAAGAATTGGCCCGGGTCGCGCTCGAAGTCGCCTGCGCGCAGCATGCGGTTCACTTCGAGCCAGGTGGTGTTCTGCGTTTCCCAGGCTTCGGTGGTGAGCGCGCCGCGCACGGCACGGGCGTTCTCGCGCGCGGCTTTGAGACAGGACACGATCGACGAGGCGTTGCTCTCGTCCTTGACCATGAACTCCATCACTTCCTTGGGCGCGATCTGGTCGTACTTCTTGTTGTACCAGGGCAGCAGCTCGCTGATGGAGAGCACGCCCTGCCAGCCGTACTTGGCGACTTCGGCGGACTGCGGCAGCAGCGAGGTCTGGTAGTTGACGTCCAGCATGCGCGCCGTGTTCTCGGCGCGCTCGGTGTAGCGGGACATCCAGTAGAGATGGTCGGCGGTGCGTGACAGCATCGGTGGTGCTCCTACTACGATTGGCTTTGCGACTGAGCGGGCGCCGCCTTGGGCTTGGGCACGCGGTCGGCTTCGAGAATCCAGGTGTCCTTGGTGCCGCCGCCCTGCGACGAGTTGACCACCAGAGACCCCTCTTTGAGCGCTACGCGCGTGAGGCCACCGGGCACCATCTGCACTTCGCTGCCCGAGAGCACGAAGGGGCGCAGGTCGATGTGGCGCGGCGCGATGCCGGCGTCCACGAAGGTGGGCGAGGTCGACAGGCTCAGCGTGGGCTGGGCGATGTAGCCGTCGGGCTTGGCGATCACGGCCTTCTTGAAGTCCTCGATCTCGGCCTGCGTGGCGGCCGGCCCGATCAGCATGCCGTAGCCGCCGGCACCGTGCACTTCCTTGACGACCAGGTCCTTCATGTTGTCGAGCGTGTACTGCAGCTCGTCCTTGTTGCGGCACATGTAGGTGGGCACGTTCTTCAGGATCGGCTTCTCGCCGAGGTAGAACTCGACCATCTTCGGCACGTACGGGTAGATCGACTTGTCGTCGGCCACGCCGGTGCCCACGGCATTGCAGATGACGACGTTGCCTTCGCGGTAGGCGCGCATCAGGCCGGCGCAGCCGAGCGTGGACGTGGGGCGGAACACCTCGGGGTCGAGGAAGTCGTCGTCCACGCGGCGGTAGATGACGTCGACGCGCTTCGGCCCGCGCGTGGTGCGCATGTAGACGAAGTTGTCCTTGACGAACAGATCCTGCCCCTCGACCAGCTCCACGCCCATCTGCTGCGCGAGGAAGGCGTGCTCGAAGTAGGCGCTGTTGTACATGCCGGGCGTGAGCACCACCACCGTGGGCTCAGCCGTGGCCGGCGGCGCACTGGCGCGCAGGGTCTCGAGCAGCAGGTCGGGGTAGTGCGCGACCGGCGCGATGCGGTTCTGGTTGAACAGCTCGGGGAAGAGCCGCATCATCATCTTGCGGTTCTCGAGCATGTAGCTCACGCCGCTGGGCACGCGCAGGTTGTCTTCGAGCACGTAGTACTCGCCATTGCCCTCGGCATCGGGCGCGCGCACGATGTCGATGCCCGAGATGTTCGAGTAGACGTTGTGCGGCACGTTGACGCCCATCATCTCGGGGCGAAACTGCGCGTTGTTCAGGATCTGCTCGGCCGGGATGATGCCGGCCTTGATGATTTCCTGGTCGTGGTAGACGTCATGAAGAAAGCGGTTGAGCGCCGTGACGCGCTGCACCAGCCCCTTTTCCATGCTCTCCCACTCGTGGGCCGGAATGATGCGAGGCAGCAGGTCGAACGGGATGAGCCGCTCGGTGCCGGAGCCATCTTCATCCTTCGCGCCATACACCGCGAAGGTGATGCCGACCCGGCGGAAAATCATTTCCGCCTCTTCACGCCGCGAACGCATCACCTCACCGGGTTGCTTCGCGAGCCATTGGTCGTAGCGCTTGTAGTGCTGTCGGATCGCAGCCCCCGCATAGGGCAACTGCTCATACATCTCGTCGAATTTGTGCATGGGACGACCAATCTCCTTGAGCTATAGCTTAGCAAGTTCAGGGCCAGTAGAACCCCTTATGCCGAGGCCGCGTACGGGTCGAGCGACTTTTTTTTCGGCCTGGTGCAAGCCCCCCGATGATGGCAGGAACAACGGCCTCCCCCCGAAAATCCTGAGCCGGCTTCAGGGCAGGCTGTGCTGCCAATATCGCGCGTTCCGCTCACGCTCGCAGGCCACGTCCCCGGGGCGCACGCTGCTCCAGTGCGCCGCGCCGCACCGGGTGTTTTCGACCAACTGCCCGCCGCGCTCCAGGTAGCGCGCCGCCACTTCCTGCGCCGGATGGCCGAAGCGGTTGCGGTACCCCGCCTGGACGATGGCGATGCGCGGCTTCACCGCGTCGAGGAACGCCGGGCTCGACGAGGTCTTGCTGCCATGATGCGGCGCCAGCAGCACGTCGGCGCGCAGCAATTCCGGCGTGCGCGTGACGAGCGCTGTCTCCTGCAGCCGCTCGATGTCGCCGGCCAGCAGCGCCACGGCGCGGCCGCTGTCGATGCGCAGCACGCACGACACCGCATTGGGTTTGGTGAAGCCGCGGTAGTCGGTGTCGAACGGATGCAGCACCTCGAAGCGCACGCCGTCCCAGCTCCAGGCCTGCCCCGCCTCGCAACGCCGCGCCGCACGCATCGTCTGCAGCGGGTGGGTGGCCTCGATGGAACTCAGCAGCGCGGCTTGCGGCTGCATCGCGAGCACCGCGGGCGCGCCGCCGGTGTGGTCGAGGTCGCGATGGCTCAGCACCAGCGTGTCGAGGCGCTCGCCATACGCCCGCAGCAACGGCACGAGCACGCGATGGCCGGCATCGCTTTCCAGGCTGTAGCGCGGGCCGGCGTCGTAGAGCAGGCTGTGTGTCGCGGTGCGCACGAGCACCGCGTTGCCCTGGCCGACGTCGGCAGCGAGCAGTTCGAATTCGCCGGCCGCGGGCCGGGGTGCCTGCCACAGCAGCACCGGCAGCAGCAGTGGGATGCCGAGGGTGCGCAGCGACCAGGGCAGCCGCATGGCCAGCAGTGCACCGCCGGCCACGCCGCAGGCGGCCATCCACCAGGGCGGCGCGGCCACCGAGAGCGTGGCATACGGCAGTCCGGCCAGCCATTGCAGCAGCAGCGCCAGCACCTGCACGGCGCGGGCCGCCAGGTCCCAAAGCGGCGCCACGGCCACGCCGAGCATCGCCAGCGGCGTGATCACCAGCGTGACCCAGGGGATCGCCACCGCATTGGCCAGCAGGCCGATCAGCGAAACCTGCTGGAACAGCAGCAGGCTGAGCGGCGTGATCGCGAGCGTGATGACCCACTGCTCGCGCAGGAACTGGAGCAGCCGGAAAGACGCGCCCGTCTTCCGCTCTCCGGGCACCCCGGCATCGGTGGCGAACAGCACGCCCACCGCCACGAAGCTGAGCCAGAAACCGGCCTGCATCAAGGCCCAGGGATCGAGCGCGACCACCACGGCCGCCGTCAACAGCCACACATGCGGCCAGGGCCAGCGCCGGCCCGTGAGGCGCAGCAGCGCGACCGTCGCCAGCATCCAGACCGTGCGCTGCGAAGGCACGCCCCAGCCGCTGAACAGCGCATAGAGCGTGGCGAGCAGGACGCCGCCCACCAGCGCGGCCTGCTGCGCGGGCAAGCGCAGCATCAGCCGGGCGCTGCGCCGCCAGAGCAGGCCGACGACGTGCGCGGCCAGCCAGGCGAACATGGTGACGTGGAGGCCGGAGATCGACATCAGGTGCGCCACGCCCGTGGCGCGGAAGACGTCCCAGCCCGAGCGATCGATGGCGCTCTGGTCGCCGGTGACCAGAGCTGCGATCACGCCTGCCTGGGCGCGGTCGGGCACGCGTTCGAAGACGGCGTCGCGCACGGCTTCGCGTGCGCGCTCGATGGGATGCCGCCACGTAGGCGCAACGAGCGCGGGCGCCGCATCGCGCGCGCCGGTTCGCACGTGTCCGCCGGCATGCAGGCCCTGCTCCCACATCCAGAGTTCGCTGTCGAAGCCGTGGGGGTTGCGGTTGCCGTGCGGCGCCTTCAGGCGCACCGTCAGGCGCCATCGCTCGCCGGCGTGGAGGGGGCCGACGGTGCTGGCCAACGGTGCGCGGCCTTCAGACGCCCGGTCCCACAGGCCTGAGCCTTCCGAATACCAGCCGAGGGCAATGCGATCAGGCACGGTGGGCCGCCCGTCCTCGCCGGGGTCGGCCCAGCCCGCAGACTCGACATCCAGACGGAACCGCGTCCCGCCCTCGCTGCGCTGGGGCATCTCCGACACGACACCGGTGACCTGCAGGTCGCGCCCTTCGAGCGCCGGGTCCAGCGCACCGCCCGCGTAGACGGCGGCGCGCCATCCCGCAAGCCCCGCACCCGCCATTGCGCCGCACACGAGCGAGGCCATCAACAGCCCCCGGCCCGACAGGCGCCGCCACCACAGGCCGGCCCCGGCCACGAGCAGCAAACCCGCATACATCCCTGCCCGCCAAAGCCCCGCCTGCTGCAACTGCAGGACCGCGCCGAGCAGCGAACCGCACAGCGCCGCGAACACCCACGATCTGCCCGCGGCGCCGCCGGACGCGCGAAACGGCGTCAACGAGAAACTCCCGAACCCATGATGCAAACCCTCCCCAAAGTCACGCTCAGTGGCGCGTTAATTGCTTTGCAACTGGGCTAGTATGCGTCTCACAAGAGACATCTTTTCGATGCAATCTCGCAGCACTGCACATAAAAACGCATGTCCATTCACGCCGCTCTCCACCACGTCACCCACTACAAATACGACCGCCCGGTGCAGCTGGGCCCACAGGTCGTGCGCTTGCGGCCCGCGCCGCATTGCCGCAGCAACGTGATCTCGTACTCGCTTCGGGTCGAGCCGGCCGAGCACTTCGTCAACTGGATGCAGGACCCGTTCGCCAACTACCAGGCGCGGCTGGTGTTCCCCGAGAAGACGCGCGAGTTCAAGGTCACGGTCGACCTCGTGGTCGAGATGGCGGTCTACAACCCGTTCGACTTCTTCCTCGAGCCGCAGGCCGAGAACTTCCCCTTCAAGTACACAGCCTCGCAGGCCGAAGAGCTCGCGCCCTACCTCGTGGCCGACCCGGTCACTCCGCTGCTGGAGGCCTACCTCGACAAGGTCGAGCGCAAGGAGCAGCGCACCATCGACTTCCTGGTCGGCATCAACCAGCAGGTGCAGCAGGACGTCAACTACCTGATCCGCATGGAACCCGGCGTGCAGACGCCGGAAGAAACGCTCGCCAGCGGCAGCGGCTCCTGCCGCGACTCGGGCTGGCTGCTGGTGCAGCTGCTGCGCCACTGCGGACTGGCCGCGCGCTTCGTCTCGGGCTACCTGATCCAGCTCACGCCCGACGTGAAAGCGCTCGACGGCCCGAGCGGCACCACGGTCGACTTCACCGACCTGCACGCCTGGTGCGAGGTGTTCCTGCCGGGCGCCGGCTGGATCGGCCTCGACGCCACCTCGGGCCTGCTGGCCGGCGAAGGCCACATTCCGCTGGCCTGCACGCCCACGCCATCGAGCGCGGCGCCCATCGAGGGCGGCGTGGATGAGTCGGAGGTCGAGTTCGGCCATGAAATGAAGGTCACGCGCATCTACGAATCGCCGCGCGTCACCAAGCCCTACACCGAAGAGCAATGGTCCGAAGTGCTGGCCCTGGGCGACGCCGTCGATGCGCGCCTGAAGGCCGGCGACGTGCGCCTCACCATGGGCGGCGAGCCCACCTACGTGGCCACCAGCGACCGCGACGCGCCCGAATGGAACACCGACGCGCTCGGCCCCACCAAGCGCGGCTACGCCACCGAGCTCGTGCACAAGCTGCGCGCCGAGTACGGCAAGGGCGGCTTCCTGCATTTCGGCCAGGGCAAGTGGTACCCGGGCGAGCAGCTGCCGCGCTGGGCGTTGTCGATCTTCTGGCGCGCCGACGGCCAGACGCTGTGGCACGACCCCGAGCTCTTCGCCGACGAGCGCTTTCCCACGCAGTACACGAGCGAGGACGCGCGCCGCTTCACCACCGTGCTGGCGCACAAGCTCGGCCTGACCGAGCGCTACATCCAGCCCGGCTACGAAGACATTTACTACTACCTCTGGCGCGAACGCCGCCTGCCGGTGAACGTCGACCCCTTCGAGTCGAAGCTCGACGACGAACTCGAACGCGTGCGCCTGCGCCGCGTGTTCACGCAGAAGCTCGACGCGGTGATCGGCTACATGCTGCCCATCGAGCCCGGCAACGCGAACAGCGATGCACCCGCGCTCGCCGGCCCCGGTTGGAAGACCGGGCCCTGGTTCCTGCGCGACGACCGGCTCTACTTGATCCCGGGCGACTCGCCCATGGGCTACCGCCTGCCGCTCGACTCGCAGCCGTGGGCGAGCAAAGGCGACTACCCCTACCTGATCGAGCGCGACCCGACCGCGCCGCGCGGTGCGCTGCCGAGCGCGGCCGACTACAGTGCGCGCTATGCCGTGGCGGCAGGCGGTGCGGAGGGTGACCGCGGCGCCGTGCCCTATGCCTTCGGCACGCCACCCGTCGTGCCGGCCTCGCTGCGCATGCAGGCGCCGGGCAGTGCAGGCGAAGGCGACGCAGCCACGGCCGCCGACGAGGCTGCCGACAAGTCGTCCACCACCACGCGCCAGCCGCTGCGCGGCGAATCGGCCCACTGGGTCACGCGCACCGCGCTGTGCGTCGAAGTGCGCGACCCGCGCCGCGCCAACGGCCCCGCGGCCGAGAAGAAGGGCAATGCCTCGGGCGTGCTCTACGTCTTCATGCCGCCGCTCGCGCGCCTGGAGGACTACCTCGACCTCGTCGCGGCCGTCGAAGCCACCGCGCGCGAACTCGGCATGCGCATCGTGATGGAAGGCTATCCGCCGCCGCGCGATCCGCGCCTGAAGATGCTGGCCGTCACGCCCGACCCGGGCGTGATCGAGGTCAACATCCACCCGGCGCACAACTGGAAGGAACTGGTCGATCACACCGAGTTTCTCTACAACGCCGCCTTCGAAACCCGCCTGTCGGCCGAGAAGTTCATGACCGACGGCCGCCACACCGGCACCGGCGGCGGCAACCACTTCGTGATGGGCGGCGCCACGCCGGCCGACAGCCCCTTCCTGCGCCGGCCCGAGCTGCTGGCCAGCCTGCTGCTCTACTGGCACAACCACCCGTCGCTGAGCTATTTGTTCTCGGGCATGTTCATCGGCCCGACCAGCCAGGCGCCGCGCGTGGACGAGGCGCGCAACGACCAGGTCTACGAACTGGAAATCGCGCTGAAGGAGATCGCGAAGAACCGCGAGATCTACGGCGCCAACATGCCCGCATGGCTGGTCGACCGCACGCTGCGCAACATCCTGATCGACGTGTCGGGCAACACGCACCGCAGCGAGTTCTGCATCGACAAGCTCTACTCGCCCGACTCGAGCACCGGCCGCCTCGGCCTGCTGGAGCTGCGCGCCTTCGAGATGCCGCCGCATGCGCGCATGAGCATCGCGCAGCAACTGATGATCCGCGCGCTGGTGGCCCGCTTCTGGGACGAGCCCTACAAGGCGCCCGTCACCCGCTGGGGCACCGAGCTGCACGACCGCTTCCTGCTGCCGACCTTCGTGAAGATGGACTTCGACGACGTCATCAGCGAGATGCGCCAGGCCGGCTACGCCTTCGACGCCGACTGGTTCGCGCCGCATTTCGAGTTCCGCTTCCCGCTCGTGGGCCAGATGCAGGCGATGGGCGTGGAGCTGTCGCTGCGCAACGCGCTGGAGCCCTGGCACGTGATGGGCGAGGAAGGCTCGGCCGGCGGCACGGTGCGCTATGTCGATTCGTCGCTGGAGCGCATCGAGGTGCGCGTGACCGGCCTGAACGAAAGCCGCCATGTCGTCACCGTCAACGGCAAGGTGCTGCCGCTGCAGCCCACAGGCGTTACGGGCGAGTTCGTGGCCGGCGTGCGCTACAAGGCCTGGAACCCGCCCTCGGCGCTGCACCCGAGCATCAAGGCCCATGCGCCGCTGACCTTCGACCTGGTCGACACCTGGATGAAGCGCTCGCTGGGTGGCTGCCAGTACTTCGTCGCCCACCCGGGCGGGCGCAACTACGACACCTTCCCGGTCAACGCCTACGAGGCCGAAAGCCGCCGCCATTCGCGCTTCACCCGCACCGGACACACGCCCGGGCTCATGCGCACGCCCCCGGCGACCATCGAGCTGCCGGGCAGCCGCGAATTCCCGTTCACGCTGGACCTGCGGCGGTAGGGGGTCATCCGGCACACTGCCCAAACGGACACCCCGTGACGGCAGTGTGACAATCCACCCCTGTGGAACCTTTGAACGAATCCCTGTTCGACGCCGAGGCGCTGGAGTTTCCAGCGGCCCTGGCGTCGGCGCTCGCCCCTCCGGCCCTGCCCGGTCATTTCGATGAACTGCGCGGAGCGGCCACGGTGGCTGCGCCCGTGCGGCCGGCGGCGGGAGCCCTGCCTGCCGCCGCTGCGCCGCTCTATGACGCCGCCGGGGAGCGGCCGGTGGCGCCCGGCCAGTCGCAATCGCAGTCCCAGTCCCAAACGCAATCCCAGACGCAGACACAGGCCCCGACCGGCGAACAACCGCCGCTCACGCCCGCCTGGAACGCCTTCTTCGACCAGCTCGGCCCCGACGGCTTCAGCGACCTGCCCCGGCGGGCAGCCAGCCTCGAGCGCCAGATCCGCGACAACGGCGTCACCTACAACGTGTACGCCGACGCCAACGGCCCGCAGCGGCCATGGTCGCTCGACCTGTTCCCGCTGATCGTCTCGCCCGAGAGCTGGAGCCAGATCGAGGCCGGCGTGCTGCAGCGCGTGCGCGTGCTCGACCGCGTGATGGCCGACGTCTACGGTCCGCAGCAACTGCTGGCCGAAGGGCTCATTCCGCCGGCGCTGGTGCGCGGCCACCCCGGCTACCTGCGCGCGCTGCACGGCGTGAAGCCGCCGGGCGACACCTGGCTGCACATCGCGGCCTTCGACCTCGCGCGCGGCCCCGACGGCAACTGGTGGGTGGTCTCGCAGCGCACCCAGGCGCCCTCGGGCCTGGGCTACCTGCTCGAGAACCGTTTGGCCATCACGCGGCAGTTTCCGCAAGCCTTCGAGGCGCTGCACGTGCAGCGCCTGGCCGCCACCTACAGCGCCATGATGGAAGGCCTGCAGCGCATGTGCCCGGCCGGCGTGCCGCCGCACATCGCGCTGCTCACGCCCGGCCCGTACAACGAAACCTATTTCGAGCACGCCTACCTCGCGCGCTACCTGGGCCTCACGCTGGTCGAGGGCAGCGACCTCACGGTGCGCGACCAGCGGCTGTACCTCAAGACGCTGCAGGGCCTGCGTCCGGTGCACGGCCTCATCAAGCGGCTCGACGACCAGTTCCTCGATCCGCTGGAGCTGCGCCCCGATTCCACGCTCGGCGTGCCCGGCCTGCTGCAGGCCATTCGCGCCGGCAATGTGCTGGTGGCCAACATGCCGGGCTCGGCGTTCCTCGAATCGCCCGCGCTGCTCGGCTTTTTGCCGGGGCTGGCGCGCCGCCTGATCGGCGAGAAGCTCAAGCTGCCCGCGCTGCCCACCTGGTGGTGCGGCGAGCGCGCGGCGCTCGAATCGGTGCTGCCGCAACTGGCCGACTGCGCCATCAAGCCCACCTACCCCGGTTTCGACGGCCACGCCAGCTTCGACGCCGTGCTCGGCAGCCAGCTCGGGCGGCGCGAGCTCGACGAATGGGCCGGCCGCATCGTGCGCGAAGGCGACGGCCACACCGTGCAGGGCTATCTGCCGCTGTCGCAGATGCCCACCTGGGCCAACGACATGGGCCCGGGCCACATCGCGCCGCGCGCAGTGCTGCTGCGCGTGTTCGCGGTGAGCGACGGCGCGCAGTCGTGGCGCGTGCTGCCCGGCGGCCTGGCCCGGCTCGCGGGCCCCGACGCGCAGATCGCTTCGATGCAGCGCGGCGGCAGCAGCGCCGACGTGTGGGTGCAGACCCATGGCGAGGTCGACCGCACCACGCTGCTGCAGCCGCACGCCACGCCGGCTTCGCTCGCGCGGCACCGCGCGCCCGTCACCAGCCGCGCCGCGGAGAACATGTTCTGGCTCGGGCGCTACACCGAGCGCGCCGAGAACGCCGTGCGCCTCGCGCGCCTCACGCTCAACCTGCTGGGCAGCGAAGACCAGTCGTCGCGCCCGCTGCTCGAATGGCTGCACCGCATGGCACTGCGCAATGCGCTGGTGCCCGCCGAGGCGCCCAGCGCGCCGAAGTCGCGCCGGGTGTTCGAACGCGCACTGATCGCCGAACTCGGCGACGTGGAGCGCGGCGGCAGCGTGGGCTTCAGCCTGAGGTGCATCCGGCAGGCCGCGGCCGCCGTGCGCGAACGCCTGTCGCAGGACAACTGGAACCAGATCGTGCGCGCCGAGACCGACTTCCTGCGCCGCGCGGCCGAGCAGGCCGGCGAAGGCAACTTTGCCACCGGCGCCGCGCTGCGCGCCCTCGAATCCGCCAGCACCGCGCTGGCCGCCATGACCGGCGCGCAAACCGACCGCATGACGCGCGACGATGCCTGGCGCCTGCTGTCCATCGGCCGCCATATCGAACGCCTGGGCTTCCTGTCGAACGCCCTGGAGGCCGGCTTCGAGAACGGCGCCGTGCACGAGGTCAGCGGCTTCGAGGCGATGGTGGCGCTGTTCGACAGCACCATCACCTTCCATGCCCGCTACCAGCAGCGCCGCGACGTCGCCACCATGGTCGACCTGCTGGTGCTCGACGCCGAGAACCCGCGCTCGCTCGCATGGGTCACGCAGACGCTGCGCGGACGCATCGCGCGGCTGGCCGGCAGTGCGCCCGGCAAGCTGACGGCGCTGTCGTACGAGTTGTCCGATCCGGCCAGCTGGACGCTCGAACACCTCTGCGCCACGGGGCCTCACGGCAACTATCCGGCCCTCGCCGAACTGCTCGCCAACTGCGAGACGGCGGCCTACCATGTGTCGGACGCCATCGGCACACGCTACTTCACGCTGACCTCCGAATCGCTGCGCTCCGTCGGGGCGTGAACAGGCACTCCCCCATGCTTCGCGCACTTCGTGTCGCTACGCACACCCCCTCGCCGGGGGCAACGCCTGCGGCCCGGCAAAGCCGGTTCCGCGGCGTTCCACAATAAGTTCACGGAGAAGCACCGCCATGCCCCACCGCGTCACCATCAACCGCCGCTTCGCACTCACCGCCGCGGGCCTCTTCGCGGCCCTCGCCATCGCCGGCTGCGGCAAGCAGGAGCCGGCATCCGCACCGTCCGCCACCGGTGCACCGGCGGCACCGGCCGCCGCCCGCGTGCTGGTGGTCGGCACCGACGCCGCCTACACGCCCTTCGAATCGCAGAACGACAAGGGCGAGATCGTGGGCTTCGACATCGACGTGGTGAAGGCGGTCGCGCAGAAGGCGGGCTTCGAGGTGAAGTTCGTCAACACGCCGTGGGAAGGCATCTTCAATGCGCTCGACCAGGGCGACCGCGACCTGCTGGTGTCGGCCATCACCATCACCGACGAGCGCCGCCAGACCATGGACTTCTCGCAGCCCTACTTCGACGCCAGGCAGCTGATCGCCGTGAAGATCGACTCGCCCGTCGCGAAATTCGAGGACATCAAGGACATGAAGGTCGGCGTGCAGAACGGCACCACCGGCGACGAGGTCGTGGGCAAGCTGCTGGGCAAATCGAGCACCGCCATCAAGCGCTTCGAATCGACGCCGCTCGCGCTCAAGGAACTCGAGGCCGGCGGCGTGCAGGCCGTGGTGGCAGACAACGGCGTGGTGGTGCACTACATCGCGAACAACACCGCGGGCGGTTTCAAGACCGTGAGCGACGCAGGCTTTCCGGTCGAGAAGTACGGCATTGCCGTGAAGAGGGGCAACGCCGAACTGCTGGCCAGGATCAACCAGGGCCTCGAAGGCATCCGGGCCGACGGCACCTACGCGAAGATCTACGCTTCGCACTTCGGCGCCGAGGCCAAGTAGATCCACGCAACGGGCACTGTCGATCATGCTGCTTCACGTCACCCACGAAACGCGCTACGAGTACTCGCCGCCGGTCGAGACCGCGCAGCACCTCGCCCACCTCAAGCCGCTGGCCACCGAATCGCAGCGGCTCGTGAGCCACCGGCTTGCCATCGAGCCGGCGCCTGCACAGCGCAACGAACTGGCCGACCTGTACGGCAACACGCGCGCCTTCTTCGCACTCGAAGCCACGCACGACCGGCTCGTCGTCACGGCCGAGAGCGTGGTCGAAACCTCGGAGCCCGTGCTGTCGCCCGCCGTGGCGCGCGAGCTGCCATGGGAAGCCGTGCGCGAGCGCTTCCGCTTCCGCAAGGACGCCACCTTCGATGCGGCCTCGGAGTTCGTCTTTCCGTCGCCCTACGTGCCGCGCCACGGCGACTTCGCGGCCTATGCGCGCGCCAGCTTCGTGCCCGGCCGTCCCACCTTCGACGTGGCGATGGACCTCACCGAGCGCATGTACGAGGACTTCGCGTACGACGCCGACAGCACCGAGATCAACACCCCCGCCGTCGAGGCGCTCGCACAGCGCAAGGGCGTGTGTCAGGACTTCGCCCACATCATGATCGCGTGCTTTCGCACCATGGGCCTGCCCGCGCGCTACGTCAGCGGCTATCTGCTGACGCAGCCGCCGCCCGGCCAGCCCCGGCTGGTGGGCGCCGATGCGTCGCACGCCTGGGTGTCGGTGTACTTGCCCGGAAAGGGCGAGGACGACGGTCCCGAGAGCGCGGGCGGCTGGGCCGATTTCGACCCCACCAACGGCCGCCAGCCGGGCGAGGACTACGTCACGCTCGCCATCGGCCGCGACTATTCCGACGTGTCGCCGATGCGCGGCGTACTCCATGGCGGCGCCAGGCACACGCTGCGGGTCGGCGTGACCGTGCAGCCCGTGGGGGAAGTGATCGAGGGCCTGCCGCAAACACAGACACAATCGCCTTCCCAAGACAAGGAGTCTCCATGAGCGTTTACGACAAACTTTCCAGCCTCGGCATCACCCTGCCCCCGGTCGCCGCCCCCGCGGCCGCCTACGTGCCCTTCGTGCAGACCGGCAACCTCGTGTTCCTCTCGGGCCACATTGCGAAGAAGGACGGCAAGGTCTGGGCCGGCCAGCTCGGCGCCAACATCAGCACCGAGGAAGGCAAGCAAGCCGCACGCGCCATCGCCATCGACCTGCTCGGCACGCTGCACGCGGCCGTGGGCGACCTGAACAAGGTCAAGCGCATCGTCAAGGTGATGAGCCTCGTGAACTCGGTCGGCACCTTCACCGAGCAGCACCTCGTGACCAACGGCGCGAGCGAATTCTTCGCCGAAGTCTTCGGCCCCGAAAAGGGCGCGCATGCACGCAGCGCCTTCGGCGTGGCGCAGGTGCCGATGGGAGCCTGCGTGGAGATCGAGCTGATCGCCGAAGTCGGCTGATCCCGCCGATCTTTTTCAGTTGACGCCCGGCGCGGGGCTGCGCGCCTTCTCGCGCGAGACGAACAGCACGATCAGCACCGTCGCCATGCATTCGACCGCCGCGATGATCGTCAGGCCCTGCGCATATTGCCCCGTGCTGCTCTTCAGGTAGCCCAGCAGCTGCGGCGAGAAATACCCCGCCAGGTTGGCCACCGAATTGATGAACGCCAGGCCCACCACCAGCGCCGTGGCAGACAGGTAGCGGCTCGGTATCTGCCAATAGATCGGGATCGAGCCCATCGTGCCGGCCGACGACAACGCCAGCGACACGATCACGCCGGCCATGTTTTTCTGGCCCAGGAAGTAGGCCGTGAGCAGCAGGCCCAGCGCCCCCAGCCCGGCCGCGATGGCCGTGTGCCACTTCACCTCCTTGCGCCGGTCCGAGAGGTAGCCGTTGCCGATCATCCCGATCCAGCCGCAGGCGTAGATGCCCGCCATGACCCAGCCCAGCGTCTTGATGTCGTTCACGCCGACCTCCCGCACGATGCTCGGCCCGTAGTACACCAGCGTGGCATTGCCCGCCACGATGCAGAAGAAGATCAGCGTGAGCACCCAGAGCTGCGGGTTGCGCATCGATGCCAGGAAGCTGTGCTCGCGGTGGCCCAGGCTCCTGGCTTCGAGCGCCAGTTCGCTATCGACATGCGCCTTCTGCCGCGTGCTCAGCCAGCGAGCCTTGGCGGGCGAATCGCTGAGGACGAAGTACGCCGCGGCCCCCGCCACGATCGATGGAATGCCCTCGATCACGAACAGCCACTGCCAGCCGCGAAAGCCACCGACGCCGCCGAGCGCTTCCATCAGGTAGGCGGCGATCGGGCTGCCGAACATCAGCGACAGCGCCGAAGCCGAGACAAAGAACGCGAGCGCCTTGCCGCGCCGGTGCGCGGGCAGCCAGTAGGTCAGGTACAGGATCACGCCGGGCTGCAGGCCTGCCTCGAACGCACCCATGAGGAAGCGCAGCGCATAGAACTGCAGCGGTGTCTTCACCCAGGCCATGAGCACGCATACCACGCCCCAGCCGATGGTGATGCGCATGATGGTCTTCTTGGCACCGAACTTCTGCAGCAGCATGTTGCTCGGCACCTCGAAGAAGAAGTAGCCGATGAAGAACACGCCCGCACCCGCGCCGTAGATGGCGTCGGACCACTGCAGGTCGTTCATCATCGTGAGCTTCGCGAAGCCGACGTTGACGCGGTCGATCCACGCCAGGAACCACACCAGCGTGAGGAAGGGAATCAGGCGCCAGACGATGCGCCTGAAGGTCAGGTCGCGTTCCGCGAGCGAGTCCACGCCCGTGCCGGACGCCGCTGCAGATGCGCCCGGATTTGCCGCCGTGCTCGTGCTCATGTCTTGCTCCTCGTGTTCAGGACGCGACTTCGAGTCGCGCACACAGCTGCCGCATCGCGGCGGAAATCGGTGCGATCACCGGCACGCCGAAGCGCGGTGCCAGCGCCAGCGCGGCCTGGCCCAGCGGGCCGCCGCCGATGATCACGGCCTCCGCGCCGTCTTCGTCGATGCAGCGCTGCACGGCCCGTGCCAGCGCGTCCTCCAGCGCTTGCGGTTCGGCCGCCAGTTCGCGCGGGTCGCCCTGTGTCAGGCGGGTGCCGGCGTACAGGCCGAGCAACCCGAGCGCACGGGCGCGCCGCTCGATGGGTGCCACCAGCTCGGGCGTCACCGTGGCGATGCCGAAGCGCCGATGCCCATCGCTCGCCTCGCGCATCGACGCCTCCGCGATGCCGACCACCGGCACCCTCGCGTTCGCTCGCACGAGGTCGATGCCCGGGTCGCCGAAGGCGCTGACGATCACGCCGTCCCAGCGCGCGGCGCCAGCCTCGCGCCACACTTTCAGCACCTCGGCGGCGGCGGCCTCGAGCTCCTGCTCGTTGACGATCATCGAGGGCCCGCCCATGGCGGTGCGGCCGGTCACGCGGCAGCCCGCGGGGGCCTCGCCGTTGGCGATCTTCGCCATCATCTCCGTGGTGGCGGTCGACGAGTTGGGGTTGATGAGCAGGATGTCCGTCATGCAAGAGGCTTTCTGGAAGTTCAACCCGGCTGCGCGATCTTGGCGGCCGGGGTGGCGTCGGTGGCCGGGCCTTCACCGGGCAGGGGCAGTGCGTCGGGCGACTGGCCATAGGTTTCCGGCACGCTCTGCACGCTGATCACGAAGACCGCGTACATGCCGGCCGCCAGCCCGAACACGCCGACGAGGCCGAAGGCATCGAACAGGCGACCGGCGACGAGCGGCATCAACGCGCCCGCCGCGGTGCCCGTGGCCAGGATGAAGGCGGTGCCGAAAGCCCGCACGCGCGTCGGGTAGAGCTCCGGCGCGAAGATCCAGATGGTCGTGTTCAGCAGCAGCACGAAGAACTGGAACACCGCGCCCGCAACGAGGATCACGGCGATGCTCTTGGCCACGAAGCCGATCGTCAGGGCCGCCAGGCAGGCGCACACGGCGCCGGCCGTCAGCACGCGCTTGCGCGGAAAGTGAAAACCCAGCAGCGACGCCGCAATGGCGCCCAGCAGGCTGCCTCCCTGCATCACCATCGTGAACACCAGGCTCTTCGACATGCTGTAGCCCAGCGTGACGAGGATGGTCGGCATCAGCGTGAGCACCGAGATCTGCGCGCCGTAGGTCATCCAGATCGTGATGCACAGCGGGATGGTGCGCCGCGCCAGCGCACCGCGGAAGATCTCGGTGACGCGCACCTTGACCTTCGCGGGCTGTGCGTCCGCGCCGTCCTCGTTGATGTACTGCTGCTGCGGCACCTTCTTCGCCGAGAGCCGGCCCGACGCCAGCCGCGACAGCACCGCGTTGGTCTCCTTCACGCGGCCCTGCGAGAGCAGGAAGCGCGGCGTTTCCGGGATGTAGCGGCGATAGAACGCGCCGAGCAGCGCCGGCACCATGAGGCAGGCAAAGAGCCAGCGCCACGCGTTGTCGCCCGGGAACATCCAGAACACCAGCAGGCCGAAGCCCGGCGCGAGGAAGTTGCCGAGGCCGCCCGCTCCCACGTTCACCAGCCCCACAGCCGTGCCGCGGAACCTGGTCGAGCAGAACTCGGCCAGCATGGTCACCGCAATGGCAATCTCGCCGCCGAGTCCGAAGCCGACGATGGCGCGCCCGAGCGCCATTACCGTGAAGTTCGGCGCCATCGCGCAGACGCCCGCGCCGAGCGTGAACAGCAGCAGGTCGAGCGACAGCATCACGCGGCGTCCGTAGCGGTCGGCAATGAAGCCCGAGACGATCCGCCCGATCGCCGCACAGGTGAAGGTGACGGTGTTCAGCAGGCCGATGTCGGATGCGCTCAGGCCCCACTGCTGGCGCAGCATGGGCCCCACGATGCCGACGGCGTTCTGCTCGAAGCTGTCGAACAGGCAACCGATCAGGATCAGAAAGATGATCGTGTGATGCGAGCGCGTGACACCGATCTTGTCGAGCGCGCGGTCGAGCTCGGCAACCCGGGGCGAGTCAGGCCCGGAGGAAAGTGCAGGTCCAGCCATTGGAAACCCCTTGAGAAAGGAAGAAGTGCTTGCTCGGTGCTGTCCGGAATCGCCTTTCGCATGCTATCGGCGACCCCGTTGCAATGACATATCGATTTCACCTATATATGTTTCATGAAATCAAAATTTCAGTCACGGGCGAACATGAGCAAGCGCCATGCCCGAACTTTCGGAGAACTACAGGGGAAATTTCAGGCCTGGCGCACCGTGAACGTGCGGGTGCGCACCGTTGGCGTGCGGCTCAGAGCTCGTCGTTTTCCTCGTGGCCGAGCTCGATGGCTGCCAGCCGCTTGCGGCCGGCGGAGCCGGAGGCCTCGATCACCATGGTGGCGAGCAGATCGCACACGCCCATCACCGCGGTGTGGTTGTCCAGCAGCCCCGGGCCGCGGCAATCGCACTGCAGCGACCAGGTGGCACCGGCAAAGTCCGGCGACGCCCGGTCGCTGATGTAGACGATGCGCGCGCCGATGCGGCTCGCGGCCTCCAGCAGGGTGTCCATCTGCCGCGTCTGCCGGCGCGTGCCGAAGACGATCACACAGTCGCGCGTGCCCAGCCCGGCCAGGTGCTCGGCCAGCGTTTCTCCAGGCCCCGGAATGGCGGTGACGCGCGGGACCACCTGGATGATCTGCCAGCGCAGGTACTGCGCGAAGGCGTGGCTGCTGCGGCTGCCGAAGATCAGCACCTGGTTCGCGCCGATGATCGCCTTGACGATCTCTGCCATCTGCCGGTCGTCGAGCCGATCGAAGGTACTGGCCAGGTTGGCCTGCGACTGCTGGAAATGCGTGGCCACCAGGTGGCCGCGCTTGGAAGCCTCGGTGGCGTTCTGGAACAGCGGCGAGCCGGTCTGCTTTTCCTCACGGACCTGCCGCCGGGCCTCCTCGTAGTTCTCGTACCCGATGCGGCGGATGAAGCGGCTTACCGTCGAGGGCGACACGCCCGCAAGCTCCGCCAGTTCGTTACCGGCATAGCTCGCCAGCTCGCCCGGGAACTCCAGCACGAAGTCGGCAAGCTGGCGCTCCGTCGCGGACAGCTGGTCGAGCTGGCTGCGAACGCGGCGAACGAAGGAGTCTGCGGAAGGTGACATGGCGGTCTGGGCACGCGATGATGCCAGCTTCAACTGTTCGCGGATGCTAGAGCGCCCGCGACGAGCCCCGCACCACCAGCTCCCCGGGCAGCAGCAACTGCCGCGGCGCCGCATCCAGTCCCCGCAGCCGCTCGATCAGGCAGCTCGCGGCGGTGCGGCCGATGGCGTCGGTGGGCTGGGCCACGGTGCTCAGGCCGGGGCCGATGAGCGAGGCCCATTCCGGATCATCGAAGCCGACAAAGCCCAGGTCGGTGCCGAACTGCCAGCCCAGCCGCGCCATCGCCTGCGCAATGCGCAGCGTGACCACCGCATTGCCCGCGACCACGGCCGCGCGTCGGCCGCGTTTGGCGCGCTGGCGCAAGGCGCGCAGAGCCTCGTCGAGCGCATCGCTCTCGCCCTCGACCGATTCGAACACCTCGCCCGCCACGCGTGGCTCATGCGCGGCCACGCAAGCGCCGAACGCTGCCGTGCGTTCGCGCCGCGAGCTCACGTCCTTCTGCGGCTCCGTGACGTAGAGCAGATCGCGGTAGCCGCCTTCGACCAGGTGACCGCAGGTGGCCGTCATCGCGGCAGGGTTGTCGAGCGAGACGAAGTCCGTGTGCATGCCCGCGTGGCGGCGGTCGACCAGCACCGCCGGCTTGCCGTGCAGCGTGACCGCATCGACCACGTTGCTGCCCCGACCCAGCGTGTTGAGGATGAAGCCGTCGACCTGGTAGCCCGCCAGCGCATCGATGGCTTCGCGCTCGCGTTCGCTCTCGTTGCCGAGGTTGAACAGCATCACGAGATAGCCGGCGTCCTGGCAGGCCTTCTCGGCGCCGCGCAGCACCGCGACGGAATACGGGTTGGTGATGTCGGCCACGATCAGGCCGATGAGGCGCGAACGTCCATGGCTCAGGGCCTGCGCCATCGGGCTCGGCGAATAGGCCAGCGCGGCGATGGCGACTTCGACGCGCGCGGCGATGTCGGGGCTCAGCAGGCGCTCGCGGTGATTGAGGAAGCGCGAGACGGTGGCCTTGGAGACGCCGGCCGCCGCGGCGACATCGGCGATGGTGGCACGGCCGGTCGGCTTCATGGTCTTGCCCCTTCCCCCTCTGGGGCTGAAGGCCGCGGCTCCAGTTCCGCCTGCGCGGAACTGGACGGCCTGAAGAGCGGCAGCCTCTGGCTGCCTGCACCGAGGTTGGGATGGGGGCAGGCAGAGCGCCCGGTGGATGCGCCGCTTGCCCCCACCCCTGCCCTCCCCCAGAGGGGGAGGGAGTAAAGCCCGGCTGAGCTCATGCGGCCGCCGTGTCGTACGGCGCCGTCGGCTTCTCCCCGGCCAGCACCTGCAGCAGATTGGTCGTCGCCAGCTCCGCCATCGCGTGCCGGGTCTCGTGCGTGGCCGAGCCGATGTGCGGCAGCGGCGTCACGCGCGGGTGGGTGCGCAGCGGCGACTCGGCCGGCAGCGGCTCCTTCGCGAACACGTCGAGGCCGGCGGCGCGCAGCGTGCCGTGATCGAGGGCGTGCAGCAGCGCGTCTTCGTTCACGGTGGCGCCTCGGCCGCCGTTGATGAAAGACGCACCGGGCTTCATGCGCGCGAAAAAGGCCGCGTCGATCATGCCGCGCGTCGCATCGGTCAGCGGCAGCATCGCGAGCACGATGTCGGCACGCGCGAGCAGATCGTCGAGCGGCGTGTGCGTGGCGCGGCCTTGCAGTTCGGGCGCCTGCGCAGCCAGGTCGACCGCACGGCGCGAGTGGTACAGCACCGGCATGCCAAAACCCAGTGCGGCGCGCCTTGCCACGGCCTGCCCGATACGGCCGAAGCCCAGGATGCCCAGCGTCTTGCCATGCACGTCGGTGCCGAAGAGCTCTTCGCCGATGTTCCTGGTCCAGCGGCCTTCGCGCACGAGGTTCGAGAGTTCGACCACGCGGCGCTGCGTGGCCATGAGGATCGCGAACACAGTGTCGGCCACCGTCTCGGTCAGCACGTCGGGCGTGTGGCACAGCACGATGCCGCGCTTGTGCAGTTCGGCCAGCGGGTAGTTGTCGACACCGACCGACACGCTCGAAATGACTTGCAGCTGCGGCGCCGCATCGAGCAGCGCGGCATCGACCGTATGGCTCGATCCGATCAACCCGTGCGCGGTGCGCAGCGCGACGGCGAATGCCTCGGGCTCCTTGCGCGGATCGGCCTCGGTGACGTGGTGCGCGGCCTGCAGGCGCGCCAGCTGATCTTCAGGCAGCGGCCGGAAGACGAGGATGTTTTTCTTCTCGGTCATGGTCATCAGAGCCCCGCTTCTTCGAGTTGCGCCCGCGTCGGCAGGCCTTCGGTATCGCCCAGCACCTGAACGGCGCGCGCGCCGATCCACGCGCCGCGGCGCACGGCGTCAGGCACGCTGCGGCCTTCGAGCAGCGCGCTCACCACGCCGGCCGCGAAGCCGTCGCCCGCGCCCACGGTGTCGATCACTTCCTTCACCGGGAAGCCGTCGACGCGGCCGGTGCCGGCCACGTCGCTGTCGTAGTAGGCGCCCTCGGCGCCGAGCTTGACGACCACCAGCTTCGCGCCGCGTTCGCGATAGAACTTCGCGACGTCCTCGGGCTTGTCGTGGCCCGTGAGCAGCAGACCCTCTTCGATGCCGGGCAGCACCCAGTCTGCGCGCGAGGCGAGTTCGTTGACCCAGTGGCGCATGGTCTCGGTGGACGACCACAGCGTCGGGCGCAGGTTGGTGTCGAAGGAGATGGTGCGGCCCGCGGCGCGCATCACGTCCATGGTCTTCAGCGCGGCCTGCAGGCTGGTGTCGGAGATGGCGGCGAAGACGCCCGTGGCGTGCAAATGGCGCGCCGAGCGCAGCCAGGCCTCGTCGACATCGGCCGGGCCCATCTGGCTCGCGGCCGAGCCCTTGCGGTGGTATTCGATCGGCGGGTCGCTGCCATCGGTGACGCGGCCCTTGAACTGGAAGCCGGTGCGCTGCGTCGCATCGGTGATCACGTGCGAGCAGTCGATGCCCTCGGCCCGCATCGCGGCCAGCAGCGCGCGGCCCATCGAGTCGGTGCCCAGGCGGCTGGCCCAGCCGACCTTGAGGCCCAGGCGCGAGAGCCCGATGGCCACGTTGGTCTCGGCGCCGGCGGTGCGCTTGTGGAACGACTGGGCGTCTTCCAGCGGACCGGGCCGGTCGGCCACGAGCAGCAGCATGGCTTCGCCGAACAGGGCGACGTCGAAGGCGGTGGGTTCTGTCATGTGTGTGTCTCCCGATCTACGCGCGCACGGCGCGGATGAAATCGATCTGCGCGCGGGTAACGGCCAGCAGGTCGTCGCCTGCAAGAGGGTATTCGATGGCGTGGGGCACGTCAGCCGGCAATGCACGCAGCACCGCGCGCCACGGCGCGGCCGAATCGCCCAGCGGCACCGCCACCCACTTGTGCGGCAGGCGCTGCACGCCCTTGCAATGCACGTAGCGCACGCGGTGGCCCAGCGCCTGCGCCGCCTGCAGCGGGCATTCGCCGAGCCAGTGCCAGTTGCCCATGTCGAAGGTCATGCCGAGCGGCACGCCGGCGCGGTCGGCCACCTCGAAGAAAGTCTGCAGCGCGGGCAGCGTGCCGGCGCGCGCGGTCTGGTCGTTCTCGATGAGCAGCTCGACGCGGGTTTCGGCCAGCTCCACCTTCAGGCCCCAGAGCGAGCCGTGCGACGAGGCCTGGAAGTCGCCGATGGACATCTTGAGCCGCTTGGCACCTATGCGCGTGGCCGCGGCGATGCCGCGCTTGAGCGCGGCGCTGTCGAGCCAGCCGCCCTGGGCCCACAGGCCCTCGGGGCTGGAGTACACGGAAGCGAGGCCCCTCAGCGCGGGCAGTTCGGCCTCGGCGTCGCGCAGCATCTCGCCGCGCACTTCCACCGAATCGGCGCCAGCCGCCAACGCCAGCTGCGAGCACCAGAGCTGGCCATGCCGCCCCACCTCGGCCGCACCGAAGGACGACAGAGAAATCAGAACGGAAAAGGACATTCAGTGCGCTTGGTGGGAGCTGAGGATCTGGCCGAGGAACTGGCGCGTGCGCTCGTCCTTGGGGTTGCCGAAGAACTCTTCCGGCGGCGCCTGCTCGACGATCTTTCCGTCGGCCATGAAGATCACGCGGTCGGCCACGCTGCGGGCAAAACCCATTTCGTGCGTCACGCAGAGCATGGTCATGCCGTCTTCGGCAAGGCCGATCATGGTGTCGAGCACTTCCTTGACCATCTCGGGGTCGAGCGCGGAAGTAGGCTCGTCGAACAACATGATCTTGGGCGCCATGCACAGCGCGCGGGCAATGGCCACGCGCTGCTGCTGGCCGCCGGAGAGCTGGCTAGGGTACTTGCCGGCCTGCTCGGGAATGCGTACGCGCGTGAGGTACTTCATGGCCACCTCTTCGGCCTGCGCCTTCGTCATGCCGCGCGAGCGCATCGGCGCCAGCGTGCAGTTCTCCAGGATGGTGAGGTGCGGGAACAGGTTGAACTGCTGGAACACCATGCCGACTTCGGCGCGCACGGCATCCACGTTCTTGCCACCGGCCGTGAGGTCGATGCCGTCGACCACGATGCGGCCCTTCTGCACCGTCTCGAGCCGGTTGATGCATCGGATGAGCGTGGACTTGCCCGAGCCCGAAGGCCCGCAGATCACGATGCGCTCGCCCTGGCGCACCGACAGGTCGATGCCGGTCAACACCTGGAATTCACCGTACCACTTGTTGACCGCTTCCATGCGGATGATCGATTCCGTCGTCATGCCAGGATTCCCTTCAAGCGCTTTCGCTTATTGCATCTTCGGCAGGTCAGCCTGCAGCCACTTTTGATAGAGCTTGTTCAGCTCGCCGTTCGCGGTGTTCTTCTGCACGAAGTCGTTCACGGCCTTGTGCAGCTCCTCCTGGCCCGGACGCATTGCGATGCCCATCGACTGCTGCACCAGCGTGAACTTGTTTTCGTAGGTTCCGGCAGGCACGCGCTTGGCGATCTGCGCCGCCACGGTCACCGAGCAGCCGATGGCATCGACCTGGCCCGAGATCAGCGCCTGCATGGCCGAGGCGTCGTCGTCGAAGCGGCGGATCTCGGTGCCTTCGGGTGCGGCCTTGGTCACGGCCACGTCCTGCGTCGAAGCACGGGCCACGCCCACGCGCAGGCCCTTCAGGTCGCCTGCCGCCTTGATGGGGGCCTTGGTCGCGCCATACAGCACGATGGTCGCGGCCGCGTAAGGCTGCGAGAACTGCACCTGCTTGGCACGCTCGGGCGTGATGGCCAGCGAGGCGACCAGCAGGTCGACCTTGTTGGTCAGCAGGAACGGGATGCGGTTGGGGCCCGTGACCGGCACGATGTTGGCCTTGACGCCCCAGTCCTTCGCAAGCAGCTTGGCCACGTCGGCGTCATAGCCGTCGGGCTGGTTCTTCGCATCGGTGGTGCCGTAGGGCGGGAAGTCGACCAGCATGCCGATGGTGATCTCGCCCTTCTTCTTGATGTCGGCCACGCTCTGCGCCGAGGCGAAAGACGTGAACACGGTGAGGGCGGCGCCGAGGCCCAGCGCGGCGAGCGCGGCACGGCGGGTGGTGGTACGGGTCATGGGTGTGTCTCCTGAATAAGAAAGGAAGCGACGAGAAAGAGAAAACGGAAAGGGTCAGCGGGCAAGCGCCCGGGCGCGGCGGCGCTCCATGCGCGCGGCCAGCAGCGACAGCGGCCAGCAGATCGCGAAGTAGATGGCCGCCACCACCGAGAACACGATGAGCGGCTGGAAGGTGGCGTTGTTGACGATCTGCCCGGCGCGCGTGACCTCGACAAAACCGATGATGGCCGCGAGCGACGTCCCCTTGATGATCTGCACCACGTAGCCCACCGTGGGCGCCAGCGCGATCTTGAAGGCCTGCGGCAGCACCACGTCGCGCATGCGGGACGTGTACTTGAGGCTCAGCGCCTCGGCGGCTTCCCACTGGCCGCGCGGAATGGCTTCGATGCAACCGCGCCAGATCTCGCCGAGGAAAGCAGCGCTGTTCAGGATGAGCGCGACACCGGCAGCCACCCACGGATTGATGTCCAGCCCCAGCACCGGCGCGCCGAAGAACACCAGGAACAGCTGCAGCAGCAGCGGCGTGCCCTGGAAGATCTGGATGAAAGTGGTCGACACGCCGCGCGCCCACGTCGACTGCGACGTGCGCATCAACGCGACGATGAGCCCCAGGATCGCGCCGCCCACGAAGGCGATGGCCGACAGCGCGAGCGTCCACTTGGCCGCTTCGAGGATGAAAAGGAATTCGGGAAAGCCGAAGGTGCGCATGGTGTTGTCTCCGTCCGTCGTTTCTTACCGGCGGTCCGGATAGTTGAGCGTGCGCCTGTAGATCAGCTTGAACATCGTCGAGAAGGCCAGCGCCAGCGCGAGGTAGATCGCAGCCACGACGATGTAGATCTCGAAGCTGCGGAAGGTCTGCGACTGCAGGTTGGCGGCCACCGAGGTCAGGTCGTCGGCCGAGATGACCGAGACCACCGCCGAACTCAGCATCAGCAGGATGAACTGACTCGTGAGCGCCGGGTAGATGGCCTTCAGCGCGGGCTTGATGATGACGAAGCGGAAGATTTCCCAGGGCTTGAGGTTGAGCGCCCTGCCCGCCTCGATCTGCCCCTTGGGGATCGACTCGATGCCCGCGCGAATGATCTCGGTCGCATACGCACCGAGATTCACCACCATGGCCACGAGCGCGGCCGTCTGCGGCGACCAGCGCAGCCCGATGGCCGGCAGCGCGAAGAAGAAAAAGAACAGCTGCACGAGGAATGGCGTGTTGCGGATCACCTCGATATAGGCATTCACGATGAAGCGCAGCCAGCCCGGCCCGGAGGTCTTGCCCCAGGCGCAGAAGATGGCGACCACGAGGCCGAGCACCGTGGCCACGAGCGAGAGCTGGACCGTGATCCACGTGCCCTTGAGCAGCAACGGCCAGGCGGCGAAGACGGCGTCGAATTGAAACTGGTAGTTCATGGAGGGGCGAACCCGGAAGGTGCGCGCGTGGCGCGTGCATGCCTCGAAAGCAATGCTCGCAGCTTATCTGAAACCGGTTTCACGATTGCCTAGGGATTCCCCTAGGTGGTCGTTTTGTCTCGCCTTCTGCCTACACTGAGCCATGCTGAACCCACCCGCGGCCACCATGCCCACAGAGGCAACTGCGCTCTCCACAGGCGTCCCCACCGTGCAGCACTTCCGCCAGGCCCTGCTCTGGCCCTTGCGGCTGATGCCTGCGCCGGACGCCGGGCACGCGCACCACCACGCGCCCTGGCATGTGCTGCGCGAGATGGGCGATGCCTCGCCATGGCGCGAAGAGGTCGACGAATACACCGGCGACAGCAGCCGCTTTCACGAGCGGCACTACAACGAGTTCGTGAGCTTCCTGCCGTACGTGCAGCGCTTTCTCTACGGCGAGGGCCGCTCGCGCAACGGCAGCAGCGGCGGCCCGGCCTCCGGCAACGACGGCGATTCACCGATGCGCGTCTTCCGCCGCCACGACATCGCATCGGTGCGCGTGGTGGCCCGCGCGGGCGACGCGCCCGTCACGCTCGACGTGGTGCATTGCGACCTCTACTTCTTCTTCGACATCGACGTGGTCATGGTGAACCTCGAGGTCGGGGCCGACCACCTGAGCCTCGCGCAGGCGCAGGACGTTCTCTACCGCTTCGGCCGCGCCTACCCTTCCGGCTGGGAGGCCGATGGTTCGGCGCTGCATTGCATGGCGAGCGTCGAATGGCTGGGCGCCGACGGCCGCGTCCTCGCAAGCTCCGACGCGCAGCAGCGCGAGAGCTTCCTCTCGCACGTGGCGCAGCACCGCGCGCCGCGCATCTCCTCGCACTGGGCTTACCTCATGCAGCCGCTAGTGAGCGACCATTCGGAAGACCCCGGCGTGCTGCGCTACCGGCAGATCGAGTACTACCGCATGCCGGTCATGGCCTATCTGTCGCTGGACGACCCGCGCCGCCTCACGCGCGACGACTTCGTGCGGCTCGCGCTGGTAACGGGTGCCGGCACCACCGACGCCCACCTGCCCTACGCCGACCACCATCTCGCCGACTTCGAGCACAAGTACTGCTACGACCGCTTCTGGGTCAACGCCGGCGCGGCGCCCAACACGCGCTACCTGTGCAACGGCCACGCCCTCATCGTGGTGGGCGATGCGCACTCCGAGTTCTTCTGCTGCCGCGACCGCGGCGTGCTCGCGCAGTTCAGGCACCAGCACTTCCTGCTGTTCCTCATCGCGCATTTCCAGAAGGCCTCGCTGCTGATGTTCTCCGACCAGCTGGTGGAGGCGCTCAAGCGGCTCGACATCCGCAGCACGCCGAGTGTGAAGCAGTTCAAGCGCGCGATCCGAGCGAGCTTCGAGCGCTTCCTGCGCTTCACGCACCGCTACTGGTTCCACGAGATCTCGGAACAGGCGCAGGTGCGCGCGCTGTCGCACATGTGCGCCACGCACCTCGGGCTCGACCCGCTCTACGACGAGGTCAAGGCGCGCATCGCCGACATGAATACGTATCTCGACGCCGACAGCCTGCGCCGACAGGCCAGCACCGTGGTGCGCCTCACAGTGGTCACGCTGTTCGGCCTGATCGGCACCATCACCACCGGCTTCCTCGGCATGAACCTGCTGGCCGAGGCCGACGCGCCGCTGTGGCGCAAGGCGCTGTGGTTCGGCGTGGTGTTCGTCCTTACGACCTGGCTCACGATCTACACGATGGTGAAGTCGCAGCGGCTGTCGGATTTCATCGACGCACTGTCGAACGACAAGCTGGGCTTCAAGGGGAAGATGGCCGCGCTGGCGCGGGTGTGGCGGCCCGGCGCCGACTGATCAGAACGCGATGCCGGTGCTGTCCACCGCGCGAATCGGCACCCCGAAGCTTGTGATGTCCGACAGCGTGGCGTTGTGGTGCGCACGGATCTGCGCGCCCGTCGCGTGCGGCTTGTCGTGCGAGGTGTGCGCGTCGGCCGCAAGCACCACGTGGTAGCCCAGCGCGGCGGCGCGGCGCACGGTGGTGTCGACGCAGAACTCCGACGAATAGCCGCAGACCACCACGCGCTTCACGCCATGCTCCGACAGCCAGGCTTCGAGTGGCGTGCGCAGGAAGGAGTCGGGCGTGGTCTTGCGGATGCGGACGTCGCGCGAATCGGTGTTCAGCGCGCCGGCGAGCTGCCAGCGCTCGGAATCGAATTCCAGGTCGACCGCGTTCTCGTGCTGGATGAAGGCCACAGGCACTCCGGCTGCACGGGCACGTTCGGTGAGCGCGTTGATGCGCTGCATCACTTGCCCGGCTTCATGGGGGCGCGGCGGATCGTCGCAAAGGCCACGTTGGACATCGATGACGAGGACGGCAGTGTTCATGCGCCCATCGTAGCGGCTCCCCTCAGTTCCAGGCACTCACTTCGAGCCGTACTTTCCCGCTGATGCCGGGCGCCGCCGGTGCGGCACCGAGGCTCGACAGCGGCACCATGAACTGCAGCTTGCCGCTGGCCAGCTGCTTCGGGCTCATCGGCAGCGAAGCCTGCCCCGCCGTGTCGGTCTGCCAGCCGTACTTGACGTTCCACTTCTGCGCCGGATCGCCGGGCGCGGGCGGCGCGATCTCGATGACCAGCGTGTCGCGGAACAGCGAGCTGCCTTCGTAGTGGCCGTCGAGCCAGAACTTGTTGTTGACCTGGTAGTCGGGCACGCGCACGCCCAGCGTCATGGCATAGGCCAGCGTCGGGCGGTCCTGCTTCACGCGGGCCCTGTTGGCGAGGAACACTGTGGAAAGATAGATCGACCGGCGATCCGCCCTGGCCGGGTCGGTCAGTTCCTTGTGCGTGCGGCAGGCGGGCGAATCTTCCTCGGCCACGCGCCGGCTCAGGTACCAGCGCTTGCCGCGCGGTGCGGCGAGCAGCTCGACCTGGTAGAGCGCATCGACGTCGGCGCCCTTGGGCAGGTCGGGCGGCAGCGTGACGCCTTCGACGTCGAACCACAGGTCGACCCGCACGTCGCCGAACAGGAAGCGCACGAGGTTCTGGTAGGCCTCTTCGGAGTTGACGATGCCGAAGAAGCCCGAGTGCGAACGGTAGGTGTAGGCGGTGGCCACCGGCTGCGTCTTGCCCGCCGCGTCGGAGGCCCAGAGCGAGGCGTTCTCGATGCGCACGAGCCCGTCGCTGCCGTGGCCCGCGAACATGCGCGACAGGCCCTTGGCGCTTTCGTAGTCGCCGCGGTTGGTACCGACCATGCAGAAGAAGCGCTCGGCCGGAAAGGCCGTGGCCGGCAGGTAGTCCATGCGGCCGTTGACCGCCGGCGTGGCCATGAACTCCGACATCTTCTCGCGGTTGAAGGTGTTCATCTCGGCCGCCGTGAGCCAGGCCGGCACGTTGATGCCGCCCATGTCGATGCCGTTGTGCGGCGTGGCATAGGTGAACACCTTGTCGACGCACGCACGCGCGGCCGCGTCGCCGAGCTCAGGGTTCTGCAGGAAGGCGCGCACCACCAGGCCGCCCATCGAATGCGCGACGAGGTAGCAGCGGAAATCCGCGGGCGAGGAGCCGGGCCCCTCGCGCAGCGCCACGAGGTCGCGCACGCGCAGGATCAACTGGCTCAGGCCTTGCGCGTACACCTTGATGTCCCTGGCCCGGCCGTCGCCGAGCAGCTCGGAGCCCGAGTCGTAGTAGCGATAGATGATGACCGAGGCCGAGGGAATGCCGTCGACGTCCCTGCCGTTCTCGTCGGGCGAGGGCTTCCAGTCGGGGTCGAGGATGTCCAGGCCGTTCTGGTAGACGCTCTGGTACTGGAAGTCGGCCAGCAGCCGCACCATGGGCGACTCGAAGACGAACTTCCGCGCCGGCGCCTCCTTCTTGACGGTGGCGCGATACACCGTGGAGCCGATGTTGAAACCGCAGAACGGATCGGCGGCGGTGTCGTCGCGCTCCGCTTCGGTCATGGCGTAGCCACGCACGTAGATGATGGGATAGCGATTGGTGCTCATGGATCTGCCGCCTCGTTCCTTGGGATCGATGAAGACTTTCAGTTTGCCCAGGCGTGAAGGGGGGCGCCATATCGCGCATGGCATAGGACTGTTCGTTGTTCGGGGCGTGCTCACGCCGACGGGGTACCTTGCTCCGCGAATGTCCTCCGGCCTTCGGCCTCCCCCTTTATTTCGCTGCGCAAGGCACCCCATCGGCGTGAGCGTTACGCGGAGCGGTTGTTGATCAGCGGTGCACCAGCAGCGTGCCCGCGTGCACAGGGCATCGGGTGCTCCCCGCAGCGAAATAAAGGAGGAGGCCGAAGGCCGGGGGACATTCGCGGAGGGGAGTACCCGGTGGCCTGTGCACGCACCCCGGACAAGCGCCCCAGATACCCCCGCTCCCCAAATGTTTCTACGGCTGAAACCATTGAAACGCGCATCGTCGCTAGTCTCGCGCCATCCGACAAACACAATCCAGAAGGCACTCCCATGGCTGACGATTCAGGTTCGCAGGGCTCCTACCTGCCTCAGCTGCTGCGCCGCGGCACCGCATTGGCGGCCGCCGGCTGCGCGTTCGTGGCGGGCTGCGGCGCCGCCGGCGGTGGCGAAACGCGCTACGACAACTCGCCGCAGTTCCGCGACGGCGGCTTCCACAACATGGCCAACCCCGACCTGCCGGCCCAGGCCAGCGCATGGCGCATCTGGTCGCGCTTCGTCGTGGGCAGCAAGGTCGACACCGTGCCGATCGATGCGATCCCCGTGCAGGCGCTGGACCGCAGCGCGCTCGATGCGCTCGACACCAAGGCCAACCACGTGGTGCGCCTAGGCCACTCGTCGCATCTGCTGAAGCTGCGCGGCAAGTACTGGCTGATCGACCCCGTGTTCAGCGACCGTGCATCGCCGGTGCAGTGGGCCGGACCGAAGCGCTTTCACCAGCCGCCGATCGCGCTCGAACAGCTGCCGCCGATCGAGGGCGTGATCCTTTCGCACGACCACTACGACCACCTCGACGTGGCGACCATCGAGTACCTCTCGAAGAGCGTGCGGCACTACTTCGTGCCGCTCGGCGTGCGCGCGCGGCTCGCCGTGATGGGCGTGCCAGCCGAGCGCGTGAGCGAGCTCGACTGGTGGCAAAGCGGCGAACACGACGGCGTGAAACTCACCGCCACGCCTGCGCAGCATTTCTCGGGCCGCACGCTGAGCGACCGCGACCGCACGCTATGGGCCTCGTGGGTGGTGCAGAGCGGCGAGCAGCGCCTGTTCTACAGCGGGGACTCGGGCTACTTCCCCGGCTTCAAGCAGATCGGCGAACGCTTCGGCGGCTTCGACATCGCGCTGATGGAAAACGGCGCCTACGACAGCATGTGGCCCGCCGTGCACATGACGCCCGAGCAAAGCGTGCAGGCCTTCGAGGACCTGCGCGGCAAGGTGTTCTTCTCGGTGCACAACAGCACCTTCGACCTCTCCTTCCACACCTGGCGCGACCCGCTGGACCGCATCGCGAACCTCGCGGAGGCAAAGAAGATCGAGCTGGCGACGCCGGTGATCGGGGAGGTGGTGACGGTGGGGCAGGCGCGCACGAATGTGCGCTGGTGGACCGGCCTGCGCTGATCGGCCCTGCCGCCCCGTTACCAGCCTACTCGCCGCGCTCCTTGCGCTCCCGCGCCCGGCGCACCTGCCGCGTCTCGTTCGCCTGCGAAGCGATGCGGTCCTTCTCGCGCTTCTTCGCCGCCCGCTTCTCGCGCATGCGCTTACCCAGCACATAGCTGCCGAACCCGGTGACCACGGCAATGAAGAGCCCGATGACGCTGATGTCGATGCCGCCCATCACTGCACCCGCACGATGCTCGACGGCTTGAAGCCGAGGTCGGCCGCCTTGCCCTTGCGCGCACGGCTGCCGCGGGCGTTGTTGAGCGTGCGGATTTCCAGCGTTTCATCGCGCTCCTTGCCGCCGCGGCCGATGCCCTCGATCTTCACGCTTCGCGTGTAGGCCGCGGCGCCGGCCAGGGTGTCCTTGGCCTCGAGGTCGATCAGCGTGAGGCCGCGCCCGCCCTTCGGCAGGCTCTTGAGCTCGGTGATGTCGAAGGTCAGGATGCGGCCGCCGGTCGAGGCGCAGGCCACGTGCGTGGCGGCCGGCATCGGCTCGGCGCCGCTCGCGCCGCCCACCAGCGACGGACGGCACAGCTGCTCGCCCTCGCCCACGTCGATGAAGGCCTTGCCGCCGCGCTGGCGCGACATCATGTTCTCGACCGTGGCGATGAAGCCGTAGCCACCGGTGTTGGCAAGCAGCACGCTGGCGCCGACGGGGCCGGCGAAGAAATGCGTGACGTGCGTGCCGGCATCGAGCTCGATGAGCGTGGTGACCGGCTGGCCGTCGCCGCGCGCACCGGGCAGCGAGGACACGGGCACGGTGTAGACGCGCACGCTCTTGTCCTTGGCACTGCCGAAGACCAGCAGCGTGTCGACGCTGCGGCATTCGAAGGCGCCGTAGAGCGCGTCGCCGGACTTGAAGCTGTATTCGGGCGCTGCGCCCTTCTCTCCGTTCGCACCGTTGCCCGCGGCCTTCTCGCTCGCCCAGCCCTTCTGCGCGCGAACCCAGCCCTTCTGCGACACGATGACGGTGACGGGCTCATCGACCACCTTCACCTCGGCCACGGCGCGCTTCTCGGCCTGGATGAGCGTGCGGCGCGCGTCCTCGAAGGTCTTGGCGTCGGCCTCGATTTCCTTCACGAGCAGGCGGCGCAATGCGGTCGGGCTGCCGAGAATGTCTTCGAGCTTCTTCTGCTCGTCGCGCAGGCCCGAGAGCTCCTGCTCGATCTTGATGGCTTCGAGCCGCGCAAGTTGGCGCAGGCGAATTTCAAGGATGTCCTCGGCCTGCCGTTCGCTGAGGTTGAAACGCGCAATGAGCGCCGCCTTCGGATCTTCCGCCGCGCGGATGATCGCGATCACCTCGTCGATGTTCAGCAGCACCAGCTGCCGACCTTCGAGGATGTGGATGCGTTCCAGCACCTTGTTGAGCCGGTGCCGCGAGCGCTTCTCGACGGTGACCTCGCGGAACGCGATCCACTCGTTGAGCATCTGGCGCAGCGACTTCTGCGTGGGCTTGCCGTCGATGCCGACCATCGTCAGGTTGATCGGCGACGAGGTCTCGAGCGAGGTCTGCGCGAGCAGCGTGGTGATGAACTCGTCCTGGCTGATGCGCGAGGTCTTGGGCTCGAACACGAGGCGCACGGCCGCGTCCTTGCTGGACTCGTCGCGCACCACGTCGAGCACCGACAGCATCGCCGCCTTCAGCTGCGTCTGGTCGGCGCTCAGCGCCTTCTTGCCGGTCTTGACCTTCGGGTTGGTGATTTCCTCGATCTCTTCGAGCACCTTCTGCGTGCTGACGCCCGGCGGCAGTTCGTTGACCACCAACTGCCATTGACCGCGCGCAAGGTCTTCGATCTTCCAGCGCGCGCGCACCTTGAGCGAGCCGCGGCCGGTGCGGTAGGCATCGGCGATGTCGCTCGCGCTGCTGATGATCTGCGCGCCGCCCGGGTAGTCGGGGCCGGGCACGATGGCAAAGAGTTCTTCCTCGCTGAGCTTGCCGTTCGACTTGATCAGCGCCACGCAGGCGTCGGCAATCTCGCGCAGGTTGTGGCTCGGGATCTCGGTGGCGAGGCCGACCGCGATGCCGCTGGCGCCATTGAGCAGCGTGAACGGCAGCCGCGCGGGCAGCAGGCGCGGCTCTTCGGTGCTGCCGTCGTAGTTGGGAATGAAGTCGACCGTGCCTTCATCGATCTCGTCGAGCAGCAGGCTGGTGATGCGCGCCAGGCGCGCTTCGGTGTAGCGCATGGCCGCGGCGCCGTCGCCGTCGCGGCTGCCGAAGTTGCCCTGGCCATCGACCAGCGGATAGCGCTGCGAAAAATCTTGCGCCATACGCACCAGCGCGTCGTACGCGGCCTGGTCGCTGTGCGGATGGAAGCGGCCGAGCACGTCGCCGACCACGCGCGCGCTCTTCACGGGCTTGGCACCCACGGTGCCGTTGGTGCCGCCGAAGCCCAGGCCCATGCGCGACATCGAGTACAGGATCCGGCGCTGCACCGGCTTCTGCCCGTCGGACACATCGGGCAGCGCGCGGCCCTTGACCACGCTGAGCGCGTATTCGAGGTAGGCGGTCTGGGCGTAGTCGGCAAGGGTCAGGGTCGTGTCGCCGTCGGTGGGACCGTGGAGATCGAGCGGAGGTTGGGAGTCGTCCATGAATGAGAGGGAAAGAAAAACAGTTTGTGGTCGCGAGGACGGAGCTTCGACGGTACTTGGCAGTCCCCGGAAGTCAGGACAGCGGGGACGGCGGCGCGGTGGCGCCCGGCTCGGCCGCGCCGGTCGGCACGTCGGGCTGTTCGGGCATCGCCGGCGCGCTGCGCGGCGATTCGGAGGGCATGTTGCCGCGGCCGATCGCGCCGCCCTTGGGCACCGCCATTTCCATGCGGATGCGCCCCGGCATCCTGCCGCCGCCACTGCCACCCCGAAGATTGCCGCCCACCGTCACTGCCGAAGGCTTCAGGTACGCATACAGCTGCAGCACGGTCTGCACATAGTTCTGCGTTTCCTTGTAGTTCGGGATCTTGTTGCCCGCACGCTGCACCGCCCCCTCACCTGCGTTGTAGGCAGCCAGCGCCAGTTCGATCTGACCCGGGAACATCGCGATCAGGTCGCGCAGGTAGCGTGAGCCGGCAGCGATGTTGATGCGCGGGTCGAACAGCTTCTTCTCGATGGTCGCGCGCTTGTCGGCCGACACGCCATAGCGCTGAGCCGTCGCGGGCATCAACTGCATGAGGCCCATGGCGCCCTTGGGCGAGACGGCCTGCGCGTCGAAGCCCGACTCGGTCGCGACCAGGGCCTGGAGCAGTTCGTAGTCGATGTCGTGCTTGTTCGATGCGTCGCGCAGCGCGGACTTGGCGGTCTTGTAGCCGGGCGAGGCCTCGAACATGGCCAACAGCGACTGCGACGCGGCCGGCACCTTGCCATCGAGCTTGCGAGCGCTGCGGCCCAGCGGAGAAAGGCCCTGCGCCGTGTCGAAGCTCTGGCCGCCACGGAAAAAGACCTGGTAGCGCTCGTCGACTTTCTCGGCAGCGAAATGCGCGACGCCCTTGCTGTCGACGTAGCCGTAGATGTCAGCGGCGTGCGCCGCCTCCTGCTGCATGCACAGCAGGAAGGCCGAAAGCAACAACGAACGCTTGAAAGCTGGCATGCGTGGTGGAGAAATCAGACGTCGATGTCGACATCGTCGGCCCGCAACTCCATGAGTTCGCGCCGCGCTGCCGCTTCGCCCTTGCCCATGAGCTTGGTGATCTCGCCCTGGGTGGCCGTGAAGTCGAACCGCCCCAATTGGACCTGCATCAGGCGCCGGGTGTCTGGATTGAGCGTGGTTTCCCACAATTGTTCCGCGCTCATTTCGCCCAGGCCCTTGAAGCGGCTGATGCTCCAGGCGCCTTCGCGAACGCCGTCTTTACGCAATTTGTCGAGCGTGGCGGTCAGTTCGCCCTCGTCCAGCGCATAGACCTTGGAGGCCGGCTTCTTGCCGCGCGCAGGTGCGTCGACCCGAAACAATGGCGGCTTCGCGACATATACGTGGCCGGCTTCGATCAATTTCGGGAAGTGCCGGAAGAACAAGGTGAGCAACAGCACCTGGATGTGCGAGCCGTCCACGTCGGCATCGCTCAGGATGCAGATCTTGCCGTAGCGCAGGCCGCTCATGTCGGGCGAGTCGGCGGGACCGTGCGGGTCGACGCCCACGGCCACCGAGATGTCGTGGATTTCGGTGTTGGCGAAGAGCCGGTCGCGCTCGACTTCCCAGGTATTGAGCACCTTGCCGCGCAGGGGCAGGATCGCCTGGCTTTCCTTGTCGCGGCCCATCTTGGCGCTGCCGCCGGCGGAGTCGCCCTCGACCAGGAAGACTTCGTTGTGGCTGATGTCCTTGCTTTCGCAGTCGGTCAGCTTGCCGGGCAGCACGGCCACGCCGGAGCCCTTGCGCTTCTCGACCTTCTGGCCGGCGCGCTGGCGCGTCTGCGCGGCCTTGATGGCCAGTTCGGCGAGCTTGCGGCCATAGTCGACGTGCTGGTTGAGCCACAGTTCGAGCGCGGGGCGCACGAAGCTCGATACCAAGCGCACGGCGTCGCGCGAGTTCAGGCGCTCCTTGATCTGCCCCTGGAACTGCGGGTCGAGCACCTTGGCGCTGAGCACGTACGAGGCGCGCGCGAACACGTCCTCGGGCAGCAGCTTCACGCCCTTGGGCAGCAGCGAGTGCAGCTCGATGAAGCCCTTGACCGCGGTGAAGAGGCCGTCGCGCAGGCCGCTTTCGTGCGTGCCGCCGGCGCTGGTGGGAATCAGGTTGACATAGCTCTCGCGCACCGGCTGGCCGTCTTCCGTGAAGGCCACGCACCAGTCGGCGCCCTCGCCTTCGGCGAAGTTGTCGGCGTTCTTGTCAGCGTGGCCGCTGCCTTCGAACAGCGGAATGACGGGGTCGCCGTTGAGCGTCTGCATGAGGTAGTCGCTCAGGCCGCCCTTGTAGAGCCACTGCTGGGTTTCCTTGGTCTTCTCATTGACGAGCGTGACGCTCACACCGGGCATCAGCACGGCCTTGCTGCGCAGCAGGTGCGTGAGTTCGCCCATGGGCAGCATCGCGGTCTCGAAATACTTGGCGTCGGGCCAGGCGCGCACGGTGGTGCCCTGGCGGCGCTCGCCGGCTTCGAGCTTGCGGATTTCGAGCGCCTCGATCACGTCGCCGGCGCTGAAGGCCAGCTTGGCGACGGAGCCTTCGCGGTGCGAGGTGACTTCGAGCCGCTTCGACAGCGCATTGGTCACCGACACGCCCACGCCGTGCAGGCCGCCCGAGAAGCTGTAGGCACCGCCCGAGCCCTTGTCGAACTTGCCGCCCGCGTGCAGCCGGGTGTACACGAGCTCGATCACGGGCGCCTTTTCTTCGGGGTGCAGGCCGAACGGAATGCCCCGGCCGTCGTCTTCGATGCTGGCCGAGCCGTCGGCATGCAGCGTGACCTTGATCTTCTTGCCGTAGCCCGCCAGCGCCTCGTCGGCGGCGTTGTCGAGCACTTCCTGGATGATGTGCAGCGGGTTGTCGGTCCGGGTGTACATGCCCGGGCGCTGCTTCACGGGCTCGAGGCCCTTGAGCACGCGGATGGAGCCTTCCGAGTAGCCGGACGATGCGGACGCTGAACTGGGGGGAGTCTTGAGGGGAGTCGCCATGGGGGCGGATTGTAGTCAGTCGCCACCAAATGACTGGATACCCATACAGGAACCTTCAGCCGGAAGCCGAAAGTTTGCACGATGACCGGACTTACTTGGTAATGATGGCCTGGCCGGTATAGGACAGCGAGGCGAGTTCGGGCCTGGCCTTTTCGGACGGCTCGAGGTCGAGAACGATGCTGCCGATCACCAGGCCGAACGATGGCGACATGCGCACGTATTTGGTTTCGCCGGCTTCCAGGGGTATGCCGAGCGTCTTCCTGGGGTCGGTCGTGGTCGCGGCCAGGTAGGTGCCGGCCGGACGGTCCACGTAGAAGAAACCACCGGACTTCGATGCGCCCACCACCACCTTGTTGAGGCGGATGAGGGGCTGCAGTGCCGAGCCGTAGGGTGTCGCGGCGCGGAAGAAGTAGATGCGGCCCTCGCCTGATTTCACGGCGGGAATGGTGCCGGCCATGTCCTGGTGCGTGACGCCCGTGCTGGCGCAGCCTGCGGTGAGGATCGTCAGCACCGCGAGCGCGGCGAACTTCAGGGCGGTTCTTCTCATTGTCTGGATTCCTTGTGGGGCAGTGCGCTGAAAGACAAATGTAACAAATCACACACAAGGGTTTGCGAGGCCCTCACCGGTTTTGATGCGCCGATCGCATCAAAGCCGCCTCGATAAATCATCAATGCCGTCGGCCGACCTGCCGCCTGCCAAAGCCCGCAAGTCGCTACATTCGACGCGATGCAAGCCCCAGCCCCCGCCCTCTCCATCAAGCAAGTCCTGTTCTGCGGGGCCATGATCGTCACGCTGTCGATGGGCATCCGCCACGGCTTCGGGCTCTGGCTGCAGCCGATCACGCAGGCGCAGGACTGGAGCCGGCAGACCTTCTCGTTCGCGCTGGCGGTCCAGAATCTTTCATGGGGCATCTTCGGCGTGTTCGCGGGCATGCTCGCCGACCGCTTCGGCGCGTTCCGGGTGCTGATCGGCGGCTCGGTGTTCTATGCGCTGGGGCTGCTCGGCATGGCGCATTCGCCAACGCCGCTGCTCTTCACGCTGAGCGCGGGCGTGCTGATCGGCGCGGCGCAGGCGGGCTCGACCTATGCGGTGATCTACGGCGTGATCGGTCGGCAGATTCCGGCCGAACGGCGATCGTGGGCGATGGGCGTGGCGGCGGCGGCAGGCTCCTTCGGGCAGTTCCTGATGGCGCCCATCGAGGGGCGATTGATCGGGCACCTCGGCTGGCAGACGGCGCTTGCCGTGGTGGCGGTGCTGGTGCTGGTGATCATCCCGATGGCCTTCGGACTGCGCGAACCGAAGACGTCCGCACTGGCCGGGCACCGCGAACAATCGGTGCTGCAGGCGGTGGGCGAGGCTTTCCGCTATCCGAGCTTCGGGCTGCTCATGGCGGGGTACTTCGTCTGCGGCTTCCAGCTTGCGTTCATCGGCATCCACATGCCGACCTACCTGCGCGACCGGAGCCTGCCGGCCGAAGTGGCGGGCTATGCGCTGGCGCTGATCGGGCTGTTCAATGTGTTCGGCACCTACACGGTGGGGCTGCTGGGGCAGAAGCTGGCCAAGCGCAAGATCCTGGCGGCGATCTATTTCGCACGGGCCGTGTCGATCGCGCTGTTTTTACTGGTGCCGATCTCGCCGCTCAGCGTGTATGTGTTCTCGGCGGCGATGGGCTTCCTGTGGCTGTCCACCGTGCCTGCGACCAACGCGATCGTGGCGGGCATCTTCGGCGTGGCGCACCTGTCGATGCTCAGCGGCTTCGTGTTCCTGAGCCACCAGGTGGGCTCATTCCTGGGCGTGTGGCTCGGCGGCTACCTGTACGACACCACGGGCAGCTACGACATCGTCTGGTACATCGCCATCGCGCTGGGCGTGTTCGCGGCGCTGATCAACCTGCCGGTGAAGGAAAGCGCCATCTCGCGCTCGTCGCCACAGCCGCTGGGGGCCGCGGGCTGATTGCGTATAAACACGGTCATGACTTCGCAAATGCGCCACCACATCGTCCACGCGGGCTGGCTGGCCGCCGCGCTGGCAGCGCTGGGCGGCGTGTTCGCGCTTTACGTGCACCCGGACTTCCTCGTGACGCTGGTCGACCAGATCTGGTCCTGCTTCTGAGGCCCGCCCCGCCATGAAAGATGCCGCACCGATGCACGGCCTGTCCGCGCCTTCCGAATGGATCGTCCGCTGGACGCACCTGCTTGCGTCCGGCGCCACGGTGCTCGACGTGGCCTGCGGCGCCGGACGGCACATGCAGTGGTTCGCGGGCCGCGGGCATCCGGCCACCGGCGTCGACCGCTCGCCTGAAGCCATAGCGGCGGCCGGCGCCTTCGGCCGCACCGTCGCGGCGGACATCGAGTCGGGCCCCTGGCCCTTCGCCGGCCAGGCCTTTGGCGCCGTGATCGTCACCAACTACCTCTGGCGCCCGCGCATGGCCGACATCGTGGCCGCGGTGGCACCGGGCGGCGTGCTGCTCTACGAAACCTTCGCGGCGGGCAACGAGACCGTCGGCAAGCCCTCGCGCCCCGACTTCCTGCTGCAGCCCGGCGAACTGCTGACGGCCTGCGCCGGCCTGCACGTAGTGGCCTACGAGGACGGCTTCATTCCCGAACCGGCGCGCTTCGTGCAGCGCGTTGCCGCCATCCGCCCCGCTGGCACCGACGCCGGCCAGCCGCCCCGGCACCTCCTTGCGGGAAACTGAGGGGGCCGGGGCGGCTGTCTTGCGGCACGCCGGAGTAAGTAGAATCGGCACTTTCGTCCACCGACAAAGAGATTCCCCTTGGAGCAACTGACAGGCAGCATCGTCGCGCTCGTCACGCCGATGCACGACGACGGCAGTGTCGACTACCCCGCCCTGCGGCGGCTCATCGACTGGCACATCGAAGAAGGCACCGACTGCCTTGGCGTGGTCGGCACCACCGGCGAATCGCCGACGGTCGATGTCGAAGAGCACTGCGAAATCATCCGTGTTTCGGTCGAGCAGGCCCGGGGCCGCGTGCCCGTGATGGCCGGCTGTGGCGCGAACTCGACCAAGGAAGCCATCGAGCTCGCCAGGTTCGCCAAGGGCGTCGGCGCCGATTCGCAGCTCCAGGTCGTGCCGTACTACAACAAGCCCACGCAAGAGGGCCAGTACCAGCACTTCAAGGCCATCGCCGAAGCCGTGGGCGACCTGCCCGTCGTGCTCTACAACGTGCCCGGCCGCACCGTCGCCGATATGGCGCACGACACCGTGCTGCGCCTGGCGCAGGTGCCCGGCATCATCGGCATCAAGGAAGCCACGGGCAACATCGAACGCGCCCAGTGGCTCATTCGCGACCTCCCGAAGAGCTTTGCCGTCTATTCCGGCGACGACCCGACCGCGGTCGCGCTCATGCTCTGCGGCGGGCAGGGCAACATCAGCGTCACGGCCAACATCGCACCGCGCAAGATGCACGAACTGTGCGTGGCTGCACTGGCGGGCGACGTCAAGCGCGCCATGCAGATCCAGTTCGAGCTGATGCCGCTGCACCGCAACCTGTTCGTCGAGCCCAACCCGATCCCGCTGAAGTGGGCCATGGCCCGGCTCGGCCTGTGCGGCGGCACGCTGCGCCTGCCGCTCACCGAACTCGGCGAAGCGAGCCGCCTCGCAGTCGAAGGCGCCCTGCGCGCCACCGGCCTGCTGAAGGGCTGAGCACTCTTTCCCCTGGCCGCAGCAAGGTTAAGCAACCTTTTGCCCGAACCGTGCTCTGAGATGGCGGGCACTGCGGCCCCTAGATTGACCGAACCATTCCAACAAGGAAGACGACGTTGAAGAACCTTTCGCGACTTGCACTGCTGGCCCTCGTTGCCAGCCTCGCCGCCTGCTCCGTCCTCGAGAGCGACAAGATCGACTACAAGAGCGCAGGCAAGGCCCCGACGCTCGAAGTCCCGCCCGATCTCTCCCAGCTTTCGCGCGACAACCGCTACGCCATCCCCGGCGGCGCCGTGAGCGCAAACTCGTACCAGGCAGGCATTGCCAACGCGCCCGGCGTCCCCACCGCGGTGGCCAACATCGGCGACGTGCGCATGGAGCGCTCGGGCACGCAGCGCTGGATCGTGGTCAATCGCACGCCCGACCAGCTCTGGGACCCGGTGAAGGACTTCTGGCAGGAAAACGGCTTCCTGCTGACCACCGACCAGCGCAACCTGGGCATCATGGAAACCGACTGGGCCGAGAACCGCGCCAAGCTGCCGCAGGACATCATCCGCGGCACGCTGGGCAAGCTGGTCGACTCGGTCTACTCGACCGGCGAACTCGACCGCTTCCGCACCCGCCTGGAACGCACGCCCAACGGCACCGAGATCTTCATCAGCCACCGCGGCATGCAGGAGGTCTACAACAACTCGCGCCAGGACCAGACCGTGTGGCAGCCCCGCCCCAGCGATCCTGAACTCGAGACCGAATTCCTGCGCCGCCTGATGGTCAAGCTCGGCGTCTCGCAAGAGCAGTCGAAGATCCTGGCCGCCACCACCGCGGCGACCAAGACCGCCACCGTCGCCAAGGTCGGCAACCAGCCGGTCGTGCAGATCAGCGAAGGCTTCGAGCGCGCATGGCGCCGCGTCGGCCTCGCGCTCGACCGCACCGGCTTCACCGTGGAAGACCGCGACCGCAGCGCCGGCCTGTACTACGTGCGCTACGTGACCCCGAACCCCGACAAGAAGGAGCCCGGCTTCTTCGGCAAGCTGTTCAGCAGTTCGCCCAAGGACGAAGCACCGATCAAGTTCCGCATCTCGGTCAAGGGACAGGGCGAAGCCACGACGGTGTCCGTGCTCGACGCAGCCGGTGCACCTGAAACCTCGGCCAACGCCGAGCGCATCGTCAAGGTCATTGCAGACGACCTGAAGTAACCCGCATGCTCCGCTTCCGAAGCCTCGGCAGCGGCAGCACGGGCAACGCCGCGCTGGTCGAAGCGACCAGCGCCGGCCGCACCTCCCGCCTCCTGATCGACTGCGGCTTCGGCCTCAAGCAGCTCGATCTGCGGCTGGCCCAGGCAGGCCTTGCCGCCAGCGACATCGATGCGGTCTTCGTCACGCACGAGCACGGCGACCACATCGGCTGCGCCCATTCGCTGTCGCGGCGCAACCGCATTCCCATCTGGATGAGCGAAGGCACGTGGCTCGCAACCGGCGGGCGCGATTTCGAGGGCCTGCTGAACCTTGCGCGCGACGACACGCAGTTCGAGGTTGGCGACATCTGCGTGCAGCCCTTCACCGTGCCCCACGATGCGCGCGAACCGCTGCAGCTTCGCTGCACCGACGGCAACCGCACGCTGGGCGTATTGACCGATCTGGGCCACGCCACGACCCACGTGCTGGCCCGCCTGAGCGGCGTGCATGCGCTGCTGCTGGAGTTCAACCACGACAGCGAGCTGCTGGCGAATTCGGCCTATCCGCCCTTTCTCAAGCACCGTGTCGGCGGCAACTACGGCCACCTGTCGAACACGGCCGCCGCAGAGATTGCGCGCGCGGTGCTGCACGACGGCCTGCGCCATGTGGTCGCGGCGCACCTGAGCGAGCAGAACAACCGGCCCGAGATCGTGCGCCGCCTGATGGCCGAGGCCCTCGGCGGCGACGAGGCCGAGATGCTCACCGCCACGGCATCGCAGGGCTCGCCCTGGCTCGACGTGTGAGCCGCGCCGTCCTCACGCTCTCCTAAGAAAAAAAGCCGCCTCATGGCGGCTTTCATCATGGCGGGTGCCGAGGCCTTGCCTATTGCTTCGGCGCTTCATTCTTCTTCGCTGCCTCGGTGGCTGCGTTCGCGGCATCGAGCGCGGACGATGCGCCGGGTGTCGGCGTTGCCGCGCCAGATGCGGCCGGATCGGTGGCAGGGGCCGGAGCGGGCGCGGGTTCGGTCACGGGCGCAGGAGGCGGCGTCACGACAGCCGGCGCGGCATCCTCCTTCTTTCCGCAGGCGACGAGCGCGGCAGCGGCAATCAGCGAGGCGACCAGGACGGACGATGACTTCTTCATGGAAACTCCTTTGGCAATGAAGGCTGGAACTAAAAAATTCTAGACCTGCCTCCCTGTCCGAATATGTCTCGCAGCCGCATTCGCGGCATTGGCTTACAAGCCCAATGTCGATGCCGGAAACGCCGGCCGCGCGATACGCCAGCATTCGTCGATCGACTCGCGCAAGGCGCGGCGGGCGGGCGCATCGGTGCCGCTCACGCCGCGACTGCGCTCGGGGTCGATGCGATGCACGAACCATGTGGGCGTCCAGATGGCACTGGGCACTTCGGAGCCCGCGGCCTTGCCCGTCGCGCGGCATTCGATGATGTGGTCCCACATGCGGCGCCACGGCACGAAGCGCGCGTGGCCGCGTTCGAGAACATCGAAGCGCTGCGCGAGCAGCACGAAGCGGCGCCCGCTCGCCGACCAGGCCTGCAGCGCCTCGATGCTCGCGCGCTCGCCCAGCGGCCAGTCGGCAAAGTCGGGGTCGCTGAAGACGATCTCCTTCCAGCCCTCGCGCGCGGCGGCCGACAGTGCGGCGCGCAGGATCGCATCGAAGGCTTCGCGGCCATCGAAGCGGCCTTCGCTCAGCGGCGCTGCAGCGTGGTCATTCGGCATGAAGCCAGCCTGCCTCGCACCATTCGCCGAGCAACGCCAGCGCACCTTCGCTGGCACGGGCCAGTTCGCGGGAGCCCAGCGCGCGCCGGTCGGCAAGGCGGCGCATCAGCGTGGCGTCGGCTCCGCCGGCGCGAAAGCTCTCGCCGTTGATGTAGATGTGCCGCATGTCGTAGAGCATGCGCGTGCGGCGGTCGAGTGCCACGCGCTGCATTGCATCGGGGGCCTCGCCGCCTTCGCCGAACCAGACGTTGGCCTTGGGCTCGGTGAGCGATTCGCCGAGTGCGCGGTCGACGGCATCGGCATCGCGCAGCGCGGCCTCCACGGCCTTGCGCGCGAAGCCCTGCAATGCGGCGGGCATCTGCGCGGGTGCATCGACTGCCGGCTGCGTCGGGTCGCGGTACCGCGCCAGCTCGGCAGGCCCCGCATCTTCCAGGTCTTCGGCGTACGCCTGCGCCATGCGCGCCAGCAGGTCGGCGCCGAGTTCGCCCAATGCGGACGAACGCAGGCCGATGGAACAGGTCATGCAGTCATCGCCCATGGCCACGCCGTCGTGGGCATAGCGCGGCGGCAGGTACAGCATGTCGCCGGGCTCCAGCACGAAGGTCTGCTCGGGCTCGAAGTTCTCGAGGATCTTGAGCGGCACGCCCGGCTGCAGGCGCAGGTCGCTCTGCTTGCCGATGGACCAGCGGCGGCGCCCCTGCGCCTGCAGCAGGAACACGTCGTAGCTGTCGAAATGCGCGCCGACGCCGCCGGTATCGCTGGCGTAGCTGATCATCAGGTCGTCGAGGCGCGCGTCAGGCAGGAAGCGAAACTGCTGCAACAGTTCGTGTGCGCCTTCGTGATGCAGGTCGACGCCCTGCACCAGCAGCGTCCAGGCTGGCTGCTTCAACGGCGGCAAGGCACGCCGGGCCAGCGGCCCATGCTTGAGCGCCCAGCCGGCCTTGCCATGCCGGATGAGCCGCGATTCGACCTCCTCGCGTTCGGCCAGCGCGAACAACGCAGCACGTTCGATCGGTGGCACCATCGCGGGTATCGCCTGTCGGACGAGCAAGGGTTTTTTCTGCCAGTGCCGCCGCATGAACTGCGCGGCACTCAGGCCGCCGAGCAACGGCAGGGGTTGATTGATCTCCATGGGAGAATTCTGCAATGGAAATCTCTGAACAATGCGTGGTCGGCCTGACCTGGACCATGAAAGACACGCTCGGCGACGTGCTGGACGTGCTCGACGAGCCGGTGGAATTCATGGTCGGCGGCGACGACCTCTTCGACGTGATCGAAGCGGCCCTGCAAGGCCATGAGCCCGGCGCCCGGGTGCAGCTGCAGATCGAACCCGAACAGGGCTTCGGCGACTTCAACGACCAGCTGCTCTTCCTGGAGCCGCGCTCGCTCTTCCCCGAAGGCACGGAAGAAGGCATGACCTTCGACGGCTCCGCCCTTCCCCAGGGCGTGAACAGCGACATCCCGAAAGACGCGATCTACACCGTGGCCGAGATCTATCCGGAGCACCTGGTGCTGGACGGCAACCATCCGCTGGCAGGCATCGCGATCCGGCTCGACATCACGGTGCGCTCCGTGCGCGAGGCCACCGAAGAGGAAGTCGGCCGCGGCTCGGCGGGCACGGGCTTCTTCAAGGTCGCGCCGATGGCGCCGGGCAACCATACGCTGCATTGAGGCTCCGTCAGCCAAAGAAAAAGCCGAGCATGCTCGGCTTTTTTGCGTACGGGACCGATGATGGCTACATGCGCGAGATCTGGCCGTTGTCGATGCGCACACGGTCGCCGATGCGCAGGTCGCCGGGGTTTTGCACATCGAAGGCGCGGTAGCCGCCGTTGTCGGTCTGCACCGAGACGCGGTAGGTTTCATAGGCACGTGGCCCGTTCTGCTGAGCCTCGATGGTGTTGCCCAGCAGGGCGCCGCCCACGATGCCCAGCGCGGTGGCCGCCGCACGGCCGTTGCCGCGGCCGAACTGATTGCCCACCACCCCACCGATCACGCCGCCGGCGACAGCGCCGCCGCCGGTGGTGCCGGTGCCGGCTGTTTCGCTGCGCAGCACCTCGATGTTGGCCACGTGGCCGTATTCGACGTAGGAAGCTTCGCGGTACTGGATGGCTTGCGGGGGCGCCTGGTACGGATAGCGCGAGGTCTGGTAGACCGGCGCCGGTGCCACGCATGCCGTGAGCGTGGCCACGGCCAGCACGGAAGCGGTGACGGAAACAAAGCGCATTGAGATCTTCATGTTGGAGGCTCCTCGGATAGAACAGTGCACGAATGATGAATGCATGCACCCTGCGTGTGCCTGACTAACGCCGCAGCGTCCGCCGCGATGACGCCAGAACACACACTGAAACCTTCGAGGCCGCCCGGCCTTCGCCGGTTCCGGTCTTTACCGCCCCGAAACTCAGCTTCCCTTCAGCATTTGCTCAATGTTTGCCCGTGGAGCCGTAGCCGCCCTCGCCGCGTTGCGAAGGTGCAAAGTCTGTGACCACCCGAAACTGCGCCTGCACCACCGGCACGATCACCAACTGCGCGAGCCGCTCCATCGGCTGCAGCACGAAGGGCGTGTCGCTGCGGTTCCAGGCGCTGATCTTCAGTTCGCCCTGGTAGTCGCTGTCGATCAGGCCGACGAGGTTGCCGAGCACGATGCCGTGCTTGTGGCCCAGCCCCGAGCGCGGAAGGATCAGCGCCGCATAGCCCGGGTCGGCCAGGTGGATCGCGATGCCGGTGCCCACCAGCTGCCAGCCGTTGGGCTCCAGTGTGATCGGGGCATCGAGGCAGGCCCGCAGGTCGAGGCCGGCGCTTCCGGGGGTGGCATATGCGGGCAATTGATCCACCATGCGCGGATCGAGGATACGGACGTCGACTTTCACTTTTGCTTGCTGCCTTGCTTCTGTTGCTGTTCTCTTTGCTTGCGGGCCGCCTCTTCCAGCACCTGCTGCCATTTGGCGACGCCGGGGGTGAGCTTCACGCCCTTCAATTTCTTGCCGAACCAGATGGCCACGCCCGCCAGCAGGAGCAGCACGCCGAAAGGCACGCCGGACGCCCACAGCACGAGGAACACCAGCGCGCCGACGGCGCCCAGCACCTTGAGGGTCAGGGGGTCGAAGGAGCCGGGCTCCTTCTTCGGCACTTCGCCGTTCGGCAGTTCCGCGCTGCGCTGCATGGCCGCGCTCACCGGGCCCTGCTGGCCGGGTGACGGGCCCATGCCGACGTCGAGCCCGGGCTCGCCCTCTTTCGCCGCCCGCTTCGGCAGCGCGGCCTGCGCCGACAGCCGCTCGACATAGCGGGCGAAGTCGCCGTTCGGCGGCGTGTTCCACTGGGGATGGGGATTCATCAGGCCCTCCAGTCGGGAAGTCGGGCGGCAATCTCGGCCATGAGTTCGCGCGCCAGCGTGAGCTTGGGCGCACGAGGGAGTTCGCGCACGCCCTTGGTGTCCACCAGCAGCAGCGCGTTGTCGTCCTGTCCGAAGGTCAATGGGCCGATGTTGCCGACCAGCAGCGGAATGCCCTTGCGCTCGCGCTTGGCCTTGGCGTGCTCGGCGAGGTTCTCGCTCTCGGCCGCGAAGCCCACGCAGAAGAGCTTTCGGGCCTGTGCCCGCTCGCTCTTGGCAACGCTGAGGAGGATGTCGGCGTTCTCGACGAACTCGAGCACCGGCGTCTTGCCGCTGCCGTCCTTCTTGATCTTCTGGTCGCTCTGCGTGGCCGGGCGCCAGTCGGCCACGGCGGCAGTAGCTACAAAAATGCTAGCAAACTGCGCGGCACGGGTGGTCGCTTCGAGCATGTCCTGCGCCGACAGCACGTCGACGCGTGTCACGCCGCGCGGGGTCGGCAAATGCACCGGGCCGGCCACCAGCGTGACCTCGGCCCCCGCCTCGCGGGCCGCGCGGGCAATGGCAAAGCCCATCTTGCCGGACGAGTGGTTGGTGATGCCGCGGATCGGGTCGAGCGCCTCGAAGGTCGGGCCGGCCGTGACCAGCACCTTCTGCCCCGCCAGCAGCTTGGGCTGGAAGAAGGCCGTGATGTCCTCGAGCAGCTGGGCAGGTTCGAGCATGCGCCCATCGCCCGTTTCGCCGCAGGCCTGCCAGCCGCTGCCCACGCCCAGCACGGTCGCGCCGTCGGCTGCCACCTGCATCAGGTTGCGCTGGGTGGCCGGGTGGGCCCACATCTCGCGGTTCATGGCCGGCGCGATCAGCAGCGGAACGCGGTCCATCGGGCGGGCCAGGCACATCAGGCTCAGCAGGTCGTCGGCGCGGCCCTGCACCAGGCGAGCGACGAAGTCGGCACTGCAGGGCGCCAGCACGATCGCATCGGCCTCGCGGCTCAGGTTGATGTGCGGCATGTTGTTGGGCTCGCGCGTGTCCCACTGCGAGGTGTAGACGGTGCGGCCCGAGAGCGCCTGCATGGTCACCGGGGTGATGAACTGCTCGGCCGCCTCGGTCATCACGACCTGGACGGTCGCGCCCGCCTTGACGAACAGGCGGCACAACTCGGCCGACTTGTAGCAGGCGATGCCTCCGGTGAGGCCCAGGACGATATGTTTGCCGGCGAGATCTTGCATGGGCCGTATTGTTGCTCATAGGCCATCGAACAAACGGCAACAAGCCCTTGGCGGGGGGGTGTCGCAAAGGGCACATCTATAATCGCAATTTCCCACTGCCCGGATTCACGCATCCGGAACTGGCATGACCAAATTTGTCTTCGTCACCGGTGGTGTCGTATCTTCCCTTGGCAAGGGAATCGCCTCCGCCTCGCTCGCCGCGATCCTCGAATCGCGCGGCCTCCAAGTCACCCTCATCAAGCTCGATCCGTACATCAATGTCGACCCCGGCACGATGTCGCCCTTCCAGCATGGGGAAGTGTTCGTCACCGATGACGGCGCCGAGACCGACCTCGACCTCGGCCACTACGAGCGCTTCATCAACACGCGGATGCGCAAGGCCAACAACTTCACGACCGGCCAGATCTACAAGACCGTTCTCGAGAAGGAACGCCGCGGCGACTACCTCGGCAAGACAGTACAGGTGATCCCGCACATCACCAACGAGATCCAGGAATACATCAAGCGCGGCGCCGGCATCGGCACGGCGCACGAAGTGGACGTGGCCATCGTCGAAATCGGCGGCACCGTGGGCGACATCGAGTCGCTGCCCTTCCTCGAAGCGGTGCGCCAGATGAGCCTGCGCAATGGTCCGAACAACTCGGCCTTCGTGCACCTGAGCTACGTGCCCTGGATCGCCGCCGCCGGCGAGCTCAAGACCAAGCCGACGCAGCACACCGCCAAGGAACTGCGCGCCATCGGCATCCAGGCCGACGTGCTGCTGTGCCGCGCCGACCGCCCGATTCCAGACGACGAGCGCGCCAAGATCTCGCTGTTCTCGAACGTGCCCGAATGGGGCGTCATCTCGATGTGGGACGTCGACACCATCTACAAGGTGCCCCGCATGCTGCACGAACAGGGCCTGGACGGCCTGATCTGCGACAAGCTGCGCATCAACACCCCGCCCGCCAAGCTGCAGCGCTGGGACGACCTGGTCTACGAGGTCGAGCATCCGCAAAAGGAAGTGTCGATCGCCATGGTCGGCAAGTACGTCGACCTGTCGGACAGCTACAAGTCGCTCAACGAGGCCCTGCGCCACGCCGGCATGAAGAACCATGCGCGCGTGAAGATCGACTACATCGACTCCGAGACCATCTCGGCACAAGACGTGTCGCGCCTGGCCAAGTACGACGCCATCCTGGTGCCGGGCGGCTTCGGCCAGCGCGGCGTCGAGGGCAAGATCTCGGCGGCCCGCTTCGCCCGCGAAGGCAAGGTGCCCTACCTCGGCATCTGCCTGGGCATGCAGGTTGCCACCATCGAGTACGCCCGCCACGTGGCCGGCCTGAAGAACGCCAACAGCACCGAGTTCGACCCCGAGACGCCCACCCCCGTGATCGCGCTGATCACCGAGTGGAAGGACCGCGACGGCACCGTGAAGACGCGCGACGAGAAGTCCGACCTCGGCGGCACCATGCGCCTGGGCGCGCAGAGCTCCGACGTCACGCCCGGCACGCTGGCCCACAGCATCTACGGCGACGTGGTCACCGAGCGTCACCGCCACCGCTACGAAGCCAACGTCAACTTCCTCGACGAACTGCGCAACGCCGGCCTGGTGATCTCCGCGCTCACGCAGCGCGAGCACCTGACCGAAATCGTCGAGCTGCCGCAGGACGTGCACCCGTGGTTCATGGGCGTGCAGTTCCACCCCGAGTTCAAGTCGACGCCGTGGGGCGGCCATCCGCTGTTCAACGCCTTCATCAAGGCGGCGCTCGACCACAAGGAAAAAGGCGCGGGCAGCACCAACAAGACGTTGAAGGCTGTCGCATGAGCAGTGGCTACGTCATCGCCCACGTCGAAGTGACCAACCCGACGCAGTACGAGGAATACAAGAAGTGGTCCAGCGCCGCGATGCAGGCGCACGGCGCTGAAGTGTGCGTACGCGGCGGCCAGGTGCAGCCGCTCGAGGGCGACTGGAAGCCCACGCGCGTGGTGATCCTCAAGTTCCCCAGCTTCGAGAAGGCCAAGGCCTTCTACGAGACGCCCGAGTACCTCAAGGCACGCGAGGCGCGTGCCGGCGCCGCGATCATGAACATGATCGCCGTCGAGGGCCTCTGATCCCCATTTATTCATCCGCCAAAGAGACCAGAAAGAGAAAGACAGAAGATGAGTGCAATCGTTGACATCGTCGGCCGCGAAATTCTCGACAGCCGAGGCAACCCCACCGTCGAGTGCGACGTGCTGCTCGAATCGGGCACCATGGGCCGCGCGGCCGTGCCCTCGGGCGCATCGACCGGTTCGCGCGAAGCCATCGAGCTGCGCGACGGCGACAAGAGCCGCTACCTCGGCAAGGGCGTGCTCAAGGCCGTGGAGAACATCAACACCGAGATCTCCGAAGCCGTGCTCGGCCTCGACGCCAGCGAACAGGCCTTCCTCGATCGCACGATGATCGACCTCGACGGCACCGACAACAAGGCCCGCCTGGGCGCCAACGCCACCCTCGCCGTCTCGATGGCCGTGGCTCGCGCCGCGGCCGAGGAATCGGGCCTGCCGCTGTACCGCTACTTCGGCGGCATGGGCGGCATGCAGCTGCCGGTGCCGATGATGAACGTCATCAACGGCGGCGCGCACGCCAACAACAGCCTGGACCTGCAGGAGTTCATGATCATCCCCGTGGGCGCCAAGAGCTTCCGCGAGGCCGTGCGCTACGGCGCCGAAGTGTTCCACGCCCTGAAGAAGATCCTGGGCGATCGCGGCATCAGCACGGCGGTCGGCGACGAAGGCGGCTTCGCCCCCAGCGTCGAAAGCCATGAAGCGGCCATCCAGCTGATCCTGGAAGCCATCGACAAGGCCGGCTACACCGCCGGCGAGCAGATCGCCCTGGGCCTCGATTGCGCGGCCAGCGAGTTCTACAAGGACGGCAAGTACGTACTGTCGGGCGAGAACCTCTCGCTCACGGCCGAAAGCTGGACCGACATGCTCGCGAACTGGGTCGACAAGTACCCGATCATCAGCATCGAAGACGGCATGCACGAAGGCGACTGGGACGGCTGGAAGCACCTGACCGAACGCCTGGGCAAGCGCGTGCAGCTGGTGGGCGACGACCTGTTCGTCACCAACACCAAGATCCTGCAAGAGGGCATCGACAAGGGCATCGCCAACTCGATCCTCATCAAGATCAACCAGATCGGCACGCTGACCGAGACCTTCGCCGCCATCGAGATGGCCAAGCGCGCGGGCTACACCGCCGTCATCTCGCACCGCTCGGGCGAAACCGAGGACAGCACCATCGCCGACATCGCGGTGGGCACCAACGCCGGCCAGATCAAGACCGGCTCGCTGTCGCGTTCGGACCGCATCGCCAAGTACAACCAGCTGCTGCGCATCGAAGAAGACCTGGGCGACATCGCCTTCTACCCGGGCCGCGGCGCGTTCTACAACCTGAAGTAACGCCTCCGCGACACGCCAGGCATGCGCGCCCGTCTCGTTCCTCCCATCGTCCTGCTGCTCCTGTTGGCCATCCTGCAGTGGCAGCTGTGGAACGGGCGCGGCAGCGTGCGCGACGTGGCCCAGCTGCGCACCAAGCTGGCCGACCAGAAAGAAGCCAACGCCAAGGCCACGCTGACCAACGAGCGCCTGACCTCCGAGGTCAACGACCTCAAGAACGGCCTCGAGATGGTCGAGGAGCGTGCGCGCGCCGAGCTCGGCATGGTCAAGCCGAACGAAGTGTTCGTACAAATCGCTCACTAGGATGACCCCCAGTCTTCGCGCACTTCGTGTCGCTTCGCCAACCCCCTTCCAGGGGGCGACACCAGCGGCCCGGCAAAGCCGGTTCCGCGGTGTCCCACGAACAGACCGCGACGGTGCCCTCCGGGGGTGAACCTGATCCCAGAGCTTCTCTCGGCCCCGGCATTCCTGCTCTGGGGCTCTCCTGTCAGCTGGCTCGAACTCGTCGCCGCCTTGCTCGCGCTCGCCATGGTCGGCTGCAACATGCGCGAGATTCACTGGGGATGGCCGCTGGCCATCATCAGTTCGCTGCTCTACGTCGTGGTATTCGCCAGGGCGCGCATCTACGGCGATGCCTCGCTCCAGGTCTTCTTCGCCTTCGTCGCCCTGTGGGGCTGGGCGCAATGGCTGCGCGGCCATCGGGCCGACGGCAGCGCCTTGCATGTCGCCCGGCTCTCGCCGCGCGGCATCGCTTTCACCCTGGCTGCCTGCGCACTGGCATGGCCGGCCGTCGCCCTCTTCCTGCGCCGCTTCACCGACACCGACGTGCCCTGGTGGGACGGCTTCGCCACCGGCCTGAGCCTGGTCGGGCAGTTCCTGCTCGGGCGCAAGTTCATCGAGAACTGGCTGATCTGGC